>WNFO01002964.1_pt1 | contig 14220 bp, 9 predicted proteins | sample 5400251 | NCBI WGS metagenome assembly WNFO01 (sample SAMN13153354, study PRJNA577476) | soil metagenome | isolation source: 100 cm saprolite under Madrone tree | place: USA:California | collected 2016-06-14 | reverse complement strand
TCTTCGAAATGTAGTAGAACGGCATCATCACGATACCTAGAAACACCATTGCCGGAATGGCGCCAATCCAATACCAATGGGCAGCGAGGATTCCGTATTGATAGGAGGACCCCGCCCAGCCCAGCAGTTCCAGCGATCCCAGGTTGGCGGAAACGAAAGCAAGTCCTGCTACCCACGCCGTCATTTCGCGACCAGCCAAGAAGAAATCTTCGCCGGTTTTGGCAAAGCGCTTTAGATAGAACCCGATCCCCAGAACAGCTAGGAAATAGATGGCAATGATCGCCAAATCGACGGGAGCAAGATGTACCAACCGCTCCGAGTTCGGCAAAACAAGAGCATAGGTCATGGGGTTGCTATCGCATCTCCTCTTTGCTACTTCAGCGTAAATTCTCCCGGCAATTCGATCTGGGCCGAAGAACTACTTACCAGGATCGCAAAATTACCGGGTTCCGCTTTCCACGCGCTCGTGCCGGCGTCGTAATATGAGAAGGCGCGCCGATCCAAGCTGATGGTTACGCGTTTTCTTTCCCCAGGTTTGAGTTGGACTTTCGCAAAGCCCTTCAACTCTCTGACGGGGCGCGGCACGCTTGCGTGCGAGTCGCCAACGTATACATCGGCGACTTCCGCACCTTCGCGGGAACCCGTGTTTTTGACCTTGAAGGACACGGTGATCGACGCGCCAAGATCTGCGGAAAGCGGCGTGACCTTCAAATCGCTGTATTGAAATGTTGTGTACCAGTACTAGCAAAGTGAATGGACCGCCCGCTGGCATTGCGGGCAGCATCACTTTCCAGTGCCCCCCAGCGTCCGTAGTCCCCTGTCCGCTGCCAGCCCCAAGGCTGACAGAAACCTTCTCCCCCGCATCGGCCCAACCCCAAATTCGAATTTCTGCACACTCTCGGAATCCGCGCCTTGGACGTTGGACAATCCCTGCAAATCCCCCGATTGCTCACCCGACCGCCCTCTCAGTTCCTCCGGTGTAAATGCCACCGTATCCACGCTTCGACTTTTCTTCCGAATCTGTTTCTTAGGTGCACCCGCCATTTTCCCATCGGTTGTCTTCTTGCTGCCGACCTTCGTTTTCAACTTCTTCTTCGGAGTAAACCTTTTCTTGGCGAGCGTCTTCCTAGCTGCCTTCTTCATCGGCGCGACTGTCTTGCCCGCAGTTCTCTTTGACTTAATCCGCTTCTTGGTTTTCTTCTTGGTAGGCATACGCGAAGTCTACCACCGGTTGGTCATTCCTAGTGTTTAGCAATGGCGCTCTGGACAGTTCTGCTCCTGATGGACGCCATACACGCAGTTATGGAGAGTGTGATTGAGGAAGAACAAAAAGGAGGGTCCTGCACGATACGACTATGTCGCCCAGTTTCGTGAAGTTAGCGCCCAGCCATCTTCTGAGCCATGAACAGAACAATCTTTCGATCTTGTTCGTTGGCTTTACCCAACAGACGGCGAAGCTTGCTCAAAAACCGCGCGTCTTTGCCTGAGCTACCCCAAGCAATTTCACTCGAAGACTTTCGCTTGAGCAGATTCGACAGCTTAGGCGGCTCCTCACCGTCATAAAAGAGTTGATAAAGTGGGACCTCGAAAGCACGGGCCAGCTTTTCCAGTGTCTCAACGGCGGGAACAGTATGACCATTCTCGACGCGGGAAATGTAGCAGCGAAGCAGGCCGGTGCGCTTTTCGATGTCACCTTGGGAGAGTTTCTTAGCCTCGCGCATTGCGCGGAGGCGGTCGCCTATAATCATACGGGGATTGTTTCACTGAGGCGGATGGAAGGCAAGCAGGGCTCGACGTGAACTGAAAAGGGGCACTCTCGATACTAGGATTCATGGTTTCGCAGTCATAAACGAAGCTTGGCGCGATTTGAGAATCTCCCTCGTTAGCGAATCGAGGTTCTCCTCAAGCGCGTGCTTCCTTGAGGCACAGGCTTCTTTGAGTTTGTCATTGTCTACAGGGTCGGTGTGTTGTTCGAACCAAATACGCGCACAATCGGAAAAGTCCGTCACTGCTGATGACGTTTTATCCCATGCGCTTGACACATCCTGGTTCGCACCATGTTCCATTCTGAGTCGTAGAGTTAGGGTAGTACGTTGCGCATGCCAGTTCCCATCAGCATCGTTGTAATGGTTGACGATTTCCTGTTTCTTGTTACGGATCGTCGTCAGTTCCGATGATGTTCTGTGCCGTTCGTCAAAGGCCGCACTCGTCGCTTGGATCATGTCTTCGGATGCTGCAATTACACGACCCGTGACGTTGAACGCATCCTCTACAACTTTTCGTTCGCGCTCAAGATAATCAGCAGTTTCTGCTCTGGCTCTATCCCGCTCTTTTTCTTTGTCCTGGTATCGGGACGTAACGGACGCCACAATGACACCCCCAGCGAGGGTCGTAACTAGGGCGGTTACACTGCTGGAATTCAGGACGGTGAGCCAAAGAGACTTGGTTTCACTCACACCTTCACCACGCCTTACCCCTGTCGCTTCACAACGATCTTACGGACCACGGTCTCGCTCGGGTGCAGCGAGACTTCGTCGGATGCGGTCTCGCCTTTTTCTGTCTTGACCTCAAGCTTATATTGCCCAGAAAACAAATCAGGAAATTGGAAGCGACCTGACTTATCGGTTTGGGTCTCCGTCTTCTCCTCAGTTGACACGTTTACGAGCGTCACATGCGCCTTCTTCAGGTGTTTGCCATTCGCGGAAATGACTGTTCCTTTGATAACTGCGTCGTGTTTGGTCGAAGTCGCCCCGCTGCTTGCCTCTTGGGTTTTAGGCATCGCGCCAACGGCGAAGATTGGTATGACAACAGTCAACAAGGCTGGGAGAATGCTTCGACAGGTTATCCGCATGGCTACCTCCAAAGTAAGCGGAAGTCGGTGTGAGAGGGAATTTCCTACTTTGGCCTTGCGCAGAATCATGCGCAAACGGTTGCTTCGTGTCAAGCTTTTGAAAGAGGGAGCCACTTCCGCCTTTATAATATAGTAGCTACGTGGCTGTGGCGGAGCTGGCAGACGCGGCAGATTACCAGACGCCTTTCGATTAGAGGCGCGTGGAATCTGCTGGAGCAATCCGTGCGGGTCCGAATCCCGTCAGCCATACCAAATAAGCCTTCCGCGTCCTACTGTGTGTTGAGTAACTTCCGTAACTTTGCTTTCCTAGTTTGTTGCGCCGGATACATAGAGTCTTCTTGAACCCACTTCAACAGCTTCGGGACATCGACAATATGTTTGGTCGGCTCTTGGTGAATTTCAACTTCAACTCGCTTTATTGTTTCGTTCGTGTCGGATTCCCACCCCGCGTCTTGCAAGCGGCTCAATCCGCGCAGGACGGCCTCATATAACGATTCCGCGTAAACTTCGACACTGTGTTCGGTGTCGTGGCAGTCCTTCAAACGGACAATGCACTTGCTGATCGACATGCTGAACTTGGAAGTTGGGATAGGGTACCCAGACAAGCTGTTTGCGACCCGCGATTGCGAGCAGCCATCGTCGTAGGCTCTTGACGAAGCCAAGGTCGAGCGGCAACTCAAAGATGCGCTGCGGAAGGTTCTCAAGCATGAGCTTCCAACTCGCACTCCGCGAAAGTAGCAATGACACCCGTGGTCTGTCGCCTTCGTTTGTTTTCAACAAGTTCCCGTATAGGAACTTCCAGCGCTCTGCGGCACCCTTATTAGGGGTGACGTGTCATACCCCCCACCTGGCGCGAACGCGCCGCTCCTTCCGGCGGTCACTAGGCGCGCCATCCAACCATTTACGCGGCCCATGAGACCCATATTCCGACAATTTTCCACGCCCCTGACCTTCGTTCTAACACGATGTTGTAGCCGTGAGCATCTTTCGGACCTCGATAAACTTCGACCGAGACTAGTGCTCGGCCTCTCTCTCTCGTGAAAACAATGTCCTCCACGGAGAAATGCTCGCGGTCCCCTTCAGCATAAAAGGCGTTTCCGAGAACGACGTGTTTGATCTGTTTTGAATCAGACTCCGATTTTGCTGGAGCAGAGGTTTTGCCTGAAGATGGTCTATGTTTGATCCATTGAATGGCTTGCTTTACCTCTTGGAAAGCGTCGTTGTCCGGGGTCGGCGATTGACCAGGGGTCACGACGGTCTCAAGTAGACGAAGCGCTTGGGGGGAAGCATTAACGCCAAGAGCGAGCGCCGCAGAGAACGATGCAAAAGCTGTGTCGTCGTTTTTGTACTCTCTCAGGCAAGCCTCCAGAAAATGCCACTCTTCGTCAGAGGCGGGGTCCACCAATGCACCCGCGAGGAAGCTCGACATCAGCCACTTCTTTTCGTGATCCTCCTCAGCCGCAATCATGCTGCGAAGGACCTCTCTCTCTTTTGGACCTCCTAAGGAAGCTAGTGCCCACGACGCACGCTCCACGTTTTTCCTTTCTCGCAAGGCTGTAAGAAGAAGCGGCAGGGCAATCTCATCTTCCTTGAAAATGAGCCTAATTGCTTCTGAATCGTCCATATGCCGGTCGGAGAGAAGTCTTTGAACTCTTTCACGAGACGGCTCGTTTGCTCCATCCTTTGACGAGCTTCCGGCATGGATACCGCCGGCAACCAAACTGAAGGCCAGAAAGAACAGGGTCGCCGTCAAGAACACATAGCAAATACGACAGGCACAGACTCTTGCCATTAAGTCTCCTCTTGCCATTCTCGGCTCATTGCGGGCATAGCCCCGGAAAGGCCTGATTCATCGCGCGGTCCGGCGCGCCTTCACCCGGATGATGGCAGGTATGGCCGAATTCATGGATCATGGTGCATGCCAGTGAGAAATCATTTCCATTTGCTCCTTTGCAGAGGTGAATAGTGTTCCCAAAAATGGGGGCCCATCCGGCAAGAACCTTTCCATTCTTGTCAGGTTTTTGTCCCTTGTCGCATTTCCCTCCACCACATTTCACGATACCGTTATTATTAAGCTTACCCAAAATACGATCTCTCAGCTTAGGATCGGTTATCCTGCTAGCGCCCGCACCAGCTAGCTGCCCAGCGAGTTCCAAATCGTTCCTGTTCATCCCAGTGCCGCAATTACAACTTGGGTCAATTTCAAGCAGGCCTAAGGGGTCGGCGAGAGTTGTGGGGGTATTGTGAACGTACGCATAAAAGTTGATTCCCCCCCCTGGAACTTGATTGGGTCTTCGCTCAGGAAGCGCCCCGGGTTCGGATCGTAGTATCTCGCTCTGTAGTTGTAGAGACTCGTCTCAGCGTCGAACTCGCGGGCCGTGTACCGGAACGGATTGGTGAGCGAGCCTGACGAGGCGGTCTGTTTTCCAAAAGAGTCGAACGTATACGTTTGGGCGAGCGCGCCTGCTGTGCTACTCAGTGACGTAATTGAACCAAGCCCGTCAGCCTCGTAGTAACTCGTCGCTCCCGAACGCAGCATCGCCACAGGCTCGTCGATCTTGTCCGTCGTTTGCGTGTAGCGGGCGACGGCCGCACCAGTCCCATTCGTTTCTTCGATGAGGTTGTCGCCATCGTAGGTGAAGATGCTGGTCCCGGCGCTAGAGACTTTCTTGATGCGGCGACCGAACGGGTCGTAAGCAAACGACACGGTCCCGCCACTTCCGGGCAGCGTCACACTGGTCAGGTGGTTCTCGAAGTCCCAGGAATACTGCGTCGTGCCGGTGGAATCCGCTTTCGTCGCGGTGTTGCCGTTGTTGTCATCGGCGTCCCAGGAGGAACACACACTCCGCGGCAGCACCAAAGCAAACAGCAAACGCATTGACATATAGCAATCCTCGGGCGATTTCCTGAGAACCCCCCTTAAAGCCGCGGATCAGGAGATAGAGCTCCAACAAGAGGAGAACTGGAAGCGCAACAGCTGCGACGAGTCCCCAGGTGTACATGAATACGAACGGAAACCCATCCGGAAATCGGGTCTCGCGAATCAGTTTTGTGAAATAAAGGGGGAGTCCAAAAAAAATCGTGAGGCCTGCGACCCATTTGACAAGCGAAGGTGTGACCATCACCAAGATGAACCTCCCATATTGTCATCGCCGATCAGACTTCCGGTGCAAAGGACGTAGCAAGTAGCGTGAGCGGAAAAGAAACCGGGATGGTATTGCTTCTTGCAAGGATCCCACGCGCTCAAAAGACATCCTCGAACGCAATTAGACCAAGTATTGTTTCCAAATTTTCGGCTCACATTGTTCAAATTCTGATTGAAAGGTCCGCCTGTCGCGTCTCCGTATGCCGCTGCCACATTCGGCCCGTAGGGAACCTTCCATGGAGTGTATCCGCCCCCGAATTGACCTCGGTAGGGTCCCCTGTAACCGGGATATGGATTATAGTTCTTGCAGTCGTTCGGCTTGCATTTGTCGAGACCAAATGGGTCAACAAAGTTGAGGGGTGAATTTGACACGTACGCGTAGAAACTAGCTCCGCCATTGAAGCGGACTAAGTCCTCAGAAAGGAATCGTCCGGTAGCGGCATCAAAGTACCTGGCGCGTAGAGAATAAAGAGCGGTTTCCGTGTCAGATTCGCGGGCGGTGAACTTAAATGGATTGATCAGTGAGCCAGACGAACTTGTCTGCTTGCCGAACGAGTCGTACGCATAGGTCTGGGCGAGTGATCCTGCACTGTTGCTCAATGAAGTCACCGAGCCGAGACCGTCTGCGTGGTAGTAGCTCGTCGCCCCGCTGCGCAACATCGCTAGCGGCTCATCGATGTTCTGAGTGTCCGCGTACCTGGCGACCACAGCGCCCGCTGCGTTGGTTTCTTCTATGAGATTGTCGCCGTCGTAGGCGTAGATGCTTGTCCCAGCACTCGAAACCTTCTTGATGCGCCGTCCGAATGGGTCATATTTGAAGCTGACCGTCCCACCGGTACCGGGCAACGTGACGCTACTCAGGCGGTTCTCGAAGTCCCAGAAATACTGCGTCGTGCCGGTGGAATCCGCTTTCGTCGCGGTGTTTCCGTTGGAGTCGTAGGTGTAGGTCGTGCTCGGCGTCGAGGTCAGCTCGTTCGATGAATTGTTCACATACTGCGAAACGCCCAGCGAACTGAGACGATTGCCGACCGGATCATAGGTGTAGCTTTCCGTCGTGGTCGCGGCTTGCGTGACCTGAGTCAGCTCATAAATCGGATCGTACGTGTAGTTTGACGTGACCCCCGCCAACTGGTCCGTCTTCGACGTGCGATTTCCGGCGTTGTCCACGGTATAGCTCGCGCCGTCCAGCGTCGACGTCCCTGCCTGATGCAGCACACTCAGCAGCCGAGAGAGATTGTCATACGCATAGATCGATTTCAGGCCGTTCGGACGCGTCATTTGCGTGCGGCGGCTGAGCGCGTCATAGCTGAAGCCGAAGTTGCCCGTTCCGCTGAACACCGCGGGCGGCGTCAGTGTCTGCAAGCGGTTCAGCGTGTCGTACACGTAGCCTGTCGAGCCATTCTCCGGGTCGGTGAAGCCCGTCCGGTTTGATGCCGCGTCATAGGCGTAACTCGTCGTGAAATTCCGCCCGGTAAGGAATGCGTAGCTGGTGGTCGCTTGCGTCAGCCGTCCCATGTTGTCAAACGTGAACTGGTAGGTCCCGGTGGGGTCTGTCACCTGCGTCAAACGGCTGTCATTATCGTAGGTGTAATTCACGGCCGTAGTATCAGGATACGTCTTTCCCGTCAGCCGGTTCAACTGGTCGTAAGTGTAGGTTATGGTCTGGTTCTTGCGGTCAGTTTTGTTGATCAGGTTGCCCACCGCGTCGTAGTAATAATATTCCGAAAGCGTCGAGGGGAACGTCGTCCGCATGACTCGGCCAAAAGCGTCGTAAGCAAACGTGGTCGTGTGATGATTCGCGTCCTGAATGCTAGTCAGATTGTTTTCCGTATCGTAGCCGTACGTGGTGACGTTCGCGGGAGTAGCCGCGTCGGTGACCGTCAACAAACGGTCCGCGTCATCATAAGTATACGTGGTCGACTTCAGGTTTTGGTCGGTCACCGAAGTGCGCCGCCCGCGATAATCGTAGCCGAACACAGTGGTACCTGTGCTGCCCGGATACGTGATGGTCTGGAGCCGGTCTCCCGCGTCGTAGGCGAAGGTGGTTTGGTTCTGCATCGCATCCGTAACGGACGTGCGGTTACCGTGACCGTCGTACACGTAAGTAGTTAGGTTCTGTTGTGCATCCGTGATGGTGTTGATCAGCCCTGTCGGGTAGTAGGTGAGCGTAGTGACATTGTTCAGCGGGTCGGTAATCTGCGTCAGCTCGCCCAGCGAATTGTAGGTAAAGCGCGTAACGCTCGCCGCTGTGTTGCCATTGGGAGCAGGCGTGGTAACCGTAAGCAAATTTCCCTTGGCATCGTAAGTATTCGTCGTGACATTCCCCATCGGATCGGTCGTCGTAAGAACTTCACCAAAGCTGTTGTAGGTATAACTGGTTGTAGCGTAAGTGTCCGGGGCGATCGGCGCGGATACGGAAGTCACATTGTTATTGGCGTCGTAGGTGTAGGTTGTCCTGGCCCCAAGTTCGTCTGTTTTCGTCAGAACATTGCCGCGAGTGTCATAGGTGCGCTCGACCGTTCCGCGGTCCGTACAGCTGGAGCAACCCGATCCCTGCGAGCTGGTCATTACCCAACCTCCACCAATGATCTGGGAAGTGTAGGTCGTGGGATTCGCAAGCGAGTCCGTTACTTGAGCCGTAGTACTCAGAGTAAACGTTGGCCCCTGGACGGTCACGCCTGCGACCGTAACGGTTACGGGACCGCTGGATGTGCTAAACGGTACGATCGCCACGATCTGGGTGTCGCTCCAACTCACGATAGCCGTGGCAACTACGCCGTAGAAGCTCACAATGCTGCTGCTTTGTGTTGGACCGAAGCCCGTACCGTTAATCGTTACCGTGGTACCAATCAGCCCGCTGGTCGGAAGAATGCCGGTGATGGAAGCTGCTTCAATGATTGTGAACGACACTCCACCGCCCGAGATGCCACCTACGGAAACGCTAACCGGACCACTTGTGGCACCGGTTGGCACATTGACGCTGAAGCTGGTGTCGCTCACCGTGCCCCAGGTCTCGGTGGTGCCGTTAAAGCTCACCACAACGGAGGTACCGAGGCCACCCGGGGTGAATCCTGAGCCGTTCAGTACAACAGATCCTCCAACGGGACCGAAAGGCGGCACGATGCTTGTCACGACTGGGTTATATATGGTGAGCGATACAGTCCTGTTACTGCCGATGTTGTTAGCAACGACGGAGACCGGACCTGTGGTCGCAGAATTCGGCACGAGGGCTACGATCTGGCTGGAGCTCCAACTGGTGATAGTGGTCGCTGGCGCTCCGTTGAAGTACACAACGCTGCTTCCCTGAGTACTGCCGAAGTTCGACCCAGCGATTGTTATGGAATAACCAAGGCCCACAACCGTAGGAGAAACACTGGTGACCAAGGGCGTGGCAGCGGGTGTCCCGGAGATGACCGAGACGTTATCGAAAGTCGCGGTCGCGAGGCTGCTGGTTGATGCACTGGATACCGCAAATCCGATGTACACGTTCGCAGCCATGGAGATAGTCTGCGTGGTCCCCACCTGCGTCCAATACACGCCATCCGTTGATACATACCCCGTGAATGTGTTCCCGCTGCGCGCGAGCTTCCCCCAATACGGATACGCCGAGGAAACAAAAGTGGTGGCTTGGGTGGAACTGCTCGCTCCCGTGGTGGCCCGGTAATTCAGAATGGCCTGGTTCGGCTGAAAGTACACAAACGTGTCGGTCGAGCCCGAAGCCAGCGTTTCCCGGATCATCACTCCAACTTGGGGCGCCGAGCCTTGAATGTTGCTCACGCGGGCGATGATCGTGCCATCGCCCGAAAACGCCTGATACGCGAAGTGCAATCCGTCTACTGTCCCCGAAATGCCGGTGCCGGCTCCCTTCACCGTGAAAGTACTGCCAGAGTACGTCGCACTTCCCGTTAGGCCTACGGTGCCGATGTCTTGGTCCAACCAAGGTGCTGGCAGCGGTTGCGAGGTCACCGTGAAAGTGACCGAGTTGCTGTCGTTCATGGTGGGTGCCACAGCAACCAGCATTGGTCCGGACGCTGCACCGGAAGGTATGGTGACGGTGATTGAAGTGGAGCTCCAAGAATTGATCGTCACCGCCGCGCCAGTTAGATAAACGGCGCTGCTCCCCTGTGAAGTTCCGAAGCCGGTCCCAGTGATCACCACCTGACTCCCGATCGAGCCGGTGGTCGCGGACAGGTTCGTGATAACAGGCGCGGGAGAGGATGGCGTGCTGAGCGTGACACTGTCGAAGGTCGCGGCGTCCAGGGTGCTCGATGAATCACTGCTCACCGCCAAACCCATATACACGTTCTGTGCCATCGTAATCGTCTGGCTTGTCCCTGCCTGCGTCCAGTTCACGCCATCCAGCGATATGTATGCGCTGAACGTGCTCCCGCTTCGCGCCAGCTTCACCCAATACGGGTACGCCGAAGCAGCAAAGAACGTAGCTTGTGTGGAAGTGGTCGCCCCGGTGGTCGGGCGGTAGTACAGGTAGGCCTGGTTCGGCTGAAAGAACACAAGCGCATCGGTAGAACCAGGAGTCAACGTCTCCCGGATCATCACTCCGACCTGCCCCCCCTGCATGCTGGTCACCCGTGCGATGATCGTGCCATCGCCCGCAATTGCTTGATAAACGAAATGAAACGCATCCGCTGTACCGGAAATTCCTTGCCCTGCTCCTTTCACGGTGAATGTCGCACTCTTATACGTCGCACTCCCGGTGGCTCCTACTGGTCCGATATCCTGGTCCAACCACAAGGTCGGCAGCGGTTGCGAAGTAACAGCAAACATGACTGCGTTGCTGTCGTTCATGCTAGGCGCAATGGAAACCTGCAACGGCCCGCTAGTGGCCCCCACGGGTATCGTGATTGTGATCGAGGTGCTGCTCCACGAATTGATGGTTACTGCCGCAGCGTTCAGCGTCACCACACTGCCGTTCTGCGTGGCTCCGAAGCTGCTACCGTTGATCACCACCTGACTGCCTACCGATCCTGTCGTCGCAGACACACTGGTAATGACGGGTGCCGGAGAGGATGTTGAACTGACCGAGACATTGTCGAAGGTCGCGGTGTCGAGAACGCTCGTGGATCCGCTGTTTGCCGCGAGACCGATGCACACAGTCTGTGCCATCGTAATCGTCTGGCTTGTCCCAATTTGCGTCCAATTCACGCCATCCAGAGATATGTACCCGCTGAACGAGTTCCCAGTTCGCGCCAGCTTCACCCAATACGGATACGCCGAGGCAGTGAAACCAGTCGGTTGGGCAGTAGTGCTCCCTCCTGTGGTCGTGCGGTAGTAGAGTTCGGCCTGGTTCGGCTGGAAGAATACAAACGCATCAGTGGAGCTAGCAGTCAGCGTCTCCCGGATCATCACTCCGACCTGCCCTCCCTGCAAGCTGCTCACCCGTGCGACAATCGTCCCATCGCCCGAAAGCACTTGATAAACGAAATGGAATGCATCTGCTGTCCCGTAAATGCTTTGACCGGCCCCTTTCAAAGTGAATGTTCCGCTCGCGAAAGTGGCGCTCCCCGCCAGGCCCACCGCGCCCACATCCTGGTCCAACCAAGCGGCCGGCAATGGTTGTGACGTTATAGTGAAAGTGAACGCGTTACTGTCGTTCATGCTAGGTGCAACGGAAACTTGCAGCGGCCCGCTAGTTGCCCCCACAGGTATCGTGATTGTGATCGAGGTGCTGCTCCACGAATTGATGGTTACTGCCGCAGCGTTCAGCGTCACCACACTGCCGTTCTGCGTGGCTCCGAAGCCGCTGCCGTTGATCACCACTTGACTCCCTAGTGGTCCTGTCGTCGTAGACAGACTTGTAATAACGGGCGCCAGAGAAGAAGATGAACTCACCGAGACATTGTCGAAAGTCGCGGTGTCGAGCACGCTTGTGGAACCGCTGCTTTCCGCAAGACCGATATACACGTTCTGTGCCATCGTAATCGTCTGGTTAGTGCCTGCCTGCGTCCAGTTCACGCCATCCAGCGATATGTACGCGCTGAACGTACTGCCGCTACGCGTTAGCTTCACCCAATACGGATATGCTGAGGCAGCAAAAAATGTAGCTTGGGTGGATGTGCTGGCACCCGGAGTCAGACGGTAGTATAGGTAAGCCTGGTTCGGCTGGAAGTACACAAATGCATCGGTGGAACCAGGAGACAACGTCTCCCGGATCATCACTCCGACCTGCCCTCCCTGCAAGCTGCTCACCCGTGCGACAATCGTCCCATCGCCCGAAAGCGCTTGATAAACGAAATGAAACGCATCTGCTGTCCCGAAAATGCTTTGACCGGCGGCTTTCAAAGTGAATGTTCCGTTCACGAAAGTGGCACTCCCTGCCAGGCCCACCGCGCCAACATCCTGATCCAACCAAGTGGCCGGCAATGGTTGTGATGTTACGGTGAAAGTGACCGCGTTGCTGTCGTCCATGCTAGGCGCGACGGAAACTTGCAGCGGCCCGGAGGTGGCTCCCACAGGTATCGTGATTGTGATCGAGGTGCTGCTCCAAGAATTGATGGTTACTGCCGCAGCGTTCAGCGTCACCACGCTGCCGTTCTGCGTGGCTCCAAAGCCGCTGCCACTTATGACTACCTGACTCCCGATCGATCCCGTAGTTGCCGACAGTCCCATGATGACAGGTGCTGGAGAGGATGCTGTGGTGACTGAGACATTGTCGAAAGTCGCGGTGTCGAGCACGCTTGTGGAATCGCTGCTTTCCGCGAGACCGATATACACGTTTTGCGCCATCGTAATCGTCTGGCTCGTGCCTACCTGCGTCCAGTTCAATCCATCCAGTGATATGTACGCGCTGAACGAGTTCCCAGCTCGCACCAGCTTCACCCAATACGGATACGCCGAGGCAGCGAAGAATGTCGCTTGTGTGGAAGTACTGGCCCCAGTGGTCGGGCGATAGTATAGGTAAGCCTGGTTCGGCTGGAAGAACACAAGCGCATCGGTGGAACCCGGAGTCAAGGTCTCCCGGATCATCACTCCAACCTGTCCTCCCTGCATGCTGCTCACCCGCGCCACGATCGTTCCGTCGCCCGAAAGTGTTTGATAAACGAAATGAAACGCATCCCCCGTACCGGAAATGCCTTGTCCCGCTCCTTTAACCGTGAATGTGCCGTTTGCGAAACTCGCACTGCCAGCCAAGCCCACCGAACCAATGTCACCGTCCGACCATCCTGAAGGAAGCGCCGTGACTGTGAATGAAGCGCTGTTCACAGTGTGGCTGTTGACGGTCACCGAAAACGGCCCCGAAGTCGCCCCGGACGGCACGAGTGCAACGATGCTGGTATCACTCCAGGTCCCGACTGCCGAAGTGGTCCCATTGAGTGAAATCGCGCTGCCTCCCTGCGTGGTCCCGAAGCCTGTTCCCGTTATCGTCACCTCTTCTCCGACGGCCCCAGAGGTTGGCGATATGGCAGTGATAGCCAGCGCCTCAAACACTGTAAAGTTCACGCCATTACTGGCTACCCCCCACGCGGTCACGACCACGTTGCCCGTCGTCGCCTCCACTGGCACAGAAACCACGATGCTCGTTGCACTCCAACTCGTAGGCGCCGCGTCGGTCCCGTTGAAACTGACGGTTCCCGCGCCTTGTGTTGCACCAAAACCCGTCCCTGTAATCGTAACCGGCGCACCCACAACTCCCGAAGTTACCGAGAGGCTGCTGATTGTTGGGGCCGGAACTACCGTAAAGCTGGTGCCATTGCTTGCCACGCCTGACGCTCTCACCAAGATATTTCCCGTGGTTGCGCCCGATGGGACTGGAACAGAGATACTCGACGCACTCCAACTTGTAGGCGTCGACGTTGTCCCGTTAAAGCTCACCGAACCGCTGCCCTGGGTCGCGCCAAAGTTTGTTCCCGCGACCGCCACCTCCGCCCCGACGGCTCCACTCGTCGGTGAGAGAGTAGTAATGCTGGGCGGCGGAACCACAGTGAAGCTTGATCCGTTGCTCGCCACTCCGCCCGCGGCCGTCACTACCACGTTGCCGGTGGTCGCCCCGCTGGGCGTCGTCGCCGTGATGCTGTTTGCTCCCCAACTTGTAATCGTTGTTGCGCTCGTGCCGTTGTAGGTCACTCCACCATTGCCCCGCGTCGCTCCGAAGTTCGTCCCGGCAATCACTATCGACGATCCCACTGCCCCAGTGTTCGGCGTTAGCGATGTGATGCTCGGTGCTGCCGTCACCGTGAAGGGAACGCCAGAACTCGCCACTCCGCCC
>WNFO01002956.1_pt1 | contig 14233 bp, 8 predicted proteins | sample 5400251 | NCBI WGS metagenome assembly WNFO01 (sample SAMN13153354, study PRJNA577476) | soil metagenome | isolation source: 100 cm saprolite under Madrone tree | place: USA:California | collected 2016-06-14 | reverse complement strand
CCGCTGGTTCCCGGTCATGTGTCAGTTGGCCGTTTAAGCAAGATTCGCGGAACGCTTCGCGATGTCGAAGGGCAGGTGTTTCGGGAAGGCGACCGCGTCACCTTTCTCGATGTCCATCGCACCTGCAATGCCTGCTGGTACTGTCTGGTCGCCAAAGCGACAACGCGCTGTACGGAACGAAAAGTTTACGGCATTACTTACGGACTCGATGACGGACTCTGCGGTGGCTGGGCCGAACAGATCTATTTAAAGCCCGGAACGCACTGCATCCGCCTCGACGCCGATCCGGAAACGTTCATGGCCGGCGGCTGTGCTCTCCCAACCGCGCTGCATGCTGTCGAACGCGGCGACATCGCGATCGGCGACACGGTACTGGTGCTGGGATCGGGGCCGGTAGGAATCAACGCAATCATTCTGGCTTTGATGCGCGGCGCGCTCAGAGTCCTCTGCATCGGCGCGCCTGCGCTTCGTCTTACGGCAGCAAAGGAAGCCGGCGCGGGAGAAGTGCTCAACTTTGCAGAGCACAACGAACGCGAAAAAACGGAATGGATTTTAGAGCGAACCAACGGCAGGGGCGCCGACGTGACGATCGAAGCGACGGGTGCGCCGGATGCAGTCGTCCAGGCAATGCGTTTTACGCGTGACGCCGGACGAGTAGTAATCGTCGGCCAGTACACGGATCACGGACCGACCGCATTCAACCCGCATCTTGATCTGAATAAGAGGCACCTGGACGTGCGCGGTTGCTGGGGCTCTGACTTCTCACATTTTTACCGCAGCGTTCAGCTCACTTCCGATCCGGTTCGATCGGCGCCATGGGCCGCGCTCAAAGCCAAACTCTCGCGTTACGCTCTCGCTGAGGCGAATGAAGCGTTGGCTGATGTTTGTGCAGGACGTGTGCTGAAGGCGTTGATTGAGCCGCAAGGGGAAGCAAGTGTTCGGCACCGGCGATCGTTCTAACCGGTGTTCCACAGTTTCAGCGGACGGTGCAGAAAATTGTATCTCTTCTTTAATGCGAGCGTGTCGTAGTGAGAATCTCTTGGAGGGTTCGCGAAGCGATCACTTCATCTTTTAGAACTTCAATAAGGGGGCCCCACTCTTCAGGCGTCGGATCCAAGTTGACCCATGAAACCATGAAGTCGAAGTTAGGTTCCGTGTTTAATCAGGCGAACAGGAATCCCGCGGATCGCGCCCACTAAGAAATCGACTTCACGCCGCGGCAGATCGCAATGACCAATGCTCAGATGATTTCAACGCGAGAACTTATTCACCCCACGCAATAAGTGGCGGGACCCCGTCGCTACCGCTCCGGGTTCTGTATCGAACTACGTTTTACGCTTCTTTTGTCCCGTGCCCGTATCCAAATCCACCGGCGCCGGATAGCCTTTGCCCCTCAACTCCGCGATTTCAATCACGATCTCCTTCTGGTTCTTCGCCGCGCGGGGCAGCGTTTTGGCAGCAGTTGATTTCTTTTCAGATGGCAACGACGAAGCGGTTGCGCCCTTCTCAGCCATTGCGCTCTGCTTCGCCTTGGGCCTTGGCTGGGCGGTACTGGCGCCGGACATCTGGGCCAAAGCACTTAAGACTTGCGTTCGCTCTTCCTCGCTTAGATCGGCTAAGCGAACTCCGTTGGCTTCGAGCACCGTTCTCAGATTTTCTTCAGTGTTCGTGTCCTGATCGTAGATGTCGCGAAAGATGTGCAGTTTTCCATCCTCGACCACAATCGTTTCATAACGCAGCTCGACCGGTATTGCGTTAGGGAGTTTCACCTGTTTCGTTTCAGTCTTGGCGCGCGCGTAGGCGGCGATATCGGTATCGGTCAGGTGTGCGCCGCCCAGCTGCGCCAGAACTTTCGCAAAGTCCTGCACCTGCGGTGTGGTTAGTCCAACACATCCATGTGAAGCAAAGGTGCCAAGTTTTGCCGGCGACTTGCCGCCATGAATCAGCGACGGCCCGCCAATCGGAATCTTGATCGGGCCGAGCGGGTTCAACTTGCTGCCGGCCTCGACTTTTTCTCCCACGCTGACATCTTTCATCTTTGCCACCCAGGGTTCGTCAGGCGGGGTCCAGGTCGGATTGAAAATAATTGTCCGCGCTTTGCGCAAACCCGTCGGTAGCGGAAACTGCGGATACCCGATTCCGATCTTGTAAGACTTGATCAGCCGCCCCGCTTTAAAGACATCCATCCGGTAGGCCGGCGCATTTACCACTATCCGCGAATCCGTCGGCACCCTGTTAGGGCTCCGGACATCGTTTGAAACTACCCTGCCTTCGTTTGGAGCTGGTTGAGTAGCAGTTTTATCGGTGACGCTTTCGTTATCACTACTCCATTGCTCCGCAATCAAAGCTTCGAGTTGCTGTTGTTTCTCCGCCCCGATCAGCGCCGTGATCTTTTCTTTTGCTGTGGTGCGCGCGCTGGCCGTCTCTCCGGTGGAGGCGCCGGCGTTTGCTTCGCTGAGTTTGGCGGTCTCAGCATGAGCGGCCTGCTTCAACTCAGTGATTTCGTCATCCGTAAGTTGCAGACGGTTCTTGAGCAAAACTGAAGCAGATTCGTTTGCCAAAAACGCGTCGAGCACCGGCAAGGTCAGCTCTTGCGTGTTTGAAGTCTTTTCGCCGATCGGCGCGGGCGACACAGTGGCGGTGGGCGTTGGCTTTAATGTGACATTCGCATTGCTATTCGCCCGTTTCGTCGGTTCCGCAACGCATGCTGTCACGAGCAGGCAAGCCGCCATAAGAAGGACCGATCCTAAATACTGCTTCATTCCTGGTACTCTCCCTGTTCTTTGTTATGCGGCTTTGTTCGGCAATGCATGTGCCGTGCGGCCAAATCCTCTTTGCGTCTTAGATTTTTCTCTGCGCCTTGGCGCGAAACATTCCGCGCTCCTTCGTAATCCCCCCTGGCTTTGGACGATAAGCGAACGGTGCTCTAAATGACTTCCGTTCAGAATCCTGTTTGGAGAAATTGCGTCTTACTTTCGGAGCAGTGGATAAGGATTGATGTTGACGCCGTGCCAGAAGTCTTTGGGATTCGAGATCTCCGCGATCGAGAAATGCAGATGGTAGTTTCCGGGACCGGCGTTTCCGGAATCGCCAACATAGCCGATGGTTTCCCCTTGTTTGGCGAAATGCCCTTCGGCCAGACCCTCGGCATATCGATCGAGGTGCGCGTAATAATAGACGAGCTTGCCGTCCACGCTCAGTTGATAAATGGTCGTGCCGCCGCTCGCGCTCTGGAATAACTTCACGATAGGTCCGTCGGCCGCGGCAATAACCGCAGTACCGCGCGGAGCCGGGATATCAATCGCGTCGTGAATCCGTCCTTCCGCCCGCGACTCAGAGAATGTATCGCGCAACTGCTCAGGCCGAACGCCCGCAACTGGAATTATTAATCCGGTTTGTGAGGTCGATGTAGGCTGGGGAACCGCCGGCGAACTGTTGTTTAGTGGCGAAACGTTTGCAGGCGGAGCCGGCTCGACGTCTTTGGAATTATTTTGGGACTGATCGCGGGAACGCGAAGTCGGCGACGCGATAGGCGATTGAGACCATGTGACTACGTTGCGACGACCGTCTTTCGACATTCTGCTCAGCCGCGCAACCAGCGTTGCGATCGCCGCTAGGATTGCGACTGCGGCGAACAGCGTGCGCGTACGAGGATGCCTTGCCCATTTCATTTAGCTCACTTGAGAAACCTGTTTCGGAAGTCAATCTGCCTTGTCGGACAACGCAAGCACTCCTCAACTTATTAGGGTCTTCAAAGGATAAGCGGTGACTGGAAAGGGCACAACCCCTCGCCGTCTAATGACAGAATTTGTGAAGGCTGGTGAGAGGAAATAACGCTGGTTTCAGCCTGCGGAGCAGGCGACAGCATGAAGCCTGGGGCGTAAGCCCCAGGGAAGAATTGAACCAAGACTCCAAGCCCGCGAAAGCGGGCGACAGGGGGCGATGCTAACTTTCAGCTTCGTGTGTTTGAGCCGCCGATTGAAAACGATCGCTCTGCCGCCCGCTTTCGCGGGCTCATCATTGTTGCTGACCCGAACCTGGGGTTTCGCTGCGCTTCACCCCACGCTTTATGCTGTCGCCTGCTCCGCAGGCTGATTCCAAAACCTAAACACATTGCTATCAAGCTATTGGCCCGAAGCAATCACATTCCCAATATTCTTCTCTCGCAGCAGACGATTAAAGTTGGCCACGTCTCCGCTGACAATATCGTCCAGCCTCTTGCGCAGCGAAGCCAACTGCGCCTTGAACATTGTATCGACTTCGAGTTGTTGGGTGGTGGGGGCAAAGTCCCCGCTGTTGACGCCGCTCGCGAGGTAGTTAATCTTGCTGATCAGCTTTGGCGGGAAACGGACTGTGTCCTGTCCCTGCCCGGTAATCTTTCTTTGCACCAGATTGTCTTCGACGTCGATCAATTTCTTGTCGAGATCGTCAGCCGCGAATCGTACATCGGCGTTGGTTCGCAGCAGCGACCTTAAATTCTCCAGCTGCGCCCGAATTGATTCGATCTGGTTGACCATGTCAGCGGCTGCCTCGAGGTCCTTGCGCAGATCGAGCAACATCGCAACCTGCTTTTGAATATCGCTGTCGTTGCCCGCGACGTTGGGATCTTTCAGCACTGTCAACGGCTGACTGAGTTCCTGGCCGTCGATCGTCAGCTTCACCGTGTAAGTTCCCGGCGGCACTAATAAGGCCATGCGCCCGCCCTCGGGCAGAGGCCGCCAGCCGTCGGGACCAACGCGAACCTCCGGCGCATAAGCGGGACTAGTGCGGAGGCGAACTTCTTTCGACTGTTCACTGCGCAGATCCCACCAGACCCGATTGATGCCCGCGTTGCGCGTACCGCGAATAGTACGTACCGTCTTCCCTTCTGCATCGACAATTTTGATCGAGGGCTCTGCTTTGGGCGCGGTTTTTGAATAGTAATTAATCGAAGCGCCGTAAGGTGGATTTTGGCCCGCCGTTGGATCATCCGGGGACGAGTACGGCACAGTGATACCGCGGAAACGATAAGCCGCTCGCGGAGTGAACAGGTACGCAGGTGAGTTCAGCACCTGCGCGTTCGCCTGCTGCAGTGGGGTGATGTCGTCAAGAATCCAGAACCCGCGTCCATACGTGGCTATAACCAAGTCGTGAAAGTTTTCCTGAATCGTGATCCAGTAAACCGGCGCATGCGGCAGATTGCTTTGCAGTGGTTGCCAATTTGCGCCGTCATCGTACGAGACGAAGAGACCGCCTTCGGTGCCTGCATATAACAAACCCGGCCGCACTGGATCTTCGCGCACACAGTGGACATAGCTGAGCATCGTGTGGGGAATGCCATTGGTAATCGCCTTCCAGGTCTTGCCGTAATCGGTGGTCCGATAGATCCAGGGATCGCGATTGTTGACCTGATGACCATCGACTGTGAGGTAAGCCGTGCCGGCGTTGTAGCGCGAGGGCTCGATATTACTAACCGTGCCCCAAGAGAGCATGCTGGGAATATTCTTGGTAACGTTGGTCCAATTCTTGCCGCTATCGCGGGTGACTTGGACGATGCCATCATTCGTACCGGCCCAGATAACCCCTGCTTCTTTTGGTGATTCGGCAATCGCGAAAACGACCGGCGCGTACTCGACTCCGATGTTATCGCCGGTGAGACCGCCTGAGAATCCCTGCTTGCTCTTATCATTCGAAGTAAGATCGGGGCTGATCACTTGCCAGCTATTCCCGCCGTCAGTCGTTTGATGAACGAACTGACTGCCGACGTAGACCTTGTTGTGATCGTGCGGCGAGATCGTCAGCGGCGCCGTCCAAACAAAGCGATACTTCAAGTCCGCCGCGGTTGAGCCGTTGACTTGATCGGGCCACACTTCGACATTGCGTGACTGGCCGGTGCGCAGTTCGAAACGCTCGACGATGCCGCCGATACTGCCTGAGCCCGACGCGCTCGACCAGATAATATTGCTATCAACGGGATCGGGAGTGGCCCAGCCACTCTCGCCCCCAGCGACTCCAATCCAGGCGCTGCGTGGAATGCCGCCGCCAAATCCTCCGCCGCCCCCGCCGCCGCCGCCGCCAGTGCGGCTCGGTCCGCGATAAGATGGCCCATCCTGTTTGTTGCCATAGACGTAATAAGGGATTTGGTTATCAACAGTGACGTGATAAATCTGCGCAATGGGAAGTTGAACCCTTTGCCAACTGCGGCCCCGGTTAATCGACAAACTGACACCAGAGTCGTTGGCGACCGCCAGGCGATTCGGATCGGCGGGATCGATCCAGATGTCGTGATTGTCGCCGCCCGGGCTGCCGCCAAAGCCTGCGCTCGCGCGCGTGGTTTCACCGCCGTCGAGTGAAACTGCGTAGCCGGAGGTTAGAAAATAAGTTTCGTTTTCATTGTCGGGCGCGACGGCCACGCGAAAGTAATAGTGCGTGCGGCCGCCGAGGTTGCGATCATAACTAACCAGCCGCCAGTTCTCGCCGCCGTCATCAGAACGCCAAAGCTTGCCACGATCGGTTTCCTGTCCTTTGTAAGGCACGCCGTCCCCGGTTTCGATCAGCGCGTAAACGCGATTCGAATTTGAGCGCGCAACCGCCAAAGCGAATTTGCCGGTCGTGTGCGTGGGCAAGCCATGACCCGTTAGTTTTTTCCAGGTGGCGCCGCCGTCGCGCGACATGAAGAGTCCGCTGCCCGGACCGCCGCTTTCCCGGCCCCAGGTATGAATCTCCAGCGGCCACATGCCGGCAAATAGAATGCTTGGATTGTTTGGATCCATCGCTATGTCTGAGCAGCCGCAGTTTTCGTCGGTAAACAACACGCGGTCCCAGGTTCTGCCACCGTCGGTTGTGCGAAAGACTCCGCGCTCCTGTTGCGGGCCATAAGCATGGCCGAGCGCGCACGCCAGAACGATGTTGGGATTCTTTGGGTCGATGGCCAGGTGTCCGATGCGCCCCGTTTTTTCGAGACCCATTAACTTCCACGTCTTACCCGCATCAGTTGATTTATAAATTCCCTGCCCTACGGAAATGTGGCTGCGAATCCAGGCTTCGCCCGTCCCCGCCCAGACAATGTTTGGATCGGACGGGGCCACCGCCAAAGAACCAATCGATGACACCGGTTGGCCGTCGAAGATTGCTTCCCAATGGATGCCCCCATCGACTGTTTTGAAGATGCCGCCCGACGCAGCGCCGGCGTAATAGACATAAGGCTGCCCAGGCACTCCGGCTACAGACGTAACGCGATTGCCGACCGGACCGATGTAACGATAACGCAGCGCGTCGGTGTTTGGCTCCTGGGCGCGGACCAGAGCGACGCGGGTGCTAAACGAAAAACCCAAGAGGACTGCTAATAATAGGATTCGCGTGCGTTTCAACATGGGAACCTCCTCAGAGAACGAAGTGAACGAACTCAAGCTCAAAATCGATCCGGCTTCCTGGCTATTCTGCTGGTGCGGAACTCAGTAAGGAGGAGATGCTTCTATCGAGAAACCCGATCAAAGTCAATATAATTTTTCGCCATGCATCAGTGGCGGAAGCCCGATCGTAAGGGAGGGCAACTAGTTAGAGAGGCAGCCTCCCTTACGGTCGGGCTTCTGACATATTGCAGTGCTTCCGAGGCAGAGCTAAGCTAAGCTAAGACATGCGAATCAAGTACTTCGTTTAGAAGCGGGCTATCGCCTGCTCGGTCGGGCAGTAGGCCGGCTCTAAACAATTCGTGGGGGTTATCTATGGCAAACGAAAAAACGAAAGCTCTGATAGTCGTAGACGTGCAGAATGATTTTTGTCCCGGCGGATCTCTGGCTGTGGCGAACGGTGATGAAGTCATCGCGCCTTTGAATAGGTTGATCAAAGAGTTTCTCGATCGCGGCGAGCCGGTATTCAAGTCACGCGACTGGCATCCAGCCGCAACCAAACATTTTATTCCCTACGGTGGGATCTGGCCGGTTCATTGTGTTCAGAATACGCCCGGCGCCGAGTTTCGCGCCGGACTCTCTGAGGACCCGCGCATTACCGTAATTTCAAAAGGAATTGATGAAAGCGCCGATGGCTATTCGGCGTTCGACGGAACTGACCTCGCCGGGATTCTGCGCGATCAAGAAGTCAAAGAAGTTTGGGTGGGAGGGCTCGCGACCGACTATTGCGTGAAGCACACTGTGCTCGATGCGCTCCGGCAGGGCTTTGAGGTAAAGGCACTGGCCGATGCCATGCGCGCGGTCAACGTCAAACCTGACGACGGCGCCTTGGCGATAGCAGAGATGCGCACAGCGGGCGCGGAGATTATCGGCACGGCAGTAGCCGGAACGTAAGGGAGGGCGCCTCATTGGTAACCTCAACGCCCTTCCTCACGGTCGGGCTTCTGCCTCGCCCTCAATGGCAATGACGCTTGCACTCATTTCTCGCCTGCTTGGCCGCGTCCTCGCAAACCTTTCGCTGGCGCTTGTAAGGGATGGCCTTGCAAATGTCTTTTCGCAGATTGTAGCGATCTTTGCAGCGATCCTTACAGTCATTCCTGGCGCCTGACACTGGCCCCGCGGCAGCAAACGTCCCGAGACAAACCAACAACATTAAGCTCGATCGCAGCATAGACGGAGTTCTTTTCATCTCGATTTCTCCTTTTCGGTCCAACTGGTATTTTGCGCGTCGGTATTCTGTCGCGCCAATAAATAGATGTGGCCGTCCCGAGGGCGTCCGGCGAACTTTGGAGGAGAGCTACTAGGATACTACCGGCGACCAACATTCAAAAGGCCGTCGAATGAGTAGTGTAGTACGTCGTTTAGAGGCGTACAGAGTACCGACTTTAGTCGGATTTCATGACGCGAGAAAGAACCCAACTGAAGTTGGTACTCTAAACGCCCTTGAAATCAAGATCTCACCCAACGAGTCCATGGATTCTGGATGGCGCAACTGGACGTGATATTATCTCCGCCCAATGGGCACGCTGAATATCGATCGCTATCACGCAGCGATGGGTGACGCATCTTACAAAGACGTCACGCGCGTTCATGGCAAGCCACTCAGCGACACGATCGCCACCTTTTATGTGACGCAGCGAAAGCTCCCGTTCGCCCCGGTCCTGGGGCACGAGCGTTTGATTCGCCTGCTCGTGGATAGTCAAATCGATCGGCCGCGGCTGCGCTTTCTCGAGCAGGACCGCGGCGGACTCCAACGCTTTGCCAAAGCCATCGAAGACATTCAGTTTGCCGGCAGTATTCGCGCCGTACGCCCCGGCACGATCATGTTTCCACAACAACCGGTCGCCGACATCACTGGAAAGTTCGGCCTCACCCAGGCACAGGAGATCAAGTTCGAACACGCTTTCGATCTGCCCATGACCACCGCCAGCGTCGCCATGCAATTTCGCATGGCCGCGGGTAGTCGCTGGCTCTCGGATTTTTCGCTGCGCCGCAACGGTGATATTGAACGCGCGGTAGACATCGCAACCTATGCATTCATCGGCGGCTTTAACGACACCTCGAACATGGAAGCAGCGCACCGTCTGGACATCCCGGCGGTCGGAACCGAAGCACATTATTGGCAGCAGGCTTACCTGGCATATCTCTACGAGCCGGAGATCGAACCGCGAACCGGACAGCCCAAGCATTTTGAGCAGGTCGCTTTCGAATGCTGGCTCGATGCGAATCCCAACGGCACCACTCTTTTGCTGGACACGATTGACGTTTACATGGGCGCGGTGCACGCCGCGATGGCTGCCACTTCGAATGAAACTCGACGCAAAGCTTTCAAAGGCTTCCGCGTCGACTCGGGCGATCTGGCCGAGTTAGGCAAGTGGTGCCTGCGCTTTTTTGAAGCGAATGGCCTGAAAGACTTGCGGCCCAACTTGACCGGCGATCTCGATGTCGAAAAAGTGAAACAGATCGTGGCTACATTTCCCGAAGCCGCAGGCTTTGGCATCGGCACCAAACTCTCAAGTGAAGTTAAGAACGTGGCCGGGGTGATCTTCAAAGCCTGCATGATCGATGGCCGTCCCACCTTGAAAGCTTCCAATTCTTTGGACAAGACTACGCTTCCCGGGTGCATGCAGGTCTTTCGCGGCATTGATGCGTCCGGAAATTACGTCGGGGACGTAACGGGCCGCGAAGACGAACAGATCGAAATTCCGGGCGCCGTTACTGTTGAGCGCCTGCTGCAGCCGTTCTGGGAAAACGGACAGCACTCGGCCATCCCCTCGATCGAAAAACAGAAAGCCTTTGTTGCCGATCAGATCAGGCGTTTCGCGGATCTGCACAACTATCCCCGGACGCTGAGCCCTGGTTTGACGAAGCTGCGTGACGAACTAACTGAAAGAATGCAGGCCGACAGTTCAGGTTGGGAGAGAGTTTTACGGCTACCGGAAGAAATGCCGGAAGAGTTGGCCCAAACCTGACAGGATCCCCCGAAGGAGCTCCTCACCTATGCGACGTCAACTACTCATCATTACCGTTATTCTCCTGTTAGCTCTCTTCCTAAGTGGTTGCGAAGTGATGTTCACTCATGCACCCGCTGGGAAATTCAGAACAGACAAATCACTCATCGGTACTTGGATTGCCCAGGAAAAGGGCAAGGAAGCCATGACTCTCAAATTGGACCAGGGTGCTGGTGAAGCGATCAAGGTCTCAATTCTGCCGCCCGATCCCGACGAGAGGAACCCCGTCTTTACCGGAAATGTCTTAGTAATAGCCAATCGTTCCTATTTGGTTTTGAACCCCACAAACGAGGACCGGGACAAAGGTTTTCTTATCGCCCGGTACGAAATCACTGGGGAGGAGTTGGTAACCTGGATTCCGAGGGAAGAAAAGTTCAAGAACCTAATTCAGCAGAAAAGAATAATCGGCGAAGCTCGATCGATGAGCGCCCTGGTGAGCGATAGCCCCGAAAATGTAGCCAAACTTTTCGAATCAAAGGACATTGAAGACGCGTTCGAGCCATTCGGGACGTTCCGAAGGGTCAAGCGCTGAACTTCCGATTAAATGGCGCCTTAATTTGAGGTGAGGTCAGTACCGAGAGCGGACCAGGATCCCCAAGCGGGCAACCCGCTTGGGATGTGCGACCGGGTACGATCCTCGCAGTCTCGACTCTCGGTATAGTTGCGACCCGGTCGCTACCGCTCCCGGTACTGATTCCATGACTGTCGTCGACGGCTCGATGGCTGCGATCGCCAGCCTCATGTATACTCGGATTCTCTCCAAACACGTCAAGAGGTTGGATTCCGGCTATGAAAGTTTTCCTGATTGCTTCGCTAATTCTGTGTCTGCCATTGCTCAGTCTGGCACAAACATCGCGCAAGGCCTTCGCCTACGATTACAACATCGACGATCTTCCCAACGGACTGCGCGTGGTGACGGTGCCGACGGATTATCCAAATCTGGTCGCGCTTTACATCGTGGTGCAAACCGGCTCGCGAAACGAGCCGGAGAAAGGCAAGAGCGGGTACGCGCACCTTTTCGAGCACTTGATGTTTCGCGGCAGCGAGCACTATTCCGGACAAGAGCGCGACGCGATTCTGAAGAAGGCCGGAGCGGATTCAAATGCCTACACCACCGACGACCGCACCGTTTATCACGAAGTCTTTTCCAAAGATGATCTGGACAAAGTTATCGAACTCGAAGCCGATCGATTTCAGCGTCTGAAATATCCACTCGACGGTTACAAAACCGAAACCAAAGCCGTGTTGGGCGAGTTCAATAAGAACAGCGCCGATCCGGAAGAGAAAGCTTACGAAGTCCTGCGCGCGACCGCGTACAAAGTCCATACCTATTCGCACACCACGATGGGCTTTATCGAAGACATCGAGGACTTTCCCAATCAGTACGACTACAGTCTGCAGTTCTATGGGCGTTACTACCGGCCCGAGTACGCGACGATAGTCGTAGTCGGCGATTTGAAGCGCGATGAAGTGCTCGCGATGGTCAAGAAATATTTCGGCGATTGGAAACGCGGCAATTATGTTCCCGACATTCCCACCGAGCCCGATCAAACCGCGCCACGCGAAGCACATGTCGATTGGCCTTCAGAGACTTTGCCCCTGGTTTATGTAGCGTTCCGTGGTCCGGCGTATTCGGACTATAAGAAAGACAAGGCGGCGCTCGATCTGCTGGCGCCGATTGCGTTCGGAGAGAACTCTGACATCTATCAGAAGCTGGTGCTGCAAGAACAAAAGCTGGATTCCCTTTCTTACACTTTTGAGGACCGCGCCGATCCCGAACTGTTCCTCGTCGCCGCGAAACTAAAGGATGTGAAGGACACGGATTACGTGCGCCAGCAAATCCTGGAAACATACCAGCGCTTCGCCAAAGAGTCGGTGCCGAAGGACAAGCTTGATTCCACTCGCTCGCGTTTGCGTTACGGGTTCGCTCTGGGAATGAATAGCTCGGACGCGATCGCTGGAGCGATGGCCGGCTATATCGGACTGCGGCGCACGCCACTAACGATCGATAAGTTGTTTGCGCCCTACGATACGATCACGCCGGAAGATATGCGCCAGATGGCGGCAAAGTATTTTGTCGATAGTCATCGGACCATCGTCACCCTTAGTTCAAAGAAGGAGATGGCGAAGTGATGTTAAGACGAAAGAGATTAACTCTTCCTTACGGAAGTACGGTTGAAAGACCAGCGCCGATGAGCGCCGAAGGCGCGACAGATCGTAGCCTGGGGCAAGCGCAGCGCCGCCCTTGGATCGCATTGATGAAACGTCCGCGCCCTGACGGGGCGCGAAGCAAACGTGCCCGCAGCCGTTCCTCGATATATTCCCTTGCACCCCTTCAGGGTGCAGTCAGGAGATCATACCGTGACCAGGGGCAGCGCCCTTCGCGCTTGCCCCTGGCTACCTTCTTCTGCGCCTACAGGGCAACATCCGTGCGCAGCGTCGCGGTGATCATCTCACTCGCTCTTGTCATTATCGCCGGAGTTCCGACGGCTGTTATCCAAAATTCACATGCGAATACCGGTACATCTCATTCCATGAATTTAGCTGAAACCAACACAGTGCTTTTGCCTAACCGTTCACCGCTGGTTACCTTTCGCATCCTGTTCATGACGGGCTCGGCCTACGACCCAAGAGGCAAAGAAGGCCTGGCATCATTGACGGCCGCGATGCTCGCCGACGGTGGGTCGCGCTCTAAAACTTTTTCTGAAATCACCAACTCGATGTACCCGATGGCCACTTCGTTCGAGTGGCAGGTCGATAAAGAAATGACTGTGTTCTCAGGCAGCACGCACATCGACAACCTGGACAAGTACTACTCGTTGATTCGCGAGATGCTTCTTGATCCGGGATTTCGCGATGACGATTTCAAGCGTCTCAAGGAAGACGCGATCAACTACCTGAAGACTTCACTGCGCGGCGGCAACGATGAAGAGTTGGGCAAAGAAGTGCTCTTCACGATGATTTATCCGAGCAGTCACGCGTACGGTCATCAAAATATGGGCGCGATAGGCGCTCTGGAGAAAATGACTATCAAAGACGTGCGCGACTTCTATCAGACCAACTTTACCCAAGCCAATCTGGTTATTGGATTGGCCGGCGGCTATCCCGAGAGGTTTCCCGCACAGATGCAGACTGACTTTGCCAAACTTCCCAAAGGCAGCGCTAATGGACTAAAACTTTCAAAGCCGGTGCAGACGCCGGGGACTAAGATCGAAATCGTCCAGCGCGAAACTCGCTCGACGGCCGTGTCGCTCGGTTTTCCGATCAATGTAACGCGGCCGAATAACGACTGGCCGGCGCTGGCGGTCGTGGCTTCTTACTTTGGCCAACATCGTTCCAGTAATAGCTATCTCTATCAGAGACTTCGCGAAGCGCGTGGCTTGAACTATGGCGACTACGCCTACATCGAATACTTTCCGCGCGGCATGTTTCAGTTCGAGCCCGATGCAAATCTCGGACGGCAACAACAAATTTTTCAGATCTGGATTCGTCCGGTCGAGCCTCAGAATGGCCACTTCGTTTTGCGCGCCGCGCTGTACGAATACGACAAGCTGGTGCGCGAAGGAATGTCCCGGGAAGCGTTCGAATCGACCCGCGAGTTCCTGTCAAAGTACGTTAACGTGTTGACCGCGACGCAGGACGCGCAGCTTGGGTACGCTCTCGACAGCCGCTACTATCGCATCGCGGAGTTTCCGGCTTACATGCGCGAGCAGCTGGCGAAGCTCACCCTCGACGATGTGAATCGGGCCATCAAGCTTTATCTGAGATCCGATGCGATGCGTATCGCCGTGGTGACTAAAGACGCGGAAGGCTTGCGAGATGCGATTCTAAGTA
>WNFO01002955.1_pt1 | contig 14233 bp, 8 predicted proteins | sample 5400251 | NCBI WGS metagenome assembly WNFO01 (sample SAMN13153354, study PRJNA577476) | soil metagenome | isolation source: 100 cm saprolite under Madrone tree | place: USA:California | collected 2016-06-14 | reverse complement strand
TTGCCCGGCCAATTGTCATGCCTGCGAGTTGAACCAGTTCGAATTTACCTCTCTCGAAGGTCCGCACTTCATCGGGATGCTCGAAGCGCTTCACAATAACGTCGTTCATGCGTCTTTCCTTTCGAAATAATGGGCATGAGTAGTGGATGCAAAAAGGAAAGCCGCGATTCTATTCGCGGCTTCCCAGTTAATATTCGTGCGGATTTGCAGAGCCCTAGCGTCGCCCTCCGCCGTGACCACCACCGCCATGCCCTCCGCGACCACCATCACGACGCCGGCGAGTGCGTCCACCGCCTCCACCACCGCCCGGCCGTCCGCCGCGTCCTCCACGGTCGCCGCCCCGATCACCCTCCGGTCGGGGAGGGGCGGCTTGGGACACTGATGACGACTCCACGCGATTGAAATTGGGCTCGTCACCTTCTTCAAATTCCGCGCCACCTTCAAGGGTCAGGGCGGCACCGGCAGCGGGCACACCCACTGCAACCGACTCCGCTGGCGCTTCCACACCACCCTCAGCGGGAGGCGCGGCTCCACCCATCTTCGCGCGCTGCTCCTTAAGAATGGCTTTGCGCGACAGCCGAATTCTATTTCCTTCGACGGCGAGCACTTTCACCAGCACCTGATCGCCCTCTTTCAGTTCGTCGCGAACATCTTTGATGCGATGCTCGGCGACTTCGCTGATGTGCAGCAGACCTTCGGTCCCTGGAATGATCTCGACGAACGCGCCAAAATCTGCCAGACGCGTGACTTTGCCGAGATAGGTCTTGCCTACTTCGGCAGTGGCGGTCAAATCGCGAATTATCTGCAATGCCTTATTCGCGGAAGCTTCGTCGTTCGACGCAACATTGATTTTGCCGGTGTCTTCGACGTCAATCTTGACGCCGGTTTGCTCGATGATTGAGCGAATCATTTTGCCACCGGGCCCAATCACGTCGCGAATCTTGTCCACCGGAATCTGCAGGGTGTAGATACGGGGTGCGTAAGCGGAAACCTTTTCGCGATGGGTGGTCAGTACCTCTTCCATCTTGCCGAGAATGAACAGGCGTCCACGCTGCGCCTGGGCCAGAGCCTCACGCATGATCTGCGCCGTGATGCCGCCGACTTTGATGTCCATTTGTAGAGCGGTAATGCCATCTTTTGTACCAGCGACTTTGAAGTCCATATCGCCGTAGTGATCTTCAGCTCCCGCGATGTCGGTCAGGATGGCATAGTCTTCGCCTTCCTTGACCAATCCCATCGCCACGCCCGCGACCGGGGCCTTTAACGGTACGCCGGCGTCCATCAGTGAAAGAGCGGCGCCGCAAACACTCGCCATCGAGGACGATCCGTTCGATTCCAGAATGTCTGAAACCACGCGCATGGCATAGGGCCACTTGTCTTCGCCCGGAAGCACCGCAGAAAGCGCTCGTTCAGCGAGCGCTCCGTGACCTATCTCGCGACGCCCAGCGCCGCGCAGAAACGCCACTTCTCCAACCGAGAACGGAGGAAAGTTATAGTGAAGCATGAAGCGTTTCTTGGTTTCGCCTTCGAATCTTTCCAAGCGCTGCATGTCATCGCTGGTTCCGAGTGTGGTGGTCACCAGGGCCTGCGTTTCGCCGCGAGTGAAGATAGCGGAACCATGAGTACGCGGCAGCACACCGACTTCGATCCAGATGTCGCGAATCTGATCAAAGGCCCGGCCATCCGGACGGCGCTTCTGTTTGATTACGGCTTCGCGGAAAATTCGTTCACGCAGCGCCTCGTAGTAAGTCTTCAGCTTGGCCTGCGTCTCTTCGTCATCTTCGGGAATCGCAGCCTGCAATTCCTTCTTCAGCTCCCGCACCAGGTTGTAGCTCTCGGCCTTGGGGTGCTTTTGCGTGTCGAGGCGATCGGTCAAATCTGCTCCGATCTTTGACTTCAGGCTGTCATAGTAGGCTTGGTCGAACTCCGGCGGCGTGACGTCGCGCTTGGGCTTGCCTGCCTTGGATCTAAGTTCATTGATGGCCGCACAGATTTTCTTAATCTCAGCGTGGGCAAATTCGATGGCGTCAACCACCGTCTCTTCTTTTACTTCCTTGGCGCCGGATTCGATCATCACAATGCCGTCCGCGGTGCCGACGACCATGATGTTCAGCAGGCTGTCGCTCATTTCGCTGTAAGTCGGATTGACGAGAAACTGGCCGTTGACCAACCCGACGCGCACCGCGCCAATCGGACCGTTGAACGGAATGTCGGAGATAGTGAGCGCCGCGGATGCGCCGTTGATTCCGGCTACGTCCGGGTCGTTCTCGGTGTCAGCCGATAGCACAAACGCAATCACCTGAGTTTCGCAGCGGAAGCCGTCGGGAAAAAGTGGCCGCACGGGACGGTCAATCTGCCGGCTGGTGAGAATCTCGCGCTCACTAGGACGGCCTTCCCGCTTGATAAATCCGCCGGGGATGCGTCCGCCAGCGTAGGTGTACTCGCGATAGTCAACGGTCAGCGGGAAGAAATCAATTCCCTCGCGCGGGTCCGGGTTAGCGGTGGCAGTGGCCAGCACCACGTTATCGCCAATTCGCACCACGACTGAACCGTGGGCCTGCTTGGCCAGCTTTCCGGTTTCAAATGAAATGCGTTTGCCGCCGGCTAGATCAACAGAAATTTCTTGTTTCATTATTGTTTTCCTTTTTTCAGGAGAGCACTTGGATCAATTCAGCTACTAGCTGTTAGCTTCTAGCAATCTCAAATCCTGGCTTTCAGCGAGAACACCCGCTGATCGGATTGCTGGGAGCTCGGAGCTAGCAGCTGCTTCCAGTGAGGATGGAAACTAACCTTCAACCTCAATTGGCCGCAGACACACTACAGCCCGGTCCCGATGGCGTAGGAACAAACAGCCCAACAGAAACAGCCCTCTACTTGCGTAGGCCGAGTCTTTGAACAACCGTCTTGTAGCGCCCGGAATCGTATTTTTTGAGGTAGTCGAGCAAACGGCGACGCTTGCTGACCAGCATGAGAAGACCGCGGCGTGAGCCATGATCTTTTAGGTGCGCTTTGAAGTGCTCCTGTAATTGACCGATGCGTTCGCTCAACAGAGCGATCTGGACTTCTGGACTCCCGGTATCGGTAGGATGGGTCCCGTACTGGTCAATAACGGATTTCTTTTGCTCTCTGGCTAGCACTAACCTGGTGCACTCCTTCTATTTTTTTCTCTTTCGTTGTATGTGTTTGAGGGTAACACGGGGGCGAGCGGGGTGTAAAGATTGGGTGGTCAAATTGTTCACACCTTCCACAATGCAGAAAACCCGCGTCATTACCTGCCAAGTGATGATTGATCGGTTTATTTTGACATCGAGATTCTTCTCGTTTACAGTCCTGGCTCAACCGGTGATCACTTCCCCATCACCGGTCTTTTCCACGTGTGTGAAAGTTGATTTAGCGTTGACGACGCCTGACGCAAAACGACCTCGTCCGGTGAAAACTCTGGGGCGCGGATTTGTGTCCTTTCGAGCAGACCAGCGCAAGTGCTTCTTTGCTTATGGAGGTCTGCTCGATGAAGCGAATGCTCAGGGGTGCCTTCTTCTTAATCGCTCTTTTTGCTTCCATCCTTGGTTTTAGCGCAAGCCCCCGGGCTTGGTCGGACAGAGCCTGCCATGAGCGGAACCGAAGCTCAATTCTTCCAAACGATGACGGCTTTCTTCGCGGTGGCGTGCTCTTGTCTTAGGGCACGGGCTGAATCCCCAAGCGGTATGCCAGGCATTAATTGCATCACTTCCCACACCGGGCGTTCGCCCTGGGCATACGAACTTCCCGATCGCTCCATGATGTTGTGCTCTGCCGACATCCCAGTCGCAGAAGCATATGCCGGATGATCTGGAAGCGTGAAAACCATTGGTTGAGAACTGAACACGGCCCCGCCATTTACTTGTCCCACCGCACCCACAGCACCGAAAGCGCACACCACGAACAGGAATAAGAAATTCTTCATTTTCTTGATCTCCAAACTCCAGAACGCCGCGGATCAAAGTCCTTTGCGGTCGGGGGGAGTTCTCTGGCCTATCATGCTTACAAGCAACCCCAATACCAAACTCTAAACTGCTGAATTCTCATCTTCCTGACCATGTCGAGCCAGCGACCTCGCAACACTTTGCACTATTGTGGAGGACCTCGTGGGGTGGAGGATCGGGTGGGTCGGACATTCCTGTCCGACGCCTTTGACCTTGGTGTGTAGCGCGGACCTGCCCTGAGCGATGGTCGTATGGCGCCCTCGCCCGCGATCCGCGAGGCCGCCACCCTTCGGCTTTTTCGAAGGGTGGGAATAGATGCCATTCTCAATTCCCGGCGGTTCCGTAGCCTATGATGGCAACGGTAATCTCACCAATGACGTGGCCCACACTTACAGTTGGGACGCCGATGGCAACATCGTGAGTGCGGGCGGCGGGGTGAACGTCACTATGATTTATGACGCACTCGACCGCATGATCGAGCAAACGTCCTCGGGGACGAACCATGGCCAGATTGTGTACGGGCCCCGCGGTCAGAAGCTGGCGATGATGAATGGGCAGACGTTCATAAAAGCATTCATTAATCTGCCGGGCGGGGGCAGCGCTGTCTACAACAGCAGTGGGGTGCAATTCTATCGGCACCCTGATCACCTGGGCAGTTCGCGCCTCGGCACCACCGCCAGCCGCGCCAAACAATTCGACCTGGCTTCGCACCCTATGGTGAGGATTACGATGTTTCGGGGGCAACTGAAGGTTTCGACTTCACCGGCCAGAACCAGGACACGGTGAAGGGCAGTTGGTCCGCGAATCTGTACGACTTCCTGTTCCGCCAGTACCGCACTGGGCACGGGAGATGGACTTCGCCCGATCCAGCGGGATTGGTTTATGGGAGTCTCGAGCTCGTCGAACCCGCTGCAGGGCCCATCAATGCGGTCGAGCGGCGTAACACCAGAGTTGTCGTAAGGACGTAATCGGGTTTCGCACTGCGTGTTGCTTGGTCTTCTAGCTCATTGATCAAGATCCTGAATGCCAGCCTTGCCAATTCGGACTGGGACATTTGAATTGTTGTCAAAGGTGGAATCGTGAACTGCGCCATGCGGATATCGTCGAAACCAATCACCGAGAGTCCCCCGGGCACAGATATATCGCAGTCGTAGGCTTCGCGGAGTACGCCGATTGCAGTCATATCATTTGAGCACATCACGGCTGTGGGTCGTTCAGACAAACCTAGAAGCTGGGTCAGAGCTCGCATGCCTCCTTCCATCGTATGGTCGCCAAGAACAATGAGCTCTGCGCGGACTTCCAACCCGATTTCCTTCATCGCTTCTTCAAACGCGGCCCTGCGGGCAAGCGCTGACTTCAGATGGGTAGGCCCGGTTACAAATGCGATTCGTTCGTGCCGGAGCGCTGCCAAATGCTGCACGCCTTGGCGAATGCCATTCAGATAGTTGATTCGTATATTGCTGACACCGGGAACGTTTGGGGCGACATCGACGAAGACAAGCGGCACTTTGCGGAAACGGAGGTTTTGAGTCAGCGACTCTTCCATACCAAAAGTTAGAATGGCAACACCGTCCACCCGCCGCTCAATCATCCTTCGCACTGCCAGCTCCATGCGTTTTGGATCGTGAATCGTCGAGCTTAAGAGGATTTCATAGTTGTGTTGCACCGCGATGTCTTCAAAAGACTGCACGATTTCTGGAAAGAAAGGGTTGGTGATTTCTGAGACGATGAGCCCCAGAATTCTGCTCCTGCCCAAAACCAGCGCTCGCGCCTGGGTATTCGGATAATACCCTAGCTCTTCGACCACCTTCCAAACACGCTTTGCTAGATAAGGATCAACGGTGGGAACTCGGTTGATAGCTCGCGAAACCGTGGCAGTTGAAACTTTGGCACGACGTGCGATTTCCCGAATATCCATATCGACTTCGTATTTATCGAACTCAACGTGGGCACCAAGTACAATTCAGTTCAGCCCTCCGCGTGCAGGTATAGGCGATAATCCTCGGACATTATGGACGCGAATGGCCGCAAGATCAGGGATCCCTTGTCAGTCTGAGTAACCCAATCATCCGACGACTGCGCCCGCGGAGCTGCCGCAAGCAGTTGCTTCCGCGTAACGCGCTCCGGGATCTCACCGACCGCGAACAAGGCAACCGGCCCTCGAATCAGCGCAACCGTGTTGGGATTCTGAGCGTCAATCGGTTCCAGGCGCAGCGGCATCTCAAATTCCAATTCGACTGTGTCCTCATTTTTCCAAGTTCGTTGAAGCGCTAGGAATTTGCCGGGCTCGATGCTCGCGTCAGCTCTACGGCCGTTTATAGCCACAGTCGTCTTCGCGCCTGCCCAAGCAGGAACGCGCACATATAATGTGAAAGTTTCGGGCGTTGGCAGCGTGAATGCCAGTTGAGTCCCATTCGCCCGCGGATATTCAGTCGTCTGCGTCAGGGTGCAGCGCGTATTGTTCTGGGACCACGAGACTCGAGAAGGCAGAAAGAGGTTGACATAGATGCCGTCCTGGCCCCGATAGTACGAGCTGATGCCGTAATCGGCCGTCAATTGCGGAAATGTGCCCGAACAGCACGGCCACTTGTCGCGATGGTGCACCTTCTGGGCGTTGTAGTTGTAGTCGGAATAGTAAAAGCTGGTGCCGTCGGCAAGGATGGGCGTGGCGCCGGCGATCGTGTTGTAGAGAACGCGCTCCATGCTGTCGCCATAACGAGAGTCGCGTGTCACACGCAACAGATAGCGCGTAATTTTGAAATGGCCGTAGGCGCCGCACGGAGTCTCGAAACTGGCGTGCGTCGTGCCGAGACTTTCCTCCAGCAATCCTTTTCCCGGTTCGACAAAGGCCTCGTTCGGACCCCATCCGCCGGTCGCAAAACTCTGTTCATGAACCAAGCGAAGACCGTTGGTGGCCGCACGCAAATACTTTTCGTCTCCAAGCACGAGATAGGATTGCATGGCTGAGCTGAACGCGTTGACGTGGCTGTAGGCATGTTCGCCAGGAAGAACGTTTCGCCCTTCCGCCAGCGGATCGAAATAATCATTTTCAATAAAACGCTCCGCGAGCTCACGATAGCGCGCATTTCCGCTGCGCTGATACGCGAGAAAGAAATTCTCGGGAAGCGTATAGGTTTCGTCCCAAGTGTCGGCCACGCTCTTGTGCGGACGCGAGCGCTGTTCCGGGCGGCTCAAGGCCTTCTCTGGCAAGTAAGGCAAGGCCGCCTGGGTGGCCCGCCAGTGAACATCGAGCGCGTCGGGGCACTTCGCGAACTCGTGTGCATCGATCAAGCCGCAGCTAGTCTTGTCGTAGGTGTAGGCGGGCAGGTGATAGTCCACATAAAACTTTCCCGAAGGCTCGACGGTCTCGGCGAAGGCGCGCACTAAGCGATGGACTTTCTCTTGCGTAGCCTTCGATCCGGTGACCGCATAGGCGCGCGCCAGCCCTGACAGATATTGCCCAAAGCTGTGGCCGGGGATGAAGGCGTGAAAGTTTTCTGGAGGGTTGAAGTCTGAGGCGTTGTCGTACCATCCTCCCATGTCAGGCCCTGGAGCAGGAAGTCCTTGGCGCTGCCGGAATGGTTTGAGCAAAGCATCTTCATTCAAGTGCAGAAAGAGGTCGTGATTGCGGTCGAACTGCTCGCGCAGTGGACCGTCCAGCAGTTGCACCTCTGAATATGCAAATAGGGAGAGAGGAGGTGTGATTGCAACCTGAGTTGACGGAAAAGCCCATGCAGGTGTGACGCGCATCGCCATGCCAGTTCCGGCCGCGACCGCACTGGCCTTCAGAAACTGTCGCCGTGAGGAAGCCATGAGATTCTCCTTTTACACGCTCTCCGCGATCCACAATTTCAGTAAAGGTTATCTTTATACAGCCCGTAACCATGGTCGTCAAGCAATCTAGCGGTTTTTTGTTGCAAGCCCAGGGGAAGCTTCGCATGATGTTTTTCACTGGTTCTGGGACGTCGAGACGCGACCAGCGGCAAGGCGACAGCCCAGCGCAAGCCAGCAACTGTGATGGACGAAAGCTTAAGGTCGAGATGCCGTTAAATCGTAATAAGCTACTAATATACAACAACTTATGTGAATAGTAGAAACGGTCGCCGGACAGGCCAAGTCTGGCGCGCAATCACGTAGGTTCCGAGCCAGCCTCCCGGGCCGTGAAGGCTGAATCGCTGGTCTAATGGAAAAATACTAGATTTTTCTTGACTAACGAACATTAGTTGCTTTAGCGTACCTCCGCTGAGCAAACGCTTACCCAAAATGCTTAAATCAGACCTTTCGTGCAGATCGAATATTCCCTATCTCACAATGCAAATCGCAGCCGCTGCAACGAAAATCAGGAGGGCACATGGTCTCGAGTAGATTCTCTCAATCCTGTCTCCGTAGTTTCTTCGCATTCGCGGTTTTTGGCGCGAGCCTCTGCTACGCGCAATTCAGCAGCAACGTCCAAGGCGTGGTGCAAGACCCGTCCGGCGCAGTAGTTCCCAAGGCAACTGTGACGATGGTGAATGCGGCAACGCAGGTCACGCGAACCACAACGAGCGACGAAAACGGCAACTACCGCTTCGTGAGCCTTGCTCCCGGCGCGTACAAGATCACAGTCGAAGCGCCGGGCTACTCGAAATCGCAATCCGACGTCACGCTTTTGACGGAGCAAACTTTGAACGTTCCCATCACCTTAAAAGTCGGCGCGGTGACGGAGGCTGTGAGCGTGACTTCTACCTCGGCGGTGGTCGACACTGCCGACAGCCGGAACCAGTTGACTCTGGAGAACTCCGGTGTCGCGGAACTTCCTGTTGCGGGTCGCAACCTGGTGACGTTAACAACCCTGGCACCGGGAGTTTCCGGTTTGGGAACCACTGGCGGTGGACAACCCGGCAGAGCGGGAACTCCGGGATCGGGCGTGGACAATTTTTCGACAGAGACCCAAGTGGATGCGAGCGCCAATGGTCAGGGCCAAATGTCGAATATGTACGTGATCGACGGACTGGATGTGACCAGCGGAATTCGTCAGGGTGTCCTCAATCTCACACCAAATCCTGAATCGATTCAAGAAACCAGTATTCAGGTCAACACCTACTCGTCCGAGTACAGTCGGGCGACGGGCGTGCAGGAAGTATTGACGACGAAATCTGGCTCGGAACAGTTTCACGGGTCGGCTGCGGACTGGTTCTACTATCAGAACTGGTTTGCAAAGACACACTTTACGAATCCAAAGGGGTATTTGCCATTTCACGGCAACAACATGTCGTTTTCGATTGGCGGCCCCGTAATTCCCCACCACCAGTTCTTCTTCTATTTTGCGGTTGAGCCACTCCGGTCCTCACTGGCAACAAACGGAACCATTCAGTTTGCGAATCCCGCATTTGTTACTTGGGCACAGACCAACTATCCAGCCACCGTAGGCACGCACGTACTTTCCACTTATGTGCCCACGAATGTCGGCGGGGTTGCGCCCATAGCGAGTTCGGCGAACGCTCCCGGATGCGGTACGGCTGCGTCAAACAACCTTCCTTGTTCCCTGCCGCTCGAAGCCTCGGGTTCTTTCAGCGCCCCTCAAGTTCGGAACGGGACACAATACTTTGTTCGTATTGATAAAGGGTTCAAGAACGACCGAATCTATGGAAGCTTTTATCGGACCCTGCTTAACTACGGCGCGGCATCTGCAATTCCGGAATTTTCAGCCCTTAACAATAACTGGCAACGCGCCTTCCAAGTGAACTGGAACCACAGCTTCTCCCCGACCACAATGAACGAAGCCATCTTTGCCGCGAACCGGGTGGAAGGCGTTCTGGGTAGCGGCGCAAAGGACTACACGGTACCATCCATTGCTGTAACCGGCGTAAATACAGAGGGTGGTCAAGCATTCGGCGTTGGCTTCGCACAAGGAGATTTCATCCAGCACAACTATCACTGGCGCGACGTGCTGACGCATGTGCGTGGCGCGCACGCGCTCAAGTTCGGCTACGAAGGTTGGTTCGGTGATGATGTGGAGCCGTTCCAAGGGCCATGGTCGCAGCCGACTTTCAACTTCGATAATTTTCTGGAACTCGCTCAAAGTGCGCCTACCGGCGAAAATCATGTCATGTACGACCCGATTACCGGACAACCGGTCCTGTGGTCATGGAATGCCGCTTCCAAAACCTGGGGGTTATTTGTCGAAGACACTTGGAAAGCGCGTCGCAACCTAACATTGACTCTCGGTTTCAGGTGGGACGATGAAGGTAATCCGTATTCCCGCAGCGCCACGACTGTGTTCGGCAACTTTTACCTCGGACCTGGACAGACAGTTAATCAGCAAGTCGCCAATGGCTTCGCCAAGGCGACTCACTCTGCGTTGAATCACACCTTAAACAATCTCCTCAGTCCTCGCGTTGGTTTCGCGTGGGATGTAACCGGGAGTGGCAACACAGTGCTGCGTGGCGGATATGGGTTGTTCAATAATTGGTTGACTCAAGCCAACGTGCAAGAAGAATTCCGTGGCAGTCCTCCGGGCCCTATAACCCCTGGATTTCCTGGCTCTATAGCTACACAGTTTTTTAAGCTGGGAACCGGCAACAAGCCTCCCTTTGGGTTCAGCTTCCCACCCCTAGCTGGATCCGCTATTTGCCCGACACTTGGGGCTAACGGATGCCTGGACGCACAAGGCGGCATCGTTGGTGGGAACTTCGGTATCGGCGGAATTAATCCCAATTTGAAGTCTCCCAGAGCCCATATTTGGTCGCTCACCTTGGAGCGAAAACTCGTGGCTAACTACTCGGTCGCCGTCGGGTACTCCGGCTCACACGGATACAACTTAGTTGGCGGGGGTGATCAGGCTGGCATTGTCAGTTACGGCCAGGACATCAATGCGTTTACCGGTGATCTGATCATCAACAACATTTCGAATAACGTAGCGACCAGGCTTAACCACAGCTTCGGAGGTATCGGCTACACGGACAACACGCGCCGCAGTAATTATGAGAGCGTTTTCTTTCAATTTAAAGGACGCTTTGCGCGCCGAGGCTTTATCGACGCGTCATATACTCACTCTAGTTCGAAAGACAACGCCTCAGCGTACCCGGCCGAGGCAAATCCGAATCAGTACTACGGGCCTTCACCCTGGGACGCACCTAATCGGTTCTCACTCAGCCTCAACTACGAGCTTGCAGGCCTGAACAATGGCCAGGGTCTTCTGGGCCGCGCCACCTCGGGCTGGGGAATCAGCGGGACCAGTATTTTCCAGAGCGGCTACCCCGCCATGGTCTGGACTACCGGACGCTTTATCGGCGTCTGTGCCAGTACGACAAATTGTCCATCGCCAGGAAATCCGTACATCGGTTACGCGGCTGGAAGTGGCGATTTCAACGCTGACGGAGACACCAGCGGGGCTGGCGGCGTTGGTCTGGACTATCCGAATGTCAGCGGCTACAGCCAGGGCACGTCCAGGAGCGCATTCCTGAACGGAGCGTTCTCGTCCTCACAATTTTCGGCTCCGGGGTTTGGAACCCAGGGTAATGAAAAACCCAGCGCTTTCCGTACGCCCAACTTCGCTGAAACCGATGTCAATCTGTATAAAGACACTCACATCGGGGAACGGGTAAACTTTCAGCTAAGGTTCGAGTTTTTCAACATTTTCAATCGCCCGAATCTGACGAATTTCGATACCAACCTCGCCGATGGGGGTTTTGGAAAAGCCAATGCGCAGCAACTGCCTCGCAACTGGCAGGTCGGCGCCAGGATTACGTTCTGACGAATTTCGTCATCTCTCTTGCCCTGCCGCCGCAGCCACGCGGTAGGGCTTTTTTTTGAGCACCGATCCTGCGAGCCACGCTGGAATCGTAAGAGCAGTGCGTTTCGCCCCGCCATCCCCAGCAGTTCGTCTGCAAAACTCAGAGGTCAGAATTTGTTAGGTTCTTTGGGTAGCGGTTGTTAGCTAAAGGGAGGCATTCAGTGACCCGCGAAATTCGATGAGAGCATGTGGCCCAATTCGCAGTGCATGTCCTGTTCTCCTCGTGTTTATTTCGTGTGGCCTTCTCGCTCACCCACAAGATGCAATTGACGCGATCACTGCTGCCCTTAAAGCCAAGCAGTACCAGGAAGCTCTGACCCTTACCCATCGTGCCATCGAGCAATCCCCCTCTGACCCGCAGCTTTGGACTCTGCAAGGCATCGCGTACGCGGCACAGGGCAAAAAACAACAGGCGCTCGCCTCTTATCGCAATGCGTTGAAGCTGGCTCCGGATTATCTGCCGGCGCTGCAACAGGAGGCACAACTTCACTACGAAGCTAGCAGCCTGGAGGCTATTCCATTTCTGCAGCACATTCTGCGGCTACGTCCAGGCGATCCGATGAGTCACGCCATGATTGCGGTGCTTGAGTACAAGCATGGTAACTGCAAGACTGCGGTAGTCCACTTCGAACGCTCAGGCAATCTTCTCGATTCTCAGCTCGACGCTCTGCATGCATACGCAACCTGCATGGTCCGGCGGAAGCAACTCGATGGTGCGGAGAAAGTCTTCGAACGCGCGGTCGCCCTTCAAGCCGAGAACCCGCACGAAAGAAATGTGCTGGCATCCATCCAATTAATGAATCACAGGCCGGAAGCCGCCCTGGAAACATTGAAACCACTGTTAGAGAGCAGTCCGAATTCTGAAACGCTGGAATTGGCTTCTAACGCCTACGAAGACTCATCCGACACGGAAAACGCTGTGAACGCGCTGCGCCAGGCGATTCTGCTTGACACGCAGAACATAAGTCTTTACCTGGAGTTCGCCTACCTGGCGTTTACCCATCAGTCGTTTCAGGTAGGTATAAACATTCTGAACGATGGCATCGGCCAGCAGCCGAACTCGTCCCAGCTCTACTTTGCGCGCGGCGTGCTTTATGTGCAGCTCGCGGATTACGCAAAGGCAGAAGCTGATCTCGAAAAGGCATACGAGCTCGATCCCAGCCAGTCGCTAACCGCCGCCGCTCAGGGACTGCTAGCCGTGCAGCAGAACGATCTGGAACGGGCGCTGGCAAACGTGAATGAGAGGCTGGCGCGGAAACCGGACGATCCCATTCTCCTTTATCTGAAGGCCGACATTCTCGCCCAGAAAGGCGCCGAACCAGGCACAGCTGAGTTCCAGAGCGCAATGCGGGCGGCGAAAAGAGCGATTTCGTTACGACCTTCTCTTGCCCCTGCCCGGGTTGTGCTGGCCAAGCTCTACGTCGGAGCCGGTCAAAATGTAGAAGCCATCGAACAATGTCGCAAAGCGCTTGCGATCGATCCGAAAGACCAGACGTCGCTCTATCGATTAATTCAAGCTCTGCGCAAGACGGGCAGGACCGGGGAACTTCCTGAGCTGCTGAAGCGTTTGGCACAGCTTCGTGAAGGGTCCGCGAAAGAACAAAGGCAACGCTCTCGCTACAAGCTGGTCGAGGGAGCGGATGGGAGTTAGCGGTTGTATTCAGACTCCCAACGCTGGAAGGCCGATCTACCTGTTCTGCTGCGCCGCGTTGCCATTTTGAGGTTCGGGCTCGTACAACTTGTACTTGGTTCCTGAGGCTTCGGCTTTCCGTGATTCCTGGCGGAGTTCCGCCAACCGCTTCACCAGAGTGGGAAGTTCCTGTCTCGTGTCACCGGACTTTCTAAGCGCCTGGATGAGGTGATAAAGGGCTTCTTGATCGGACGGGATCTTTTGCAGCGCCCGGCGGGACTGCTCAATTGCTTCCTCAACCTGCCCAGATTTCAGATACAAATTTCCCAACAGGTCGCGAGCCAGAACAAAATCAGGCTTCAACTGCACAGCGCGTTGAGCTTCCGCCAGGGCCTGCTTGAACTCCACCATGTCCGGGTCTGCGCCCTTCTGGAACAGCGTTTGGGCCTGCAAATAGTGCAAGAACGAGTCCTCTGGATGCTTTTTGAGCTCCGATCGTACGGTGGTCAGCGCCTGATCCAGATTGCTCTGCTGAATTTGCGCGAGTCCTTCAGCCACAGCACCTGAAGTTTCGCGAGGGTCAAGCCGGATTGCATCCGCAAAGTCGGCTTCCCCTTTTTCATACTGCCCAAGTTGAATATAGAGGACGCCCCGTGCCACATAGAGCGGCGCCGCCGAGGGGATTTGCTTCAACCCGGCATTGATCACATCGATCCCAACCTGAAAGGATTGGTGAGTGAACGACAATGTCGCAAAATCGACGTAGTAACGGACCTTGGTGGGATCGAGCACAATCGCCCGGCGAAGCAGATTCACCGCCTGCGGGGTGTCGCCGGTCTCCTCGTAAGCGGATGAGGCGAGGTCCAA
>WNFO01002953.1_pt1 | contig 14237 bp, 22 predicted proteins | sample 5400251 | NCBI WGS metagenome assembly WNFO01 (sample SAMN13153354, study PRJNA577476) | soil metagenome | isolation source: 100 cm saprolite under Madrone tree | place: USA:California | collected 2016-06-14 | reverse complement strand
AAACCGTATTTATTGATGACACGGTGGTCAATCTGGAGGCGGCCGCCCAGTTGGGTATCCAGACGATTCAGTTCGAGAATCCAGTGCAATGTGCGCGTCAGTTGCAGGCGCTGGCGTGCATCTAACTCGCCACTAGAGCTGACGGCCAAAACGCCAGCATTTTGGCCGCAGCTCAGCGCCAGCGTTAGGCCGCAGCAGATATCAGGAGATTTCAGCCATGGATCCAAAGCTACCGATTCGCAGTCTCGATTACACCGTGATCTTTGCGCGCCAAATGCCGGTGATGCGCGAGTTCTACGGCACTGTGCTCGGGTTTCCTCTGCATAGGGAGCTGGGGGCGAAATGGATTGAATACCGGGTCGGGGCCAACATCCTTGCGCTCACTGAACGAGGTGCCATCTTCGATGATCCGTCGCCGCCTGTTGGCGCACTATCGCTGCAACTCGCATTTCGTGTCGCGCCAAGCGAGGTTGCGAACTGCGCGAGTACTCTGAAGGAGCGCGGGGTCAGCATCATTTCGGGACCCACTGACCAGCCATTTGGGCACCGCACCCTGTTCTTCCGGGATCCTGACGGCAACGTCTTGGAGATCTATGCTGAAATTTAGTGGGCCCTCCATGAGGGCGAGTTCCTGATCTTGGCGGAGCGCGACGGCAGGGAATTCATACTGCACCGCACAGAGCCGCCGCCGGATGTTCAACCCCGGAGGGCGTCGGAGGCGAGATTGGCGAGATCCTTCTACCGCCGGGCCGGAACGCCTAACAGGGCGCTTGAGCGGTACGGGGAGGAACCTCGATGAACCTCACGCTACGCCCCGGTACCTCCGCCGACACCGAGCGGTGCGGAACCATCTGCTACGAGGCGTTCAAGGCGATCGCCGATCGCCATCAGTTCCCTCCGGACTTTCCTCGCCCCCAGGCGGCCGTGGCCTCGACGGAGAGACGGTTCTCCCACGCGAGCTACTATGCGGTGGTCGCCGAGATCGAGGGCCGTATCGTGGGAAGCGTCTTCCTCGACGAGCGCTCGCCCATTGCGAGTGTTGCGAGCATCACCGTCGATCCCGCGGCCCAGAACCGGATGATCGGGCGCCACCTCATGGAGGCAGTTCTCCAGCGCGTGGCCGAGCGTCGGTGTCCTGGGGTGCGGCTGATCCAGGCCGCCTATAACACCCGTTCCCTGTCCTTGTATGCAAAACTGGGGTTTGAGGTCCGCGAGCCGCTCGTCGCCATGCAGGGACCACCTCTGGCCTTGCACGTGCCTGGATATACAGTGCGCGGCGCGACGAAGGGCGACATCGACGAGTGCAATGCGCTGTGTGTTCGTGTACACGGCCACGACCGGCGCGCCGAGCTCGTGGAGGCGATCGAACGGGGAAGGGCGACCGTGGTGGAGCACGCCGATCGTCTCGCTGGCTACGCGACCGGGCTCGGGTTCGCGGGTCATGCCGTGGGCGAAGGCGACGCCGCCCTGATGGCCCTGATCGGCGCCGCTTCCGAGTTCAGTGGCCCAGGCTTCCTCCTGCCGACACGCAACGGAGCCATGTTTCGCTGGTGCCTGGATCATGGCCTCCGTATCGTGCAGCCAATGACGCTCATGAGCATCGGCCTCTACAACGAGCCGCAGGGGGGATTCTTGCCCTCGATCGTCTACTGAAAGGGCTAAAGCTGCCTCGTGAAGCAGTCGATTATCCACATCGCTCTGGTTGTCCGCGACTACGACGAAGCCATCGCGTTCTTTTGCCACAAACTCCAGACAAGCGCTGGGTGCTTGTGACTCCCCCTGGGTCGACAGGGGTCAACCTCCTGCTCGCTCGGGCCTCAACACCTGAGCAGGAAGCATTCATTGGCAAGCAGACCGGGGGCCGGGCCGAAAACGACTTCGTACGGAACGGTGGCGGTGTTTGAGGATCTGCATGGGAATCGGTGGGATCTCATCGGGCGCGAGCAGGCAACGTGACCACCGCTGCGCGCTCATGAACCCTCGAGTACGCGCGTTGGGCGAGACAGTACTCCGAGTGAAAAACCTCGAGCGCGTCAAGCGGTTCTACACTGACGTTATTGGCCTCGACGTGCTCCCCGTGAACCGGTTCATCTCGAGACGACTTCGCTGCACCATTTCGCGCTCGAGATCGACAAGGGCGACTTCGACGCCGAGCTGGCTCGCCTGCAGGGCCTCGGAATCGACGTGACGACGGTTGAACACCGCTGGTGTCGTTGGCGGTCCCTCTACGTCCGCGACCCGGAGGCAACATACTGGAGCTCGTGTGCTATGACGAGGCGATCGAGTAAGCGCCCAACTCTGCAGTGCAGCGGTCCATGGGCGGCGCCGGGATGATCAGAACGTTGGGGACTGACGACGCCGGAGCTTATGTAGTGTTGAGACGGGAGGCTCTGCTGGACTCGCCGCTCGCCTTTGGCGCGTCGCCTGCCGATGATTTCGCGTCCTCGGCGGAGACAATCCGGGATCGACTCGGACGTGGACCGGAGTGGGCGATCCTTGGTGCGTTCGAGGGCAGGCTTGTGGGCGCCGTGGGTGCATTTCGCGACGGGCATGTCAAGTCGTCTCACAAGGCACACCTGTGGGGAATGTACGTTACGCGCTCTCACCGCCGGCAGGGAATTGGGGCGGACCTCGTTCAATCGGCTCTTCGGTACGCGCGGTCACTGACCGGCGTGTCGTGGGTGCATCTGGCGGTAAGCTCCGCTGCGCCGGGAGCCCGACGGGTCTACGAGCGAGCTGGCTTCGAGGTCTAGGGTACCGAGCCAGAAGCCTTACGTCACGACGGCCAGGCGGCCGTGGAGCATCACATGGCCCTGTACCTGGGAGAGGCGTCGCCGTGACGACGCGCCAGGCACCACGATGACATCACAAGCCCTGATCACGGCTAGCGCGGCAATCATCCTCACGCTCGGGCTGCTTCATCTGCTATATACGTTCCGCGGGCCGAAATTGCATCCGCGTGAAGCTGCGCTCGAGACTCAGATGAAAAGTGTGTCACCGGTGATCACGCGTCAAACGACGATGTGGGAAGCCTGGGTCGGATTCAATGCAAGTCACAGCTATGGCGCCATATTGTTTGGTTGCGTGTATGGCTATCTAGCGCTCACTAGTCGCGAGTTCCTCTTCGAGTCGCGGTTTCTATGCTTCCTCGGACTTCTGTTCCTGGGTGGTTACGTCGTGCTGGGGAGGTTGTATTGGTTCAGTGTGCCATTTCGCGGATTGTGATCGCGACAGTCTGCTACATCGCGGGCTTGGTGGTCGCGTGGACCTAGCGCGCCGGCCATGCTTCGCGTAGGCCTCATCTCGGACACACATGGGCTCTTGCGTCCCGAGGCCCTCGCGTTCCTCGAGGGCAGCGACCGCATCGTCCACGGCGGCGATATTTGCGATGCCGGCGTTCTGGAGGCGCTCGCGGCCATCGCGCCGGTTACCGCGGTGCGAGGCAACAACGACCACGGGTCGTGGGCTTCGCGCCTCCGCGAGACCGAGCTCTTTCAGGTCGGTGAGGTCTTCGTCTATGCGATCCACGACCTCGCGCACCTCGACATGGAGCCAAGGTCCGCCGGCGTTCAAGTCGTCGTGTCAGGCCATTCGCACAAGCCGTCGGTCGAGCGGAGGGATGGCGTTCTGTATGTGAACCCCGGTAGCGCCGGTCCGCGTCGCTTCAAGCTACCCATCTCCGTTGGTGAGCTGACCGTCACCGGAAGCTCGGTGTCTGCGCGCATCGTCGAGCTCCCACCACCACACGCAGATGCGCGAAAGCCTCACCGTGAGGTAGAGTAGCGGTCACTCGCTGAGAGAAAGGAGAACCCCCATGCCCTTCCACGAAAGAGGCCCCGTCCGCATCCACTACGAGGAGGTCGGCTCCGGCTTCCCCCTGCTGCTCATCCCGGGCGGCGGGCTCAATTCGGCGCTTTCATCCTGGCAGACGGCCTCGCCCTTCAACCCGATGGAGCGGTACAAGGACGACTTCCGCTGTATCTGCGCTGACCTGCGCAACGCCAACCCCGGCCGGTCCAGCGGCCCGCTGGAGATCGACCGCCCCTGGGACGCCTACACCGACGACCAGCTCGGGCTGATGGACCACCTCGGCATCCGGGAGTTCCTGGTCATGGGCTTCTGCATCGGCGGGCCGATGATCCACAACCTCATCCGGCGGGCTCCGGAGCGCGTCGTCGCGGCCGCGATGATGCAGCCCAGCGGTTCCAGGCCCGAGATGCGGGACCTGTTCTACCAGAACAACATCAAGGGCTGGGGACCGGCGCTGTGCGAGAAGCGCCCCGACGTGACGATGGCCACGGTCCATGACTTCCTGACCAGCATGTACACCAACCGCGCCGACTTCGTGTTCACCGTGTCACGCGACTTCGTGAGCTCGATCAAGACACCGTTGCTGATCGCGCCCGACGACGTGCCCGCGCATCCGTACAAGGTCGCGATGGAGGTGGCCAGCCTCGCCCCGAAGGCCGAGGTGACCATCTATCCCTGGAAGGATTCGCCGGCGCATATCGACGAGGTCGTGGAGCACGCGCGGCGCTTCCTCAAGGCGCACGAACCCATCAGAGCCGGGCGTTGAACGAGGAGGCGCTGGAGACCCTCGGAGGTGAACCGATAGGAAGGTAATGGCCAAGATTCGCATCGTCGCCTGCCCGGCGGGCGAGGCTCCACCGCAGGTTCGCGAAGCCTGGATCGGGCTCGAGCTGCCGTTGCCCCCGGGACGATTGGGTCATCGTCGTGGGTGGCTGACGACCGGTGTCGTCTCCGGGCCGAGGACCTGGTGGCAGCGGGTGACCTGGTGGCGCGACAACTGCGCCTACCTGCTGGATGGCATGCGCCACCCGTTGTTCCCGGCGGATGTCTGCCAGGAATCGCAGTGACGGGACGCGGCCTGAAGCCGTCCCTCAAGGTGGCGGTGGTCGCCGGCGGGTACATCGCCGCCTTCCTCGTGGCATCGGCGGTGGTTGCCATCCGGGTCGCGAGCACGAGCGGCCCCGACGCCCAGGCGTCGAGCGGCATGTACGCGTTCGGCGATGCGATTCTCTTCGTCGCCGTGTTCGGGGTGTTCGCTCTCGCGCCCACGGGCGCTGCCCTCTTCTTCCTCCGACCCTACCGTCGCTTCTGGACCGTGCTCGCGGCACTGGGTCTGGCGGTGGCAGTCACGGGGGTCACGGCGGTGATCCTCTTCGCGGTCGGCAGGCAGGCGACCGCTTCGCCCCTCGCGACATGGGCCGGGCTCTCGGTGCTCCGGATCCTCGTTGCGCCGCTGCTCGCGCTCACCTTTCTCGTGTGCACGATCTTCTCGCCGCACCGCTTCCCTCGGTTCGCGTTCCTCGGAGCAACCGTGATGGAGGCGGCCGTGAGCGCGTACGGAGGGGTCGTCTGGTTCGTCCCTCTGTTCTTCCCCGGACCCTAGCGGCTCCGGGCTAACCCAGCGCGAGTGACTTCTCGTAGCAGCGACTCACCGGGTCGTCGGCGTAAGGCCCGAACGGCGGGATGCGCCGGAATCCGAGGCGCTCGTACAGCCGGATCGCGGCCTGCTGGTGGATGCCGGTCTCGAGGCGCAGCAGCGTGACCCCGTTCGCTCGCGCGTGCGCGGCGAGATGGTCGACGAGCAGCTCACCGTACTTGCGGCCGCGAAATTCCGGCCGGACATACATGCGCTTCAGCTCGCCGTACTCGCGGCCAAAGAGCTTGATCCCGCCGCAGCCCGCCGGCGCGCCGTCGACCCGCAACACGAAGAACGCCACGCCTTCCTTGATCAATCGCTCCACGCTGAACCCGTGACGGCTCTCCGGAGGGTAGAACGACTCCAGATGAGTCTGCAGCTCGTCGATGAGAAGCAGGGCATCGGGGGTGTCGGGACGCTCGGCGGCGACGGTGGCCAGCATCGCGCAATCCTGCCTTGCAAAACCAAGGCGGTCAAGCCGACTCACATCTACTGTTCCCGTCTGACCTTGTTCCTGAAGGCGAGCACGCGCTCGACGTGGCGTGTGGGACCGGCGTGGTTGCGTGCCGGGCCGCGGCACAGGTGGGCAGGAGAGGTCACGTGGTCGGTCTCGACCTCAATCCCGGCATGCTCGCTCGTGCCCGCGCTTCGTCGCCGGCCGAGGGCGCCGCGGTGGAGTGGCAGGAAGGGGACGCGGGAGCGATGCCCTTTGGCGGGGCGACCTTCGACGCGGTCCTGTGCCAGCTCGGACTGCAGTACTTTCCCGACCGCCAGCAAGCGGCCTGCGAGATGTATCGCGTTCTGAAGCCGGGTGGACGTCTCGTCGTGCTGGTCTGGCGAGCTCTCGCTCATAGCCCGGGCTTTGCGGCGCTCGCGGCGGCTCTGGAACGCCACGTTGGTCCCGCCGCGGCCGCCGTCATGCGAGCCCCGTTTGTGTTCGGTGATGCCACCGACGAGCTTCGTGGGTTGCTCGTCAAGGCGGGCTTTCGTACGGTTCGCGTGGGTGCAGACGTGCGGATGGTTCGTTTCGCCTCGCCTGCGATGTTCGTGCGCCATCAAGTAGCCGGCTCGCCGCTTGCCTCCCATGTGGCCCAGGCCGATGATGGCGCCCGTGATGCATTGATTCGTGAGGTGACTGCCGCGATGCTGTCCTATGTGAATGACGACGGATTGGCGTTCCCCATCGAGGGCCACATTGGGGTCGCCAGTCCATAGCACCTCACCCGCGGAGACTAGGCAAGAGAAGGGAGGCACCGGGCATGACGCGTTTCCATCTGGCTCAGGCGAACATCGGGCGAATTCGGGCGCCGCTCGAGGACCCGATCATGGAGGGCTTCCGGACCCAGCTGGACCCCATCAACGCGCTCGCCGATCGCAGCCCGGGGTTCGTGTGGCGGCTCCAGACCGAGGACGGCAATGCCATGGCGATCCGACCGTTCGCCGATGAGCGCATGGCCATCAACATGTCGGTGTGGGAGTCCCTCGAGGCGCTCCAGCAGTTCGTCTACCGGAGCGCGCACGTTGGGCCCCTTCGCGACCGGAAGCAGTGGTTCGAGCCCATCGAGGGCCCCATCCTGGTGCTGTGGTGGATCCCTGCCGGGCACGTGCCAACCGTCGCCGAGGCACAGGAGCGTCTCGGACATCTGAAGGAGCACGGGCCGTCGGCTCACGCCTTCACATTCAGAACGCCGTTTCCGTCCCCGGACGGGCAATCCGGGGCGGTCGCGGGGCTGGATGCGGAGTTCTGCGACTGGGCCACCTGACGTGCTCCCCGGGGAGGCACGCTGACGAGGCTTGACGCCCTATCCAGCATGATGGACACTGTGTCCACCATGGGAGAGCCAGCATCCGACCTGAACCAGCGCATCGCCGATCGCGTCGGCAAGCTGCGCGCCGCGCAGGGCCTGTCGCTCGACGCCCTCGCCGCCAAGAGCGGCGTGAGCCGCTCGATGATCTCGCTCGTCGAGCGGGGTGAGAGCAGCCCCACCGCGGTGGTGCTGGAGAAGCTCGCCGCGGGCCTGGGTGTGATGCTGGCCTCGCTCTTCGATCCCCCGGTTGCCGCGGCCCAGGCGCCCAGCGGGCCGGTGGCGCGGCGTGACGACCAGCCCCTGTGGCGAGACCCGGCCTCGGGCTACCTGCGCCGCAACGTCTCGCCGCCGGGCGTGCCGCAGCCCATGCAGATCGTCGAGGTGCGCTTCCCGCCCGGGGGGCGCGTGGCGTTCGAGACCGGTGCGCGCGAGGCGCGCGTGCAGCAGCAGGTGTGGGTGCTGGAAGGGTCGATCGACGTCACGGTGGGCGTGGAGCGCCACCGATTGCGCGAAGGAGATTGCCTGGCCATGCAGCTCGACCGTCCGACGATGTTCCACAACCCCACCCGGAGGCCCACGCGCTATGCCGTGGTGATGGCGTCCGACACCCCGTCGCGACGATGACGACGCCCGCCTGGTCCCCGCGTCGCCTGCATACGGTCGACGAGGCCGAGATCGACGGCCTCGCCGACGTGCTGATAGACTGCGTCGAAGGCGGCGCCTCGGTGAGCTTCATGCACCCGCTGCCGCGAGAGCGCGCGGTGGCGTTCTGGCGTCGCGTGGGGCAGGGCGTGGCCGCGGGCGAGCGCGCGCTGCTGATCGCGGAGGACGCGCGGGGCGTGTGCGGCACCGTGCAGCTCGTGCTCGAGCAGCCCGAGAACCAGCCGCACCGCGCGGAGCTGTCGAAGATGCTGGTGCACCGCCGCGCCCGTCGCCGGGGCCTGGGGGCCGCCCTGATGCGAGCCGCGGAAGCCACCGCGCGCGAGTGCGGCAAGACGCTGCTGGTGCTCGACACCGCCAGCGCCGACGCCGAGCGCCTGTACGAGCGGCAGGGCTGGGTGCGGGTAGGCGTGATCCCCGACTTTGCCCTGCTGCCCCAGGGCGGGCTCTGCGCGACGACGGTGTACTACCGGAACCTCGAGGTGGCGGGCCGATGAAGCCGCTCTTCGCCGTCATTCGGGCGCGGGGACCGGCCTGGGACCATTCGCGGCCCCTGGAGGGACAACCGGAGTGGCCGGCGCACGCCGCCTTCATGAATGGTCTCAAGGCCGAAGGGTTCGTGGTGCTGGGCGGTCCGCTAGAGGGAACGTCGGAGGTCTTGCTGATCGTGCGGTCCGAGAACGATGCGGAGATCCGCTCGCGGCTTGCGGCGGACCCATGGAGCGGGAACGGTCTGCTGCGGGTAGTGCGGACCGCTCCGTGGACGCTTCGGCTCGGCTCGCTGGAGGACACGAGGCGATGACACGTATCGAAGGGGTCGACCCCCGGCACCTGGCCGATGAATATGCGAGCAAGGTCCTCGAGGCCCAGGCCAAGGCATGGGGAGCGCCGCTGTTGAACCACCTGACCTACGCGCGGCGCCCGTCGATCTTCCGGGGCGTGCGGGGAATGTGGACCGGGCTCGAAAGCTCCGGGCTGATCGACCACAAGCTGGTGGCGCTGCTCAACCGGCGGGTCGCGGCCCTGAACGGCTGCGAGTTCTGACAGGACATCAACGCTGCCGTGGGCAGCAAGCTGGGCGTGTCCGACGAGAAGATCCTGGCGCTCGGCGACTACGCGTCGAGTCCACTCTATGACGAGGCCGAGCGGACGGCGCTCGAGTACGCCGACTGCATGACGATCAGCGGGCGAGACGTCGGGGACGATCTCTTTGCCCGGCTCCGCCGCTTCTACGACGAGGACGCGCTGGTGGAGCTGACCGCGACCATCGCCTGGGAGAACGCCTCGAGCAAGTTCAACCGCGCGCTGCGGATACCATCCCAGGGGCTGTGGAAGCGCGGTGCCGAGCCGCGGCCCTAGACGGGAAGCCCCCAGGTGCCGAAGCACATCGGGATCGTCGGAGTGAGCGCGGAGGGCGCCGCCCTCTGCTACCGGACCGTGTGCGTGGAAGGAGCCGAGCTCCTGGGCCGGCACGGGCATCCGGAAGTCACGCTGCACACGTATTCGCTCGCGGAGTACATGCGCCATATCGATGCGGGCGATTGGCACGCGGTGGGTGACATGCTGCTCTCGTCCGTGGCGCACGTTCAGAGGAGCGGCGCGGAGCTGGTCATCTGCCCGGACAACACCGTCCATCAGGCCATCGACCTCGTGCGGGACCGATCGCCCCTGCCGTGGCCGCACATCGCGGAAGAGGTCGCCGCGGTCGCCGCCGACCGAGGATTCCGGCGAATTCTAGTGCTCGGCACTAGGTATCTCATGGAGAGCGGCGTCTACCCGGCCAAGCTCGGGCCGAGGGGGATCCAGCACGAGATCCCGGGTCGCGAGGATCGAGAGCGGATCAACGCGCTGACGCTCGACGAGCTGGTGTATGGCCGCTTCACCGACCCGACGCGCGCGTACTTCAGCGGAGTCATCGCCGAGGGCCGGCACCGCGGCTGCGAGGCGGTCGCGCTCGCCTGCACGGAGTTCCCCTTGCTCGTCGGCGCGGCGGATTCGGTGCTTCCGATCCTCGATTCCACGCGCATCCTGGCCCGCGCCGCGCTGCGCGAGGCGACGGATGTACGGTAAGGCGTTCTTCGATCTCCAGCTGCAATTTGCCCACACGGTCATGGCGCTGTCCGGACTGCCGCTGGAGCGCACGGTACTCGAGTACACCAACCTCTACGTGCGGCTTGGACTGGGCCGCGACTTCGATCCTGAGCATCCGACCTGGCGGGAGTATGTTGCTGGCCTGCGTGACGCGGAAGACATCGGGGAGTGGACCTATCGCTTCTACCGGATGCGCCCGGAGACGGAGCCGCCGGGCATCGTGGCGACCCGGGGCTCCTTCTCTTACGCTCGGCTGAGCGGGGACCGTATCCGCCTGCACTTCCGGAGTGCGGAGAGCGATGGGCACTCCTCGCTCGGGAGCGACCGGCGGGGTCAGCGGATGGCGGACCTGGCTGCCCTCTTCGAGCATCTGAAACGCACCGCGGATGGGCCCGTGCGGGTGATCGGGGCGTCGTGGCTGTACAACCTCGACGCGTATCGTCGTCTGTTCCCCGGCTCGTACCTCGCGACGGCTCGGGTGGCCGCGCGTCGATTCCAGCACATGCCCCTGTGGGGACAGTTCCTGGACCGGCACGGAGAGGTCAGGGAGAGCGTGACGCGTCCATTCCTGGATCGACTCGAGGGGCAAGCGAGCCTGGACACGCTGGATCAGTGCTTCCCGTTCCAGGTGCTGACGCTCGACGCGCCGGCTTCGGACTTCTACGAGCTTTATGGGATCGAGACGACGGACGGGTCAGATCATGCGTGCCGCTGACGGACGGTAGCCGCCGAAGTCGCCCCGCGATGCCGGTGACGGCGTTCCACCTGGGCCCCGGAATCGCCGCGAAGGCGGTGCTGGGCCGGCACGTGAGCCTGATGGTCTTCGCGTTCAGCCAGGTCGCCATGGACGTCGAGCCGGTGGCGCACGTGCTCCGGGGCGATGCGGTGCTGCACGGCTTCGCGCACACGTACGTCGGCGCGGCGCTGGTCGCCGCGCTCTCGATCGTGGCGGGGCGCCCGGTCTGCCAGTGGCTTCTCCAGCGCTGGCCGCCTGACCCGGATTCCACGTTCCTGAGCTGGCTCGTGGGCCCGACGCGTATCCCGTGGCGGGCCGCGATCGTCGGAGCCGTCCTCGGGACGTACAGCCACATCTTTCTCGACAGCATCATGCACGCCGACATGCAGCCGCTCGCGCCCTTCGTGGAGACGAACACCATGCTGGGGGCTATTTCAACGGGTTCGCTTCATCTCGTGTGTCTCGCCAGCGGCGGGCTCGGCGTGGTGGCGCTCGCGCTCGTCTTCATCTTCCGGCGAGTCGCCCGCACCGGCTGATGTGTACCCGTAGTAACCGGTCCGGGACGAGGGTGTGGTAGAAGGGGAGTGATGAACGCGCGGCTGACGGAGGTCGCCTACTATCGCTGGGCCGGCGCCCTGCCCGTGCTCGCGCCCGCCCTCGCCTACCTGGCCTATCAGGACGAGCCGACCCTCAGCCTGCTCGATCGCGTCGCGATCCCGTTCTACGTGTCCGGCCTCGTGGCCGGGCCCGCCTACGTCCCGTTCGCGGCCGTCCTCTTCTGGTGGATCCGGAAGGAGCCGGCGGCGCGGTACCGGGCGCTCTCTTGGATCGCCCCGCTGCTCTTCATCCCTCCGTTCCTGCTCTACCTGTTCGTGATGCGCTGGTGGACGGGGAGCACGGCGCCCCTGGCCGACACGCTGATCTTCTACGGCGTCCTGGTGTTGCTGGTCGGCTACGCCTACGTCGTGCTGATCCACGCCGGGCGGCGCGCGCTCGACCGATGGGGCGCGATCGCGACGACGCACGCCGGGCTCTAGATGACGCCCGCCCGCCGGGCGGTGCTCGATCGGGTGGCCGCGGCGGTGCTGGCGCTTCCGGCCGAGCGCACCAAGCGGGTCGGGATCGACGGTGTCGATGGCGCGGGGAAGACCACCTTCGCCGACGAGCTGCGCGACCGGCTGGTGTCGAGCGGCCGGCCCCTGATCCGCGCCGGCGTCGACTGGTTCCACCACCCGAAGCCGGTCCGCTACCGTCGCGGGCGCTACTCGCCCGAAGGGCACTACCGCGACTCCTACGACTACGCCGCGCTACGGAGGCTGCTGCTCGATCCGCTCGGGCCCGGCGGGACCGGCCGGTTCCGGCGCGCGATCTTCGACGTCGACGCGGATCACGCGGTGGACGCGCCGGAGGAGCGCGCGGCGCCGGGGTCGATCCTGCTCTTCGACGGGCTCTTCCTGCACCGGCCCGAGCTGCGGGCGACGTGGGATCTCTCGATCTTCCTGCGCGTGGAGTGGATCAGGAACCACCGGCTGCGGGGCGCGCCGCCGGTGGACCTCGAGGCGCCCTCGACGCGCCGGTACCGGGAAGGCCTGGAGATCTACTTTCGCGAGTGCGCGCCGTGGGACTGTGCCAGTATCGTCGTCGACAACGACGATCTCGACGCGCCGTTCGTGGTGGATGGCCCGACACGACCGATGACGAGGTGCAGCCCATGATGCTGGTGGCGAACGTCGTGGTGGCGCTGGTCGCGCTCATCCATCTCTACTTCCTGGTGCTCGAGATGTTTCTCTGGGACACGCCCAAGGGACGCCGCACCTTCGGCCTCACCCCGGAGTTCTCGGCCGCCTCGAAGACGCTCGCGGCCAACCAGGGTCTCTACAACGGGTTCCTGGCCGCCGGGCTCGTCTGGGGGTTCACCCTCGGGGCGGGCGGCCTCGGGGTCAAGGTCTTCTTCCTCGCCTGTGTCGTGGTGGCGGGCGTCTTCGGCGCGCTGACCGCGAGCCGCAAGATCCTCTGGGTGCAGGCACTGCCCGGCGCGGTGGCGCTCGTGCTGGTCCTCCTCTCCCGCGGCCGGTGAGGCGCGGGGCGGATCTCGACGGGCATGCGCGCTGAGCGCCTGCTCGAGGCGGTACGCGCGCTCGCCCCGCTCGTGGAAGCCGAGCGCGTGCGCCTCGATCGGGAGCGCGCGCTCTCGCCGGGGCTGGTGGACGTCCTCGTCGAGGCCGGGCTCTTCCGCCTCTGGACGCCGCGGCGCCTGGGCGGCGCCGAGCTGGACCCGGTCGCGGGCCTCCGGGTGATCGCGGCGGTGGCCGCGCTCGACGGCTCGGTGGGCTGGAACGTCATGGTCGCCTCCGCGCACGGATTCCTGGCCGGGCGCCTTCCCGCGGCGGCCGCGCGCGAGGTGTTCGGCGACCGGCGCGCGGTGGTGGCCGGCCAGCTCGAGCCGGGCGGCCTCGCCGAGGTCGTGAAGGGTGGCTACCGCGTGTCCGGCCGCTGGCCGTTCGCGAGCGGCTGTCGCCACGCCACCTGGTTGCTCGCCCACTGCGTCGTGGCCGCGGGCGCGCGCCGGCGCGCGGGCGGCCGCCCGACGACCCGGCTGGTGTTCGTGCCGGTGGACCGGGCGCGCATCCACGACACCTGGCGGGTGAGCGGTCTGCGTGGCACCGGCAGCCACGACTACTCGCTGGACGGCGTGCTGGTGCCGGCGGCGTACGCCATCGACGCCTTCGCCGACGAGCCGACGCGTCCCGAGCGGCTCTACGCTTACCCGGTGATCCCGTTCGTGACCGGCGCGGTGGGCGCGGTGCCGATCGGCATCGCGCGCGGCGCCATCGAGGAGCTGACCCGGCTCGCCCGCACCCGGAAGCGGGCGGGGCGGCCGCTCGCCGAGGACGCGACGGTGCAGCAGGGGATCGCCCGCGCCGAGATCCACGCGCGCGCGGCGGAGAGCCTCCTGCTCGAGGCGGTCGACGACATGTGGCGGACGGTGAAGAGGGGCAAGCCGCCGACGCTCGAGCAGCGGGCGCACGTGCGGATGGCCTGCGTGAACGCGGGCGAGAGCGCGGCCGCCGCGGTGGACCTCGTCTGGGGGCTCGCCGGCTCGCGGGCCATCTTCGAGGACGCGGCGCTCGAGCGGCGCTTCCGCGACGTGCACGCGGCCACCCAGCACGTGGCCCTCTCGCCGCGGACGCTCGAGATGGCGGGCCGCGTGCTCCTGGGCCTCGAGCCGCTGGGGCTCTTCTGAGCGTGCCCACGCTGCTCCCGGTCGGGTTGATGGCGTCCGCGCACCTCTTGGTGACGCTCGGCCTCGGGGTCCTCACGGTCCTCACCCAGGGGTCTTTCGACCGTCCGGGGCCACCCTCGCTCGTGCATCGGGCGCTCTCCGCCACCGTCGACGTGCTCGAGTTCCCGGCAGTGTGGGCGCTCCGCCGGGTCGATCGCGAGCGGCTGCGCGGCTTCGAAGTGGTCGCGGTGGGCAATAGCCTGCTCTGGGGCG
>WNFO01013621.1_pt1 | contig 14241 bp, 10 predicted proteins | sample 5400251 | NCBI WGS metagenome assembly WNFO01 (sample SAMN13153354, study PRJNA577476) | soil metagenome | isolation source: 100 cm saprolite under Madrone tree | place: USA:California | collected 2016-06-14 | reverse complement strand
AATTCGGGATGCACGCGGATCGCTTGCACCACCCGTTCCACCGAGTCCTTTACGCTGCCATACGTCGGCCGCAGGGACTCGCGGGTGCGGGAAAACTCCAGCAGCGAATCGATGAGATCGGTCATCTGATTCACCGCCACTCGCACTTCCTGATAAAGCTCTTCCCGCTGATCGGAAGACAACTTGCTTTCACAGAGAAATTCCGCGTTGGCCACGATCGCGGCCAGGGAGTGACGCAAATCGTGGGAGATCGAACTGGCCATGCGTCCGATGGTGGCCAGCCGCTCTGCTTCGAGGAGCTCCTGCTGCGTCTTCCTCAGGCTGGCGCGCATGCGGTTGAAGGCTCCGGTGACTTCGGCCGCCTCGTCACCGCCGTGAGCATCCAGCGTGTAAGTAAAGTCGCCCTTCTCCAGGGCCCGCACGCCCGCGACCAGATTGGCCAGGGGACGGGTGAAAGTGTGCGAAATCAGGAACACCAGCGCGCTGCCCACCACCACAGCCGCCAGTCCCAAGGCCAGTAGAAGACGATTCAGACCGTCGAGAAACGCGGTCGCCTGATCGTAAGACTTGAGTACGCTCAAGCGCACCGAGGGGTTCCTGGGACCGGCAAGCTCGAGCGACGTCATGAGAAACCGCTCTTCACCAAGTTGAACTTCTTCCGGCCCGGAAACCTTGGGAGCGGAATGAAGAACGCGCTGCCGGTCCAACTCCGTCTCCTGCACCGGGGCCAGGGTAGTCTTGACGGCGGCATCACTGTAGTAAAACGCCACCTGGCTGGCGGCAATGCGGCTCACCTGCGAGGCCACTTTGTCGTCGATTTCGTAACCCACCACCAGAAAACCCAGCAGGCGGTTCTCTTCCGCTGTACCGAAGTAGATGGGCTTGAGAAAGACCTCGTAAAGATGCTGCCCGCCAAACCACCAGTGCCCGGAGCTCTCGTCATTCACCGTATTGGCGAATGACTGCTGTGCCATCTCGCGGGTCAGACCCGGAGACGAGGTATGCAGGGCGACCACGCGGCCGGTGCGATCGGCCAACACGAAAAGATCGCTGCCCGCCAGCCTCCACAGGCCGCTCGATGCATCCTGAATGGTGGCTTCGTGCTGGGTCGTCATCAACGCCCGCAGATTGGGCAGGTCGGCCAGCAGTTCGGCCGAATGGGTCAGCGTGAGTTCGCGTTCCCGTTGAAAATTCTGGAAGGTGCTGACCGAATTTCGCAGGTCGGCGAAGATTTCCCTTCTGACCTGCTTTTGTACGCTATGCCGCACCAGCAGAAGGCTGGTACAGGTGAGGCCCGCAGAAATCAGCAGCATGGAGAGCAGAAACTTGGTTCGCATCCGCAGCTTCAGCATAACCAATCTCCCCGGTTGGCGGCCCCATCACGGCACAAATTTGTAGCCCATGCCGTGAACTGTTCGGAAGTGTACCGGATTGCCCGGGTCTTTCTCCAGCTTCTGCCGCAGCTTCAGAATGTGGTTGTCCACCGTGCGTGTCGAAGGATAATTCTGGTAGCCCCAGACTTCGTTCAACAATTCATCACGCGAAATCACCCGCTCTGCGTTTTGCGCCATGAATTTGAGCGTCTTGAACTCCTGGGCCGTAAGTCCGATGGTCTGGCTATCACGGGTAACTTCCATCTTGCTGAAATCTACGGAGATGCCATCGAACGAGAATGCCTCGCCACTGCTCACCCGCAGGGTGCGCCGCAACGCCGCCCGCACCCGCGCCAATAGTTCGCGCGGGCTGAAGGGCTTGGTCACATAATCGTCCGCGCCTAGTTCCAGCAGCAACACTTTGTCGGAAACGTCACTGGCCGCGCTCAGCACGATTACGGGAAGAGCCGGGGCCTGGCGCTTGAGTTCCCGGCAAACGTCCCGCCCGGACATGGCGGGCAGCCGCAGATCGAGCACCACCGCAGCCGGAGCCACTGCGCGAAAAGCTTCCAGCGCCGACTTACCGTCTCCGCTGATTTCGACGGTAAAGCCTTCCGCCTCGAACAGTCGCTTGAGCGCCTTCTGGACGGCGCGATCGTCTTCCACCACCAGAATCCGTTCCATGGACCTCCCCGAATAAGGAACCACGAAGCTGGTTACCTCGGCGCGCTGAGCGCCCGGATTGCGGCTGTCTTCCAGTCTCATCTTTCCTTGCTCCGCACTCAACCCGTTCAGGCAGGCGAATGCTATCCCAAGCTTACTACCACTTATCTGATGACCGAGGCTTGCAGCAAGATGTTGACAATCTTTTTACAACTGGAGGGGTAGGCTGCGAACTCAACCTCACCCGCCACCGGGCTCTTCGCCGTCGAGGTCTTGCCAATCGGCCTCCCCTAATTGCCGCGGGGACAAATGCAGGCCTACACCTTGAATCCTTGTCAGTTTTGCACCTTGAAGATTTGCGTTCGAAAAATCGCAATCTTTGAAATCAGATCCGCGCAGATCGGTGTGGCTGAGATTGGCTCCAGAGAATTTGACACTGTCGAACACTGCCGCTCGCAGGTCGCTCCGAGAGAGGTCGCTGTTCGTGAAATCGACCCAGACGAAATCATTCCAGCACAACGTAGATTCTGATAGGTCGGTACCCACGAATGACACATTCCGGATTTCTGAGCGCCCGAAGAACGTGCGTGGCAGGGTCAGATTCTCCAGGATTTTGTCCTTCACCATTGTGCGGAACACCCGTACGCCGAATGCGCCGTCGTCATCGCAGCTAGGACGCCTGGGCGGGAGTGCGGGCACGGTGCCGGGAGTAAGCCAGCCCGCTTGCTGAAGCTCCCTGCAAGACTCCTCATACGTGCGTTTTGTCTGGCGTGAGTCGCTCATTCACAAATATCCGCAACACAGCTCGGAAAGCAGGCCAGAAGGCAGACTCATGCCGCGACGAACAGGTTCTCGGCGAAAGGCCATTCCTGGTCAATCCACTGTGCTTTGCAGAAAAAGCCCGTATCTTTGGCGATGTGCGACAGTTCCTGGGGACAATACTTATGGCTGCTCTCGGTCCAGATGGTTTCCCCTTCGGCGAACGAGACCCTCAACTGCGCCCGGGGAATCGTCACACTCTGTTTTCGTTGTGACCGCAGGTGCATCTCCACACTCCGCTGTTGCGGATGGAATCTCGCGACATGCTCAAATTGTTCCAGGATGAAATCCGCGTCGAGTTCGCGATTGATGCGGGCGAGCAGGTTCAGATTGAAGGCGGACGTGACCCCCAACGGGTCGTCATAAGCAGCCAGGAGCTGGTGAATCGGCTTTTCCAGATCTGTGCCCAACAACAAAGAATCGCCCGGCTGCAAAATCATGCGCACTTCCCGGAGAAATTTCGAGGCGGCAGGCCGGTCGAAATTTCCGATGGTGCTTCCCAGAAACAACACCAGCAGGTTCTGGCCATCACGACGCCGGGCCGCCACCTCGACCAACCCATCCAGGTACTCACGCTCGAAGCCCACGATACTCATGCAATCGATATCGCCCAGTTCGCGCTCACACATGGCCAAAGCGGTCGGGGAAATCTCAATCGGAAAATAGGAAACATGCTGCCGCCGGCAAAGCGCCTGCAGCAGCCAGCGGGTTTTCTTGCCACTGCCGCTGCCCAACTCTGCCACTGCTACCCGTCCCGGGACTTGCTCGACAATCTCGTGAGCGTGGCGTCGCAACAAGCGCTCGTCCGCCCGGGTCAGCCCATATTGCGGAAGAACGCTGATCACCTCGAACAAGGCCGACCCGACATCGTCGTAAAGATATTTGGAGGGCAATTCTTTCTGCCCGCTTCGAGTGAGTCCGGCGCGCACCTCGGCGGCAAACTCTAGCGCCGGATCGGAGGTAATGGCGTGTGTCAGCATAAAATGGCCCTTGTGATTCATCTAATTCCTCACGCAGCGAAATCCCGCATAGACGTACTGGTAATGCGCCTGGAACCAGTTGCGGAAAGACCGGCGAAGCATGCACGTCGCCGTCCGGGCGCTGCCGCCCTTCATGACGTAGTGCTGGCCATCGAAGAAATTGGCCGAATAGCCAGGATAAAACGAAAACGGTTCAAATCCGGGAAACGGCGCGAATGGTGTCGCTGTCCATTCCCAGCCGTTCCCGATCAGGTCGGCGACGCCGAAAGCGCTCTGGCCTTGCGGAAAAGCGCCCACCGGCGTGGGATCCCAGCGCTCGAAATCAAAGTTTCCCAGCCGAGGGTTGGGATCTTCAGCGCCCCAGGGATGCTGCCGCTCCGGTCCTTCCGGCGTGCCGTAAGCGGCGCGATGCCACTGCGCTTCGGTAGGCAACGACTTCCCCGCCCAGCGCGCATACGCACTGGCTTCAGCGTGGCTCACATAAACTGGCCAGTCGAGCGGCAAGGGAACATCTTCAAACATGGTCCGGTAGTGCCAATCGCCGTTCGCGCGCTGCCAAAAAACCGGATGTGAAATGTTCTGCTGCGTCTTCCAGTTCCAGTCGGCGTCGTTCCAGAAAGCCTGGTTTTCGTAGCCGCCTGCATCTATGAACTGCAGATACTCGCGGTTGGTGACTTCGTACCGATCGATAGTGAAGGCGGGTACGTCTAGGGTGTGCGCTTCAAACTCATTGTCCCAGCCAAACATGTTGGTGTGACAGCTTGACAGCCCGAGGGTCGCCAAACCTGCCGGAATCGCCACCATTCCAGGCGTGACCGGACGCACCACGAGCACTGGCATTCGTGGCGGTGAAACTTTCCTGTCGTGCGGCAGTTGGTGGAACATGTAGGCCAGCGTTTCTGCATGCATGAGCCGGTGCTCGATCGCCACATTCAACAACTGGCTCGGGGGAAAATTGCCTTGTCCCTCTCCGTCAGACAAAGCGACCGCGGCCAGCCCAGAATCAAGAGCCTGCCGAACCTCGCTCACGTACTCACGCACTTGCGACAGAGAAGGCCAGTCCGCGGGCTGGTCTGACGGCAGTCCTCCGTCCACCGGGTCGATGCCGAAGGCAAACAGGTTGTCAAATTCGGAATGAAAGGTGCTTCGCCCCAAAACCCGCTCCCGCAGCAGGTTCCAGTCAAAGGCCTCCAGATGCCCGACGTAAAAGACAATGCGATGCCGTTCTGGAATCGGCCGCTCGTAGAGAAACTCAACCTTAACCTGATCGAACAGCTTGTCGGTCTGGATACGAGCCTGGTAGAGACGTACCAATAGTTCCTGCCGGACTTCGACCCCGCTTTGGGTAGCAAGCATCACGGCCTCCTGGTGGTTGACGGGCGACGGACGGCAACACCCGCCTTCGGAGTCGCAGGTCTACTCAGATGTCCGATTCGGAAGAAAGTTGCTCAGTTTTTAGGTTCAAAGGGAATAAGGGGCGGGAGATCGGAGGCTGCTAGTTTCTGGCTGCTGGCCTCTAACCACGGCCACGGCAGCCAGGAGCTAGCAGCTGGAAGCCCGCAGACCTTAGACCAGCGCAGCCTGATATTCCTGGTATGCGCCCTTGAAATCAGTGATTTGATGATTTCCCTCGAAATGCCAGACTCGGGTGGCTACTTCATCGATCAGGTCCTCGTCATGCGTGACCAGGAGTGCGGTTCCCTGATAGCGCTGCAGTGCGATATTGAGCGCGTTGATCGATTCCAGGTCCAGGTGGTTGGTGGGTTCGTCGAATACCAGAACGTTGGGCTTCTGCAGCATGAGTTTGCAGAAAATCAGCCGCGCCGCTTCTCCGCCGGAAAGAACCTCGGTGCGCTTGTCGCCATCCTCGCGAGGAAAGAGCATTTGCCCGAGCAAGCCGCGAATCTCTTCGTGGGAGGCGCCGGGGTCCCATTGATGAAGCCATTCGAAAGCCGTCATCCCGGGCTGGATCAGGGCCTTGTGGTCCTGAGCGAAATATCCCACGGCAGCTTCGTGCCCCCAGATGACTTTCCCGTCGTTAAGAAATGGCCCGTCATAACCGCTGGTCTTGCGCAGTTCGGATTCAGGAATAGTGGGAGAGTTGGCCAGCAGCGCGTTCACCAGCGTAGTTTTGCCCGCGCCGTTCCGGCCCATTAGCGCGATCTTCTCTCCGCGCACCACGCTGGCCGTAAAGCTGCGAATCACGTCGGTGTCGCCGTACGATTTGGCGAGGCCTTCCACTTCCAGAATGTGCTTTCCCGAAGGCCGCTTTTGCTCGAACTTCAGGTAGGGGCGTTGGATATTCGACCGCGCCAGTTCCGTCACTTGCAGGCGCTCCACTTCCTTGCGCCGCGACTGCACCTGGCTGGAGCGGGTTCCCGCTGAGAATCGGGCGATGAACTCGTTAAGCTGCGAGATCTTTTTTTCCCGCTGCGCGTTCTGCGATTCGATCTGCGAGCGAATCTGGGTCTTGGCCACCACCATGTCATCGTAGGTGCCGGTATAGGTGATGATGGTCTCGTAATCGATGTCGGCAATGTGGGTGCACACCCGGTTCAGGAAATGACGATCGTGCGAGATGACGATCACCACGCCGTCATATTGATTCAGGAAGCCCTGTAGCCAATGGATTGAATCCAGATCGAGGTAGTTGGTAGGCTCGTCCAGCAGCAGTGCCTGGGGATGTCCGAAAAGGGCCTGCGCCAGCAGCACGCGAACTTTTTGTCCGCCTTGCAGCTCACCCATTTTTCGCTCGTGCAGGGCGTCGGGAATGTCCAGGCCTTCCAACAAAACCGCTGCGTCACTCTCCGCAGAGTAGCCGTCTTCATCGCCGACGATGCCTTCCAGTTCGCCCAGCTTCATGCCGTCCGCGTCGGTCATCTCCGCTTTGGCATAAATCTTGTCGCGCTCCTCCATGGCCGCCCACAGGCGCTTGTTGCCCATGATCACGGTATCGAGCACGCGATACTTGTCGAACGCAAACTGGTCCTGGCTCAACACGCCCAGCTTCTTGGGACGAACAACGGTTCCCTTCTGCGGATCGAGTTCGCCCGTCAGCAGGTTCATAAAGGTAGACTTGCCGGCGCCGTTTGGCCCGGTCAGGCCATAGCGCTTCCCCGGCGTAAATGCCGTGGATACCTCATCAAACAGAACTTTGGCGCCGTAGCGCATGGACACGTTACTTACTGAAATCATGGTTTTACGGGAACTGCGGGAAATTGCCCAATGGGCGGGGACGCAGCCTCTATATTAAGAATATCACGAGCGCTGGTTGGGTCCGGATATTCGGGGCTCCGGCTAATGGGTCAGTTTGAGATCGCTCTATGTCTGCCAAGGGGTGGAGCAGGCCTTCAGGCCTGCGAAGAGCCTTCGTCTTGCGATGGGCTTCAGCCCCTGAGGTACGTCCGCAGCTGAAGCCGCACGCTCTACGGGCCTCTTATGCAGCGCTAAAGCGCTGCTCCACCCAAAATCAAATTAGCCCAACCATCAGTCCCGCGAATTCTCCGTCGCAAAATAACCAGAAGTGCCCCTGTGTGAGTGCACCGGATTTCCGCGATCCGCTCGCGGGCTCGGAGGTAACTTCGCAATACCTAAAGCAAGATTCCCCGCAGAATGACGCTGGCAACCGAAAAGTAAATGATCAGTCCGGTAACATCAACCAGGGTAGCGACGAAGGGAGCCGATGCGCTTGCGGGATCAAGCCCGCAGCGTCGGAGCAAGAAAGGCAACATGGATCCTGCAGTGGTCCCGAACATCACCACCCCCACGAGGCTACATCCGATAGTGAGCGCTACGACCAGATAGTGCGGCCCGTACGTCCCGCGCAAGGTATGCCAGAGGAGTATCCGTGATATCCCGATGATGCCGAGGATGGTGCCCAGCACAAGGCCAGCTGCAAGCTCGCGCTGAATGACGCGCCACCAGTCTCGCAGTCGAATCTCCCCCAACGCCATGGCCCGGATGACAAGGGTTGTGGCTTGCGAGCCGGAGTTCCCCCCGCTGCTAATGATGAGCGGAATGAATAGAGCCAGCACAACCGCACGTTCGATTTCTCCGGAAAAGAAACCCATGGCGGTGGCGGTCAGCATCTCGCCCACAAAAAGAATGGCGAGCCATCCGGCTCGTTTACGCACCATCTGGGCGAAGGTCACTTCCAGGTAGGGGCCGTCCAGCGCTTCCATACCGCCAATTTTCAGAATGTCTTCTCCGGCTTCCTGCTGAACCACTCCGGCGACGTCAGCGCTGGTGACAATACCCAGCATGTGTCCTTCCTGATCCAGAACGGGTATCGCCAGCAAACGGTGCTTCGCCAGTATTTGTGCAACGGTCTCCTGGTCGGCATCTTCCACGACGTAAACATAGTCGGTACGCATCACCTCACGAACTTTCCGCGATCTTTCAGCGGAGAGAAGTTCACGGAATGAAACCACCCCCAACAGATGTTGCGACTCGTCAAGCGCATACGCGTAATAAATCATCTCAACCTGGCCGGCCTGTTGCCGGGTCTCGGCGATGGCTTCTTCCACCGTTACGTCTGGCGAGATTCTGACGTAACCGGCATGCATGAGCGCGCCCGCTTCGTCTTCCGGATAAGGAGACGCGGCCAGCCCATGGCGGCTTCGTTCGGCAACGACCGTGACTTCCATCTCACTTGCCTGCTGCAAGACCTGGTCAGTAAAGTCCAGGCCGGGAAACCAGCGTCTCTTGGGTCTGGCGCCACGAGTCAGGAAAAGTTGAGTCACGCCTTTCTTGCGCGCATAGTCAACCAGGGCTTGGGCGCGGTTCTTGCCGTGAATGATCTCGGTAGGAACGTGCAGGTTCTCCGCGAACCGGAGGTGGCGATCGACGGTTGGGCGGTCCTCCGCATGCACCGCGGACGATTCCTCTTTGGAATGGACGTACACGGCGATGCAGATGGCCTGCAGATGGTCGGCTACGCGTCTCGCCCGGCGTAACAGCATGGCGGTCGACGGGTCAGCCGTGACGTTGACCAGGATTTTTTGGATTTGCGATTCCGGCGGCTCGGTCTTTCCCGTCTGCCGCGCCTCCAGCGCCTGCGCCGTCTGGCGAATCGCCAATTCCCGCAAGGCCACCAGAACGGGTTCCTGAAAGATCCGTTCTGACTCGCTCTTTGCCTTTTCTGAAGGATAGATCACACCGCGTTCCAAGCGGTGCAGCAGCGCCCGCGGCGTGACATCCACAATCACCACTTCGTCGGCCTGCTGGAACAGCCAGTCGGGCACGGTCTCGCGGACGCGCAACCCGGTCAGCTGCCAGATCTGGTCGCTCAGGCTGGCCAGGTCCTGCACATTCATGGTGGTGAGAACGTTGACGCCGGCATGCAGCAGCACCTGAACGTCCTGCCAGCGTTTTTGCCGCTCCGAGCCGGGAGCGTTCGAATGCGCCAACTCGTCCACCACACAAACTCGCGGATTCCGCCGCAAGACAGCATCGACGTCCAGCTCTTCACAATTGCCGCCGCGGTGAGTTACCCGCTTCAGCGGAATAGTCTCGAGCCCGTCCAGCCGGTCGCGAATGTCGTTGCGCCCGTGCGACTCTACAAATCCGATTACCAGGTTCGTCCCACAGGCCTTCAGCTCTCGCGCGTCTTCCAGCATCTGATAAGTTTTCCCGACACCATGGGCATAGCCAAGATAGATCTTGAGATGACCTCCAACGGTCAGATGAGTCATGGCATTTCGCCTTTCGCCTAGTGTGGAAAGACACGAACATCCATACCTTCAGCAGCCCGGATCAGGCGGCTGACGCCGGTTCCCCACAAGCGCGCCCGCCAATCCTTCTTCAAACTGTGTCCCACAAAAATCTGGGTGATGCCGTGAGAGCGTGCGTACCGCACGATGGACTCGATGGGATCGTCGGCCTCCAAGATGTCCACGCGGGCGCCGGCCGTGCGGGCCTGGGCCAGTTTTTCTTCCATTTCCAGGTGGTCCTGCTCGGATGAGTTCGGGTGTCTTACGTAAAGGGCCAGGACATCGCAGTGAAAGCGCGCTGCACTCTGACGGGCGCTTGCGATCATGCGATCCGTGTTCGCGTGCGTCGTCAGGCAGATCAGGAAGCGCTCCTGCGCACGTGATGCGGGCTCGAGATCGTGGGACTGCAAATAGCGTTGCAGGCCGGCATCAATCACATCGGCGGAAAGAACCAGGGCCATCTCCCGCAGCGCCGACTGCTCTGGTGCCGCTCCTTCAGTGGGGGCGTCGACCACCACGATTTCATCCGCCTTGTTGAGAAACTCCCGCGGAATGGTTTCAGTCACCGGCCTGCCCGTCAGCTTTTCGACCGCCTCGCGCTGATCTTCAATGTGCTGCAGATTCACCGACCCAAGCACGTTGATTCCATGTGCCAGCAACTCCTCGACATCCTGCCAGCGATGGGCGTTGCGGCTCCATGGGTTGTCGTAAGCCAGCCCATCAACCACGCACACCTGTGGACGACGCTGCACAATTGCCGGAACGTCCATGACCGGGACACCCTCGGTGTCGATCGTCGGGACAATTTCGAGCGAGTTTAGGATTGGCTTGATTTCCGGCGGGACCTGAGGTTGCAGTGCCCCTACGACCACGTCCTGCCCACGCTCCTTTCGACGCCGCGCTTCGTCGAACATGCGGAACGACTTGCCGACGCCGGAGGCGTAGCCTAAAAATACTTTTAGCCGGCCGCGACTGGAGTCTGCCCCCGCCGGATCGAGTTGGGGTAGATCGGTATCAGGCATTTGCTGGCATTGTAACGTCCGCAGGGCAAGGTTCGCACACCAGGTGCCGAAGGAGCCCTTGCACAGAAAAAACGGGCTTTGTCGGCCCGGCCCTCACCCCGGCGCAGTCACCTCGATTTCACCCGTGCCTATGAAGCGTCCGTGATTTATCCTCAAAACTTAATATGCCATGCCTCCAGGTGCCTCCCCGAGATCCGGAACTGATTCAGATTGTGAACGCTGCGCTGGCCGATGCCTTTCAGAAAAGCGGTAAGTGGCTGGCCTGCAAGCCCGGTTGCTCGCAGTGTTGCCACGGTGTTTTTGCCATCAATCAACTGGACGCCATCCGCTTGCGCCAGGGCCTGGCGGAACTGGAAGCGCAGGATCCGGAGCGGGCGGCGCGGGTTCGCGCGCGCGCTCTCGACACCGTCGCGCGGCTTTCCGAGGACTATCCCGGCGATCCGGTTTCGGGTGTGCTGGACGAAGATGACACTGACGAGGCGGCAAAGCGCTGGGATGATTTCGCCAATGCCGAGCCCTGTCCGGTGCTGGATCCCGCGACTGGAAGGTGCGAACTCTACGAATCGCGCCCGGTGATCTGCCGAACCTTTGGGCCGGCGATGAAGACTGATGATGACCTGGGGCACTGCGAGTTGTGCTTTGTCGGCGCTACGGAAGAAGAAGTGGCGGCCCATGAGATGCATCCCGACCCGGACAATCTCGAGGCAGCCCTGGTGGAGGAACTGCAGAAAACAACGGGGGAGTGCGGGGAGACGATTATTGCGTTCGCGATGGTGCGCGGTTGAGGCAGCACTCGGCATTTGGCCGAATGCTAAGTGCCAATTGCCAACTGCCGTTCCCGTCAGCTCTTCTTTCTCTCCAGTTCACTCCAGCGGCTGTACAGCTCGTCCACCTTGGCCTGGGCTTCGTCCATTTCCCGGTGGGCGATGAGCAGGCGCGGGCCGTCACTGGCGATTGACGGATCTTCGAGTTGAGCGCGCCTGGCCTGCAGCAGTTCCTCGGCGGCCGCGACCCGCTCTTCAATGCCGGTGTACTCGCGCGCTTCCAGATATGAGAGCCTGGTTTTTGTCTGCGATCCGGCGGCTGAAGCTGCCCGCGGGGCCGATGGCGCACCGGGTTTCGCCGGTTGGCGGCGTTCCGCCTGCCACAATTCCCATTGTGAGTAGTCGGCAAAGCTTTCGGCCCCGCCTTGCCCGTCGAGGCCTAACACGATGTTGGATACTCGATCGAGCATGTAGCGATCATGCGTGACCAGAACCAAAGAGCCGCGAAACTCGAGCAGGCTCTCCTCCAGTATTTCCAGCGTCGGGATATCGAGGTCGTTCGTCGGTTCGTCCAGTAGCAGAATGTCGGCGGGCTGGAGCATGAGTTGCGCGATCAGGACTCGCGCCCGTTCGCCTCCGGAGAGCCGCTCTACAGGCTGATTCAGTTGTTCGCCGGTGAACAGAAATCTTGCCGCCCATGACGCCACATGGATCACGCGGTCCTGATAGATCACCGAATCGCCTTCCGGGGCCAGGGCGCGGCGTAGCGTCACATCAGAATCAAGTTCGCGAGTCTGGTCGAAGTACACGATGCGCAGCCAGTCGGCCCGGCGAATTTCTCCGCGGGTTGCCGAAAGCTCTCCTCGCAACAGCCGCAGCAAAGTGGTTTTGCCGCTTCCATTCGGCCCGACCAACCCAACCCGCGTTCCGGCGGTGATGACGAAGTTGAGCTTGTCGAAGAGCGTACGATTTTCTGTGCGGTAACCCACATCTTCCAGTTCGATCAGCCGCTTGGTCTTGCGGTCGCTCGCGGAAAAGTCGATTTGCGCGGTAGCGGTCCGGGTCCTCGCGTTCAGGTCGGCGAGATCTCCCATCAACTCGTTGGCCTTCCCGATACGTGCCTTCGATTTCCTGGTGCGGGCTTTGGCCCCGCGCCGCAGCCATTCGATTTCGTTGTGAACCAGATTTTCCAGTGCTTCCTGCCTTTTCGATTGTGCGTGCAGGAATTCTTCTTCCTTCTCCAGAAAGGTACTGTAGTTTCCACGCACGCGGAGCATTCCGTCGGGGTAAACGCGGCTAAGTTCGGCCATGTCGGTCGCAACGTTTTCCAGAAAATATCGGTCGTGACTTACCACCACGCTCGCGAACCCGGCTTCCTCGAGCAGTGCTTCCAGCCACTCGATTCCCGCCAGGTCAGCGCGACGGCTTCAGCTTCGAGATCTTCAAAACCGGCGCGGCCAAGAGTTTCGGCAAAGCGGGTACCGCGCTCCGTCGGGTGAACTTTGGAGCGCTCCAGGGCGTCCTCGACTACGGACCGCACCGTCGCGCCGGACTTGAATTTCGAGTCCTGTTCGACGTAACTGACCCGGAGCCGCTTGCGGAAGGCTATCTCTCCGCTATCCGGGGTTTCGTCGCCAGCCAGAATTCGCAGCAACGTGGATTTTCCGGAACCGTTAGGCCCGATCAGACCGATGCGGTCGCCTGCAGAAATCGTGAGCGAGACATTCTGAAAAAGTGGATTCGATCCGAAGGCTTTCGAGATCCCCTGGGCATTGATGATCGGCGGCAATAGGCGCGGTCTCCTGAATGTCTCTATTCAAGATTATCAGGAAAAGCAGTTGGGCTACGCGCCGGAGGGCCATCCCAGAAATGGTTTTCTCTGCGCACTGTATGATTCCTTAGCGACCTTTGCGGCTCAAAGCTTTTCACCGCAAAGGTCGCTAAGTACGCAAAGGAGATCGCTCATCTCACAAACGTCAATCCGTGAGGCACCACATGAGGAAAGACATAGGCGTACAGCATCACGATGCCCGCGACGATTGCACCGAGCGCAACCGAGTGCCACACCACGAATCGGAAAATGAGGCCTTCATTCCCCACCTGATTGGTCGCCGCAGTCGCGATGGTGATGGATTGCGCATCCACCATCTTGCCCATCACGCCGCCAGCGCTGTTGGCGGCACACATAAGGACCGGGTCGATGCCGAGTTGCTGTGATGTAATCCGCTGCAAACTTCCGAACAGCGTATTGGATGAAGTGTCGCTGCCGGTGAGCGCAACCCCAAGCCAGCCCAGGAACGTGCCGAAGAACGGATAGGCCCAGCCGGTACGGGTAAAAGCCAGGCCCAGCACGGCATCCAGCCCGGAATACCGGGTCACATAACCCAGCCCCAGCATGAACGAGATGGCAGTCATCGCCAACCGCATGCGCACCAGAGTTCGCCAGAAAGTTTTCAGCAGCCGCATCGGCGACAAACCCAGCAGCAGGCCGGAAACAATCGCCGCCAGGAAGCATCCTGTCCCCGTCGCCGAGAGCCAGTTGAAGTCATAGCGCGCGGCCTCGGGGGTAGGCTTGGCTACAACCGGCGCGGCGCGATAGACCGCGTTGTACAAGTAAGGCACGTCCCAACCGGGCGGGCCGGGGCGAGGCTTGCCATCCGCCAGCACAACTCTAAAAGCCGGGGTGGTCGCCCGGTTCATCGCCAGTTTGACCGACGGAAGTCCCCAGACCAGCACGAACAGGGACAAGACGGCGAACGGCGTCCACGCTTTTAGAACTTTTCCCAGCGGATAAGAGCGGACTTCCAAATTGTCATCGAAATCGGCCGCTGCCCACTGGCCACCAAATTGGTCTGCGATTTTGTCGGCGTGCGGCGCCTGTGGGCTTCGCTTTTCGTCATAGTCGAAAC
>WNFO01002948.1_pt1 | contig 14242 bp, 10 predicted proteins | sample 5400251 | NCBI WGS metagenome assembly WNFO01 (sample SAMN13153354, study PRJNA577476) | soil metagenome | isolation source: 100 cm saprolite under Madrone tree | place: USA:California | collected 2016-06-14 | reverse complement strand
ATTGACCTCGGCGATTCAAGGCGTTAGGTTGGAGTTTCTACCCTCCGGGCCCGGTAACTCTTCCGCAGAGAGGCCGCCAATGACCATCATGATCAATAAAGACCCCGCAGCCATTGCCTTGCAAGAACGCTGGGAAAGATTGCGAAGCCACAAGCGCATCATCTCCCGTGTGAAGCTTCTGGTGGAGTGGGAGCAGGGCGGAGCAAAAGAGCACGCCAACGCCGTGACCGTGGACGTAAGCCACTCCGGTTGCATGGCCGTGGTTGGAGCGGACCTGCCGCTGCACAAGCGCGTCCGGCTGATCCAGCAAGAAACGGGGCGCAAGGCGGAGGCTGAAGTTGTCTGGCGCAGCCACGAAGCATGGGATGCGGGATTCGAATTGGTGAAGCCCGATGCGACGTTTTGGGGATTGCGGTAGCCTGCAGAGCGCCCTGGGGATCCGAAATTACTGGGGCCACTTCTCTTTCGGCAAACTCTTCTGAATTGTTTCCAGGTTTTGGAAACCGTCCTTAATGACGGTCTGTTTGACGTTGGCCTTCGTGACAGCGACGGGATTCACGAGAATTGCGGGGACGCGCTTGGCGCCATTCGAAATTGACGCGTTAGTTTTGACCGGCTCTCCCTTCGCCAGCGCTACGGCAGCCTCCGCGGCCTGCCTGGCCTGCAGGCCGAGGGGCTTATAGACGGTCATGGTCTGTGTGCCGTCCAGAATTCGAATAATTGCTGCCAGATCCGCGTCCTGCCCTGAAACGAAAACTTTTCCCGCAAGTTTGTGTTCTTCCAGTGCTTGGATGGCGCCTCCCGCCGTTCCGTCATTGGAAGCGATCACCGCCATGATATTTCCATGGGCGGTCTGAATTGCCTGCGCCATGTAGGCATAGGCTTCCGACGGATTCCAATCCTTGGCCCAGACATCCGCGACGATCTTGACCTCGCCGCGATCGACGGCCGGCTTTAATACCTTCAACTGCGCATCGTGCAGAATCTTCGCGTTGATGTCCGAGGGCGAGCCGGCAATCAGAACATAATTCCCTTTCGGTGCAAGCTGATAGATGGAACGAGCCTGCAGGGAGCCAATCGCTGTGACGTCCACCCCAACAAAAGCATCGACGTCGGCGTTGCGGACGAGCCGCTCGTAGCACAGGACAGGAACCTTCTTTGCGTTCGCGGCCTTGACGATACGCAAGGCCTTCTCCGCATCGTGTGATACAAGGACGAGGGTCTTGACGCCGGCGCTTAAGAGCTTCTGGGCCTGCTGCAATTGCAGCTCGTCATCTCCTTCGGCAGTCTCCACGAGCACCTGCGCCCCCAACTCCTTTGCGTGTTTTTGAAAAGTGTCGAGATCCGTCTGCCAGCGTTCAATCTTCAACGAATCCATGAGAAAACCGATTTTCAGAGCGGGCGCCTGCGCTGGCTTGTCCTGAGCCTGCAGAATACCTGAGCAGAAAGCGAGAACGATTGCGAAGGCGAAGAACATAATTGGCCGTCGTCTCAAAGAGAAAAAATGCATGCGGGCACCTCCACAGGCGTTGAAGCAAAGGTAGCACCTGCAGACTGTGGGTCACAACGACAACTGGGGACGAGGGCGCGCAATGCGTTACGAGCGGCTCGTAGATTTGCTTTGGGACGATCGACGAAACGGCGGATGCGACGCGAAATCAAGGCCTATGGCCAAGCGCTTCCGCAAATTGGCCCTCCTTCTTGACGCCTGACCAGGGTTAGGGTCTGGCCGGCCGGGCTGTGGGAGCGGCAGAGCCATCGGAAGTCTGGACTTCCTTGGGAGCGGAAATGTTCTGCTTTTCGTCCACCGAAAAAAGCAGATACTTCTGGAACACATTTCTCCGCCGAATACGGCGCCCACGCAGACTGAAGTAGATGTCTGCTGTCATGGGCAGCCATATCGTTTCATTCTGCTTGTGGAATTTCACCGGCCCATACTCGATATCCATGTGTTCTGCGAGGTATTTGATCTCGGGCATGGGAGCTAGGAGATCCGTCTCTATCCGGACGAGTTGAAGAGTGTCCTTATCAATCCACGCGCGCCCTTTCAATGCCACGGGAGTGGAAGGGGCATTGAGACCCGCGCGGTAGCCTCTGATGCGGCTGTTCTTACCCTGCTTCTGTGCAAAATGAATCTGCCAGGCGTGGCCGCCTTTCCATCGGCCCAATCCTTCACAGTTCATCTGGTAGTCCTCCCTGTAGTAGGGATGGAAGACCAACACTGCGGCGGGGAGACCTGTGGTGGCAATGGCATCTGGAAATACGCCCAGGTCTTGCGTACCGTTGCGATACTCCTGGACGGCGAGATAGCCGTCGCGAATTTTCGAAATGGAAACGACGTATTCAAAGGCGCGCTTTTCCTCGCGCGTGGGAAGCCCCCACTCATTCACGACCTGATGGTCAAGGAGCTCGGTGGCGGTGATTCGATCGACGCTGCTTATGAATTCCTGAACACGTTTTGCCGTACCGTCCAGTATCTCCTGCGTGGGGCAGGAGACGCCGTCTTCCACGGCCGGCACGGAGTCGTCCACATTTGCGGGAAGCCATGTTGGCAAGTCGGGTTTCAGGAGCGGCAAATCCGCGAGACTTGCAGCTTTCCCAGAAGGCGCGGAATGTTCCGCACTGGAATGTTCCAACGCGAGTGTTCCCGATTCTAGTTTTCGAAGCAGTCCGTTTGCGATCTCCACTTGCGCAGGAGGAGGGCCAGCCTTCAAAAAGGTCTGCAATGTGGCCGCAGCGCGTTCCCGCTGATCCTGCGCCATGAGCGCTTCAGCGAGAGTGAGCCGCACACTGTTCGCAAGACTCTTGCCGAGATCTAGACTCCGCTCCGCGTGAGTGATGGCCTCCTGATAGTCGCGCTGACGAACACAAATAACGGACAACAAATGGTGGGCATGCCACGAATTCGGGTCGCTCTGCAGAACGCGCTCAAGATAGCCCTTGGCTCCGGGGAAATCCGCGCGGCGGGCGAGGATCGCGGCAAGGCCCAGCAAGGCAAGGTTGTGTTTGGGGTCCAGGCCAATCGTCTTTTCCCAACTGGCTTGGGCAGATGCGAGGTTTCCCTGACGGTCCGCAAGCAAGCCCCGCAGGTAATTCACCTCAGGGTTGGAAGGAGCGAGGCGGTACGCGGCGTCGAGATGCTTCTGCGCAGTGTCGAAATTGTTGGCGTGCAGCGCTTCGACGGCTCTGCTGAGCTCTTTCTGCAATTTCGGCGAGAGCAGCGGAGGACCGGCGGGCGCGGACACCATCAGGGAATCATCATCCCGCTTCAGCGTGACGATGACCTGCTCTTGCTGATTGGGTAGAGTGATATTCACCCGTTGGCTGGCTGGCACGTATCCCGGGGCGTCGACCACGGCCGTGTATTCGCCCGGCCCCAGTTCATCGAAAATGGCCCTGCCACCTGTCGTCGTGCCCGTTGACAAGGTCTGGCTGGTCAGATGTTGAAGCGTCACTATCGCGAGCCCGCTGAAGGAGGAACCGTTCTCGTCCCGGACGCATACGGTCAACCGGGCGCCCTCGCTCAATCCAGGCGCACTAGGCGCCTGCGTCCCGGTTCTTTGCGCGGCTTCCAGCCCGTGAGAGGGCAGGATCAGCCAGAGCAAGAGTAGTTCAAACAAGAACATCGGAATGCGCCGGCGAGTGGACACAATCTCCCCTTCCGCGCGCAGGACGAGAGGAGATGCACTGAAGACTTAGCGGGACCCTGGCGCCTGGGCGTGAGGACCACTCGTTGAATGGAGTGTCTTACAGCGCGGGCGCAGGGTCAAGACCAGACTCTAGACGCTTATGATATGCACTTTAAGGGGATCGCGCCGGACCCCAACTGAGTTTTCTCTGGTGGGCCGCGCAAGCTTTACTTGCTGTTGTTGATCAAGCGGTCGAGGCGGGGCGAGATGCGTTCCGAAAGGCGTGCGATCCAAAGCGCAGCGACTATTCCGGCGAAAACATCCATGGTGTAGTGGGCGCGCAAGATCAGGACGGTGGCCACTTCGAAGCAGGCAATCAAGATCGCCAGGGCCGTGAGCCAGTTTCGGCGCAAACGGGAAAGCTCAATGGCGCCGAAAACAGCGATGGCGGTGTGCCCGGAGAAGAAAAAATCGTTGGCAACTTTGTAGGTGACCAACAGCGAGGGGAATCCCGGGTAGTGCCAGATCATGTTGGGCGGCGGAGGCAGCGCGCAGATGGCTTGCATCACCTGGCGCAGCGTCATCAGCAGAATTAACCCAAGGAACGGACGAACCGTCCCGCCGAACAACCAGCGAGCGAGAAGAAAGAGGCCGAGCGCATCAATCAGGGCGGAACTCACGATCAGAAGCGCGTTGGCAGCTCCCGGGTTTTGCGAAAAATAGGAATTGAGACCGGCGGTCCAGTTATGAACTGCGTCGCCGATGCCGTTTGCAGGAGCGCTCCGTGCGCCGATGAGGGACTGCGTCCAGAACCAGAGACCCAAAACGATTGCGGTCATTACGAAGCGCAAGAGGAGTCCGCGCCGTTGGCCCGAGCTTTGGGCTTGTGTCATGAGACGCTTTCCAGCGCCAGGCGGAAAGTGCTACTAATCGCGAACTGCACGCTGTCCCTTCTCAAGAGCCATTTCGCGCGCCTTCCGCAGGTCGAGTTTGCCGGTGCCGAGATACGGGAGCTTCTCGATGCGAAGAAACTGGTCAGGCCGGGGACGCCAGAGGGCAGGCAAATCACTATTTCCCAGCTTTTCCAGGCATTCCTCCAATTGCGGCTCATCCAAGGTGTGCAGAACAATGAGGCGCTCGCCCTTTTTCTCGTCGGGAATGGCGGTCACGACAAAAGCCTGTTCGCTCGCGCCCGCCAGATCTTGCAGCAGGTCTTCAACTTTGATGTGCGGCACCATCTCGCCGCCGATCTTGCTGAAGCGGCTCAATCGGTCCGTGATTTTCAGGAAGCCGTCTTCATCCAGCCGCGCAATATCGCCCGTGTTGTACCAGCCATCGCGAAGAACGTCGGCGGTTTTCTCTGGTTTGTTGAGATAGCCCTGCATGATGTTGGGTCCGCGGACCAGCAGCAGGCCCGGCTGGTCCACGCCGACGGGCTGCATGGTGTCCGGGTCCACGATCTTAACCGTCATCCCAGGCAAGGGATGGCCAATGCTGCCGCGCTTCGCACCAACCTGGCGGAAAGACGCGGCGCGGAAATCGATGGTGTTCACGGTAACTGCCGGCGAGCATTCCGTGCAACCGTAGCCTTCGTGGGGCCGGATGCCGAAATGATCTTCGAAAGCTTGGGAAATGCGATCGGGCAATTTTTCGGCGCCGGCCATAACGAAGCGCAGGCTGCCGAACTCTTCGGGAGTGCAGCGGCGCGTGTACGCATTCAAGAAAGTGGGAGTGGCGAGCAGCATAGTAACGGAATATTTGTTCACGAGTGCGCCGATGACTCGCGAATCGAGCGGATTCGGATGGAAGACGACGCCGATGCCGGTCACGGCGGGCAGACACAGCGTGCCCGTAAAACCAAAAGAGTGGAAGAAAGGCAGAATACCCATGATGCGATCATCGGCATGCAACATGAACACCTGGCTCAACTGCGCGACGTTCGAAGCGATGTTGTAATGCGTGAGTATCACGCCCTTGGGATCACCGGTCGAGCCGCTGGAAAAAATAATTGTCGCGATATCGTCAAGAGTCGCCGGCCGCTCGGAGCCGGCGAATTTTGCGACCCACTTGGACGGCAGGAGACTTGCTGCCAGGGCGGCGGAGACGCGTTCGCCAAACCCTGCGTCCTTTGCCACGTCTTCGATGAAAATGATTTCACCAGGGGGCTGTATCTTGACCTTCTCGAGAAAGACTCGCGCGGTAACAATTGTTTTCAGATTGCATTGTTGCGCGCAAGAAGTCAGCGTTTCATTTGAAACCGTGTAGTTCAGGTTGACCGGGACTTTGCCCATCAGCATTGCGGCGAAATTCACCAGCGCGCCGGGAACGGACGGCGGCAGCAAAACACCCACCATTTCGTGCCCCTGCCAGAGTTTTCGCAAACGCCGCGCCAGCACCAGCGCTCCTGCCAGCGCCTGAAAATAGTTGAGCCTGGGCCGCTGCCCATCCGCCATCGCGAAACGGAAGGGATGACGCCGCGCCGTGTAAATAAAGGATTGCCACAGCGCGTGCATGCGCTTCTTGCGGCGCGCGAAGGCCTCCGCGCCAAGGTCCTGCACGGCCCGGCGCACTTCCATGGAAGTGGAAGTTGGCGGCATGGGTTTGCCAAACGTGACGCGGGCCGGATAGGGAATGCGCCGGGGAAATTTCCAGAGGAATCGTCCGCCCGCAAAACTGAAAATCGAGCCCCAGACGCCATCCAGGTTTACGGGGATGATCGGGACGTCCACGCCTTTGATGATGCGCTCCATACCGCGCCGGAAAGGGAGCATCTGGCCGATGCGCGTCATCTGACCTTCCGGAAAGATGCAGACGACTTCGCCTGCTTTCAGCGCCTCGGTGGCCATGCGCAGGGAATGAATCAGTTCGCGCGGGCCCTGATCCGACGCGATAGGAATCACGCCCATGATCTTTGCAAAAGGTTTTACCAGGGGATGCTCGTAGGAGCCCTTGAACATGATGAAGCGAATCGGGCGGTCGATGGATGCGATGAGCAGCACCGCGTCCGCCATCGAAACGTGATTGGGCGTGAGCAGCGCTCCGCCGCGCGCCGGCACGTTTTCGCGGCCTTCCACATCCAGGCGATACAGCGTGTGCGTGGCAATCCAAAGAAAAAGCCGCAGTAACGAGTCTGGCAGCAGCCACAGCACGTAGCCGGTGGCTCCCAGCGTGGCAAGCGCGGACCAGAAGAAAATTTCGCTGGGGCTCAGGCGAAGGAAATGAGTGGCAACGTAATAGACGCCGGACGCGGCGCCAATGCCCACGAACGAAAGCCAGTTTGCGGCGCCGATGATGACGCCTTTCTTATCTTCCTCCGGACGGTGCTGAATCAAGGCGCTAACCGGCACAATGAAAAATCCGCCGAAGAATCCCAGGGCGGCCAGGAGCAAAAGCACGGCCCGGAAGGACAAGTGGGGAATCGCCAGGCAGAATCCGAGGACCGTCATGCCCATCGAGCCGAGCGGAATCAGTCCGTATTCAATTTTCCCGGCGGAGAGATAACCCGCGGCGAAACTGCCGAGGCCTATCCCAATCGCGATGGCCGCCTGCAGAAAGCCGCCCTCGGTGGAACGGATATGCAAGACGTCCTGCCCGTAAATGAAAATGTTGAACTGCAGCAGCCCGGCGACAAAAAAGAAATAGGTGTTTCCCAGAACCGCCAGCCACAGCACCCGATCGCTGCGAATCAATTTCATCGGGGACCAGACATCGATCAGCGAGACTAAATGGAATCTCTTCGCGGGGTCCGCGGCGGCCACGCGGCCGATGCCAAAGCTCCAAAGCAGGCCAATCACTGTAAACCCCATGAGCAACACGCCGGCGTAAATCTCGCGTCCGTTGAACGCCTCGGCGAGAAAAGATCCGCTCATGCTGCCAACGATAATCGCGAGGAACGTCCCGAGTTCGAGGACCCCGTTTCCCCAGGAAAGTTTCTCGGGCGGAAGCAACTCCGGAAGCAAGCCATATTTGGACGGCCCAAATAACGCCCCTTGCGTGCAGACCAGGAAGATTGCCGCCAGAGCCAGGCTGAGGTTAGGTCCCACCAGGGCGGCCGCGGCAAACAGCATGACTCCCACTTCAAACACTTTCGTCCAGATCGTGACCGTACGCTTGCTGAAGCGGTCCGCGAAGTATCCGCCTACCAGTGAAAAGAGAATGAAGGGGGCGGCGAAGAGCACGCCGACGAGCAATTCCATCTGATCCCGCTGCGCTTTGTCTTTTTCGATGGCAAGGATCAGGTAAATGACGAGGAACTTAAGTGCGTTTTCATTGAAGGCGCCCTGGAACTGCGTGGCGATGAGGCTCCAAAAGCCGAGCTGCCACTTTCTTTCTGGCGCGGGTACGGAGAAATTTTCGTCAGCCGGCATGCACGCTCACCAGGCGTTGCGATTAAAGCGTAGGAGAAGCATTAAGTCTAGCAATCTTGTCTGGTGCACGGGGCGGCGCTTGCGGCGCCTGTGTTGAAAACGGGACGCGATCTCGGCTGCCGCGGGCCGCTTGATTCCGCGATACGATAGCTTCGGTCGAGGGGGCGAAATGAACGCGGACAAAAGGACTCCATCGGTTCTGATCACGGGTGCTACCGACGGCCTGGGAAGGGCCGCGGCGTTGCTGTTGGCGGAGCAGGGTTACCGCGTGTTTGCGGCCGGTCGCTCGGCGGCGAAGCGCGCGCAACTTGATGCCCTGGCGCGTGAAAAGAAGCTGCCGCTCGAGACGCTTGAAATGGATGTGTGCGATGACGCTTCGGTGAAGGCCGGCGTCTTATCGGTGCTGGACAAGGCCGGCGCGATCGATGTACTCATCAACAATGCCGGGCTCGTTTATGCAGGGGCCGTCGAGGATTTGCGCATAGAAGACTGGCGGCGGCAATTCGAAACAAATCTGTTCGGTGTGATCCGCGTAACGCAAGCGGTTCTTCCGCACATGCGAGAACGCCGGAAGGGCCGCATCCTGATGATGAGCTCGATCTCCGGGTTCGTAACGCCCCCGACGCAGGGCGCCTACAGCGCTTCGAAACATGCTATCGAGGCCGTGGCCAACGCGTTGCGCTACGAATTGTATCCGTACGGCATCGAAACGATCTTGATTGAGCCCGGCTATATCGTGACGAACATCCAACAAACGGCGCTGGAGCTCGCACAATCCTACGAGAAAGAATTTAAGAGCGGGCCCTACGCCAAAATCTATGCGACGTACTGGTCCAACGCGACAAGTACTCGCGCGCAGTCCAAGACCACGCCGGAAGACTGCGCGCACATCATGCTCGAAGCCATCGAGGCGCCGCGTCCAAAGCCGCGCTACGGCGTGACTCCCCTCGCGACGTTTGCTAAATGGACGAAGCGGCTGCTCTCCGATCGAGCAGCCGACCGCATGATTCGCCGGAGATACGGCATCGCGCGGCAGGCATGAGAGCGCGCTTCAGGGATTCGTAACCTGAAACGATAAGCTGTTCTCACGCTGCTCCTGCCACGTTTTGGACCACGCTTCATGCACCGGGCTCTCGGCGTAGTCGGCCGCCGCTTCCGCGCTGGTAAACTCGATGGCATAAACGCCGCTAAAATCCTTGATCTGGTTGCGCGCGGTTTTCAGCCAGACATTCTTGATACCGGGAATCTTTCCCGCCATGTCCTTGATGCCGTTGATGGCCTTTTCCCGGTCGTAGTTCGAGACGTTGTCCTTGAATTTGTAGACCACCACGTGCAGCACCGTCTTTGGCTGCCCAAATCGGTTCTGCACTGCGGCGCTGTGCGCGTGCAGCGACCCCGCCGCAATCCCCGCCGCGAATATCACCGCGCCCAGCGCGAGCTGCGCAGCGCGTTTCCTGGCTAATGTCATCTCTTCCTCCAAAACCGTGTCCTTGCCAGTCTATGCAGGGCACGCGAGCAGAAGCAACTCTCCGCGGAAGGAACTGTGCCCGGCCTCGGCAAAGTGTTTGACGGACGAGCTTCGAGGCCGTTACGCTGCCAAGTTCATGAAATCAGGTCTGAGGAGAGCAAATGCAAGTAGTGAAACGCTGGGTGCTGTTGTTTTGTGTACTGGTGAGCTGTTCGTCTGCGGTTTCGGCCCAGGGGCCGGAACAGACGAAGCAACTGGCGCGCGACATTTTCAAGCAACTCATTGAAATTAACACCACGGATTCCGTCGGCAATGTGACAACTTCCGCGGAAGCCATGGCCACGCGCCTGCGCGACGGAGGCTTTGCCGAAGACGACATCCATGTGGCCGGCCCGAACGAGCGCAAGAAGAATCTCGTCGTCCGCTTGCACGGAACTGGAAAACGCAAGCCCATCCTGTTCATCGGACATCTCGACGTGGTCGAAGCGCGCCGTGAGGACTGGACCACGGACCCCTTCGAATTCATCGAGAAAGATGGTTACTTCTATGGCCGCGGCACCGAAGACATGAAGGCAGGCGATGCCATCCTGGTCACCAATTTCATCCGCCTGAAAAAGGAAGGGTACGTGCCGGATCGCGATGTGATTCTTGCGCTGACGGCCGATGAAGAAGGCGGAACCTCCAACGGCGTGGACTGGCTCCTGAAACAACACCGGGACTGGATCGACGCGGAATACTGCATCAATCTGGACGGCGGAGAATTCGAAAAGGACAAAGACAAACGGCTGCTCGCGGGCGTGCAGGCCAGCGAAAAAGTTTACGTTGATTTTCAATTCGAATCGCTCAATCCCGGCGGCCACAGTTCCATTCCCAGCCCGGACAACGCCATTTATCACCTCGCGGGGGCGCTCGCCCGGCTGCAGTCGTTCTCCTTCCCCGTGAAAATCAACGAAATCACGCGCAACTATTTTGAAAGAAACGCGGCGCTGACCACGGGCCAGGTCGCGGCAGACTTGAAGGCCGTGGCCCATCAACCGCCGGACAATGCCGCCGTACAACGCCTTTCTGCGAATCCCTACCTCAATTCGCTTCTTCACACCACTTGCGTTGCCACCATGCTTTCCGGCGGCCACGCGGCAAACGCATTGCCGCAAACCGCCCGCGCCAACGTCAATTGCAGAATCTTTCCCGGAGAAGACCCGCAAGATGTTCTCCATGCCCTCGAACGTGTGGCCAACGATCCAAAGGTGAAAGTCAGCATCGTTGCGCAGATTGGGCCAGACGGGAAGGTAACTCCAGTCGTGGCCGTACCGCCCTCACCGCTGCTTCCTGAGGTGACGCAAGCGATGGAAAAGACACTCAGCCTAACGTGGCCGGGCGTTCCCTACGTCACCACGATGTCCACCGGCGCGACGGACGGGAAGTACATGCGCATCGCCGGAATCCCCACCTACGGAATCTCTTGCCTGTTCTTCCAGCGAAACGACAGCCGTGCGCATGGCAAGGACGAGCGCCTGGGCGTACAGGATTTTTATGACGGCGTCGAGTTCAACTACAAGCTAATCAAGGAGCTCTCTGGGCCACGCTGAAAAGGTGACTCAAGGACCAGCTAGCAGCAGCCAAAAGAAAACGACCCGGTGAAATGATCTTCACCGGGTCGAATGTTTTGCGATTCTGAAACGGAATCGGCTACGGTTTTCCCGGCGCCGCTTGTCCGGTTTTCGGATCGGTCGGCGCGGCAGCGCTGGCCGCGATCGGCTTGGTAGCCTCCGCTCCATAGCGTATCAAGTAAGGCATGAACGGAGTAACTTCAAACGGCATCTTCTCCCGTTCCGCGACTGCGCCTACCGGTTTGCTCTTGATCAGGTCCAGTCTGTCATTCCAGGGATCCACTTTGACGCGTCCGCCGATCGGCAGCGCCGCGATCATCTGCGGATTCTGTTTCTGATCCACGGGTGTCGAGGACTTGAGGTTGCCGCCCACCAAAACGCGGTTGCCGAGGTGCGGGCTGATCAGGTTAGGAATCTCCTTTGAGCGCGTCTCGAGCGCCGTCAGGAAAAGCCCCGCGTTGCCGAGCTGAGTCTTGTATGGCGAATTGTTCAGCAATTGGATCGCCTTGGCGTCGGCTGCTTTCTCCTCATCGGGCGTGCGCGCAAATCCGAAGTGGCGGAAGGTGTCCTTGTCGTTAATCAGCAATTGATCGAAGAACGCGAAACTCGAATCGAGCCGGTGGCCGAGAACCACGTGGCTGAGCTCATGCGCAATCATCGTGGCAAGGCTTGCTTCGTCTGGAAGGACATCGATCAGACCCCGGCTGAGAACGATGGTGTGACCGACGGTGTAGGACTCCAGAGTGGAAGTCATCATCACTCGGCAACGAACTTCCGGTTGGACGTCGATGTTGTTGGTGACCTCGAGGTTGTTGACCACCGTCTCGAGAATCTTGTCGACTTCGCCCTTCGGCGCGACCAGACCGATGCGTTCCAGGCGATCGATGACGTTGTCTTCCGCCTGGTGGTCCCACGTGCGCTGCGCTTGGACGGGCGACAGGTCGTTCGCGGTTTTCGTATCGTCCGTCACTGCCGATTCCACCAGAATCTTGCTCAATTCCTGTTCCTGGCTGGCATGTCCGAGGTTGTAGCCCCAGAGGCGCGTTTGCGCCTTGAAGTCCAGCTTTTTCGTCAAATTGTAGTGCATGTCCTTTTCTTCGCTGTACACGAAGGAGGGCATCCACAGGCCCGGCTGCACGTTCGTGCGCCAGCTATCAAAGTGGAACCACCAGCTGGAATGGCCGTTGCCGCTGTACGCGCCGTTGAACCGCACAATATTGAAATCTTGGTCTTCCACCCAGATGCGGCCGAGAAAGCGGCCCTTGCCGCTCTTCTCCTGAGGCGTGACGTCAAACACCAGGCAGCGCACTTCGCCGAGGAATTCGCGCCGCACGTAGTCGAATTTGTAGTGCTGTTTGTCAAAGCCGTTGGTGTCGAGGAAAATCATTTGCAGGAAGCCATCCGGCATAAACTGCAGCGCGAAGGAAAAGAAATTGCCGATCGAACCGAAGATCTTCTTCCCCTTGGAATTGGTGTCCGTAAGGGAAACGAGCGACACGCCCTTGGAGAAGTCAGCGCGGCCGAGGAAATACTTGTCGCCTGCAGGGGCGTAGCCGAGGTCCTTATCGGGCTTCAGATTCTGGATATACGTCTCGACCAGCGGCGAGTACTGCCGAATTTGCTGGACGGACCGGTTTTCGTTGGTGATGACACGATCGATCACATCTTCCATGGTCCGCGGCTGCTGATCCGCCGGCTTGGGCGCCGCTTCCGCGGCAATGGCTCCCAGCCCGCCCAGGATCAGGCCCAGGATGATTGTTGCAAGCTTACGCATGTTCTCTCTCCCCTTCAGTAGGCCAAACGGAATTCAATCCGCACGCGAGCCGGAAAATCCACCGGCTGGCCGTCGCGTTTCGCCGGTTTAAACTTGATATGTTGCGCAGCACGAGTTGCTGCTTCGTCCAGTCCGTGACCCAAACCATTCACAACACGATTCACTTGAATGCTGCCATTCGCCAGAAACACTATTTCCAGAACGACGTCGCCTTCGATTTTCAGACTGCGCCCTTCCGCGGTGTACTCAGGCCGCGGTTTCTCCAGAATCTCGACCTGTGTCGGCGTGCCTTCGCCGCCCGTCGCCTTTTTCTTCGGTGCATCGGTGGCCACAGTCTGATCGCCAAATCCGCTCGTCTGCACCGTGCCGCGCTTTCCCCCGCTTGGCGGAGGAACCGCGGTGCCGTTGCCGAATCCCGTGCTTGCTACCGTGCCGCGAATTCCCTTGTCTCCGCCCGTCCCGTTGCCATAGCCGGGTCCACCGGGCAAAGCCGGGGAGCCGAGACGATTTACATTTGTGGCCTTATTCGGGTCACCCTTGCCAGGAAGTCCGTTAGGGTCGCCAAACCCTCCGGTCTGTACCTTATTCACGGGTGCAACCACCGTCGCCGGTGCGGCGCTGCCTGACCCAAGGTTTCCCACCTTCACGTCCTCTTTCGGACGCTTTGGCTGATTCGTCGGCATATCCACTTTCACTTGGTCGAAAGTCGGATTCAGCTCCACCGGCTTTGCATCTATGGTGCGCACCTTCGGCGGCTCGACCTTGGCCGTCAAAAATACGTGCGGCTGCTTCGGATTTAATTTCACCGGCTCGGGCACTTCCGGCTTGACCACCGGCGGTGCCTTCGCCTTAACTTTTGGCGGAGGCGGTGGCTCCGGCGCGACTGGGATCAACGTGACTGGCTGCATCAGTTCCGTAGGCCGAAGATTCAGAGCGGTTTTCATCTGCTCGGGAAAGATCATAGGTATCAAAAGCAGGAATATCAGGATCGCAATCTGGCTCCCAGCGCTGATTCCGATGCGGTCCCAGCGGGGTTTCGGATCCGGCAGCAGAGCAAGGCGCGCCGCTATAGGCTTCGTGCCGATGGCCTGCTTCCACGCTTGGGGATTGGACGTGCGGCCACGGTTGGCGTCAAAACCGACACCCATCGTCGTTTTGCGTGGTGGATCTGCGATCATGGTTGTCATCCGCGCGCCGCCTCGCGAGAATTCTCTCCTGCAAACGGGGTTGTCCAGGGACACCTAGCGTTCCCAAGTTCGCCGGCAGAATAGGAAATACGCTCTCGCAGTACCAGAGTACGAGCGGGGCTGTGGGAGTCCGAATAGGACTTTGGTACTAGCGTCGCGAAATCGCTAATGCTCCCGCGAGCGCACTCAGCGCACCCCGTTCTAACC
>WNFO01004444.1_pt1 | contig 14245 bp, 21 predicted proteins | sample 5400251 | NCBI WGS metagenome assembly WNFO01 (sample SAMN13153354, study PRJNA577476) | soil metagenome | isolation source: 100 cm saprolite under Madrone tree | place: USA:California | collected 2016-06-14 | reverse complement strand
CCCCCCCTTCCTGCCCGACGATCATCGCCAGCGTCTTCTCGTCCACTCTTCTGTCACTTTCTGTCACCTGTGACTTGTTTACTCCAATTGTCACTTTTTTATTATTATTTACCTCTTACATAACTCCTTTCTCCCTCACCTGACACCCGCCACTCCCCCGCCCCCAGTAAGCCCTCAGGCACCCCGCCTCGCCTCCTTTTTCGCCGCTGCTACTTCCCGAGACCGCTTCGCAAACAGCTTGTGTCGTGGTATGGCCTCCTTGGCCAACTTTTTGTTCGTTGACTTGTTCTGTTCCACGTATGACATGTGTTGTGCACCGCTCAGGGCCGTCAACCATCCCATAGTTCGGTGCGCCTCTGGCGCCTTGCTTTGTACCGGCGCCCCGAAATCCTTCGACGTAATCGTTCCCGCAAGATCGCCCTCGCCCCCCCGAATATCCGTTCCGAGATCTGCAGCACTTTCAGCCTGCATCAGTACACTCGTCACGAGCTCAATCTGCTCTTCCTTCGTCTTGTAAACCAGGTCTTTCATATCGTCCATCCCGTCCAATTGTGTGATCACCTTGAACGCGTATCCCTGGTCAATGAGGAACTTTTGTCGCTTCGTGCTGTAGTACATCTCTTGCGTGTCCTTCGATACCAGCGAGTAAAAGAACGCGTTGAAACCCTCGTCGTTGCGTCGCTTAGCCCGCAAGATTCGCCCTGTTGTGTGCCATATGCAAAATTTAGTTATGGCCTTCACCCTCTTAATTTCTTTTCCCCGGCGTACCTAGCCGTTGAGCCTCCTGTCTGCGGGAACCGAAATGTGAAGAGATCTGGATCAAGCATGTCGCTTCCGGAAGATCTATGGAAGTATCTCCAACCTGGTTGCCGTCCGGAATTACAAATGACACCACCAAGGGTAACCAGGACAAATACCTTCGGACAATCACTTTGTCTCCCCTGTCCTCGTGATACTTGATAAGGAATTGACACGCCTGGAACTTCCGAGGGTTCATGCAATAAAGTAGCACACGTTTACGTGATTGTTCCCTTAAGTATTCCCGATAGAATTCAGGAGTCATGGGACACCACACTTCTGCACACTAGCCGCCACCAATTTAGAGGCGCATGTCAGGAGGCAACAAATACGAGGGCTCGTACCTGAACATTTGCAATGTGACCTTTGGCCGCCAAGTCCATCCAGTTCGCCTCGTACAACTTCGGCCCGATCATATAATTCAGGTCGGCTATCCTATCATCTTCTCGAACCAGCGTCGCTGCAAACGAACCATCAATCAAGGGATCCGTAGAGATTGATGGGCACCGCACCCGTCAACCCGAGCTTCGAATGTGCTTTGATGGTGGTCACCACCCGGCGGAACATGTTTGCAGGGACCACATGCACTTCATCTAAGAGAATGAATCCCCATTCCCTCGACGTGAGAAACTCCATCATCTTCTTGGATTCATAGGATCGGTTGTGAGTGTTTGCAACCATCGAATACGTTGAGACGACAACACCGCTTTCTCCCGCGAACTTCATGTGATACACGACGAATCAGTTCGATCACCCCGCGATGCGGATAGGAAACCGTCGTGCATACTTTCTCTTTTTGATCGGCTGTGAAGACCGCAATCTGGCGGTCTGTCACATTGGACCATTGCATGAATTGCTGTCGCCACTGCATGACTGAAACACTGGATTATGTCAGCTCAAACCTAAGTGCCATGCTGCTTGCCAGGTGGCAAACTCACGATGAGGTACAAAGCACGAGGCACGACTTCTTGATCGTGCATGCGGCTGTAATCCCCACTAGCGTCTTGCCAGCCCCACATGGTAGTACAATGATCCCCGAGCGCGCCCTCCTGAACCATCGGGTATGAGGGCATCAGGTACCCCGGGCGCTAAGAGAAGCAGACGATTCCGCACCCATTTCCAAACATTTTGCTCAGACTCGTCTCCTGATATGGGCGGATCACGGTGGCCGGCTTGAGATCTATGTCAAGATTGGCATTCACAGTGTCGTTACGAAAATCATATTCTTCCAGCACTGGGCACTCCAGCTCGTTACAGCGCTTTTTCACGTCCTAGAATCAAAGTTCAGCGCTGTCAATACATAAAGCGCGAAAAATCCCACGTCGATTTTGGCATCGTCAATCTCGAAGGCATGGACATTCTCGTCATCTTCATCAATCTCATCTGGCAGTCAATACGTAAGCAAAAACAAAGAACTTTCTCAACTCGAGAGATACGTGCCACTTTCGACGCCAACGACAGATGTAAATAGATCCCCGTCGGTGCCACTGACCCCTGCCAAGGCACCAGGAGCCAACTTGGAAGGATCCTCCTGTTTCCTTTCGTCTTTAGTACCTGGGATCACTATACTACCCTTGACAGGCGCCTTGGTTGTTGTAAACGTGGTGATTTTATTGGCGTCGCCAGCCTGGGAAACGACCCTGGCATCACGGATGGCTTTATCTTTGAGCAAAAGTTGGAGGGTCTCCGGATGGCTAGACTCGACGTAATACTTGTTGTGCTTTAGTACGAGTTTCACTTTCCCATAAGACAACGTTCGCTCTCGGATGAGATTGGTAATAGCCTCAGGTACGGGGACCTTTGATTCCAGGTTGGACCCAAACTATATATTGGCTACTCCAGGGTGCGTACCTTGGACAACCGATTCAAAACCTTGCAGAGGCAAGGTAAGACAAGACGGAGAGGGCTGTGGCATTGACATACGTCTATAATATCCTCAGTCTGCAGTCCTACAGATACCGCAGCGTACAGCGAATACGGTGTGAGCTTGTATTCATGAATGAAGCTCGGCCTGCAAAAAACATTTTCCCACAACTGCATCAGGGGTCTGCCACAACATACCTGCTGACTGGCTCGCTAATAGCGACAAGGAAATCTTGCGCCTGTTCAGCGATTGGAGAGAACGCCTCCAAGATAATATGGCCCTCTGGACTAATCCAGAGGGGGCGAGAAGCGTGGTCAGGCTTCAGGTGTAGCGATGAGAAGTCCTGGTCCATGAGAATGTGAGACACCAAGCTGTCTTGCAGGCGTCGATGAGGCGGAAGAGACGGCTGTCCATCACCATCAGCCTTCCGTCGTTCTTCGTCACGTTTACGGGTCAAAGCGCTGAAGTTGATAGTAGCTCCGCGGGGTATGAGAGCTGCCTCTGTAACGATGCGGTCTTCCTCAGTGGCGTCCACATCTACGTAGTCGTCGTCTTCTGTCACAGAACGAAGTCGTTTGCTGGAGGGTATCTCAGGCGAGCCTTTCCCGTATCATGAGCGTGGCATATATTGAAAATCCGGGAGTCGCACCTTCTGGTATCGTACGCTTGCTGGACATACGAGAACAAGGGCCAATGACTCAAACTGAGGATTGGAATATTCGGATAAGCTCATATCACGTGGCCAGCAGTTGGGACATTAGTCAGCCATAGCTGAGTTTGAATAGGCGAACATCGGTTTGCATCAACTCTTGGTCTCTCTTTTACTTCCTCGATATCGTCCAATTCGTTCAACGTTGCACTATTCTCATGTGGAGGCCCGCAACTAAGCAGATCACCGGGACCAATGAAAGTATGTTTATGCTCATTCTTACCTCATGTCACTCCATTTATATCCCCTTATAGTCCCTCTCGGCGGAAATCGTCGTCGATTTGGTCCTGCACCTGTGGAGGAAACAGCCCCGCCACAGTTAGCTCAACCATCTCCTTCTGCCTATCCACGCCCGCGGGATGATGGCTCACGAGCGAGAGAAGAATCTTTTTCAACTGGCACACTCACTCCTGGTAAGTCGACCGTCACATATTTACTTCGTTGCATCGTGCGTATAAGCGACAGCGTAACCCTGCATCATCCCTGATGCTCTTCTAAATGTCCATGACACTGATGTTTGAAATTACTTCTCGGGCGTTCTACACTAACCCTAACCACTGAAACTAACCTTGATATTTTATGATTCTTTTGTGTAGCTGATACAAGCCGGAAAAAACGCAGTCGTTGGGGAGATGCTAAGACAGATATTCCCGGACTCCCGACGGCTATTTCCGCGACGGGTGTCTCTCAAGCGCAGCTCGACAACTATGCCATTCATCTTCGGCTTGAAGAAATTAATAGGAAGCTCAGGTTGAATGATTTTATTCCCCCGGAACGAGAAAGGTATTCTTTTTTTTTTTATGATTAGCACCGATGTGGAATCTTTATTATCTTCTAGATCTCCTTCTCCACCGCCAACGTATGACGCCCACGGGCGGCGCACCAACACCCGTGAGGTCCGCTACAGGAAGAAGCTGGAGGACGAACGCATTCGCCTTGTCGATCGCGCAATGAAGAATGACCCAAATTTCCGTCCCCCTGTCGAGTACCATCAGCAGAAGCGTTCCCAACGTCCATCCGAGAAGGTATACATCCCAGTCAAGGAGTTCCCAGAGATCAACTTCTTTGGGCTGCTCGTGGGTCCCCGTGGTAACAGCTTGAAGAAGATGGAGAAAGAGAGTGGCGCGAAAATCAGTATCCGCGGAAAGGGAAGCGTTAAAGAAGGCAAGGCTCGTCCAGATCAGTTCGCCGAGGATGCTGAAGAGGACTTGCATTGCCTTGTCCTGGCCGATTCGGAGGAAAAAGTTACTCTGTGTGTCAGGTTGATTAACAGAGTTATCGAGACTGTGCGTAACAATCCTTATGTCCTGCATGTTTTAGGTACATATTCTGACGCTGATCGCCGTGTTGTTCTAGGCGGCTTCGACACCAGAGGGCCAAAATGACCACAAGCGCAACCAGCTTCGTGAGCTGGCGGCACTCAACGGTACGCTTCGTGACGACGAGAACCAGATCTGCCAAAACTGTGGTGGCATCGGCCACCGCAAATACGACTGCCCGGAGCAACGTAACTTCACTGCTAACATCATTTGCCGTGTGTGTGGCAGCGCCGGACACATGGCGCGCGACTGTACCGTTAACAAGGGGATTGCCTACGGTGGTGATAATCCGGGGAGTGGCCCTGGTGGCTCTCCTTCTCAGGCGATGGTGAAAGGAGGATTCGACTCGGAGTATGCTAGCTTGATGGCAGAGCTCGGAGAAACAGGAAAGGGCCCTGGCCCCGATTCTGGGAGGGGTTCCTGGGGAGGTGGAGTCGGCGACATCACATCAAGCAGTTCTAACGTTCCTCCATGGCGCCGTCCCGAGGTCTGGCAGTCCGCCTTGGGATCATTGGGTACCCAGAATACAGGGTATCGACCTCCTCAACCAGGTTACAACGGTTATCCTAGTGGAGGGACTCCCGGCTATGGCCAACAAGGGTACGGTGGCTATACTCAAGCTCAAGGCAGTGGCTATCCGCAATCGCAAGACTATTCCAACTATGCTCAATACTATCAGGGCCAATACGCCCAGCAAACCAGTTCCTGAACGCCCGTGCCCGTTTTCTAACACTCTGACACTTCTCAGCACATTTCTCACAGAACAGGACGACGAGGAACATGATCAACTTCACTTCCGGTCCCCGGGCTCATCTCTAGGTATTCCTCACCCCGCCAGGCTTGGCGGTTTTTCTCACAATCGTACTCATGTTTCGGTTACCTGTCCCGCACAGCGTCTTGGTCTTCTGGCTTGTTCGAGATTTTGACTTCATTGTTAACATACATCTTGTTCCACATGCGTCTCGAATTGTAGCTTACATCGTCTCGACTTGGTTATTGTCGTTTTGGTAGACCCTCTCTAAGTGTCACTAATAAAATTGACATGTTGGCATCACATAGCGCCATATTCAACTGCGGTGCTAATTACTATACTCTCCGCATGTACCACTGATCTTATCGCGTCTTCTGCTTCCTTTTTTTTCGCCTCCGGCTCGACGATGGTGCTAAGACGGTGTTATCTCCATTATCCCCGTCATGTATCTTCCTTTTTGCGGACTTCGTTACCGACGGTGAGCCTGTGGCATTATTACGCTCCACGACCGTTGCCTCGGTTTCCCTCGTGCTCGGACGTGCACCACAATGGCGTATAAAGCACGAAACAAAGAAGCCGTTCGTAGAATCTTCCTCGGGTAAGCACCGCAGGACAGCTTCTGTGGCTTTCCCGACGATTTAGTTAATTAGCCAGCGCCACGAGGCCTCATGAACCATAGCAACCAACCTGTGTCATCCAAAATTCCTGGTTGGCCCCGACGCGGCCACTCAGGAAGTACCGCAGAGCGCCGGGCCAGTCTGAACCCGCCAGCGGTCGCTTCTGTACTTCGTAACGCCGCGGCTACGACTTGCTCGTTCTCCTCGGGGTAGATACTGCACGTTGAATAAACGATCTTTTCGATGCGCGGAACTAGGTGGCCAGTGTCAGCTTACATTGACACGCAATTACAACTAAAAAAGAAAAAATATACATTTCATGGCATGACGCAGCATTTGGAGCTGGAATGTTGCTAGCTTTGTAAGACGGTCTGCGTGCGCAATGCTGGAGCCTTCCGCCTCTTTTCGGTGCCAAGGAGGCGAGATTAGTGACGTGAGTGAACCTCGGAGGTCATAAAGAAGTGTCGACAAACGAACCAGATTCCACAAGGTGGTCGAGGCGGTTAATGATTCCAGAACCACTGCAGGACGGATCAAGAAGACTATTTTCGTCAAATGAGTGAGAGACAACTGGCACGTATGAGCAGGGTAAAGCATACATGTGTGTAACGTGGGCATACTTCTCATCACTAACATCTGTCGTGAGGAAGTCCACGTTAAGCGCCTCCACGTTACTGCACCCGGCCCGAGTCAGCATTATCTTGAGGGTGCCATATCGCTTGCGGTCACGTTCGAACGCGAAGATCTACTTATCGAAATGTAAAAAAAAAAGAAACAAATAAACAAACGAATTGTCAAAAACGTTCGACACGGAATGAACGCGGAGCCTGTACCTTGCCCTGATTCCCCATAAGTGCGCTCAGATGCGAGGTTTTGTTCCCAGGCGCGGCGGTGGCGTCAATGATAACGCTCCTCGGGTGTACTGGTGGAGCAAGCACAACGGCGGGGAAACAGGAGGCCTTATCTTGGAGGATGAGACGGCCATCAGAATACTCGGGGGTATCGATGAGCCGCGCCTGCGGCGGAAATATCAGAAGGTTTTCAACGTGCGCGTCTCGTGTGAAGTTCCTGAGGTTAGAGGGGAGAAACGGGGAAGCCGTTCGGTGAATTGATGGACGATCGGGGAGGGACGGAGAGGGACGTACATTCGATCATCGAGGGGATCCCCAAGGACAAACCCGCTTCTTTGGATGGTCTCTATGGCCTCATTGACGGTCCATTTCAAGGCATTTATCCGTGCGTACCGAGGGATCCGGGCTGGTTGGGAGAAATGCTTGTTTTCCACCAGAATAGAAGAAAAGGTAACGTAGCTATCACCTACCTGTTCGATCGTCAGGGGCTAGCGCCAGTTCGCCGTCGATCTTGGCACCTCGCCTGATTTTCATGCGCTGCCATTCGCTGCGCAAGCGTGTCTTATGTCGCAGCAATGCTTGTTTCACAGGGCCATCACCAGCCTGTATGCCACTAGAGAGGAGAAAGTCATGGACCAGCACCAAAGCGAGGCTGTGAGAGGTTATCTTCTTCTCTTGCTTCAGAAGCCTCGCGGCTGCAATCACCTCCGTTAGTGCTGGCTTGTCTAACAGCAACATGTGAGTCAGGCAAGGAGTGACGCAGTATTCAACCGTCGTCCACCCACATTTCAGAGTTTCTATGACGAGCGCAGCAGTACGCTTGCGACTCTTCTCCGGAAGGGTGCTCAGGAGACTCTTGACGGATCCATGCTTTGCATCTAAACGATCGATGATTTTGGCGGCGTCAAAGTAGAAGTTCATAATTTATTGCTGGAAAGAACGAGAACAACGCCCATCAGGTCCAATCACACAACAGAGGGCATGGTAATATGACATGCTTGGAAACATCTAGTATTAGCACGGCCGGTACAAATCGGCGTTGTTTTTCTGTGAAACGCGTATGTCAGCACTGATGAAAGAATAAAGGGTTGATGTATCAGACAAAACGATTCCCCAAGCGTGAGAGACGCATCGGACAATGTAGATAAGCATATGTTACAAAAACATCATGTAGACGGAGAGAAAGAACTGAGCTCACCTCCCAAGCCGAGAATGAGAACAACCCGGGTATTTGTACGTGTTTTGTCGTAGCGCGTTCATTGAAGAAACAAGTTACGCGGCCACGCGACTTTGACGCCCTCGTGCCAGCGCACCCTTTGACTCCCCGTCTCGCCTCGTCCATCAAAAGTGAGAGTCTTAAACAGACCGGCCTGTGTACCTTATCAGAGGGTTTCTTTAGTGGCGCTCGAAACAGAACTCTATGACGTCTTGGAGGTCTCTTCTACTGCGACTGGAGGTACGCCATGTGGCACCTTCCTTCTTGTGCACGCTCTTACACGAGGTTTTCACGCAGATGAGATCAAGAAAGCATATCGCAAGAAGGTCCTTATCTTCGCCCTCTTTCCATCTCATGTGAAGTCCTGAGCGATCTCTCTTTAGGCTAGGAATCTTCACCCGGTAGGCTGACCTATGCCTGTGGATTTCATGTTTGACTTTTGACCTGACTTTTGGCGCATTTGGGTCACTAGGACAAGGTCCGCTGACCTTTCTCTGTTTCTTCACTCTATCTGATGTTTTTTTAGAACCCCAATGATCAAGATGCCATTCGGAACTTTCAAGAGCTCGGTGCCGCGTACGCCTTTCGTACGCCTCACGCTTCGCTTATACTCATCTAGCTCTAGTTACGAAATCCTGAATGACCCTAATACTCGCGAGGTTTATGATACGTACGGTATGCAGGGCCTTGCTGGACCTGGCGGTGCTCAGGATGGCGCGGACATGGGCGATCTTTTCGCACAATTCTTCGGTGGAGGTCCCCCCTCCTTCAGCTTTGAATTTGGCGGGTCAGGTAGGCCATTTAGGAAGCGGAACAAGGGGGAGGACAGCGTGATTCCATATGAGGTTTCACTTGAAGACCTCTACAATGGAAAGACGGTGAAGGTGAACATGGAGAAAGAAGTGGAGTGTGGTCTCTGCAAAGGGTGAGTGTGCGTCTATGAACGAACGCCCTTCAGAAGGCTGAGTCGCGAATAGATCAGGAGCCAAGGGTAGCGCAAAAGCCAAGAAATGCGTGACATGCGAGGGTAAAGGCTGGAAGCATGTGTATTCCCAGGTGAGTTTTTATTACGTGCAAACTGTAGAGTCTATTTCTAACTGACCCTTATAATAGGTCTCGACCGTTCGTATCGCAACCACGCGGGGATCGTGCAATGACTGCCATGGCACGGGTGAGATATTACGTGAGAAGGACCGGTATGTTCTGATAATTGATGCGAAACAATCTGCTGCTAAGAAACTCCAAAGATGCAAGAAATGTAAGGGGAATAAAGTTGTCCAGGAAAAAACTCGACAAGAGATTCACGTTGAACGTGGGATGACAGACGGACAGCGCATCGTTCTCGCAGGTGCTGGAGATCAAGAGGTGAGTGCTTCCCCCACATGACCTGTGCTTCGGATTCACCCCCTAATCCAGCCTGGCCTTCCTCCTGGTGATGTCATTTTCGTACTGAAAACTCAACGACACAAATCATTTGAACGTTCTGGGAGCGACTTGCTTGCTACCGTTTCCATTACCTTATCCGAGGCCCTTCTGGGCTTTGACCGTATACTGATCAATCACCTCGACGGCCGAGGGGTGCGGGTAGCGAGCCCGAAAGGCAAGATCATCACCTCAGGGATGGCGATCATTCTGCGCAACGAGGGCATGCCAACATACAAGAACCCGGACATGCGCGGGAATCTCTACATTGTTTTGAACGTCGAAATGCCCAACGAAGCTTGGATGACCTCTGTTGATCATCAGGTCGTTTTCTTCGCCCAGTTATTTGCAATTTTGCTCGTGTCTAATGCCTGTCCCTAGGCACTTGCCGCGTTACTGCCGGCAAAGAAAGCCGATATTGAACCATTGCCAGAGATTGTGGACGAGGTGGCGTTCGAGGAGGGTACGCTATCCGAAGTGCGTGACCATCCTGCGGGTTCGGGCTTCTTTGACCAGGCATTTCCACCGCAGTTTGGCGAGGGTGATGAAAACGATTGGGAGGATGAGGAAGGGGATGAGGACGACGGTGGGCCGCCGGAGTGTCAACCTCAATGAGCTGGTGATTGGTCTAGCCGAGGGGAGGGATGTTTGTGTTAGTCGAGCTCACGATACGGATATACTGCATCCGCACCACGATCTTCATCACGCATGCACTCACGGTGAGCCATGCCACTTGCATCGAAGTAAAGTAGATATACACCATTTTCACGTAATTTTTCGAATTTGATAGCATGATGTCAATTGCCAATTGCCATCTTATCTCTGACTGTGGTCGTCACGGTGCCAGTGCCATGCCTGGTCCTCATGCAAGATCCCACGCTCCGAGCTCAACCCACTATGTCTCTTACTGGGTTCACCGTACTGCTTCACTGCACCTTATTCTTCCTCCTACTTCCTGTCTTTGTACAGAGTGTCCCGGCACGTGGTCTCATCTACTCGGCTACTGCGGATTATAGGCACGACTCTATTCCCGTCGCCCGTGATGCGCTCATTGCGCACGGACAGTCCATCAACGTGCAATTCGATGCGACCGAAGACAAGATACGTTTTACCGACGCTGGCCTTGCATCGTATGATGTGCTGATTTTCCTCATGAACACCGGCGAAGGTCTGGCAGTGCTCTTGGCACAATGGTTGTCACTTTCCGATAACCCCCGGAGGCTGACACTCGAGCAGTTTTGCATGGAACGGGTAAGGCGGCACTGCAGCGGTATTTGGACCTCGGTGGGAACTTTGCTGCAATACACTCTGCTTCGGACTGCCTGCGAAACACAACGTTCTATGGCAGGGAGGTTGGTGAGTCGCGCCGAGCTTTTGTACCACCCTGCGCCGTAGGGCTTATATGACTGACGGACCAGGGGCTTCGCAGGTGCATTCTTCGACTACCATCCTGAGATACAGAACGCGGTGTGTTTGATCCCGTTATTACGAAGCGCATTCGTAACGAACAGAGTCTGCACGTGAGAGACTGTGGACGTGGTCAATGCGTCGCATCCGAGTACAAGTATGCTCCCTGCTGAGTGGCATGTGCAAGATGAAATGTTAGTAGTGAATCGCCGAGAGCATCTTCGTGGCCTGAAGTCCCCGTTTGCAGGTACAATTTCAAGTCAGATCCTAGGTCGCTCGGCGCCGTTGTGGTCCTTTCAGCCAATGAGTCTTCCTACACGGGTATACCCGCTCTATTTGTCGTATCGCGCGTGCATCTGATACGGGATCACAGACCCTGGCCCCCGTCAGTTCGATCAAGGGACACCCCATCCGATAGGTGCGCAGAACAGTATGTTTTTTCTGATGTATCAACCCTGAGGCTCCATTCGAGCTTGGTACCAGGAGCACGGTGCAGGTTCTGACAACGGAACCACTGCGGGTCGCAGCTTCTATACAAGCCTCGGTCACTTGAACGGAACGTGGCAGGTTCGTTCTTCATATGGTCAAGGCCTCGATTCGCTAATGTTCCAACTTGAATTCTGATCCGTAGGATGATCTCTTTCTCGCCCACGTGGCTGGGGGTATCTCCTGGACCTTGCGATCAAATACAACTCGAGCGTTTAACTCGAGCGGTCAAGTTGGCAATGGTAATTCTAGGCACTTTCGGCAGATCCCGGATCAAAGCTCAGTATTGCCGCCATAGGTTCTACTGGGACAACAACCGCCTCAGGTTCCGGCTCAAGGACGTCAAATAGGCAAGTAATCTCTACTCTACTCACCGATTTTTTTGTCTGACCCTTACAAAGTGGTTCACGGGCGAATGCAGACACCCGTCCCTGTACGAGGGTGTCTGCCATCTGCGTAGCACCAGCGCTTTCGCTGTTTTCGATCCTAATATAATGGGGTTTTGCAGACAACTTGCTTCTGTTCTCGAATTTCTATCCGAACAATTCCGACTTGGAAAACTAGGGGACTTTACCGTACCTTAATTTAGTAGAGGTAACGCTTGAGATTACTCTTCCCGTCACGGTTCCGTAAGGCGTTTCCCGTGCTGGTCAGAGTACAGTACAGTACCGTAGCCGAACAGAGCATAATTGGAAAATGGCATGTCAACGGGACGTCTGGCGTTTCATGATTTGAACGACATCAGGGGCAACAACACATGAATGGACCCGTGCATAGGCACGCATAAACACGGGGCCGGAAAACTCCTAGGTGAATGCCTGAAGGGGATCAACAAAGATCCACAACCTGGACAAAGAAGCCCGTCGAGCCAATCACACATCTTGGCTCGCCCAGGGCACGCGGCCACAAACAATCCGGACGTCTTCCCCAAATGAGTTTGGCAACGGCAAAGTGCGAGGCGAAACCGGAAAACTGAGCGTACGATCGTTGGCGTGGCACGTGACGATGACTGCCCTGAAACACTCACTTGCTTATCAAGAATGACGCGACGGTGCCAGATGAGCGTCGGGGGCAACACCGCCTACCGCGATCTACATCATTAAATGGCGAGTACCAATCTATGTGGTGTCAACCTGCGTGTCGTGTCGACGGTAACCACCAAACGACAAGCCGCTGAAACGAGTTTCCCGCGGTACTGTAGTTCAATTGAAGTTAAAGCCGCCAGCGCCATGTTGAAAACGAAAACTCACAATCAGTACAGAGAGGGAATGCCATTCTATCTTCGTATACCGATATTTGTGAGATTTCCAGTGCGGTGGACGGCGCACATTTTAGAGGCACATACACACATAGACACGCAATAAGAATAATTAACAGTACTTTGACAGCGGCACGTCAGTACCCCTTCCTGGCACGTCGCACGCCCGCGGCCGTAAACCCCTGCCGAAAAAATCAAAATCAAAAAATCAAAAATCAAAAAATCAAATCTATACCGCTACTGTATTCGAATACGAACGTCGGTAGTAACGAAAAGTACACTGCGATAGCGAGGTCTCACTCAACATACGCACTGGTGTATTCATGGAGGGCGTGTCTCACCATTATTGTAATCCGGATCGTGCTAAGACACCGACGTCTTAGCACGATTCGGTACCTGCTGCTCCATAGATTCGTAAGGCTCAGTATAGTGTAGCCTCTAGAACTGGAGACAAACAAACCTTTTCGGACTCGGCACAGGCCTGCTTCTTCCACCCACAGCTCACAGAAAACGCCAAGAGCAAGAAAACCTATTACCAAATGAATAGTTTGGGATCGCCCAAGCCTAACGAGCATTCGTGAACGGTCCGGTGTGAGCCGACATGCTCAGACGCGTAGATTGGCGAGCCATTGCGTACTCTATCGCATGTTGAGATTCTTCGGCTCAGACAGGGACTTGGCCTCTTACGAACAGTTAGTTCGAGTTTCAGTTTGGGTCATTTGCTTGATCGCATGCGCTCACCTGAAAACTGACACTCTGACATCAAATGGACGCAGACAGCTGCGCTTCTAGTCAGCGAGGTTTGAAATGGGAGCTGCGTTGAGCAAGAGGGCGTGGCGATGGTCAGAGCAGGCGGGACGGGAAATGGTGGATAACGACATACCTCTGAGCATCCCGCAAACGCATACGAAACAAAACGTGACCTCGTCCTAAGTAGTAAATCCCTCGGAGGGAGCTAGTACTTCGAATCAAAGGTCAGTCAAATAAAAGCGAGAGAAGAAACAGCCTACCTTGTAATAGCCTCCATGGCGCACGAACGCCAATGCTTTGGCCGCCAGAGCACACCCTTACCCGAGCGCAGTCACCCCGACCAATCAGCCGATGTCTCTACGCGGACCCGTGGCGTTGTCAAAACAGAACCTCGTGGAACATGTGAGATTGTACGGCCAACTGGGACAAAAGGCGCCACCTGCAAAAACAAATCAGCCAAGTGGCTAGGAGGGTGCCTGGGTGAAGTCCACAGGTTTCCGAAACGGAGGAAGGAGGGGGAGAATCCGACACACAGAGGCCTGTGGTCCCATAATGGCGCCAGCGTCCGCCGCACGTCGCAGTCGCGGGTACGGCGTGCGGACAGATGCCAACGCCAGGACGCGGAAAGTGGAAGTGACTAGTGACTACTCAGCTGGGATTAAAAGCGTTTGGGGGACGAAACCTTGGGTATCGTGTGTGATGACTCGCAACAAACATGCTTCATCCTGAGCATCTCGTCAAAAGTCAGCCAGAATAAAAGCGATATGGAACACTGCCCCATGTCGCTTTTATTCTGG
>WNFO01002945.1_pt1 | contig 14245 bp, 19 predicted proteins | sample 5400251 | NCBI WGS metagenome assembly WNFO01 (sample SAMN13153354, study PRJNA577476) | soil metagenome | isolation source: 100 cm saprolite under Madrone tree | place: USA:California | collected 2016-06-14 | reverse complement strand
ATGGTTCATAATTCGCCGCTGGCCTCGCCATGCGCCTTCTGCAGAGTATTTCAGCGGGCATGGAAGCGACATGGGAGTGGTGCCTCACCCAGTGAACATCGGGAAACCGAAACTTTACGTTAGTCACTTTTTCTTTGCCTGTCCACGTCACGGTGCAGGCGTGCAAGGCTGGGATTGATCTGATCATTGCACCCAGGACCCTTCGGACCCAAGCACGTACCCGACGGCGCCAACGACCCACCCGTCGGGCTCAAGTAAACAGTACCTCGGCCCTTCATCATCGGACCTGCAACCCAACCAAAAGAAATACCATGGTCGACCGGAGATCTGAGTAGTCGGGAATCTTGCCTCTCCCACCCTTCTTTTCGTCACGTCTTGCGAAAACTGAACTAATTTTCAGCATGCGACTTTCTTCCTATTACATACATACACTAGTTTTTGTTCATTCAGAACCACACATTCTTCAAGTTGTTGGAATGTGTGTTGCAGCTTACGTCCTATGTTCAAATGCGGCGCCTCATTATGATACATGGCATCATGTATTACTTAGCATATATAAGGGAGCTCAGTAGGAGCCCCTGAATACGAGAGCGTCGTTTCACCTATTTCTCGCTCCTCTACGCGTGATACATCAGGAAAACGCGAATTGTTTTAACACGTCTTAGTGTACTTATTGGACTTAATATACTTAATATGTTCTTAATTCCTAATTCTACTTAATTCCTGGTTTTTAAGAGACACGATGCCAGTTGAGTACCATTAAATGAAATGACAAAACTATTTGATATCAAGTTGAAAGTCAAAAGGTCAGAAAATCTTGTGACATTTTGCTGATGCTAGAAAACTTTATCTTGTAACTCGTTACTGGACTCTCTGGACTATCTGGTATGATTCGAGCAGCAATTGCCCAGCGTGACTATTGTGACCGTAACTTGGTCACACCAGTAATTTTTGATGCGAAATACATTCTAGCCACTGGCAGAGGCGTCATCTTGCTGTTGCTGATGCGCTGATGGCCCACTGATCACATGTGCCCAGGCTTCGATCGTTGGGACGATATTTCTTCCACTCGGTCAACTCCAAACGTCCCTTCATATAGGCTTGATATCTCTTAACTTATGGATCACGGTGTGGCGATTATTGTCTCGCAGCTTTTGTTCTCACGAACCTTGCTGAACGGCACATGCTCAGCGCTCAGTACTCAGTGCTAGTCTGCCCGATGGAAGTCCGAGTCAGGACCGGGCCCCGAATCAGCCTTCAAGTTTCCCATGACTGGGAACTTTCCGTCTTCTGTGACAAATGATGAGGTATCATGATCATGAGACGAGATTTTCTCGGTGGCTGTATACCGTTATGGGACTCTGGAAGTATATAAGACTCTATCGCAGCCTATGTGGTCGAGAGCCCTCTATACCCGTTAGGATCATCGAACGACCAACCATTGCGCGATGTTTGGCCAGCTCTTCACCGCCCTCTTGGCTTTTCTCATAACAGGTTCGGCTCATGCACAGGTCAGTGCACCCAATTGCTCAGATTACACTAGCAATTATACGTGGGTGGGTTACCATTGGCTAGTTGCTGAATTTGTGATAAACGCCCGTTCCCCCCGCATTCATACCCAGTCATACAACTCTCTGGGGCAGAGTCCATGTCTAGTCGTGGCATACCTAGCGGCGGTATGTAACAACGGCGGTCAGTACATTCCTCTGCTAACCATCAAGCTTTGCATGGGATTTAATCAACCGACCTGAGCAGCATTTTCGATCTCTCCCTTGCTTCCGCAGCACTCCTATATTGGCCCGAACGGTCCAGACAATGGCGACTTGTGCAAGTGCAATACAGTTGCATACAATCTTATCAGTGCCTGTGATGCATGCCAGGGAGAGCCCTGGACTTCGTGCGTCGATTTATTCTGATAGCCCCCGGCCATGGATGCCGAAACATATCAATATGTAATCAGCTATTCTTCTTGGTCGCATAATTGCACCTCCGTTGCATCCCCCGGAACGTAAATCTCACGTCATCTCCACCAGCTTCTGAGCTCACAGGCAACCCATCCCTCAGCTTCCCTGAAGCCATCCCCGTGGCGACACGAGTGCCACATTGGGCGTACCTCGACCCAACTGGAGTAACTGGAGTAAGATCCTCCCGCCATCCTCTCTTCCCACTCAGTCATTTCTCATAACACCCGCAGTCCGATTTCTGGAATATATCATTGGCACAAAGTGCTGGCGGTACGTATTTGTGCTAACGAACCGCATCTTTTGTGTATTATCGGCCCTGTCACAGATTCGCCCGAAGTCACAGGCAGCGCTTTCAATGTCCCAAGCTCGAGCTCCACTATTACGCCCTCGTCACCCTCCAAGAACAATTCAAATGCTGGCGCTATTGCTGGGGGTGTAGTCGGGGGCATCGTAGGGGTAGCGCTCATGGCTGGTTTGGTGACATGGTTCACAATTCGCCGACGGCGTCGCCATGCGCCTTCTGCAGAGTATTTCAACAGCCAAGGAAGCGACATGGGAGTGGTGCCTTACCCAGTGAACATCGGGAAACTGAAACGTTACGTTAGTCACTTTTTCTTTGTCTGTCCACGTGCAGGCCTGATCATTGCACTTCCCAGGACCCTTCGGACCCAAGCACGTACCCGACGCCGCCAACTTCAACGGTCCACCCGTCGGACTCAAGTAATCAGTACCGCGGCTCTTCGTCGGACATCCAACCCAACCGAAAGGAATACCATGGCCTACCGGAGATCTGAGAGTCGCGAATCTTGCCCCTCCCACCCTTGTTTTCGTCATGTCATGTATTACTTATGTATGCTAAATACGAGAGCGGTGATCGCTCCTTTCACCCATTTCTCGCTCTCTCACTCAAAAGGGGGTGGCATCATCATCTGCACCTCTCTCCCTTCATTTTCCGACACAAGTTTCTCATGGAATTCATATGCACAGCCAGTAGGCCGTGATAGCGTCAGGAAAACAGGAATTGTCTTAACACATCTTACTGTACTTATTGGACTTGATATGTTTTTAATTCCAAATTCTACTTAATTCTTACTTAGGAGACTGGTTTTTAAGAGACACGATGCCAGTTAAGGGGCGATTCAAGTTACAATAGAGTACTCCTAGAGAAAGGCAATGGAGAAAGGCAATGGTCTTTAGTGTCACGGGACCATCTAGTGTGATTCGCGTCATTCTAGTTTGTGGGTTAGCTGGGGTTAGTTGTTCCGAGTCGGGGCAGCATCTTTCCACCACCTATGCAAACTGCACTGCCGAGCGAAGGGTGACACAGGATTCTCTGCTTTGTTCCTCCCGTCTCTCGTTACCGCCCCATTTACAACATCCTTTGCGCCCATAATCTCCGCGTTCCTGTCTTCCGTTCCCTATCATTCCTCTTAAGCTACTTCTGCTTCGATCGTTGGAACGATATTTCTTCCACTCGGTCAACTCCAGGCGTCCCTTCATATAGGCTTGATATCTCTCAGCTTATGGGTTCTGGTGTGGCGACTATTGTCTTGCAGCTTTTGTTCTCGCACAGGACATGCTCAGTGCTAGTCTGCCCGATGGAAGTCCTGAGGGCCGGGTCTCGAACCGACCTTCAAGTTTCCCATGGCTGGGAACTTTCCGTCTTCTGTGACGAATGATGAGGTATCATGATCACGAAACCAGATCTTCTCGGTGGCTGTATATCGTTACGTGACTCTGGAAGTATATAAGACTCTATCGCAGCCTATGTGGTCGAGAGCCCTCTATACCCGTTAGGATCATCGAACGACCAACCGTTACGCGATGTTTGGCCAGCTCTTCACCGCCCTCTTGGCCCTTCTCATAACAGGTTCGGCTCATGCACAGGTCAGTGCGCCCAATTGCTCAGATTACACTAGCGATTATACGTGGGTGGGTTACCATTGGCCAGTTGCTGAATTTGTGATAATAAATGCCCCGTCCCCCCGCATTCACACCTAGTCGTACAACTCTCTGGGACAGAGTCCATGTCTAGTCGCGGCGTACCTAGCGGCGATGTGTAACAACGGCAGTCAGTACATTCCTCTGCTGACCCTCAAGCTTTGCATGGGATTTAATCAATCAACCTGAGCAGCATTTTCGATCTCTTCCTTGCTTCCACAGCACTCCTATGCTGGCCCGAACAGTCTAGACGATACCGATCCGTGCAAGTGCAATACAGTCATATATAATCTTATCAGTGCCTGTGATGCATGCCAGGGAGGGACCTGGGTTTCGTGCGTCGATTTATTCTGATAGTCCTCAGCCCTGGACGCCGAAACATATCAATGTGCAATCAGCTATTCTTCTTGGTCGCATAATTGCAGCTCCGTTGCAGCCCCCGGAACGTAAGTCACACATCATCTCCACCAGCTTCTGAGCTCACTGGCAACCTGTCCCTCAGCTTCCCTGAAGCCATCCCAGTGGCGACACGAGTACCATATTGGGCATACCTCGATCCAACTGGAGTAAGATCCTCTCGCCACTCTCTTCCCACTCGACCATTTCTCATTGCACCTGCAGTCCGATTCCTGGAATATGACATCGGCTCAAAGTGTCGGCGGTACGTATTGTGGCAACGAACCGCGTCTTTTGCATTATCGGCCCTGTCACAGATTCGCCCGAAGTCACAGGCAGCGCTTGCAATGCCCCGAGCTCGAGCTCCACTATTACGCCCTCGTCACCCTCCAAGGGTAATTCAAATGCTGGCGCTATTGCTGGGGGTGTAGTAGGGGGCGTCGTAGGGGTAGCGCTCATCGCTGGTTTGGTGACATTGTTCACAATTCGCCGCCGGCGTCGCCATGTGCCTTCTGCAGAGTATTTGAGCAGCCATGGAAGCGACATGGGAGTGGTGCTTAAACCAACGAACATCGGGACACTGAAACTTTACGTTAGTCACTTTTTTTTTGCCTTGCCACGTGCAGGCGTGCAAGACTGGGATTGATCTGATCATTGCACCTCCCAGGACCCTTCGGACCCAAGCACGTACCCGACGCCGCCAAGTTCAACGACTCACCGGTCGGACTCAATTAACCAGTGTCTCTGCCCTTCATCGGACATCCGACCCAACCGAAAGGAATACCATGGCCTACCGGAGATCTGAGAGTCGCGAATCTTGCCCCACCCTTCTTTTCGTCATGTCTTGCGAAAACTGAGCTAGTTTTCAGCATGCGACTTTCTTCCTATTACACACGTACGCTGGTTTTTGTTCATTCAGGGCCCCACATGTCCTTGGGCGATTTTCTTCAAGTTTCTCACGGAATTCTCCGATATATTTATACGCACAGCCAGTGGACCATGATGCAGTGCACGAATACGGACAAGCATGAGTATTATAACAGAACGAACGAGATACGATTGTATTTAATATACATTAAGATATGGTGCATGATGAGCCACGGAAAAGGACCTTCTTTGTTCGTCTCTGTTGGTGACGCTAGGTGACCGCACCACCCATCTGGAAGACACACAGGCGTAGCCATTCCAGGATGCACAGCCAAAGAGCGCATCATTCGTTCTGAGGCTACTGGCGATGATCAATCTGACTTGTGCATAAGCGCATTTGCCAGTCGAACATGTGGTACATCAGCGCCTCTAGTTTGTTAAAAGATGTAGAAGAAGGATATCCCGCGGACGTTTATTTGTACAGTAACGTCAGGTTTAGGGCCGGCCACTGCAACTTTTCCCAGTTCCCAGGAAATGGCCGTATGTTCACATGATTTTTCAGTTCGCACGTGATCTCTCTATCTGATCATATGATCCAAAACGCGTACGCTCCTGCGTTTTACCAGAACACCACATGCCCAATAAACAGATCATAACTGGTGAGTTTTACGCACGTACCCTTAGGAATCCCTACTGAACAAGCTCGTCGTAGCTGCGAAGCTTGCGTCTTCGCAGCGACCACTGGCCGACGGACCCGACGAAGAAATTGCAAAGATTACAGACTCTTCCGACGACGAGGAAAAAGACATGTATGTTATTTTCACTCTAATTATTCTTTTGGCTATTGGTTAGACATCTCGCATCAGTGATAGTGTGGAATATTTGTTTGCCCTTCAGCAGATTCGCCGTAAGTGTGATAAGTGCCGAAAGGAAACTCAAGATCCTCATTGTCCCTATAGAGGAGGCTCACAAAGCATCCCAAGCCAACCTCAAGCGACAGTTTGCGATGCTCGCTGACGAGTTTCGTGGGCATGCTAACGCAATGGTCGAAGAGATGACCGCATATATGCGCGTATCTCCGTGTCTAAGTTAGTGGGAGTGGGCGACATGTGCTGACGTAAGGATAGAGACAAATTGGAAACAGACGCCCTCGACACACGAGACGCAAAGTGCATGAGCGCGCAGGGGGTCGTCGATGCCGCCCAGGCATGGACCGCAGGGCGTGTGAGCATTCTATCCATTATACGTACGAACTCCCAAATTTCAAATTCACAAAGGGAAAGATGAACGAAGCGAGGGTGGTCGACTTTAGTGGGATTGGGCGCAAAGAAGAGGTGGAGAGGGTCAGCAAACTCAGTAAGTCGTCTGCCTTGCCTATATTTGCGGCCCCTATTACACCAAACGGGCAGTTGAAGCCACCGGCAACAAGCGTCGTCAGGCACACCGTGCGGTGCTGCGGAAGATAAAAACGGACATGGAGGGGTTGCGCCATCAGGAAAAGGTGGGCCAAGACAGTCGAGTGCCAGCAAAGGTTATCAAATTCGTTCTCTTGCAGGTCGCCACTGATGCGAAAGCACTCGTGAAGCGGTACAGGAAGATGGTTCGGAAGTGACGTCACGCGTATCAAGGGGTGGTTCCCAGGGGTGCATATTTGATGGGAAAATATATATTTACAGTAATGCGTTGCGGCGCTTGCTCGTCGTTGCCCTCACCTCGCTTAGACCCTCACCCCTTCTCCCTTTCGCTCTTCCCCCCATCCGAGACTTGTCCGTTCAGAGACCCTGCTGTCTTTCAAAAATCAAGTTCTCGACGGGCATCTCTTTCCTCTTCTCTCACATGGCTCTTTTAGACTCTAAGGTTCTGTTCTGGAACGGAAAGGTCCCCTCAAAATCCATCCATTTCGATGCTGTCACCGATAAGGACCGCACTGAGCAACCCGCCCCAGCACCTACTGCCGTGCCCTCCCTCTGTGGCATGCCCCTCAAATATATCTCGTATGTCTTCCCCCTTTGTCTCCCCCTGACCCATGTTCCGTTGTGTGCGGAGGCTATAGTCGGTCGTTTGGCCAGCAATTCTAATGTTCTCTTCCTAGTTTGGTCACCTTGGCAGTTCAGAATGCTACCCTTTCATTGCTCATGCACTACTCACGCGTTTCGATGCCCCCATCGCGTGCATATTCCGCAGCATCCGCAGTTCTTGCGACAGAACTCCTTAAGGGGCTCATATCACTGCTTATCGCATTGATCCGGGTACGCCCAAACTCCTCTCAGCATGCCTTCCTTCCTTCTCCGCCCTCGAGCCGTCTGGCGAGTTCTCCGCTCAACCCCAAGGTTTTCCTAGAGCGGTGTAGGATTGTCGGAAAGGAGGTTTTTCGGCCTGACTGTTGGAAGTTGTCCATCCCTGCTATACTCTACGGTCAGCCATGCCTCAATCTTTTTATATAATTTCCTTGACTCTTGCAAACAGTTATTCAGAATAATCTCCAATTTGTTGCTGCCTCTAATTTGGAAGCCGCTACCTTCCAGGTCTCCTATCAGATGAAAATCCTCACCACTGCCGCTTTCTCCATCGTCCTTCTTCGCCGCAAGCTTTCTCCCCTCAAGTGGTTGGCCTTATTTTTCCTTGCCATCGGTGTCGGTCTTGTCCAAATCCAATGCAATGTCGCCAAAAGCCCATCAGATGGGACATCTGCCGATGTGCACACAATGGTGCCATTCAAAGGCTTTCTTGCAGTTGCTGCGGCCTGCTTCACGTCTGGTCTAGCTGGTGTGTACTTTGAGATGGTGCTCAAGAATTCCACGACGGACCTCTGGGTACGCAACGTACAGCTTTCCCTTTTCTCACTGCTCCCCGCCCTCGTTCCCATCATCATGGCTCCTTCACATTCCCCCTATGCTCCCGCGCATAGTGTCCCTTCGCTTACACACCTGTTTGCGAACTTCACCCCGTGGGCCTGGGCGACCGTCATCACCCAAGTCCTGGGGGGACTTATCACAGCCCTTGTGATCAAATACGCCGACAACATCATGAAGGGCTTTGCCACTTCTCTGTCGATTGTGATATCGTTTCTCGCCTCGGTCGGGCTCTTCCATTTTCGTATCACGTCTTCATTCATCGTCGGCGCGAGCGTTGTCCTTACTGCTACGTGGCTCTACTCCCAACCAGACAGTAAACAGCGTGTCTCCTGGACAGTCCCGTTCAAATTCCTTCGTGCTCGCCGAACCTCTAATGCGCCTCTGCCAGCGAGCCCAATGCCAACGCGCCCGCTGCCCAGCCCGATCAACCCTAACCTCGCGACTTCGCTTGGTCGTCGTACGCCGATTGGCTCTCCTTACTCATCCCCTACGACGCCTGCACCACCTAGCCTTGCATCCATGCGTTCATATAGCATGCCTTCCGTCCTAACCCCCTCCGCCACTACAGAGCCACCCGTATGATGGCTCGTAGCAAGTTTGCTTAGATCTTTTTTATCATTCACATTTATTCTGGGACGCCCCCTGTGGACGTTCGTCAATTATCTCGCTTAAACTCGATTATGAAACAAACAGTATCAACCTAACCCTCCTGCACGATGCTGTACGGACTTTGCATGACCTATGACCTCTCACTTTGTTGATCGGGCCTTCAGGCTTGTTTTGACTTCCCGCTTGCCCTTTACCATCGTCATTTTATCCCTTTTGACCTGCACGCTACAACCTTACCTTTTTCTCGTCTCTCATGCAATCGCAGCTCTCGGACTGTTACGCTTCGTCTCACTGAAGTGAACTTTGCAATTTATTCTCTTTCGTGGACACTTTACGTCTGCTTTTGATACCACAGCGCACATGCTAGCTTATACCTTAACACCCTACAACTTATTTTTTTCATTATGAACAATAATTTGGAGGCTATGCCTGTGTTCTGTGTTTATTTAAAGGACTACACGCTAGGATCATATAGACAGCAAAATACGCGACTAAGCTGGCTCGTAAAACAATCAACGGTGAGGTAAGTGAAAAGCGAGGGCTGTGAGTGGACCCATGCGGCCAGCGTTCGCTGAACCACATGGATCACGTACCGAAGACATCAGAAGTTTGATCTAGTTGTACGGAATGCCTATTGAGGGTTAGCCAAATCATTCTCGGAAGCATGGTGATGCGATCAGACTTACCGTTTTGCAGCTACAAATTGGGCGCATCACGCCAAGCCATTAGTGAATCGAGGCCCAAAGTTGTTTGTCGCCATGTGTACTCACCCGCTGGAATTCATCATAGACCGTACTGCGCAAATTCTCGTGCGCGTTCTTAACGACGCCCATCATGAAATCGGCAGCTTGGCGTTCACTGAGCCCGAGCGCGAAGCGGTCGCGCAGTCGGCGAATCGTGCCTTCGCCTTTGAAGCTTGGGAGGCCCGTGCCCAGCATGAGCTGCACGGTCGCGATGAGCTGTGAAGCGTGTGGGCGCAGAGCGAGGAAGGCGGCTACGCAGAGCTGTTGGAAGAGCGCGTAGCCTTGCGAGTTGCGTCCGCCCATCAATATGACCATTTCGTGATTCAGCTTGAATGAGCTCGGCTCGAACTTGACACCGCCGGGACGTGCACGCTTCCTATCAGTTACGGGCTGCGACAATGGAGTAATCGGGCAAAAGATACTCATCTATGTCGAACAAGAACCCAAAGTCTATACCGGAAGTTTCAGAATGGGCGGGTAATCTAGTGAGCTCGAAGCGTAGACGAACCGACGTGGGTGATATGACCCTCCTCGTCGATCATGATGTTGCCATTATGACGGTCCTTGATCTGAAGAATATAACACGCTACGGAGTATGCAGCCATTGACTGAATGAAATTCAGACGAGCACATTGATATGCGACCGAGTCTTCTCCGCCGTACTTTGAAACGAAAAAGCCCTGGAGATCATTAACCTTGGCTCGGCCCATTTCGTCTCGTGAGGTGGAATTTGGAACGACGTCAATAACACCACACTGTAGCGCATTGAGCACCACGCATACAAACGAGGTAAAGTTGAACGTACCCCAGGGGCAGTTGCTGTCACGCGGTAAGGATAAAGATAGAGCGTCAGACCCACGCCCGTGAAGATGTTCTTGAACATGGCGATGAGCTGAAGAGCAAGTACGTCCTGCCGGCAGTCGTCGCCGACTTTGAAGATTGCCTGGATCTTCACATCTTGTTCTGTGCGGCGCTCTTCCTCTCCGCCGTCGCCCGTGATTAATGAGTCAGGGTCAGCATCAATGATCACCAGCTGCTTTCGCACTACGAACGTTGCCATGAATGGTGCCTATGAAACAAGGTCTTGATCAAATCATGGAAACGAGAAGGCAACGAACCTTGGCATGGCTCTGGAGTGGCCGCCCGGACTTTTTATCAACGTCGATAACCTTCCCATCGGGATTGCTTGGGAGGTAAACGCCAACATCGATTTTTATTTTTGCCATCTCTTCATCAATCTTCGCCTACCATCACGTCTCAGTACCGTACGCTTTCCCCAGTTCACTGAATGTACCTTCTTCTCTGGCTTGGTCTTCTTGATGTAGGGCTTCAACTTTCCAGAGATTGACGTCACCTCACCGAAGAAACCAAACTCGCGGTCGTAGAAGTCCTTTTCCGAACCAGACAGTGACTCCACAATGTCATGGATCATACGGTCCAAGATCGGTTTCATCGGATCCTCCTGAAAAAACCGCTAAGATTCCCTGACTGTCTCCAAAAGCATGCTGGAATGAGCGTACCACCTCGGTAGCGTCGTCCTTGTAACAATTAGCCTTCATATTCCATATGATTTGGTGGCAGAACAACTGAGATATTCTCGCCGTATCAAGAATAAAATGGCTGACGTATCCTGCGTGGGAATTGAGGTTGATGTATCTAGTCCCAAACACGAGACAACCCACCTAGCTCGTCGTAGCGCAACGCTTGTACGATCTGTGGAACGAAAAAGAATGTCACTTCCACTGGGTGTTGAGCTAACACTCTATGAGCGTATTGGAGAATGGTAGGATTTCCATGACATCGAGGCTCGAAGAAAGTAGTCGCGATGATGGGAGACACAGAATCCCAGAAGAGGAGGTACTGCTTATGGCGGTTAGCAAATTCATATCAATGAGCTGATAGACTTACTCTAATGTCCCGGCGAGACCCGTCAAACCTATCGCCAACGAGGAACTCGACAGCTTCAGGTATATGTAGGACTTCTCGCGTGCGAGAACGGACAAGAATACCAACTTCCTTCCCAACGATGGGATGCTTGAACCTCTCCACGAAATTCACCGCCAAAGCGGGGTCAATCTCCCAGGCTGTCCGTATGACATTCTTCCAACCCTCCTAAAACGCATTAAATTATCCATAATTTAAAATAGCCAAAAAAAAAAAGCTTACATCCGTCATAGTCCTTTCCAGGTTGGTGGGATAATCCGCCCCACGTTTTGAGTCGTTCATTGGATTAGTCCACACAGAAAGTCTGCAAAGTTCGTTCTCCACCAGCAGTTTGAGTGGGACACTATGACTCTTTAGACGCGAAACATATGCTAAAATAAAGACGTATCCATTAAGATATTTAAGAATAAAGGAGAAGTACACCTACTTGAGTTCATCGATGCTGCTTGCGTATGTCCAAGGCTCGAGACTTCATGAGCAAGTCGGGCAGTGTCTGCCTGAAGAACGGAGAAAAACTCAGTCAAGAGCTTCGAGTCTGTGTCCATCTGTAGGCGATTAGAGCCATGGGACCATCTGCACCCGCAATGAGAAACTTGGTCACATGACAGACGTTTGCTTACTGAGGGCGCACAGAAAACCACGAAAATGCAACTGCATATAGACTTTCCCGAAGCGCATGCTCACAGTAGGAATCAAGTCTCGAACTTGCCAAGGCCTCAAAGCCAAAAATCAGAAGAGAGAACCGAGCCTCCCTCGCTAAGGCATGTGTACTGCAACAAACATTTGTCTCAGAGTATCACAGAATGCGGCGATTTTATTACCTCAATGACCGATAAGCCATTGCTGAGCGTAGGACTAGGCGCTGGATGAGCAGCATTAAGCCTGGTTTGCGGAATTTCGCGGCATGCAGTCTACTGAAGAGCATTTGCAAGACTAGCGTATGCGGGGTGAGCAGACGACGGGCATGATTAGTAGCGCGGTCAATGACGTCTTTGTCTGTAGGCGCGTAATCGACAGGATGATAGAATGGGTCGTCGTAGCTGGAAGCGGTGATTAGCCCCGAGCCATCAACCTTCGGAGTTAAGATCTTACTTGAGCGTCTTTGAGAAAATGCCCCTCGCTAATCTAATACTCGCCATCCACGCTGAGTTGATTTCGGCCATCATGGCAATTTCAAACGTTGGTCGCTCCGAGATCACCCATGTCCACGTCTCGATGCCGGCGGCGATGGCAGATGGCGTAAAGACCTCAAAGGGCAAGGCAACCATATAGTACATTAATGTATAATCACACTGTCAAGCCAGTTAAGTGAGCAAATATAAAATGGGCGGCTACTCATACCCTGGTCACTGCGATGAGAGACGAAGCGCAACGAAATAGTAACCGCTTCAAGTCCTGGATGGTGAACGAGTTACGCTTATCGCGCACCGCAGCAAGAGCCGAGTGCATCTTTTCGCGAAGAGCTGCAATCTCAGAAACTGGATCATTTTCATCGGGTGGTTTCTGCAGGTTCTTGCCTAGAACCGACATACATAAGTATGAGATAAGGGCCCATGAAAACATGATAACACAAACCTCCCCTCCCAGCAAGACGTAGGCCAGCTATCTCTCCCGTATAATACGCTTTTGACGCAAGTTGACTGATCAAAATCTTAGAGCGATCAGGCTTATGCTTAGAAAGCCCGGCAAGGGAGGCTATGCAACAATGAGAAGGAATGGAACAAGGAACTTTAAATACACGTACATAGCTTCCGCTCTACGGGACCAATTACCTTTCCATAATTTTCAGCAATTGAAGCCCCGAGATCGACCGAATCAATGGGCGACAGCGATTGATTAACAGCGAGATATTTCTTGGAAAGATGGTAAGTTTTGTCTCTGCGTAGGTTAAAGTAATGGGGGCAGTTACCTGAAGCGTGGATTGCAATTCCATGGGAGCGCGACTGAGTGCAAGCTCGAACCACTTTGCAGAATTACGCTGCAAATTGACGAGAATTTCATCCCTAATCTTGTAGTCATCAGGAAGCTGGAGAGATATGTCTACCCGATCGGAGTATAATTCGTAGACCGGATTATACTGTAACGCTGGCTGAGCAAGATACATGGAGCGTTACCTGTACTAACCTCGTCCACATATTCACCCTCACATGAACGCCGGAGTAGTGTAAGAACTTCGAGGATTGAAAGCACAAGTTGGGGGTCGCACATAAGCGATGGGAAGAACGTGATGAGTCTGTGGAGGTATTTCGATGCCACGGTGCGTGCCTTGGCGACCCGGTGCGTACTGCTGACTAGCAGGACTTGCAGTTCGCTAAGTAATTCCCCCGGTAGAGATTGGGTCCGAGCTTGGTGATTTAGATCTTGAATTGCATCTGTAATAATCTGCACAGATAGTTCGATTGCAAGTTGCGGTGGAATCTATTTTTTACGTACCTTTTCGGCCATGGAATCCAAACATGCGCTTAGATCTGTACGGCTGTTGATGCTATTGTTCGTGAAGTAGGGCACCAGAGATGAGGGGAGACCAGCAGTAGCGCGCATTCCTTCCAAATCATGCATAGTAAGAAGAAAAATGACTTCTCCAGAGGATATGGAGCGAATCTCTGTGTGGTTGAATGGTAGATACTTGTTGAGCAAGCCGCGATGTTTTGGCATAATCTTCTATATCGTCATGTGCGGCACATGATGGATGGACAGAAGAACTCACATTATGCGCATACTCCCGCCGAATCGACGAATTGAACTCAATGTCGCTTACAAGCGGATCGTGGGCCTCCTCAAAGACCAGGGCAGGCGTCTTTGCAGCAATGCGGGATAATGCGGGGCGGCGCCACTCTGTCGCCGAACCATCCTTTCCATCTGCCGCAGTAAACTGGAATAGAGTACAAAGGAACCACATTTTACGGAACAGGGCGACCAGCTCTGG
>WNFO01002943.1_pt1 | contig 14247 bp, 13 predicted proteins | sample 5400251 | NCBI WGS metagenome assembly WNFO01 (sample SAMN13153354, study PRJNA577476) | soil metagenome | isolation source: 100 cm saprolite under Madrone tree | place: USA:California | collected 2016-06-14 | reverse complement strand
GGAAAAAAGCATCGCTCAATCGGGACCCACTCGTCCGGTATCGGACGAGCAGTTTGGAATATCTTGTCCTCTGAGGAGCATGCCGGTGTCCAGCCATATCGGCAAAGAAATTGTCCCGGTCGAGAATTTGTAAGCAGCAGGTCGTCGGTTCGAGCCCGACTGCCGGCTCGCAATATCAACGACTTACGTAGCTTGGTCATTCGTCTCGGAACAATTTGCTTGGACGCTTCTTGGACACTTTTGTGTGTTTCCAAATAAATCTGGGAGCAAATATGGGTCAGCTCAGGACGGTCTGTTGCCCAAATAGTCGCAAAATAATGTAGCTATAACTGTTACTTATTTGATAAAATCGGTTCCGAGATGATGGGAAGTCGAGACCAAGAATGGAAACATCGGCTCCGGTCCGGCCGAGTCGTCTGCGGTCAACGAGTCGAGAGTCCGTCTTGGCCAAATCTGAGGCGGCACGTACGCTGGAAAGCAGCCCTCCAATGCCCGCGCCGAACAAAGTGCGGCGAATGAAATCCCGGCGAGAACTACCGGTTTGCATATTCCAAGAATCGCTTTGGAGCGATCCTGTGTCAACGGACCGAGCTGTGGTGACAATGTGAATTGCGATCGTCGCAAGAGTTAACTCCAAACGCTCGGGTCCTTTCAACGCCGGGCCCTGTGCCTCGATAACAAGCACACTGCTAACAACGCAAGTTGATCCCGCAGCTCAAGTAAGTTGCACGACCAAACCAACCGATTCGCCCAGATGATCCAGACGTTTAAAACGCGGCTCCTGGACCGGCTCTTCGCATCAGAAAGTCTAGTGCTGATCTCGTGCCTCCTTCAGTGAGGTGAAACCATTTCCCAGATCAGAAACTTACTTCCCGCCTGATTCCTGAAAATATTTGTAGTTGTCGGAAGTGACAGGCAAAGCACCGGTCAGCACCCGTTCCGGCAAAGGATTAATTCCAGCAGCGCGGTAGTCGTTCACCAGGTTCAAATCGCCCTTATTCAGCCAATGCAGGAAGTGCAGGCCGATGAAGGATTCGGTATAGCTTTTCTGAGCAACAGAACCGATGATTGTTCCGTCTTCGAAGAACGTGAGCATGTCCGGGTTTCTGTCCATGGCGACAATCTTCACCTTCTTCGCTAATCCGGCTTCGCGGACCGCGATAGCCGCCCCCTTTCCGCTATCGCCATCGGTGCCACCGATGCCAACCACATCAGGATGAGCTTGAATTGCCTGGGCATACGCTGTTGGCGCATAGGAAGGATCGGCGCGATCGTTGACTACATCAACCACCTGGATGTCTGGATACTTTGCCTTGAACACGGCTTTGTAGCCGTCGACCCGATCCAACACATTCGGAGCTGGGAACGTACCCAGGATTACTTTTCCTTTGCCGCCAATCGCCTTGGCCAGCATTTCACCCCCAACATGGCCGGCTGCATTACCATCGATTCCGATCGTCATCAGACGCTTGCTATTGGGCGCATCGCCAATGACCGTAATGACAGGAATGCCAGACTCTGCGGCACGATTAATCCCGGGAGTGACGGCGTTGGCGTCACCGGGAAAGATCAGGATCCCGGCCGGTTTTCGGGCAAGGATCTCATCAAGCTGGCGCGCCTGTCCAGCGGTGTCAAAATCCAGAGGACCGGTGAAAGAGGCTTTTACTCCAAGTAGCTTGGCTGCATCTTGGAGGCCTCGCCGGTGCTCGGTCCAGAACGGCACCTGAGTCACAATGGATAAAAACACATACTCGCCTTCTACCTCCGTATCTGCGCCCGAGGCGACCTTGGGAAGGATGGCTGCCCCGAATGCCCAAGCCGTCATTACACCGCCAGACTTTAACAGCTGGCGGCGACTCATTTTCAAAGGCTCCATTTTGTCTCCTTTTTTGTTTGTTAGTTCAAAATTCAACGGCTGATGCGGCGCAGAAGTGTGTCGAGGGCAACTGCAACTATCAGAATTATCCCGGCGACGACGATCTGCCATAAGACCGACACTTGCAGCATCGTCATGGCATTGTTAATCAAACCGACAAAGACAACTCCAAGAAAGGCGCCGAACACTGTTCCGGCACCACCGCCAAGTCTGGCCCCGCCGATCACCGCTGCTGCCAAAACCTGCAACTCCAGGCCATTTCCGGCGGTCGGTGTCCCCGCTTGGAGGCGGGAGGACAACAGGAGCCCTGCCAGTGATGCCAAGAACCCAGTCAGAGCGTACGCGAAGATTCGCACCCGATTCACGAGAATACCGGAAAGCTTCGCCGCTCCTTCATTCGCGCCAATGTAGTAAACTTGACGCAGGTAACGTGTATGTCTGAGTGCCACGTCGCCGGCGATGACGATCACCGTCATGATGATCACCATCAGTGGGAGACCGGCCCACGTGGCATCGCCCACGTAGCCGAATTCCTTGGGCAGGTTACCTACCGAGCGACCTTCGGTCAGCACGAGAGCCGAGCCGCGAGCTACTGACATCGTGCCGAGTGTAGCCACCAACGGATTAATCCCAACCAGAGTTACCAATAGCCCGTTCCCGATACCGACAATGATCCCGAGCGCCAATGTCAGAATAACACTTATCGAGATTGGCACGCCATTGATCACCATGAGAGCGGCCACTGTGCCCGAGAGCGCCATCACCGAACCGACCGATAGATCGAATCCACCGGAGACCAGCAGCACGGTCATACCAACCGCGATGATTGCCGTTGGCACCAGGCCGATCGACAGAGCCCGGAAATTGGCCGAACTCAGGAAGTACGGCGTCACGAGAGTCATCGCCGCGCAAATGATGAGAATCAAAGCAAACAAAGTCAGCTCTCGTACTTGTAATATAGCCTTCACGGCCAAGAGAGCCCGCCCACTAGGCGGCGATTTGTTAACCAGGAGATCGACCGCTTTCATGATGGCCTCTCGTTTTGTTCCACGGCTTGTGCATCGGACTCGACCGCGCAACGTATGATGGCGTCTTCGGTTGCAACCTCGGCGGCAAGTTCGCCGCTGATCCGGCCCTCGTGCATGACGACAATTCGGTCACACAGGCCTAATATTTCCGGCAAGTCCGACGAGATAACGACGATTCCCGCGCCACCGTCAGCAAGGCCGCGCAAAAGCGCATGAATCTCATATTTCGTTCCCACGTCGATGCCCTTCGTAGGCTCATCGACAATCAGAATCCGAGGTCGTGTGATGAGCCACTTGGCGATCAACACTTTTTGCTGATTACCACCGCTCAAATGCCCAACCAGTTGCTGAACTCCTGAAGCCTGCACATTCAGTCGGCGCACGTAGTGTTTTGAGATGCGGTCGCGACTGGCACGGTCGAGAAATCCCCATTTCGAGAATCGCGGCAGCGTTGCAGAAATGATGTTGTCGCCGATGGAGTATTCCGAGAATAGGCCGTCAGTCTTCCGCTCGGCGGGTAGATAAGCAATGCCGAGTTTAATGGCGTCTGCTATTCCGTCCATCCAGACAGTTTTGCCCTCCACTTGAATCGTACCGGAGGTCGTGGGTAGCGCGCCCGCCAGGGCCATTCCAACCTCGCTCCGCCGCGATCCCATGAGTCCTGCCAGTCCAACAATTTCCCCTCCCCTGACGGTTAGGTCTACGTCCTGGAATAAGCCCGAGTGACTGATTCTTTTCGCTTCTAGAAGTATGTTACTGATTCGGCCTTTTCGAGGTTCGAACATCGCATCCAGTTCCCGTCCCACCATGAGACGAACAATCTCCTTGGTTGAGGTATGCTGCTTGGCGAAGGTACCGATCTTTCGGCCGTCTCTGAGTACGGTGATTCGATCTGCGATTCCGAATACTTCACGCATCCGGTGACTGACATAGATGATACCGATGCCGTTAGTTTTCAGCCGGCGAATAACGCCGAACAGAGCATCGACCTCGTCAGGCGTCAGTGCAGAGGTCGGTTCGTCGAGAAGGATAATTTGGGCTTTCAAGGATAGCGCCTTGGCGATTTCCACGACTTGGCGGGTACTGTTCGCTAGCCGATCCACCGGTGCTTTGACATCGATCTTGAGACCGAACTGAGCTATCAACTCTTCTGCTCTTTGATGCAGAGTAGACCAGCGAATGAAGACGCCGTGCCGCACCGGTGCCCGATTGGGAAAAATATTCTCGGCGACGCTCAGGCTCGGCACCAGACTCAATTCCTGGAACACGGTGCCTATACCGTTCTCTTGAGCGCTTTTGGGAGTGGTAAAGTGAACCAGGTCGCCTCGCACCCGGATTTCCCCGGCATCAGGCATCACGGCGCCAGACAGAATGTTCAGGAGGGTTGATTTGCCGGCGCCGTTCTCGCCGACGATCGCGTGGACTTCTCCGCGCATCAAACTAATGGAGACGTTGTCGAGCGCGAGACTGCCGCCATACGCCTTGCTAACCCGTTCGACAACAAGTAAACGGTTAGAGTCGGCATCACCGCCAGACAGCATTTCTTCCGGCGTCGGATTCATATGAAACATGGTGGAGAACGTTTCCAATGTGAGGTTTCGGAAACTTGAGGAGAGGGCGCATCTTGCTGCAGCGACATTGGTTGACTGACATGGACATGGCCGAGCTAGATCCGGCCGAACTCGGCGAGGAGATCCTCAATAGTTTTGCCCTTTGCTACCCACTCCCGCGTTTTCTGCTCCCGTTCCGCTTGTTCTTGGGCGAGCTGCAGAACTTCTTCGGCTTTCTCCGCTGACACAATCGTGATTCCAATCTCGTCGGCAATTACGAAGTCTCCTGGACGAACCAGAACTCCGCCGCATTGAATAGGTACGTTGATTGAAAGCTCTTCCTTCCGACCCGAAAACATCGTGTGAGTACCTCGCGGTGTAATTGCCCGGGTCCAGATTGGCCAGCCTAGACTGCGCAGTTCATCGACGTCACGGCCTGCTCCGTCGATGATCATACCGCGGATCCCGCGGTTTTTCGCAAGCCCTCCCATGAGACCGCCGCAGACCGATGTTTCGGTCTCGCCCCCTGCATCGACCACAATGACATCACCTGCCTGGCCCATTTCCAACGCCTTGAGGGGATCGACCAAATCACCTTTGGAAAGTTGGACCGTCAGAGCCTGGCCGACTATCTTCGCTGCAAACGCCGGCCTGATCGCGCTTGCCATAACACCAGTGCGATATTGCACATCCGCGAACACACAGCTTGCACTTAAACAAGTCGCGACTTTCTCGAATCGCTTTAACAGCTCAGGGTTGCGCTGAAAATCATTGAAAACCTTTAGCATGGCTGGATTCCCGGGATTTAAGACCTACTGTTTTTGGGCTTCGCCGCATTTGCGACGACCGAATTAACGCCGAATCGCGGTTGCTGTCCCTGCAGGACCCGCACAACTTCTTCGGCCGCAGTTTTACGCGCTAACTGAATCGATTCCTCTGAGTAGTAAGCAGTGTGAGGAGTGATGATAACATTGCTAAGCCCAAACAGAGAATTTTCGCGCGGTGACCAACTCCTCCGCTTGGCAGGTTCTTCTTCGATATCATCCAAACCAGCACCTGCCAGATGACCTTCTTGTAGGACCTTTAGCAATGCGGCGTTGTCGACGGTTTGGGCGCGGCCAGTGTTGATGACAATTGCATTCCGCGGCATTGACCGAAGTTCCGGCTCTCCCGCGAAATGCCGAGTGTCCGGCGTCATTGGCACCTGCATCATCAAAAAATCTGATCGGCGAAAGATTTCGTCTCGACCGACGCTTTCGACACCTGCGGCCTGAAACACGCTCGATTCAACGAAGGGATCGTGGGCAATCACGTGAAGTCCGAAGGCCTTCCCCCGTTCCGCGATGGCGCGTCCAATCCGCCCAAAGGAGACGATACCCATCGTTTTGCCGCGAATCCGAAAGATCGGGCGGCCAGATTGCCATTTCCATTCACCTCGATGGGTGGCGACGTTGTAATCGATAAGTTTTCGGGCCAAGCAGAGAAGCAGCGCGCTGGCGTGATCGGCAACTTCATCGGTACAGTAGCCTTGAACGTTAGTAACTTGAATATGGCGGGCAGTGGCCGCTTCGACGTCGATGATGTCGACCCCAACCCCATATCGCGCGATCACTTGGCAGCGTTGCATTGAGTCGATCACATTCCGCCCGATGCGAGCATATTGGCTGATCACAGCGTGGCAATCCCGCACGTGACCGATCAGTTCTTCCTCTGATTGCGCTTGCAGCGCAACAAGCTGAAAGCCAGTGGACTCAATGATCTGGCGCTCGGTTTCAGTGTCACCGAAATCGTAATCAGCGATAACAACTTTCTTTGCCGCGTTCATGATTAAACCCTCCTAACTTTCGGCCGGAACTCACTTGTAGGCCCCAGCTGAGTAGGTTAATTCGTAACTGTGACTATATATCTCGACTATGTTGCCGAACGGATCCTCGCAGTAGACCATGCGGTATGGCTTCTCCCCGGGATAATAGTAACGGATCGGCATGCGTTGCTTGCCTCCGTTCTCAACGATCCGCTTGGCCAGATCCTCCACATCAGGATCTTGTACACACAAATGAAAAATGCCCGTTTTCCAATACTCAAAATTATTTTCGCGGCGCTCGGAATTGACGAATTGAAACAGCTCAATCCCGATCCCGTCTGCCGATGCTAGATGGGCGATGCGAAAAGAACCCCAGCCCTTGCCGAACACGTCATCACACATTATCCCGATGGCGCTTTCGTCATGTCTGATCTCGGTAGGTCCCATGATAACGTAGAACCCAAAGGTCTTACTGTAAAACTCGACCGCGTTATCGAGGTCGGTAACTGAGACTCCGATATGAGAGAATGCGCGTGGAGTAGTCATATAGTTGTTAGATTTGCGACCGTCCTGAGGCGAACCCGCCGGGGGCACTTCTTTTCTCCGGACGAAACAAACGGAGGAAAATCGCGGCTAACTCGTGCCGCCACATATCAATACCGACTGCCATTAGAATGATTAGTCCCAGAGTGATGTCTTGAATTGAGGTTGGAGCCGCGTTGAGGTTTAGAGCATTCTGGACGACCACGATCGTTAAGCCGCCAAAGAGAGAGGCAAGCACATTACCACGACCGCCAGACAAACTAGCGCCCCCGACCACCGCAGCCGCGATCGCCTGCAATTCCAGCGTGACACCATAGTTGGGTGATCCGGAATTTAACCGGGCGGCCAACAGCGCGGCGCCGATAGCAGTCATGCAGCCGGCAATCGTGAAACTGAGCGTCTGGACGAGCTGCACATTGATGCCGGAAAGACGAGCGGCCGAAGCGTTTCCACCTACGGCATAAATCTCGCGCCCAAGCTTTGTGTACTTCGCAAACAATGCTGCCGTACCGAAGAGGACGACAATATAGAAGAAAGGTAGAGGTATACCTAAGAATTTGCCATAGAACAGCGGTCCCAACTCGGGACTCACTGAAAAAATAGGTGAGCCGTTGTTGAAGAGCAGAGCCGCTCCCCGAAACGCGATGAGTCCGGCCAGAGTTGTGATAAAGGAAGGAATCCTCATGTAGGATGAAACGATGCCGTTAACAGCCCCAATCAGACCGCCCAGTATGACTACTGTCGCCACTCCTAGCCAGAGTGGCAAATGGCCATACTTTACGATGATAGCCAAAATCATCGTGAGAAGCGCGATCATCGAGCCGGCGCTCAGATCGATTCCACCGGCAATAATTACAAACGTGGATCCGATTGCGACTAGAGCAACGATGCTCACCTGCAATGACAGGTTCGCCAGGTTTCCTGGATCGAGAAACCGGCGGGTAGTTAACGCAACAACGAGAGAGACGATCGCCAATGCTACCGCCGGACCGACCAGTTTAATATCAAATATTTTTCTCATACTCAACTCGCATAATGGTTATGCACAAGACACCAGGCTTTCGGCTGACGCCTGAACCAGATCGGCGTGAGTAAATTCGCTGGCTTTCCCGATTCGAATTATGCTTCCTTGCCGTACGAGTGCTATGCGATCGCTGATCGCTAGTAGCTCGTCATGATCTGAGCTTATCAACACAACGGCACTACCGCTGGTCGTAATTTCATTGATCAGTTGGTAGACGGCTATTTTTGCGCCCACATCCAGTCCCTGTGTCGGCTCGTCAAAAATGAAGAGGTGAGCCTTACTATATAGCCATCTGGCAATCAGAATTTTTTGTTGATTGCCGCCAGAAAGAAGCCCAACCAACTTACTTTCCGCCCCAGGAGAAATCTGCAACTTCGCAATCAAGTTGCGGCTTACGGACTCCTCTTGCTTCAGATCGAGGAAGAAGACTTTAACCAGCTGCTGTAACGACGCTATCGAGATATTCCTGACGCCATCAAAGTTAGTAAAGAGTCCGTCTGCTTTCCGATCCTCTGGAATATACGCGATCCCAGTCTGGATCGCTCGCTTCGGCGTGGTAATCGAAACCTTCTTACCATTTAACCGAAGTTCTCCTCCGGTGATCGAATCGACACCGAACAATGCGCGCGCAATCTCTGTCCGACCGGCACCCAAAACTCCGCCAAACCCGAATACTTCTCCGCGATTTACCGTAAAGGTTACGTTGTTCACCTTGTTCCGCGTCCGAATGTTCTTCACCTCAAAAAGCGGGATATCGGTTGCGTTGCAGGCCTTGGGAAAGTGTTCCTTCACTTCCGACCCAACCATCCGATTGACGATGTAGGGTACGTCCAGCCTCGACTCCTCGGCAGCGCTAACCACCCTGCCATTTCGCAGGATAGTTACCGCGTTAACGAGTCGAATTACCTCATCGAGTCGATGAGAGACATAAAGAATGGCTCGACCCTGCCGCTGCAGAAGCCGGAGGAGTTCATGAAGACGGTTCACCTCCTCCAACCCTAGGGCTGTGGTCGGTTCATCCAGGATAATCAGCCGCGCATCTTTCGCGATGGCTTTCGCAATCTCGACCAGTTGCTGCTGGGCGACGGACAGCCTCGCCACCTCGGCATCGGGATCCAACTCGATCTCCAGACGTTGTAAATACGCCAAAGCGTCGCGACGTAGCCGATTCCAATCGACGACCAGACCGCCTGATTTCATCGGCAAGCGGCCGAGAAAAATGTTTTCTGCGACGGTCAAAGATCCAACCGATGAAAACTCTTGGAAAACCGTGGCTGTTCCCGCCACACGCGCAGCATGCGGTGTTGGGAGCCGAATATGGCGTCCCATCAGCCGCATCTCTCCCGAGTCTGGCTGGATGACGCCGGACAGAATCTTGATTAGAGTGGTCTTGCCGGAGCCATTTTGCCCGAGCAAACCATGAATCTCGCCAGCTCTCAGCCGGAGCGTCACATCGCGATTAGCTTCGACGCCGGGAAATGTTTTACTAATTCCCCGCAATTCCCAAAGAGCTGGCGGATCGCTGACCATTCTTTTCTCCCCCGGTAAGCCGATGGGAAGGAGGCGGCTTTTGAGCTAGTATTTCTGGCTCGGCTTTGGATAAAGCGACTCGGGATGTTGAAGCACCGCCACAACATTTGACTGATCGACAATCGTCGTCGGTGTCTCAACAAACCCACCCTTGAACTGGCCACTTAGGGCATCGAGCACAACCCGCAACGCAGTCTGACCCATCGTGAATGGTGAAGTGTTCACCGTCGCAGTGATGTCTCCTTTGTGGATGTCTTCCAGCCCAGTCGTGTCACCGTCATTGCCAAGAATAATGAGCTTGGTCTTGCCGAGTGATTTAGCTGCGAGTGCAGCTCCGATGGCCATGTAGTCATTAGCTGCGAAAATGGCGTTAATATCGGGATGCGCCTGGAGCAGATCCATGGCGGCAGCATTCCCGCCTTCGACATTCCACTTGCCATCGAGGCTCGCTACCACCTGAACATTTGCTGCCTTGGCTATCCCGTCCTTGAATCCGCCGCAGCGTTCGGTCGAATGATAACCTGGCTGGCCCTCGATAATGGCAACCTTCCACGTTTGAGAGCCGTATTTGTCCAAAAACCACTTGGCTAGCTTGGCCGTGCCTTTGCGCTGCGAGTATCCAACCACGCCGTGGATTGGTGTCGGAAAATGAGGAATGTCCGAGTTGACAATGACCACAACAATGCCTTTATCGACGGCTTGTTTCAGTAACGGTGCTGCGGCGAACTCATCATGTGTACTCACGATGATCGCGTTGACATCTTGGGTGAGCACATCCTGAATCATGCCCATCTGACCGTTGATATCGGCGCCGCTCTGCGGAGCTAACATAAATGTGTCGACTCCCTGGTTAGCAGCCACCGTTTTGATCCCCTCACCGATCGCAATATAATAATTGAATTCGGTCGCCGGCGGCATGTAAGCGACTCGAATTTTTCCTGAGGTTTTTTTAACATTAGTGAAACTAGCTTGTGCTCCCTCTTTTAAAGGAACAGGTGACGGATAATCGGCAGCTCGGGTCGTCGCGAAAGAACTGGCGAGCGCGAGTGCAAGAGACAACCGAAGGTAACAACGCGACTTGGCGAACATATGTTCTGGGGGGACGATTAATTAGTTGATCAAAAAACGCTGAGTTAACTGGGAAACTTTTTTGCGGCCAAACCGGAGACTCCTGGGCGCATAGCAAAGAGCGCCCCGGCTAAAGGTTCGGCCTCAAGCTCATCGGGTTTCATGCGGTATCGAGCCGTGGTGATGTACATGACCTCAAGCTCAGCTCCGCCGAACGCGACGCAGGTCGGGTTGCGAACCGGGATTTCAATTATGCGATCAATCTGCCCGTCGGGCGTGTAACGGACCACTCGGCGGCCGTTCCATTGCGCATTCCAGAGACAGCCGTCGGCGTCAACACATGAACCGTCAGGAGTCCCAGGCTGATCCTCAAATGTAGCGAAAATCTCTCGGTCAAAAGGGACTCCGGCATCGATGTCATACCGAAAACGCCAAATGACGGCTTTCGGTGTATCGGCAAAATACATGACACTGCCGTCGGGACTGAAGCACAAGCTATTCGAGCAAGAGATATCGGTCAGAAGCGTATGAACAGACAGATCGAAATCGAGACGACACAATGAGGAGATCGGTTTGCCGTCCCTTTCATCAAATCCGCCGGCGAGAAAACGCCCCTGTCGATCTGTGCCGCCGTCGTTCAGACGAGTGTGTGGAAGGTGAGCCTCGAACTTTTCAATATCTTGGCGGCGGCCGGTCTTGGGATCCCAGAAGGCGAACCCGCTGGCAAACGCAACAACCAGGCCTCCGGTCTCGCGCACGGCAAAAGACGCGATCCGCTCTGGCGCCTTGACCACGCTGATTTCACCGCATGAATCAAGCGTACACAACTCGCTCCTCTCAATGTCGGTCCAGAGCAGTGAACCCGATCGGGGGTCCCAGATCACACCCTCGCCGAGGATGTTTCGTACGTCACCAGAGACGGCTTGGACATCTTTCATAGCAAAAAAAATCGCGTTTCAAATGATGAGAAACTGGTGCCGGAACGCGGGCAGGAAGGGAAAGAGAGAGAGCACGCGAAGGTCATAGGAGAAACGGCTAGCTGGGATGAAGAAGACCAGCTCTCTAAATATGATATCTAATATATTAGATGACACGGCTAACTGCAAACGTTATTTTTAGCGCATTAGCAATGCCTCAACCTCATCCTGACCACCACAAGGGCCCAATCGAACGGCCTAGATCCCTCACCGCGATCGTCCTAACCCGACTCCGCGAAGCCATTGTTTCCGGCGATCTCAAGCTTGGTGAGCCGCTGTCTGAGTTGCAGTTGGCGGTCCAATATGGTGTTAGCAAAACACCGATTCGCGAGGCCTTAGCCCAGCTGAGGCTAGAAGGACTGGTTCGGATTGTTCCCCACTCGAGGACGTTTGTCTTCACCCTGAGCGCAGCTGAAATCGCCGAGCTTTGTGACTTCAGGTTGACACTGGAATCCAAGGCGTTCTGCTTTGCCATGGAGCGAGACCAATCCGGACTAGCCGAGGGACTGAGCCAAGTGGTGGAACGTATGGAGCTCGTCCGCAAACATGGCGACATTCGCGGTTATTTGAAAGAAGACACTCAGTTTCACGAGCAAATTTTTGCCCACTGCGGGAACCGCTATCTCTGGAAATCTTATGAATTTTTCGCCGGCAAAATAGCTGCATTGCGAACTCATCTGGCTTCCAAACCGGCACATACCGATCTCTCTTTCCAAGAGCACTGCGAAATGACGGCTTTGATTGCCCGGGGCGATCTCAAAGGAGTGTTGCAGGTGCTTGACCGCCATATCGCCCGGACGAAAAACACCTATCCGTTCGAGGTTGTTGATATCGCCGAGGCCGATCGCCAGTTAACCGCTAATCAGAAAAAAGCTTTAGCCGCGGGATATTGATTGGCGTTGGTAATAGGCGGTTGAGTCTCCGCCACGCGTTGAGGAACAAGTTCTACAAAAGGTCGCGAAGACGGAGTTTTGAACAGGAGATCACAGCGCAGCGTAGCCGCAACCAAACACGACGGAAGAACAACCACGAATGGATGCGAAGTGACACGAATAAAGACCGATTTTATTCGTGTCTATTAGCGTCCATTCGCGGTTAAAAAAGATCCTCGCGAAAAAAACAAGAATCACGACTATAGCAGTACAGAGATCCCAAAGAGGGTACTACTTAATCCAAACGTAGTACGAGATGGTGGTGTTTTTTGAAGAATCGAGGGCTTAGCAAAAAAAGCGGAATCCCCTCTCTGAGATCTTTGCGATCTCTTTGTTTAAGAATCTTTCTTCGCGGTCTCCTGTTTTCGCAAAGGGCCGCAGTCTGCTAGCGGATAAACTGCTCTACGAATTTCGCACCTAGACCATTTTCACCATAGTGTTGCCGGCACATGGTGATCTTCGTAAAGACATCTTCGTAGCCGGTCTGCTTGCCCCAAGGATCCACATAGATCATGCAACCGGTGATATGAAACAACGTGATCATTTCCTGCACATCATTCGGCACGACCAGAGTATGAGTTTCCCCGGGTGGCTCAAATACGTATGAGCCTTCGGTTGCGATCCAGTTATGTTCGAGATAATGCCAGCTGCCACGCAGCACCAACCCGTGCACGGGCGCCGGATGCCGATGGCGGGTTAGTATGCCAGACCTTCGCACACGTAATAGGTTCACCCAGTACCCTTGTGATGCATTCAGGCAAAGCGGCCGGAACCAAACGTTCTCCATTTGCGGCACCCACACTCGCTCATCCGTTGGAACCACCGGCGTTTGGACGATCTCGGTCTGAGCCTCGACCGGAAATGGGAGTTGATAAGGCATCCGGCTCTGATCCGGGTTTGTATCGTTGGTGTCGTCACTTGCAGGGCTCATTGCATGCTTCTTTCGCTTTCAACTGACTAAATACCCCCCATCGACCGGCAGCACTATTCCAGTTATAAATGAAGCTGCGGGCGAACAAAGAAAGACCACGGCACCGGCTACATCTTCCGGTTGACCCCATCGATTGAGCGGTGTGCGGGCTAGGATGACGGCGCTGCGCGCGGGGTCATCCTGAAGCACTTGCGTTAATGGCGTGGCTATCCAGCCCGGTGCGATGGCGTTCACCCGAATGGCATCAGGCGCCCAAGCGATGGCAAGGCTCTTAGTCAATTGGGCGATACCGCCTTTGCTTGCGGTGTAGGCTGGCGACAGTCCGCTGCCAAAGAAGCTAAACATGGAGGCGACATTAACGATCGAGCCCCCACGCTTAGCCAAGAGCGGGCGGCAGGCCATGCACATACGCATGGTACCTGTTAGGTTGACCTGGATCACACTTTCGAAACTAGCGAGGTCGAATTCAGCGCTGCGACGAATAATGCCGGCACTGTTAACGAGGATATCGAGGCGCTCGAGACCAGCAGCTAATCGCCGAACGCTCTCGGTGTCTGACACATTCAACCCCGCAACCTCAACTCTATTGTCCAAGTCCGGAGTCGGCTTTTCTGCAGGAAGACCAGCGGCCAGAACATGGCAACCGGCGGCCAAGAGTTGGTTGGCGATGGCGGCTCCAATGCCGCTGGTACCACCGGTGATTAGTGCTGATTTGCCAGAAATATCGAACATGATGACCAAAGAGGTAATCCGTTCAAACTCAGCAAGAACATCTTCAGCTGCTTTGCTCCTGGCAAACCCAATTCGTGCCTGCGTTAGCGCTGAAAGGCAGCAGTCCGTAACGTGGATTGATCACTATCACAAAACCGTCTTCTTAACGCACAATATCGCACAAATAGGCAAGTCACTCCATATACGCCAAAATACGTAGGCTTTGACGTTTCTTGCTCGGTGAGTTCGTCGGCGTTGACGAGGAATACGGTT
>WNFO01007132.1_pt1 | contig 14248 bp, 13 predicted proteins | sample 5400251 | NCBI WGS metagenome assembly WNFO01 (sample SAMN13153354, study PRJNA577476) | soil metagenome | isolation source: 100 cm saprolite under Madrone tree | place: USA:California | collected 2016-06-14 | reverse complement strand
TACAGGTGCTTGAGCGCGCGGTCGAGATGGGCGTCCAGCGTCGCGGGATCGAGCGAGGCGCCCATGAATCCGCCGCGGTGCCATCCGCAATAGCCGCCACCGTGGGCAAACGCCCTGGTGCCGATAACGGCCGCCAGGCCGGCGATGACCGTCGCGATGGCCGCGCGCCAGAAGAAACGGCGACGCGGGTTGTTGCCACCGGAGGTAGAAGGCGGAGAGGTCTGTGTCGTGTCAGTCATGGCTACTGCTCCTTTCCCCGACGGGGCGTTGGAGAACGTCTCGTCGCAGGAAAGTGTCGGCGGGTCTGGTGAACCACCTTTGTCCGCCAGGTAAAGTTAGGTAAAGTCGATGACCTCGATGCCAGCGCATTCCGACGACGGGCGCGATCACGCGAGCAGGGCCTCGTCTGGCGAGGCTCGCCTGATTGTCGTCGTCGTGCTCGTCGCGCTCATCTGGCCGGCGTCCGCGCCCGCCGCCGAGAAGATCAAGGTCACGATTCCCGCGGCCGCGGTGACCTTCGCGTCGCTCTATCACGCCAAGGCCGCCGGCTACTTCGACGATGAGGGCCTCGACGTCGAGATCGTCACCGTCTCCGGCGGCGGCAGCCTGCAGGCGCTCATCGCCAGGGACGCTCAGTTCTGCGTGACGCCCGGGACGTATCAGATGCAGGCGTTCGAGAAAGGCCAGCCGCTCCTCGCCACGGCCGCCATCATGAACCGCAACGCCATCAACGTGGTCATGCACAAGGACGTGGCGCGAGAGAAGGGCATCACCGAGAAGACTCCGCTCGCCGAGAAGATCAAGGCGCTCAAGGGCCTCAAGCTCTCGGGCGTCGCGGTCGGCTCGTTCTCCTACCAGGTGATGCTCTACTACCTCCAGAAGGCCGGGATCGATCCCCAGAAGGACGTGCAGCTCATCGGTATCGGCAGCGGCCCGGCGATGGTGCTGGCTCTCGAGCAGCGCAAGATCGACGCCTTCGCGACCGGCACGCCCATTCCCGATGCCGCGGTGGCGCGCGGCATCGGCGTGATGATCGTGGACAACGCCGCCGGCGAGGACCCGGACTTCGCCGAGTTCATGATGAACGCCGTCATCGTCCATCCCGAGTACGCCCGCCAAAATCCGGAGACCGTGCGCAAGATGGTGCGCGCGCTCCTCAAGGCCAGTGGCTGGCTGCTCGATCACCCGGCCGAGGCCGCCGTGCCCTCGATGAAGCCGTTCCTCGGCCGCGTCGAGGACAAGGTCCTGGCCGATGGCGTCGCGAAGGTCCGGCAGGGCATCCCGCGCGACGGCCGCATCACCCCGCGCGCGGTCGAGCTGACCGAGAGCTTCATGCTGAAGATCGGCGCCATCAAGACCAAGATCCCCTACGAGAAGCTCGTCACCAACGACTTCCTGCCGAAGTAGACCGGCTAGCCGCCGTAGAAGACCTTGTCCCCCAACTCCTTGAGCCACAACGTCGCGTCGTCCGCGCGACCATCCGGCGTCTTGGTGACGCCCGCCTCGACCACCTTGGCCACGAAGACCGAGTGATCGCCCTTCTCCACCGCGGCCTCCAGCGTGCACTCCAGGAACGCCGGCGCGTTCGCGAGGATCGGTGACCCGGTCGCGCCGCGATAAAACTTCTCGCCCGAGATCGTTTCGCCCTTCAGCTCGGCCGGCTTGAAGAACGTGAAGGCGAGCGCCTGCTGTCCCTTGCCCAGGACGTTCAGCGCGAACGCCTTGCTCTCCATGATGAGGGCGTGGGCGTGCGAGTCGGCCTTGACGCCGATCGCGACGAGGGGCGGCTCGAACGACGCCTGGGTCACCCAGTTCACCGTGGCCGCGGCCACCTGCCCGGCCTTGTTGGCCGCCGTGAGGACGTAGAGGCCGTAGGGAATCATCCGTAGAGCGGTCTTCTTGGCGTTGGGGTCCATCGGCTCCTCCTTGGGAGGCATATACTATCGCTCACGACCAGGAGGCAACCATGCCGCTGACAGAGCTGAATCACTACTTCGTGCGGGCCAACGACCTCGAGCAGACGAAGAAATTCTACTGCGACGTGCTGGGCTTCGAGGTGATGCCGCGGCCGACCTTCCCCTTCCCCGGGTACTGGCTCGGGGTGAACGGCAAGATCCAGGTCCACATGGGCCAGGACGGGATCGACCACGCCGATCTCTATTACCTCGGCACGCCCAAGGGCGCCGTGACCGACCACGCCGGCGTCGTCGACCACATCGCGTTCGTGGCGACCGAGCCGGGCGGCTTCATCCGGCGGTTCAAGGAGCGCGGGGTCGACTTCCAGCCGCGCTCACTCCCCGAGTTCGACCTCTACCAGATCTTCGTCAAGGACCCGAACGGCCTCACCATCGAGCTGAACTTCTTCGGGCTCAAGGACGCGAAGGACTGGGGCGGTGAGAATTACTCGAAGATGCCGCAGGTGGCCGGGATGAGGGCGTGACCAGGCCTCCGAGCTTCACCGACGTAACGTACGACGAGGCGATGGCGCGAGCCCGCGCGCTCGTCCCCGTCCTGCGCGAGCGGGCCGACGGCGCGGAGGTCGGGCGCGAGATGCAGAAGGAAACGCTCGAGGATCTGCACCGCACCGGGCTGCTCCGCTTTCACCAGCCGAAGCGCTGGGGTGGGATGGAGCTCCCGTTCGAGGCGATCTTCGATCTCCCCGCCGAGATCGGCCGCGGCTGCGCCTCGACCGCCTGGAACGTCGCCAACCTCGGCATTCACCACTGGATGCTCGCGCTCTACGACGAGCGCGCTCAGGAGGAGGTCTGGGGCAAGAATCCGGAATCCCTGATCGCGTCCGGCATCGCCTACCCGCAGGGGCGCGGGCGCCGCGTCGACGGGGGCTTCGTCGTGAGCGGCTTCTGGAACTTCTCGAGCGGGGTGGACGTGTCCGACTGGAACATGCTGGCCGTCATGGTGCGCGATGGCGAGCGCGTCGTCGATCACCGGATGTGTCTCGTCCCGCGCGGCGAGTACGAGGTCGTGGACGACTGGCACGTGCTGGGCATGCGCAGCACCGGATCGAAGTCGGTGAAAGCCAGCGAGCTCTTCGTCCCCGAGCACCGCGCGCTCTCCATGTACCTGGCGCGGGGCGGGAACGAGTTCCCGGGCGCAAGCGTCACCACGAACCCCCTGTTCCGCGTGCCGCTCTCGGCGCTGGGCTCGCACTGTCTGGCCGGCGCCGGCGTCGGCAACGCCCAGGCCGCGCTCGAGCTGACGATCGACGCGATCAAGGAGCGCAGCACCAACTACACCGGAATGCGCATGCGCGATTTCCAGGCCGTGCAGCTTCGCGCCGCTCGCGCCGGCGCCATGCTGGACGCCGCGCGTCTCGTGATCCGCACGGATTGCGTCGACGCCGCGCGCATCGCCCACGAGGGTCGCGCGCCCACGCTCGAGGAGAAGCTGCGCTTCAAGCGCAACGTCGCGTGGGCGATGGAGCAATGCACGGAGACGATCGACACGCTCCACGCTTTGGCCGGCGCCAACGGCATCTACGATCGCTATCCGATCCAGCGCCTCTTCCGCGACCAGCACGCGCTGGCCGCGCACATCGGGTTCAGCTGGGACGCTCAGGGCGGGCCGTGGGCGCTGGTGGCGATGGGTGGAGAATTCTCCAGCCCGACGATGTGATCGCGCTCGAGCAGATCCGCGTATGATTAAGTCCACAATTGACGACCGGAGCATGGAGGTCTGATAGTGCGCTCCAGCGTGGGCGAGGTTCGCGTGAGGGCTACGTTGACGAACGCATTCGATGAAGCGCTCGTTCGTCGCGGCCTCCTGCGGCCGGAGGAGATGCGAACGTTCGAAGCCGACGCGCTCGTCGATACCGGAGCGGTCCGGACCATCCTGCCGCCGGATGTCGTCGCTCGTCTCGGCCTTCAAACGCGCGGGCAGCGTCGCGCCGAATACGCCGACGGTCGCACGGCGGTCGTTCCCGTGACCGAGCCGGTCCTCGTAACGCTCGAAGGCCGAGACACGCTCGATGAAGCGCTCGTCCTCGGCGACGAGGTCCTGATCGGTCAGACGGTGCTCGAGAAGCTCGACCTGTTCGTCGACTGTCAGCGTGGGCGGCTCATCCCCAATCCCGCTCACCCCGACGAGCCGATCACGAAGGTGAAGTTAGCGACCGTCTGACGAAGTCGCGGCGCGATGTCAGAGCGCTTTTCATCCCCGCCAGCTCGGCGGCTCGATCGGGATCCACGGCCGCGACAGGTTCAAGTCGTCGACGATGGCGTTGGCGGCGTTGTAGCCGGGCGCGCCGTTGACGCCGCCGCCGTGGCTCGACGATCCGCACAGGTACAGTCCCTCGATGGGCGTGCGGTTTCCGGCCAGCATTGCGCCGCTCGACGTCGAGCGGCGTGAAGAGGTACGTCGCGAGGACGTTCTCGTCCGTCAGGTTCGGCGCGTACTGGCGCCACACGTCGAGGAGCTGCGCCGTGTATTCCTTCCGCCGGCGGTCCCAGCCCTCGGGCCCGTCCGGCAGCGCGTACGGCGCGAACGGCCACCAGAACGCCGAGTGCTTGCCGGCAGGGGCGTAGCCCGGATCGAAGCGCGTGTTGCAGGCGCCGTTGCCCATCAGGTGATCGGGCAGCTCGTTGCGCCGGCACTGGTCGAAGCAGCGGATCACCTGCTCGGTGTCGTCCCAGCCCATGAACAGGTTGAACGCACGGTCGATGTCGGGATCGAACTTCGCCGAGCTGTAGAGCGGCGGCTCGCTCAACGCGAGATGGATCGTGAGCAGGCTGTGGCTGCCCCAGTACCAGGCGTTGAGCTTGGTCCGGACCTCGTCGGGAAACGCGGACTCGCCGACCAGCTTCATGGTCGCCGGCGCGTCGATCGCGCTGGCCACGAAGCGCCGCGCCGCGAAGCGCCGGCCGTCGGCTAGCTCGACACCGACGGCGCGGCCGCCCTTCACTCGGATCTCACGCACCTCGGCGCCGGTCTCGACGTGCCCACCACCCGCCTCGATCAGGCGGGCGAGCGCCTGCGGCAGCGCCGAGGAGCCACCGACGGGCAGGGCCAGCCGCGTGATGTTGGCCATCGTCGAGGCGAAGAGCAGGCCGGTGCCCGGCTCGTTCTCCGCCGTCGTCACGTGCATGAAGAGCTTGAGGAAGCTCTTCACGCGATGATCCTCGAAGTGGCGATCCACCGCTTCGAAGAGGGAGAGCGGCGCGTGGCTGAGCAGATCGGCGCCTTGCGGACCGGTCAGCCGCGCGCGCAGCTCGGCCGGGGCCAGCGGCGCGTTGTAGAGCAGCGACGTAAAGAGCGGCCGCATCGACTCCGTCCACGTCGCGTGCAGGTGGCGGTAGGCCTCGGCGTCGTGGCGCGAGAAGCGGGCGAGCGAGGCGCACGTCCGCTCCACGTCCTTGTGGATGACGATGCAGGTGCCATCGCGGAACGTCGCCCCCTGCTGGACGGGCGGCTCGACGTAGGAAAAGCCGAAGCGCCAGAGCTCCAGGTCGCGCACGAACGGCGCGTTCTCGAGCCCGATGTAGAAGTTCGAGTGCAGGTTGAAGCGAAAGCCCGGGATGATCGGCTCGTCCGTCGTGCAGCCGCCGCCGATCCACGGGTTGCGTTCGAGGACGAGCGGCCGCTGCCCGGCCAGGACCATGTACGCGGCCAGCGTGAGGCCGTTGTGGCCGCCGCCGATCACGATGCCGTCGAACACCCCCGTCGTCATCGCTCGATCCCGAGGTGGCGGGATATCAGATCTGGTTGCGCGTCCAGCTCGGCCGGAGTGCCCGCGCACGTCACGCGTCCGGTCGTGATCACGTACACGAAGTCCGCCACCTCCATGGCCAGGCCGACGTTCTGCTCGACGAGCAGGATCGAATGGCCCTGGCTGCGGAGCCGCCGCATGATCGCGCCGAGCTGCTGCACGATGACCGGCGCGAGCCCTTCCGACGGCTCGTCCATCAAGATGAGATCGGGATTCGCCATCAACGCGCGACCGATGGCCAGCATCTGCTGCTCGCCCCCCGACAGATTGCGGGCGCGCTGACCGAGGCGGTCACCGATCTGCGGGAATTCTCTCACTACCTCGCTCAAGCTCCATCGTTCTGCGCGACCCCGGCCGCCCGGTCCGGTCCGGCCACCGAGCCCGGCCAGCGCGCTCTGCGGCATCTGGAGGTTCTCGCGCACGGTGAGCGAGGGAAACGTCCGCCGGCCCTGGGGAACCAGCGCGATGCCGAGCTGAGCGATCCGGTACGGAGGCAGCCCGACGACGTCGCTCCCGCGGAATGTGATTCGACCGCGCCTGGGCGGCGTGAGCCCCGCGACCGAGCGGATGAGCGTCGTCTTGCCCATCCCGTTGCGGCCGAGCAAAGCGACGATCGTCCCCGAGGCGACACGAAGCGACAGTCCCTGCAGCACGTAAGAATCGCCGTAGTAGGTGTGAATGTCCTCGATGGCGAGCAGATCCGCGGGGCGGGAATCAGCGGCGGCCAAGGTAGACCTCTCTGACCTCGGCGTTGCCTTGAATGACCTCGGGCGGGCCATCGAGCATGACCTTGCCCCGGTGCAACACGGTCACCTCGTCGGCCAGGCCCATCACCACGCTCATGTCGTGCTCGATCAGGATGACCGTCACGGCGCGTGGGATGTCGGCGATCAGCTCCGACACGCGCTGGCGCTCGGCCGGAGCGAGCCCGGCCGTCGGCTCGTCGAGCAGCAACACGCGCGGGCGGCTGGCCATCGCGAGCGCCAGCTCGAGCTGGCGCCGCTCGCCATAGGAGAGCGCGCGAACGACGACGTCGCGCCGGTGCGCGAGGCCGACCTTGTCCAGCTCGCCGAGCGCCTGCTCGCGCGTGTCGCTCAATCGGTCGACGGACCGGTGCACCATCCACTTGAGCCGGCTCGTGCCGTGCACGGCGAGCGCGACGTTCTCGAGCACGGTGAGCCCGAGGAAGACGTTACTGATCTGATAGGTCCGGCCGACGCCGAGACGGGCCCGCCGGTACTCGGGCATCCGCGTGACGTCGGCGCCGAAGAGCAGGATGCGGCCACTCGTCGGCCGGAGCACGCCCGTCAGGCAGTTGAAGAACGTCGTCTTGCCTGCACCGTTCGGACCAATGATGGCTCGGCGCTGGCCTGCCGGCACGCGCAGCGAGGCGCCGTCGACGGCGTGGACGCCACCGAACGAGCGCGACAGCGCGACGGTCTCGATCGCCGGCGTCAGGGCCGCGTCTCCTCCGGCGCGAGCTGGCTCGCCGTCGGGAGCCGCCGGCCCCGCCGGAAGCGCTCGGCGACTCCGAGCAGGCCGTGAGGCGCCCACAGCACGGTGGCGATGAACACGAGGCCCATCGCCGTCATCCACCACGCGACGAAGTACGCGCTGCCATAGCTCCGGATCAGGATGATGACGGCCGCGCCGAGAAACGGGCCGAGCACGGTGCCGGAGCCGCCGAGGATGACCATCAGGACGGCCTCGGCCGAGACGAGGAAGCCGGCCGCCGCCGGCGATACGAAGCGGTTCCAGTAGATATAAAGGACGCCGGCGAGCCCGGCCAGGGCGCCCGACAGCACGAACGCGGCGAGCTTGTGGGCGCCCACTCGATAGCCCAGAGTTCGCATGCGGCTCTCGCTCTCGCGGATGCCCCGCAGTGTCAGCCCGAAGGGCGAGCTGATTAGTTTCCGGTATCCCAGCGCGCAGGCCACGATCGTGGCCAGGACCAGGTAGTAGTAGTCGTCGAGCCGCTGGAACCGGAATCCCGCGATCACGGGCGCCGGAACGTTGCTGACGCCGTTCTCACCGCCCGTGAACGACGTCCATCGCATCGCCGCGCCCCACACGACGTTGCCGAGGGCGAGCGTGAGCAGAATGAAGTACACGTCGCCGGTGCGAACGGCGAGGCCGAACACGACGGCGAGCAGCGTGGCAGCGACGAGGCCGCCCAGGACCGAGAGCGCGAACCCCTGGCCGTGGCGGACCTCGAGGATCGCGGTGGCGTAGGCGCCGACGGCGAAGAACGCCGCGTGGCCCATCGGCAGGAGCCCGACGTGGCCGATCAAGAGATCCGCGCTGAGCGCGAAGAGGCCGAAGACCAGGATCTGGATGAGCAGGCTCGTCCAGAAGGTGTCGAGCACGCGCGGCGCCGCGAGCGCCACCACCGCGACGAGGACCCACGCGCTCGGTGCGGCAGCGCGCCGCCAGCTCAAGGGATTCCGCTTCATCGTCGCGGGCGCAGCGTAGCACGCGCACGGGTACTCTCCTGGCGGGTTCGTTACGCGGCGGTGGACCCTCCCGAGGAGGACGGTCTCTTGTTGAACGCTTCAGCACAGTCCGGGTGCATGCTGTCGATCGCAGTGGCGTAGCGCGGCTGGTCTGCGTCGATCGTCTTGCCGCAGACGGGGCAGATCGGCTCACGTCGGGCCGAGTCCTTCGATGTGCGGCGCTCGCTCTCCTCAAGGAGGCTGTATCCCCTCTCGGTCAGCCTGCGGGACTCGGCGATCTGCGCCTGACACGAGAGGATCTGCCAACACCATTCGTGAAACGAGTCGCCGTCCAGGGAGACGTGCGCCGCGTCGGCTATCGGTTGGCTGCAACGCGTGCACTTGGGAACGTCAGCGGGCATGCGGGACACGGGAGTCATGGGCAGGACCCTCACAGCATTCATCAAAGGGCCTGTCACCGGGGTCCCGACGCCAGGTGCGTCAACCCTGGGGGCCGGGGTGGCGGCGACGCAACTATACCAGCCTTCGGTGCCCCCGGCTCGGAGCCGCCGGTCGGCCGGTATGCACCGGGGAAGCACCTGCCTGGGGGTTTACGAGATGAGCGCGGCTGCGTACTAAGGGGGAGTGGGCGGTTTGAGCGCCTGCTACTCCCCCTCTTCTGGCACCGCGCCCCGGCAAAAGTCGGGGCCTGTGGAAGGTTCCGAGTCGCCGCCGAGAGCTGCTACGACGCCCTCGACGGCGCCTCCGTCATCGGGTGGCGTTCCCTCCATGCGCTACCGTGTACCTCCGCATGCTCCCGGCGTCAAGCCGCCGCGCGCCACAACCTCGTCACGCCTCACGACCGAACAGACCGGTGGGGCGCACGAGCAGCAGAATGGCCATCGGGCCGAAGATCATGAAGTAGGAGAACTCGGGGAGGAGCCACCGGCCGTACGCATCAACGAGGCCGACGATCACGCTGCCGGCCATAGCGCCGCCCAGGCTCCCGAGGCCGCCGACGATGACGACCACGAGCGCGTAGGCGAGGATCTCCCACTCGGCGCCGGGATAGAGCGTGAGGAACGCGCCGCCGGCCACGCCCGACACGCCGGCGAGGAATGCCGCGAGGCCGAACACCAGCGCGAACAAACGGTCGATGTTGATGCCGACCGCGTTCACCATCTCGCGATCGTCCACGCCGGCGCGGATGATCGCGCCGAGCTGCGTGCGGTGGTAGAGCAGCCCAAGGGCGAGCGCGATCACGGCGCCGAACACGATCAGCAGAAAGCGGTAGCGCGGATAGACGAGCCCTCCGGGCAGATCGATGGGGCCGCGCGCGAACTCGGGCTGCGGGATGCGCAGCGGGTTGCCTCCCCAGGTCAACAGGCACACGTCGGCGATGACGTAGGCGACGCCGACGGTGAGCAGCACCTGGCCGAGCACGTTGTCGCGCGTACGCCGGATCAGGAACCGGTCGGTCGCCCAGCTCACGACGACGATGCCGAGCCCGCCCGCGAGCAAGCCCAGCCAGAAATTTCCGGTGAGGCGGAGCATCGAGAGGCCGAGATACCCGCCGAGCAGGTAGAAGCCGCCGTGGGCGAGGTTCACCAACCGCACGAGACCGAACGTGAGCGTGAAGCCGCTCGCCAGCAGGAACAGCAGCGCGCCCATGGACAGGCCGTTGAGGGCCTGGAGGATCCAGGGCGTCATCAACGGCGCGCGCGGATGGCGGCGAAGACCCGGGCCGGCGTGACCGGCAGCGCGGTGAGCGAGACGTCGAGATCTCGGAGGGCGTCGCAGACGGCGTTGGCGATGGCGCCACTCAGCCCGGGATTGCCGCACTCGCCGAGGCCGCGCAGTCCGAGCGGATTCGTGTGCGCCGGCACCTCCTGATAGAAGGACTCGACGGGCGGCACGTGATCGGCCGCTGGCAGCGCGTAATCCATCAGCGATCCCGTCAGGAGCTGGCCCTCGGCGTCGTACTGGAGGCTCTCCAGCAGCGTGTTGCCGATGCCGAAGGCGACGCCACCGGTGAGCTGGCCGTCGATCAGGGCCGGGTTCACGGCGCGCCCGACGTCGGCGCCGACCACGATCCGGCGCAGGGTCACCAGGCCGGTCTCGATATCCACGTCAGCGACGACCGCCACCGCGCATCCGGCGTACGTGACCTTGGGGACGTTGAACGACGCGCCCACGGCGAGCCGGCGCTCGGCGGCGAGCGCACCCAGCGTGACCTCACGGCCGCGCGCGGTCAGCACGCCGGCGCCGTACTTGATCTCGTCCTCGGGAACGGCGAGCCGCGTCGCCGCACGACGACGCGCTTCGGACAGCAGCTTGGCCGCCGCCATGTGGGCGGCGTTGCCCGCCGTGACGGTGCCGCGCGAGCCGTACGTGCCGACGCCGCTCTCGACGGCGGAGGTGTCGGCGTGCCTCACGTCGAAGCGCCCGGCGGGAAGACCAAGCGCGTCGCCGACGATCTGGGCCAGCACGGTCTCGAGGCCCGGGCCCATCGAGGCGGCGCCGGTGTCCACGGTGATGCGGCCGTCGGCGTGGGCTTCGAGCTGGGCGGTCTCGAACGGCCCGAGCCCGGTCTTCTCGACGTAGACCGCGAGCCCGATTCCGCGCCGCACGCCCTGGGCGGCGAGCCGCTGCTGCTCAGCGCGGGCTCCCGCGTAGTCGAGACGCGTCAGCAGCGTGTCGAGCAGCCCGGGGAAATCGCCGGAGTCGTACACGGTGTTGACGCCGAACGACACGGTGCCGATGTCGTACGGCATCTCGTCGGCGCGGATCAGGTTGCGCTTCCTGATCTCGGCGGCGTCGATGCCGAGGCGGACCGCCGCCGTGTCGAGCAGCCGCTCCCGTACGAAGTTGCACTCCGGGCGGCCGGGCGAGCGCAGCGTGCCCACCGGCGTCTTGTTGGTCACGACGCTCCAGAGATCGCACGAATAGTTCGGGACGCGATACGGCCCGGGCAGGAGCGCGGCGCCGAATTCCGCGGGCACGAGCCCGGCCGTGCGCACGTAGGCGCCGATGTCGGCGTGGATGATGCTGCGGATGGCCACGATGCGTCCGTCGCGATCGAAGCCGATCTCGACGGCGTTGGTCAGCTCGCGGGCGTGGTTCGTCGCCAGCAAGCTCTCGCTCCGGTCCTCGATGAAGCGCACGGGCCGGCCGAGCTGGAGCGCGGCCAGCGGAATCAGGATGTCCTCGGGATAGAGCTCTCCGCGCACACCGAATCCACCGCCGACGTCGACTTCCGTCAGGCGGAGCCCGCCCACGGGCAGCTCGAAGATCGGCGCCAGGATGGAGCGGTTGATGTGAATGCACTTGGTCGATCCGAGCAGGTGCAGCTCGCCGCCGGTGACCGCGGGCGGCACCGCCACCAGGCCCCGCGTCTCGAGCGCGCACGCGGTTTGCCGCGGATACGTGAAGCGCTCGCGGATCACGAGCGGCGCCTCACCGATGGCGCGGTCCGCGTCACCGACGCGCATGCGAATCACCGCGACGTTGTTCGAATCGGTGTTGGCAAACAGCCGGGCCGCCCCGGGCGCCAGCGCCGCCTCCACCGTGGCGCACACGGGCAGCGGTTCGTACGCCACGTCGATCAGAGCGAGAGCGTCGACCGCGACGTAGCGGTCCTCCGCGATCACGAGCACGATCGGCTCGCCGGCGTAGCGCACGACGCCGCGCGCGATGGCCGGCTGCAAATAGCGGGCGGTGCCGTCCGGGGCCGGAACGCGATGCGGGATCACCGCCTTGTCGGGAACGTCCGCCGCGGTGAGAACGGCGCGAACACCGGGCAGCGCGAGCGCACGACGGGCGTCGATCCGGCCGATGCGCGCGTGGGCGTGGCGCGAGCGGAGCACGGCCGCCTCCAGCATCCCGGGCACGCGGACGTCGGCCACGAAGCGGCCGGCCCCGGAGGCGAGGCGCTCGCCTCCGACGCGCGGCTCGGCGGATCCGATCATCGGATCAGCGCTGGTAGGGGCCCCGCGCCATGTACTCCTGGGGCGACCACGTCCAGAACTGCGAGACGTTCTCGTAGGTCTTGATGGGCACGTTGACCTTCACCTCGCCCAGCGTCGGGTGCTTCATCTTCACGACCTTGGAGATGTAGACGTTCTGGACGGGGTTGTCGTACTCGTCGAGGCGGATCGGCCCGCGCGGCGCCGTGAACTTCGCCTTCCTCACCGCGGCGAGGAACGCCTCGCGGTCCTCGACCTTCCCCTGGATCGACTCGGCGGCGACCTTCGCCCACAGCGCGCTGGTGTACGTCGCCTCCGCGAAGTAGGCCGGAATGTACTTGTAGCGCTTCACGAAGGCGTCGATGAACGCCTTCATCTCCGGCGTCTCCAGTCCTTCCGCATAGTGGAGCGAGTGGCCGATGAGCCCGACCGCGCGCTCGCTCGCCTCGGAGAGCACGTCGGCGAGCAGCCAGTAGTTGCCGTGGATCTTGTACTTGCGGTCGTATCCGAAGTCGTACCACTGCTCGAGCAGACGCAACCGATCGGTGCCCACCACCGTCGGCAGCACGCAGTCGGTGTCCTGCGGAATACCGCCCAGGATCGGGCCATAATCCGTCGTGCCGATCGGCGACCAGAAGATCTTCGCGACCTTCCCGCCTGCCTGCTTGAACGTCGCCACGGCGCCCAGCGTGTTCTCGTGGCCGAACGTGTAGTCCTGGCCGATGAACGTCGCGTTGCGGCAGCCGAGATCGCTGTAGGCGTACGCGCCGAACGGGTGCGAGGTCTGGCTGGCCGAGAAGCCGGTCCGGATCACCGAGGGCACGCGCTTCCACTTCGTCAGCTCGTCGGCGCCGGCGATGGAGACGAGCACGGGCACGCCCGTCTCACGGCTCACCTGGGCAACGGCGGGGCCTTCGTGGCCGCACAGCGGCCCGATGATGAAGTGCACCTTCTCGGCGTGAACGAGCCGGCGCGCGTGGGTGATGGCGTTGTCAGGGTTGCAACCGGTGTCGGCCACCAGCACCTTCACGGGCCGGCCCGCCATCTTGTACCCTTGCTGCTCCCAGAAGAGCTCGTGACCCCGCACAGAGTCGACGCCGGACTTCGCAATCGGCCCCGTGAGCGGCGCGAGCAGGCCGATGCGGATCTCGGACGGCGCTTGAGACAATCCGCGCTCGGCACCCGACACCAGCACGGCGAGGATCGTGAGCGCTACCACGACGGCCGATCGGAAGGTCATCGCGCGCCTCCTGGGCGTAGAATGCGGCAGACGTTATCAGCGCGCTCGAAGGCAAGTCAACCACCGAGGAGACAGCATGGCGCGGCTCGAGCTTCCGCGAACCGAGAAGCACAACCGCTGGAACCGCGACCTGCCGCCGCGGGCCCATGCCGCCGACGGTGACGTGATCGTGTTCCACACGACGAGCGCCGACGACGACCAGATCGATCCCGAGCGTCCCACGTTCGTCGGCTACGACCGGACGCGCGTGCATCCCCTCACCGGGCCGGTGTACGTGCGCGACGCCGAGCCGGGCGACGTCCTGGACGTCGAAGTGCTGGACGTCGAGACGGGCGAGTGGGGCTGGCAGATGCTCACCCGGCACCTCGCCTATCTCCGCGACTTCGTCGAGAAGGAGACGATCATCATTTCGCGCATCGATCGGGCGCGCGGCGTGGCCCGCTATCCGTCGGGCGCGGAAGTTCCGCTGGCGCCGATGCCGGGGATCATCGGCGTGGCGCCGGCCGCGCACGGCGAGTTCCGCACGATTCCGCCCGGGCCCCACGCCGGCAACATCGACGTGCGCGAAGTCCGGCCCGGCGTCTCGCTGCGCATCCCGGTCTTCGTTCCGGGCGCGCTCCTCTCCGTCGGTGACGTCCACGCCGCTCAGGGTGACGGCGAGGTCTGCCTGAACGGCATCGAGACACGCGGCCGCGTGGAGACGCGCATTCATCTCCGGAAGCGGCAGGTGCAGGATCGTCCGCATATCAAGACACCGACGCACTACGGCCTGCTCGGCACCGGCACGACCGTCGACGAGGCGTGTCGGGACGCGTTGAGCGCCGCCGTCGTCTGGCTGGCCACGGCCGCCGGCATCTCACGCGAAGAGGCCTACGCGCTCTGCAGCGCG
>WNFO01002940.1_pt1 | contig 14251 bp, 12 predicted proteins | sample 5400251 | NCBI WGS metagenome assembly WNFO01 (sample SAMN13153354, study PRJNA577476) | soil metagenome | isolation source: 100 cm saprolite under Madrone tree | place: USA:California | collected 2016-06-14 | reverse complement strand
GGGTCGGGAAAGGCTCTTCGCTTCTCCGGCTCGACCATGGACGTGACCGAGCCCAAGGCGACGGCAGGCTTGCTACACGACGCGCTCACGGGGCTGCCGAATCGCGCGCACTTCCTGGACCTGGCGCGGCGTTCATTTGCGCGTACCCGGCGCCGCGAAGGCGATCGCCTGGCGCTCCTCTTCCTGGACGTGGACCGGTTCAAGCCGGTCACCGAGCGGCTCGGCAACGCGGCGGGCGACGAGCTGCTGGTCAAGATGGGCGAGCGGCTCCAGACCTGTCTGCGCGAAGGCGATACGCTCGCGCGCCAGGGCGGGGACGATTTCAGCATCCTGCTCGATGACGTCAAGGACCCGCCCGACGCCGAGATCGTGGCCAGGCGCATCCATGACCTCACCGCCCAGCCGTTCGAGGTCTCGGGAACCGAGGTCTGCGCGACCGTGAGCATCGGCATCGCCCTGAGCGCGTCCGCCCATGCCCGGGTGGAGGACTTGCTGCTGGACGCGGACGCCGCGATGTATCGCGCCAAGGCGCAGGGCCGGGCGCGCTCAGCGCGATGCCGATGCTCACCGTCGCGCAGACCTCGGTTCCCGAGACCTCGAACGGCTGCGCGGTGACGTCATGGATGCGCCTGGCCACGATCTCGGCGTCGGCCGGTTCATTGACGTCATCGAGCAGGATGCTGAAATCGTCCCCACCCTGGCGCGCCAGCGTATCGCATTCGCGCAGGCACGTATGGAGCCGCTCACCCATCTTGACCAGCAGCTCGTCGCCCGCCGCGTTGCCGAGCCGTTCGGTGATCGGCTTGAACCGGTCCACGTCCAGGAAGAGGAGCGCCAGGCGATCGCCTTCGCGGCGCCGGGTGCGCGCGAATGAACGCCGCGCCAGGTCCAGGAAGTGCGCGCGATTCGGCAGCCCCGTGAGCGCGTCGTGCAGCAAGCCTGCCGTCGCCTTGGGCTCGGTCACGTCCATGGTCGAGCCGGAGAAGCGAAGAGCCTTTCCCGACCCGTCGCGCGTGGCCTGACCGCGCGCCAGCACCCAGCGCCAGGTTCCGTCCTCATGGCGCAGCCGATGCTCGCTCTCGAATCGCTCCGACCGACCGTCCAGGTGCGCGCGAATGGCGCCTTGCACCGCCTCCTGGTCCGCCGGATGCACCCGGTCGAACCATTCCGACGGCCTGCCGCCGTCGCCCTTCGCGCCGACCAGCGCGCGCCACGATTCAGACAACCAGAGGCGATCGGTGGCCAGATCCCAGTCCCAGATCCCGTCGCCCGCGCCTTGCCAGGCGAGCGCATACCGATCGCCGGCCGGGTCGCGCTCCTGCACTACCGCCGCGTTTCCCACCTCGCGACCCTTCCGATCGCGAAGCGGCACGACGGTCCATTCGCACATCCGCGGCTCGCCGGACCGCGCCGGCGTCTCGCACAGCAGCTGTGTGGTGTCTCCGTTGGCCAGGGCCTGGCGCAGCTCGGTGCGCGCCTGGGCACGATTCGCACCCGTGTCGGGGAACACCAGCATGGAGAGCTCCCGTTCGACCGCTTCCGCCTCCGGAATCCCGAACAGCCGCTCGGCCGCGGCGTTCCAGGCAGTCACCTTCCGATCGGCGTCGCAGAGCAATGCCGCGAAGGGCGCCTGCTCGAAGAGTCGCGAGACGGAGCGCGTCCTGGGCGAGATCCCCCGACGCCGTTCCGCTTCCGGCCGACGCTTGAGCAAATCAGAGAGCAGCGCGAGCGCGCGCTGGAGAGAAGCGCGATCGCCGTCGGCGCGGCGGTATTCCTTTTCAATCTTGCGGAACAGCTTGCGCAGGTGCGGGGAAGCTTCAAGTTCTTGACCGAGGGCCTCGTCGAGCTGGCGGCGGAGGCGCTTATGCATCCTCAGTCCGGCTCCGGCGCGGTGTCATCGGGCGCCGCGAATTTGAAGCGGGCCCGACTGTAATAATGAAACCTGGAAATCGGATTCAGGGGCGAGCCTTCCCTCAGCTGCCTCGGTGCGTCCTTGCGCGAGGGATGCGCGAACACCAGAGACTACCTTACCCCACGCAATCGCTATGATGCAACAAACCGGACAACAAACCGGACAATCATGGGGATGACATGCAAGGCGGCCGGGCTCAAGCGGCGCAGCTGGTGTTCGTGGTCTTGCTCCTCGCCGTGATCGCCTTCGCGGCGCTCGCACGCAAGCTCCGGCTGCCCTATCCGATCGTCCTGGTCCTCGCCGGTCTCGTGGTCAGCTTCTTGCCCGGCCTCCCCAGGATCGCGCTCGACGCCGACGTCATCTTCTACGTGGTGCTGCCTCCGTTGCTCTACGCGGCGGCGTGGGTGACCTCCTGGCGCGAGTTCTCGTACAACCTCGTCAGCATCGCCTCGCTGGCCATCGGCCTGGTCGGCTTCACAGTGGCGGGCGTCGCGATTTCGGCTCCCTCGATCCTGCCGGCCTTCGACTGGCGCACCGGGTTCGTGCTCGGCGCGGTCGTCTCCACCACCGACGCGATTGCGGCCACCACGATCGCGCGGCAAATGGGACTGCCGCGCCGCATCGTCGACGTCCTGGAAGGCGAGAGCCTGGTGAACGACGCGACCGGACTGCTGGCGCTGGAGTTCGGGGTCTCGCTCCTGGTTTCCGGCATGCCGCCGAGCGCCGTGCACGGGCTGCTGCGCTTCGGCCAGTTGGTCGCCGTCGGATTGGCGGTGGGGCTCCTGATCGGCTGGCTCGTGCGATGGGTGGAAACGCGCATCGACGACGGACCGATCGAGATCGCCATCAGCATCCTCGTGCCTTACGCCGCTTATCTCATCGCCGAGGGCATCCATGGCTCGGGCGTCCTCGCCGTCGTCGCGGCGGGCCTGTTCATCAGCCGCAAGAGCAGCCAGTTCTTCTCGCCCGCCGTCCGCATCCAGGTGTACGCGGTGTGGGGCGCGCTCACGTTCGTGCTCAACGGGCTGGTCTTCCTGCTCATCGGATTGCAGCTGCCCCTCGTTCTTGCGGGCATCCATGAATACGGGCTGGGCACGCTGGCGCTCTCCGGCGCCGCCTTCAGCGCCTTGGTGATCGCGCTGCGGCTCGCCTGGGTCTTTCCCGGGGCCCGCTTTGCCTACTTCATTCGCCGGCGGGTGCTGCATCAGCGGGAGACCGTTCTACCTGCCCGGCAACTGGTGGTGGTGGGCTGGACGGGAATGCGCGGTGTGATCGCGCTGGCCGCGGCGCTGGCGCTGCCGCACAACCTTCCCGGAGGCGTTCCCTTCCCCCAGCGAAACTTGATCGTGTTCATCACCTTCTCCGTGATCCTCGCGACGCTCGTCGCGCAGGGGCTGACGCTCCCGCTGCTGGTCCGGCTGCTGGGGCTCCAGGGCTCGGCGGGACCCGCCTGCGAGGAGCGGGAGGCCCGGCGCATCGCCGTCGAATCCGCTCTGGGGCACCTGGAACTGTCGCGCCCGCGCGACCGGCCCGATCTCGCCCCCGTCTACGATGATCTCGCCCTGCACTATCGCCAGCGGCTCGCAGGCCTTACCGGCGAGGCCTCATCGCAGCAAGGCCGGCCGGTGGACCCTGAGCACCACAGCCGATATCGCGACCTGTCGCGGGAGCTTGCGAAGATCGAACGCGATGCGGCCATCCGGCTCCGCGACGAGGGCCGCATCGACGACGACGCGCTCCGCCAGATCGAGCATGAGCTCGACCTGACGGAGGCGCGACTGCAGGACGCCCGGGCAGGCGTCTGAGGCTCAAGCGTAGCCCCTGCCGCCTGCGGCGGCCGGCGCTAGGCGGCGGTCTTGGCCCGCGCAGCCTTGGCGGCGGAATCCATCCGGGACGCGCCCTGGAAGAAGGCGCCCCTCTCGATCACGAGCGACGGCGTCTCGAGATCGCCGCGGACCTTGGCGGCGCCGCGGATCTCGACGCCGGTCTTCGCCTGGATGTTCCCGTTCACCTCGCCGTGGACCACGATGGTGCCACAGGTGATGTTCGCGTCGATGCGCGCAGCCTCGCCCACCACCAGGACGTCATTGGTGACGATCGTGCCGACGAAGCTCGCATCGATGCGGACGGTGCCCGCGAAGGTCAGCTTGCCCTCGAATCGCACTCCGCGCCCGAGCAGCAGGTCGGTGGCCGCCCCGGGGATCGTCGGAGCTTCGTCTCGCTTCGGCGTCGCTTCCCGGTTCTCGGCCGGCTTCGGCTGCAGTGCCACGCCCGCGTCTGCTGGCGTGACGGGCTTTTCCGCGTTGTTCTGGACGTGCATGACGCCTCATTGGGCCGGTGGGGAGCGAGCGAGCGGGCGCCCGGCGCGACCGGCCCGCTTCCTTCCTTACGCCTGGCCGCCGGCGCCTATTCCCCGTCTACTCGTCTAGCGCGGTCTCCTGCAGGAATTGCAACACCGCCACCTCATCTCGCCGGAGCGCGGCGGGCGGATTTTCACGGCGCGTGGCGTGCGGGGACCCTGAAGGCAGCGCCACGGTGAGCCCCTGCAAGTACGCCCGCAGGAGTCCCGGGTGCACGTAGTACTTCCGGCAGACGGCGCGCGTATTGCCCAGCCGATCAGCCACGGTGTCGATCGCCCGGAGCATGTTTCGCTCCGCCTCGCGCCGGGTCTTCGCCGGCCCGATCGCGCACAGCTGCTTGGCGGCGAGCATGGTGCCCGCCCAGGTCCGGAAGTCCTTCGCGGTGATGTCGCGGCCGGTCGTCTCGCGCAGATACGCATTGACGTCGTCCGAGGAGATGGTCTGGCGCCTGCCCTTGGTGTCGAGGTACTGGAACAGCTCCTGTCCCGGCAGGTCCTGGCACTGCTGCACGATGCGGGCGAGCCGGCGATCGGTGATCGCCACCTCGTGGCTGACGCCGCTCTTGCCGCGAAAGGTGAAGTGCAGCCGCGAGCCTTTGATCTCCACGTGGCGGCCGCGCAGGGTGGTGAGGCCGAAGGAGCGGTTCTCGCGCGCATACTCGTCGTTGCCGACGCGGATCAGCGTCTTGTCCAGCAGGCGCACCACGGTGGCGAGGATCTGGCGCCGGGTCAGGTCGCCGGCGCGCAGGTCGCGCTCCACCCGCTCGCGGATGTCGGGGAGGATCTCGCTGAACTCGAGCATGCGGCGGAACTTCGACTTGTCGCGGGCCGCCCGGTAGAGCGGGTGATACCGGTACTGCTTCCGTCCCCGAGCATCGCGCGCCGTGGCCTGGATGTGGCCGTGCGGATCCGGACAGATCCACACGTCGGTCCAGGCCGGCGGGATCACCAGCCCCAGGATGCGGCGGCGCTCGGCGCCGTCCGAGATCCGGGCGCCGTCCGGCGCATAGAACACCCAGCCCTTTCCCGCGCGTTGCCGGCGGATACCGGCCACGCCGTCGGTCACGTAGAGAAGGCCGGCGCGCGTGGCCGTCTCGCGATGCTCCTGGATCCGCAGCGACAGCATCGATCGGGCCTGTAGCACGAGGGAGCGCGAGGGCCGAAAAATCCTCCCTGCCGCGGGGTGAGCCCGGGTGGTTACCAGTCCTCTTTCTCGAATCGCATCCCGGTCTGTCCGGCGATCCAGGCGATGTCCGCCATCGCGTCGGGGTTGCCACAGGTCAGCACCACCGTTCGCGCGGGCTCGATCCTCGCCTTCAGCAGCTCGATCGGCCGCGTCCGCGGCAAGGCGGGCGCTGTCGCTCCCAGATCCTTCGCCGGCAGATCGAAAAGATGGCGCAGCAGGTTGTTTGCCCTGCCGGTGCCGAGCTGCGGGTCGGCGAGGTCGCGGGCGGTGGGCCGGCTCACCGAAGGGACGTAGACGAGGTCGAAGGAGTTTGATTTCTCGATCTCCAGCAGCTCCCGGTGGTACGCGAGCTCCTCGTGAGTCCGGTTGGCGTGCAGCAGCGTGTAGCGCGCAGCGGGCCGCTTTCCCTTGCGCGCTTCCTGGTCGAGTTGCTTGACCATCGACACGAACGGCGCCAACCCGGTGCCGGTCCCCACCATCAGCACGTGATCGAACCCGGCCGCGCGCTTCGCGAGCGTAAAGTCGCCGACGATCCGCTCGACGTACGCCAGCCGGTCGTTCTCGTGCGACTCGACACCCCTGAAGAGCGATTCGGTGAACCGCCCCAGCACGCCGTCCCGTCCGCGCTCGAGCACCACGTAGAACTCGAGGTAGTTCCCATCCGCCGTTTCGAACGGCGCCGAGGAGATCGAATAGGAGTGCGTCACCGATCCCCGCTTCTGCTTTCCCTCGGCGTCGAGGTCGGGGACGAAGTTCACCTCGTTCCCGTCCTTCACCTTTCGCGTCAGCAGGCAATCTTCGCGGCGGAGCGCGATGTACTGGCCCGCCTCGTAGGATGGGAATCGCGCGCCGTCCATGGCGATCACGCGGAACAGCGAGAGGCTCGGCGAAAGCCTGTGCCACTCGACGATACGCCCGGGCTTGAGCTCGGCCATGGTTCTCCTTCGAACGGCGACAATCTAGCGGACCGCCGCGCGCGCAGCGAGTTCAAAGCAAGAAACAGCGCCATGCCAGGGTCGGCGTTGTGCGCGGCGGCGGGTGCGAGGAACCGCTAGACTCACCCCATGCGGCTCTTCGCCGTCCTGCTTTGCTTGCTCTCCGTGGATGCGCCAGCCGGCGAAGGGGATCCCCCCGGGACCGTCTCCGTCGATCTCGAGACAGGCGAGACCACTCCGGTCCATGCCGAGTCCGGCGCCAGCGTGATCTGCGATGACCCGCACGTCGTCGCGCTCGAGTTCACGGCCGACGGCAACGGCCTCTTGCTGCGTGCGCTCGAGCCCGGCAGCACCTTGTGCGGCGTCTGGCTTCCGGGCGAGAAGCCGGGAGGACTCTACCGGGTCAAAGTGCGCGCGAAAAAGGGCGAGCCGAAGCCGGCTCCTGCTCCTGCCAGCGCGGCCGCGGTCAACGACGGCGGGACCTGACGCCCCGGCCCTCGACGCTCGTCCGGACAGGCTTGCTGCGTGGCGCATGTCGATCGTTCGTGCGACAACGCATCGTTTCATGTGCGCGGAGGAGCCGTGCGGAACGGCCAGGATCGCGATACCGCAGCGGCATTGCGCGAAGTCGCCCTGGGAGCCCTCGCGCGGACGACGGGGTCCCCGCTCGTCGAGGGCAATGGCGTGCGCGTGCTGCACGACGCGCCTGAGAACTACCCGGCATGGGAGCAAGCGATCCGGGCGGCGCGGCGCAGCGTCCACATGGAGATGTACATCTTCCGCGCCGACCGATGGGGCAGCAGCTTCGCCGCGCTGCTCGCCGAGCGTGCCGCGGCGGGGGTCAAGGTACGCGTTCTCTGCGACTGGTTCGGCTGCTGGTCCACGCCGCGCCGCCTCTTTCGCGAGCTGCTCCGCGCCGGCGGCGAGATGCGCTTCTTCAACCCGCCACATCCAGCGAACCCCCTGGCGGCGCTGCGGCGAAACCACCGGAAGGTCATCTGCGTCGACGGCTCCGTCGGCTTCGTCTCGGGCCTCTGCATCGCGGATCCCTGGATGGGCGACCCTGCGCAGGGGATTCCTCCCTGGCGCGACACGGGCGTGGAGCTGCGCGGGCCGTCGGTCGCCGATGCCGAACAGGCATTCGCCCGTTCCTGGCGTCATGCCGGCGGTGCCATCGCCGAGGAAGAGGTGCCCAGCCGGGGCTCGATCGCCCGGGCGGGCGAGCATCGGGTGCGGGTCATCGCCACCACTCCGGAAACCGCGGCCGTCTTCCGCATGGACCTGCTGGTCGCGTCGCTGGCCCGCGAGCGCCTCTGGCTGACGGACGCCTACTTCATGGCGAACGTCCCCTACGTCCAGGCGCTGCGGCGCGCTGCCGCCGACGGCGTGGACGTCCGGTTGTTGCTGCCGTCGAACAGCGACATCGGCTGGATCGCCGCGGCCTCCCGAACCATGTACGGCGCCCTGATCGACGCGGGCATCCGCGTCTTCGAGTGGCGCGGCCCGATGCTGCACGCGAAGACCGCGGTCGCCGACGGGCTCTGGACGCGCGTGGGCTCGACCAACCTCAACGCGGGCAGCTGGATGAACAACTGGGAGATGGACGTCAGCATCGAGGACGCCGCGATCGCGCAGCAGATGGAAGCGCGCTATGCAGCCGACCTCCAGAATGCCGACGAGATCGTGCGCAGCGGATCGAACGGCGCCATCGCCCTGCAGGCGCGCCCGGCGCCCGCCTCCCCGCGGAGCGCCGCCCGTCACAAAGGCATCCGCGGTGGCGTCGCCCCGACGGGAGCGGGGAGCGGCGCTCAGCTCTTGCGCGAGGTCGGAAACCTGGGCAGCGCGGTGGGAGCCGCCGTCACCGGACAGCGGCCGCTGGAGAGCTTCGAGTTCCGCCCTCTGATCACCTTCGGGACGGCCCTGCTCTTGCTGGCGGCCCTCGGCTTCTGGAGGCCGCAGCTGGTCTTCTGGCCGATCGGCGGCGTGCTCGCCGCGCTGGGGTTGCAGCTGGTCGCCCGGGGCCTCCAGGCGCGCTTCTCTCGAAGACGCGGGCGGACGAACCCGAGCTGACGTTCAGTCATCGCGACTGCGGACGCCGGCAGGCAGTCTCACCTGCCGGCGCCAACCTGGATCCGCTACGGGTACTGGCCTTTCAGCGTCACGCCTGAATACGCCGCGAAGCCGCGGAGCATGACGAAGTAGTCCCCTGCCACCGGGTTCGTGAACGTGCACGTCTCGTTGTTGCCGTTCAGGTAGGGCCGGCAGTCGTAGCTGGCGGTGGTCGGACGCGCCCCGCGACGGACGTACAGATCCGCATCGCCCGTGCCCCCGGAGATGGTAAAGACCACCCTCGCCTGTCCGGCGGGGACCGCCAGCTTCCAGAACTGCTGCGACCCGGAAGCGCCCGAGATCCCCGTGACCGGAACTCCGTTGGTCAACGCCGTGGTGGTGTCGGCGGCATACGTCGCTTTCAACGTCACGCCCGAGTAGGAGGTGTAGCCGTTGAGCATGACGTAGTAGTTGCCGGCGGCGGGGTTGTTGACGGTACACGTCTCGTTGTTGCCGGTGATGTAAGGCCGGCAGTCGTAGGTGGTGAGGGTCGGCCGGGATCCGAACCTCGTGTACAGGTCCGCATCGCCCGTCCCGCCGCTGATCTGCACGGTCAAGGTGCCCTGCCCGGCCGGAACGCTGACGAAGAAGAACTGCTGGGAGTTGACCGCGCCTGACAGATTGGTGACGGGCACGCCGTTCGAGAGCTGCGTATCGCCGCTCGGCGTGGTCACCGTGACCGACGCGCTGGCCGTGTGCGTGGTGGGCGCCGACGAGCCGGTCACGGTGAAGGTGGCCGTGGCGGCGGGCGCCGACGCTGCCGCGGTGAGCGTGAGCGTCGAGCTGGCGCCGGCCGTCACCGAGCCCGGGTTGAAGGAACCGGTCACTCCCGTGGGCAGGCCGGACACGGACAGCGCGATGGTCTGTGTGCTTCCGTTCAGCGCGGTCGAGGTCACGGTGTAGTTGGTCGCCTGGCCAGCCGCGACGGTGGCGCTCGACGGGCTCACCGCGATGCTGAAGTCCTGGATGGCGAGCGTCACGGTCGTGCTGTGCGTGGCGCTGGGCGCTGACCCGGTGACCGTCAGGGTGTAGTTCCCGGCAGCCGCAGTGCCCGCGTTCACGGTCAGCGTCGAGCTGTTGCCCGTGGCCACCGACGTCGGGTTCAGGCTGGCCGAGGCGCCCGACGGAACTCCGGAGACGCTCAGCGAGATGGACTCCGCGGCGCCGGTCAGTACCGTCGTGGAGATGCTGCTCGTGCCGCTGCCGCCCGAGACCAGCGCGAGCGAGGCTGGGTTCGACGAGATCGAGAAGTCGTTCGCCGGCGGCGCGGGCTGGACCGTGAGCGTCACGGGGGTGCCATGCGTCGCTCCAGGCGCGGTCCCTGTCACGGTGAGGGTATACGTTCCCGCGGCTGCCGTGCCCGCGTTGACCGTGAGCGTCGAGCTGCCGCCCGTCGTCACCGACGTCGGGCTCACGGTTGCCGAGGCGCCTGAAGGCGCGCCGCTCACGGTCAGATTGATGGTCTCCGCCGTGCCGCTGACGAGCGTGGTGGAAATGGTGCTGGTGCCGGTCGCGTTGGGCGCGAGGGTCAGCGAGCTCGGGTTGGCCGAGATGGAGAAGTCGTTCGCGGGCGCGGCCCCGCAGCCCGGGAACTTGAACGAGCCGATCCGGGTCTTCCAGTTGAAGGCGCCGTTGGCAGGGATGTACTCGGTCGTGAACCAGAAGGTGCAGTCGTCCACCGGATCGACCGCCATCATCGAGTAGTCGCCCCAGCGCGCCAGCGAGGATCCGGTCTGCGAGCCGGCGCCGGCGATGATGCTGCCTTCGCCCTGCGTCATCTGTCCCGGCGCGTCGCCGGCGAGGCGGCCGGTATACCGGATCTCCGGGTGCAGCGTGGAGCTGGACGTGCTGAACCCGAGCCCCATGTTGCCGGCCTGGTCCAGGGCGATGGAGCCCATCCAGCGGTACGACGCGTCCGGCGCGTACGTGCCCTGCTGGAAGATGGAAGGCGTGCCGCTCGCGACGCGAACTTCGTACCAGCGAACGCCCGTCGACGAGCCCGAGGTGATCGAATGGTTGACGACCAGCGCCTCATGGTCGGCGAAGTTGCGGTACGCGAGGCGGAACATGAGCCGGTCCGCCAGCGAATCCAGCCTCTGCGTGGTGCCGGACTGCGGAATGCAGGTGCCGCCGGCGCACGCTTCGCTGTAGGCCGCCGTGTTCAGCGTGGTGGGCCCGGTGAACGTCGAGCTCGACGGTGTCGTCCAGTTGACGTGGAACTTCCAGAACGCGAGCGTATTGGCGCTGGCGCCCAGGGCCAGGAGGTAGTTCGGCGCGCCGGTGGGCGGCAACCGTTGGCCGTCGAGATCGGCCGGCAAGAGGCCGCCGTAGGCGGTGCTGGTGTCGAAGCACTGCTGCGTCGCCGCGGCCCCGGCCAGCATCTTGGCCCGGTCGTACGCGCAGACCTTCGAGCCCAGGAATGCCGTCCCCGCCGCGCTGAACATGTTGAAGGTGACGTAGTAGCCGTCCGGCCAGACGCCCATCTTCGGGTAGTCGTTGAACCCGGTGTAAGGGAACGAATACCGGTAGTACGACCCGGTCGGATCGGCCGTCTGGGAAACTGCCACGCACTGAAGAAAAGGCTTCGTCGTCCCGTTCGCGCCGGTGACGGAGAACTGGGAGATCACCCACCGGTCGGCGATGGGGTCGTAGATCACGACGGGATCTCCGTCGTTGTTGGTCTGGCAATCGCCGCCGAACCCGCTCCAGAGCGTGTTGATGGGCACCGGTCCGTAGACGGGAGTGCCGCTCTTGTTGAAGACGGCGAAGTCGGTGTTGACCGTCTGGACATAGTGGTTGGGACCCACGTCGCCGTTGGTATCGGGCGGCGCGGCATTGACGCTGAAGGTGCCCGAAGGACCGGAGAAGCCATTGCCGACCCCGTCGAAGTTCTTCGAGGTCGCCGGAATGAGCAGCGCGGGCGCGCTCAACTGGGCCACGGAATCGAACGCAGCGCTGGTGTTGAACTTGCGGGGGAGCTTCTTCACCTCGTGCTCGATGCGCTGCCCGGAGGAAGGGGCGATCGGGATCAGGGTGAGCGGAGGCGAGTCGTCATGGCGCAAGGCGCTCGAGACCTCGGCGCCCCGCATGATGGATGCATTGTCGTCTCCCGTCTCGGCCACCTGGCCCGCGCACGCAGTGAGGGCGGCGACGGGCACAAGCAGGAGTAGCGGCAACCGTTCCCGGCGGGGCAAATGGCTCATTCGATCGGCTCCGGTTTGTGCGCGTAGGGGGGAAAAGCGCGCGCGAAAAACCGTCGCGCAGTGGCCGGGGTATTGTCAAAGGGTGCAAAACTTTTCGTTCAATCCCTGTAATCCAAGAAATTGACCAATATTTTCCATGTGTTGCGCTCGTTCTTCCCGCCGGGTGCAGCCGACCTTGACAAGCGCGGCACGGGCCGGCGAGGTTTGCGGCCCTCATGCGCCGCCTCTTTCTGTGTGCGCTGCTGTCCTTCACCGCGGCCGGACGCGCTCAGAAACCGGTGGAGACCGAGCGCAAGGAGCGTGAGGAGCGCGAGGAGGAGCGCGAGCGGGAGGCCCGCGAACGCGGCCAGCGGGAATACCGGGAGAAGTCGGAGAAGGGCAAGGCCGCGCCGGGCGACGACGAGGCGCTCTACGCACTCGGCGCCATCCTCGGGTCACGGGTGAACGGGTACGGCCTGTCCAAGAAGGAGCTCCAGCGCGTCGAGCGCGGGTTCGCGGACGCCGCCGAAGACCGGAAGCTCGAGCTGCGGGATCCCGATCTCGAGGAGTGGGGCGCTAAAGTCGACGCCATGCTCCAGCGGAGAGGCAACCCGCGCATCGCCGGCGAGAAGGAGCGGGGGCGGAAGCTCGCCGATCGCGAGTCGAAGAAGCCCGGCGCCGAACGGCTTCCCGGCGGGATCGTCTTCGTTCCGGAGCGACCCGGAGACGGACCGCAGCCGGCGGCGACCGACCGCGTGCGCGTTCGATACGATGGGAGGTTGCCCGACGGGACGCGGTTCGACCAGAGTGACGGCGCCGAGTTCCGGCTCGACCAGGTGATCCCCTGCTGGACACAAGGAGTCCAGAAGATCGGCGCCGGGGGAAAGGCGCGCCTGGTTTGTCCCGCGGCCACTGCGTACGGCGATCACGGCCGGCCGCCGCAGATCCCGGGAGGCGCCACCCTCATCTTCGACGTGGAGCTGCTGGGCATCGTGAAGTGAGAGGCAATGACGGGCCACGCGACCCAGCTCACTGTTGCCGAGACGGACCGGCTGGTCCTGCGACGGTTCACGCCCGAAGACGCCGGGTTCGTCCTCCGGCTCCTCAACGAGCCCTCGTTCATCCAGAACATCGGCGACAAGGGCATTCGGACCCTCGAGCAGGCAGTCCGGTATCTCGCCGACGGTCCGATCCAGAGCTACGCCCGGAACGGCCACGGCCTCAACCTGGTCTCGCTCAAGGATTCGCTGCAGCCGATCGGAATGTGCGGACTGCTCAAGCGGGACGTTTTCCCCGACGTGGATCTGGGCTACGCGTTCCTGCCCGAATTCTGCTCGCGAGGGTACGCGTACGAGGCGGCCGCCGCGATCCTGCGGTGGTGCAGGGGCCTGCCGCGCCTGACACGGATCGTCGCCTTCGTTTCACCCGGCAACGCGGCGTCCATCCGCGTGCTCCACAAGCTCGGGTTCTCCTTCGCGGGCGTGACCAAGCTCGACCCGGCAGCGCCCGACGTGTCCTTGTACTCCTTGCCCCTTCCGGACGATTCACCGCGAGCCGGCCGGGGCCAGCGCGACGGCCTGCCGTAAGGCCTCGACCAGGCTGCGGTCGTCCGCCTTTCCGGTCCCGGCGATGTCGAACGCGGTGCCGTGATCGACCGAGGTGCGGACGAAGGGCAGCCCGACCGTGATGTTCACGCCCGACTCGACGCCGAGCACCTTGACCGGGCCGTGTCCCTGGTCGTGATACATCGCGACCACCAGGTCGAAGTCGCCGCGTCCGGCGCGGTAGAACAGCGCGTCGGCCGGCAGCGGTCCTTCCACGTCGATGCCTCGTGCGCGCGCCGCCTCGATGCCGGGAAGCACTTTCGTGCCTTCCTCGCCGCGGCCGAACAGACCGCCCTCGCCGGCGTGCGGGTTGATGCCGCACACGCCGATCCGCGGGTGCTCGACCCCGGCCCGGACCAGCGCGTCGTGGCCACGACAAATGGTGCGCTCCACCAGGGCCGCATCGATCCTCTCGATCGCGTCGAGGAGGCCCATGTGCGCGGTGACGTGGATGACGCGCATCTTGGGGGTCCAGAGCATCAACGACACCTCGCCCGCCCCCGAGAGCTTCGCCAACAGCTCGGTATGCCCGGGGAACGAGTGCCCGCCGGCGTGCAGCGCCTCCTTGTTCAGCGGCGCGGTGCAGATGGCGTCGATCCTTCCCGCCTGTGCCAGCTCGACCGCCATCTCGACGAAGCGGTAGGCCGCGTCCCCGGCCTTGGCCGAGAGCTTGCCGAAAGGCAGGTCATCGGGAATGAGCGGAAGGTCGATGCAGTCCACCTCTCCCCGGCGGTAGGCGGCCTTGGGGGGGTCGCGAAGGGCATTGACCTTCAACGATGATCCCACGATGCGGCCGGCCTTTCGCAGCCGGGCGGCGTCGCCGATCACCAGCGGCCTGCAGATGTCGTGCACCTCGCCGCGCGCGAGGCCCTTCATGATGATCTCGGGTCCGATCCCGGCCGCGTCGCCCATCGTGATGCCGACGATCGGACGTGCCATGGCTTCCTCCTGCCGCCGCTCCGGG
>WNFO01010752.1_pt1 | contig 14254 bp, 13 predicted proteins | sample 5400251 | NCBI WGS metagenome assembly WNFO01 (sample SAMN13153354, study PRJNA577476) | soil metagenome | isolation source: 100 cm saprolite under Madrone tree | place: USA:California | collected 2016-06-14 | reverse complement strand
GATTTGGCGCGAGTTCAAACGGAATATTCCGGGCGATTCGTCGGACTGGCGCAGGCCCCTGTACTGGAAGGCAAAGAAGCTCTGGGGGAAATTGAGCGTTCCATTCATATTCTAGGGCTCAAGGGGGTTACCATCACGTCGCAAATAAAAGGGGTCTCGCTCGATTCGCCGGAACTGTACGGATTCTACGAAAAAGTTTGCGAGCTCGATGTGCCTGTCTTCGTTCACCCAGCGCTAGCGCCCGTCGGCTACGATCTGCTTCAAGATTACGATCTGCCGCGGGTACTTGGACGGGAAGTAGATCTCACCGTCGCGACCACACGGCTTATAGCCGGAGGAATCTTGGACCGTTTCCCGAAACTGAAGCTGGTCATCGCACATTTCGGCGGCGGGATTGCGGCTGTCAAGGACCGGCTTCTAGCGAAGGGTTATCGCTTCGGAACACTCAAGCGCCCATTCGGCGATTACTTCGATACGCTGTATTTCGACCTGGCCGGATTTGAAGGGGGTCTCCCGGCTTTGCATTGTGCCCTCCAAGGCATTCGTCCCGAGCGACTCGTTTTCGCCAGCGACTACCCGCAGGATTTTACCGGCGTGAACACTGACACAGGGAAGGGAATGCAGGAATTAAGAAACTACATTGAAACAATCCGGAAATTGCCGCTAAACTATGGAACGATCGACGCAATCTTGGGCCGTACGGCGGTGGGCTTGTTAAAGTTATGAAGCTTCATTTGTGAAGGTGCGAGATTCGCAGGCCATGCAAAGGTTAGAACCCTCGATCCCCTCGAAGGCTGGGTTTCAGATTCTGCGAGCAAGCAAGATTGAGAACCGGCTCGGGGGTTATTCGCTGGCAACAGGCTTTGCTATGGTCGCTTCGACATACCCTGGTTTGTTGCCGCGTCTGGACTCGACCTTTAACCAACCTTTTTCTTGGTCTACGACGTCGAGCTTTGTCCCCTTTTTGATTTCCGCCACCACCGGGTAATGAGCACCGCTACTGGCCTCGATCGAAGTCATTTCGATGTACCCAGGCGCGTTACCTTTCCTCGAAACAATGAGCACCCAATCGCCATCCCGCCCGACGACTTGGACCGTGGCATCGCGTCCGATTTCACCGATGGCGCGAAACTGAGGTCCGGGACCGGCGCGCAGTTTAGTGTTCTCAATAGTGATGTAAGGACGCATCTGCGCGTTGAGGTCGGGAAGACCCTTGGAATCAGCTTCCTTGTGCCCCTCTTTACAGCCCAATAAACCTGAAAAAATCAGAAAGGTTAAAAGAGAAATTAAGAATCTGTGTCTGTATTGAGCCATGGTCTCCCTCCTTATTTCGGAAAAAGCCCCTTATTATAGCACGCTGCGTCGTTGGGTGTTGGGTGATAGATGGATGGAGAGATTGTGCTCCAATAATAATGATGACAGTTAGGGAGTGCGGGGTCAGTGAATCTCTTTCCAAACCTTGGCGATACTGTCGCCATAGACGCTGAGGTCCCACTCGCAGAAGTAACCGAAGGGTGTGGTCCAAACCGAGTAGCCGGTTTCGTGTAACCGTTGCGCGACAGTGTTGATAATGGCCTCGGCGACATCCGGGGAGGCTGTCTCGCCGCCGAGGTGGGTGAAGGAGTGAATGACGATGTTCTTCAGGTCTCTTTTATTGGCGAGCCACTTGATGTGCTTTACTGTATGCCGAAGAATTGAGGGTTTTCTGTCTGCTTCTTCGTCGGACTTTTCCAGGTGGACGAAGATGACCGTTGCGTCAGCGACTTGTTCTTCTGTATCCCGGTCCGCTACTTCCGGCAAGGTCTTGGAGTGGGTCTTCCACCGAAAGCGTTTCGCCTGGAAACAAAGCAGTTTCATGCAGAGACTAGTAATACTCGAGGAAATTCCTCAGTAGCTTTTTGCCCTCGTCGGTAAGAATCGATTCGGGGTGGAATTGCACGCCTTCGACGGGTAGTCGTTTGTGACGCACTCCCATAATAATATCATCAGCCGTACGAGCGCTGATGGTCAGTTCGGCCGGCAGATGCTCGGGATCTATAACGAGAGAATGATAGCGCATGGCCGCGAAGGGATTCTTGACTGAGCGAAAGATCGTTTGTGAATCATGGCTCACATCCGAAAGTTTGCCGTGCATGATCGACGGCGCCTGGATGATCTCTCCACCGAAAGCAGCGCCGATACACTGATGGCCTAGACAGACGCCCAGGATCGGTATCTTTTCAGCAAAGCGCAAAATCACGTCACAAGAAATTCCAGCCTCTTTAGGTGTGCAGGGACCAGGCGAGATGACAATTTTCTCCGGTCTCAGGCTTTCGATGTCGTCAAGATTGACCTTGTTGTTACGAAAGACCTTGATCTTCGCTCCCAACTCGCCGAGATAGTGGTAGAGGTTATAGGTGAAGGAATCGTAGTTGTCGATAAGCACGATCACTTTTCCCTCCACTGCTCAGCCAGATCGACGGCTTTCAGCATGGCCCGGGCCTTGTTTAAGGTCTCCTGATATTCCATGTCGGGATCGGAGTCGGCGACAATCCCCGCACCGGCATTGATAAAGACCTTTTTCCCTTTCATGACGATGGTTCGAATGACGATGCAGGTATCGAGATTGCCGTTATAGCCGAAATAGCCAATAGCACCGGCGTACAGCCCGCGCTTCTCTGGTTCCAGTTCGCTGATAATTTGCATGGCACGGATCTTCGGCGCGCCAGAGACAGTGCCGGCAGGAAAAGCAGAAACAAAGAGATCAAAAGGCGTCTTGTCGGCCGCCATTTTTCCACGGACGTTGGACACAATGTGTATGACGTGGGAATAGCGCTCGATTGCCATCAACTCATTAACTTCCACCGAACCTATCTCGGCAACACGTCCGACGTCGTTGCGACCCAGGTCCACGAGCATGATATGCTCGGCGCGCTCTTTAGGGTCCGCCAGTAGATCGGCTTCAAGTTCCCTTTCTTCTTCCGGCGTGGCGCCTCGACGACGGGTGCCGGCGATGGGACGCAATTCGATGGTGTTACCTGTCAGGCGGACCATAGTTTCCGGCGATGAGCCAATCACTCGCAGGTCCTCGAGTTCCAGGTAAAACATGTAAGGCGACGGATTGATGAACCGGAGAGCGCGATAAATCTCAAAGGGATCGCTTGCCGTCTCGGTCTCGAGTCGTTGACAAAGCACGACCTGAATAATATCTCCGGCTTTAATATACGCTTTGGCCCGAATGACCGCATTACGAAACTGATCTGGTGTCAGATTGGAGTGAAATTTCCTATTCCCTGCCTCCTGACTTAAATCTCGGGGCTCGATTCCCCGCGGCTTTTTTTGCAAAGAGGAGATCACTTTTTGAATTCTTTCGCTGGCCTGATCGTAGGCCCTTCTAAGGTTTCTGCGTTGGTCCACCCGAACGTTATCGATCACTTTGATGGTGTGCTTTAGATTATCGAAAGCGACTAGGGTTTGAACGAAAATAAAGAAAATCTCCGGCATGGCCAAGGGATCTGTTTTATTGTCAGGAATTTCATGGAATTGTTCTACGGCGTTATAGGCCACGTAGCCAAGAGCGCCACCGAAGAATGGCGGGACGCCGGGCACGGTGACTGAACGGCAACCTCTCAGGAGTTCCTCTAACGATTTCAGAGGTGATTCTGAAGTGAATCTTATTTTTTTGCCGTTTTCGATAATCTCGACTTCATTTCCCCGAGCTTTGAAGATGCGTTGGGGTCGTGTTCCCAAAAAGGAATAGCGGGCCCAGCGCTCGCTTCCTTCCACGCTTTCAAGCAAAAAAGAGTAGCGATCACGTTCAAGCCGCTTGAAGAAAGATAGCGGGGTTTCCAGATCCATGAGCAATTCCTGATATACAGGAATCAGGTTGCCTTGTTCTGTGAACCGACAAAACTCTTTGAAAGTCGGTCGAATCATTGTTTCGCCAATAAAAAGGGCCATAAGGTTTTCACCTATGGCCCTTCCCTCGCTCGATTGAATTGACTGGAATTAGCCACGGTGCGGACGCTGCAACAGGTTCCAGCGCCACCAACCCAAGGCCAAACTTCTTTCCTCCAGCCTATCGATCACAGTCTGCATTCTGCCCTATCTGTCCAAGGGGGTCAAGTTTCCTTTCGAAGCGTATATGTTAGGGGGTGCTTTGTTTTGTCAATTGAGCCAAGTGTGGACATGAAGGAGGGACTAGGAAATCCACGAAACTTGATGTCCATAACCGACGCCGGATCACGTCCCGTGAATTATAAGTCAAATCGATTCTGACGCGACAAAATGGACCGGAGCGACGGTTTGACAACCGTTGGTGCCTAAGTTAAAACGCCTTTTTGGAACGGCTCTTGTTCTTAAGATGGATAGTCAGGCTCCAACGCCAATATTTCATCTAGGAGGAGACATGGTCAGGCGCGAGAAATCCAATTATACGATTCAATCTGTCTCTCATGCTCTTGATGTATTGGAGCAGTTCAACGGGAGCGTTGATGAGATTGGCGTGACCGAACTTAGCAAACGGCTTAAGCTCCACAAGAACAATGTTTTTCGATTGCTTGCTACACTTGAAGCCCGCGGATATATCGAACAGAACAAGGTTACCGAGAACTATCGACTTGGTTTGAGGTGTTTGCAACTCGGACAGACTTTCATCCATCAAATGGGTTTGTTGCTGCAGGCTCGCTCAACGCTCGAGGATTTGGTTAAGACAACGAGGGAGAGCGCCTTCGTTGCCATACGGAAGGGCGCTGCAATTGTTCCTTTGGAGTTTGTTGAGCCTTCGCGTCCGGTACGCGTTGTTTCGTTTTTGGGGACGGCATTGCCGGCTCATTGTACCGCCGCCGGCAAAGTGTATCTCGTCTTTGAGTCCGAAGGAGGCCTGAGCCAGGCACTGCCGGAGCGCTTGGATCGGCACACCGAAAAGACGATTACGGATCGCAAACTGCTCGTAGAACAAATGCAAGAGATCAGCCAGACCGGTTATGCCGTAGACCAGGGAGAGTTTTCGCAGGACGTTAGTTCTGTGGCTGTGCCGGTTCGTGACTACACGCGAACACTCGTTGGAGTCCTTGGGGTTGCAGGTCCGGGCCATCGGCTGAACCCCGAGACGATCAAGCAAGATATTGTTCCCCAACTGCTTCGGGCAGGAAGCGACTTGTCAAAACGATTGGGTTATCCTGAATGAGTGCCGGTTATTGGCACTATCGGGGTGACTTTCGGTGCGGCAAACTTAAACTTGCCCGCTCGCCGTTGCAAAGTTTATTCAACATAAAGTACCGTTTCTAACGGTAAGATCTGCCGCCAGTGATGGTGAATCGCGGTGGGGTGCTGGGCAGCAGTATGGATTCAATCCCGCCTTTATTTTGACAATCTTATCCCGGGCCAGATAAGTAAGGTGAGAAAGGGAGGTCCATGAGACTGGGATGCTGACGAGCCTAGAAAAAATATTTTTCATCACACTGGCGATCGGGTCTCTATACTACGGCGGAAATAGGTTTTACGACGTTTACAGAGCCATCGCTCGGGGCAAACCTGATCCTCGTTTGGACAATCTCGGGCGACGAGTTCTACGCGCGCTGTGGATTGTCTTTACGCAGCAATCCGTGTTCAAGACGCGTCCGCTCGTTTCCACACTCCATGCGATGATTTTCTACGGGTTTGTCTTTTATTTTATAGTCAACCTTGTTGATGTGATCGAGGGCTTCACGTCGTTTGAAGCCCGCGAGGGCGCATGGGCACCGTTCAACTTCTTGGCGGACCTTCTTACTGCGGCCGTCTTGATGGGGATGATCGGTCTAATAATTCGTCGGTTCTTCGTTCGTCCGAAGGACTTCGCTTTCCCTGCAAACGTTCCTTTGCAACCTGAGGTTCGTGCCGGGATTCTGCGCGATTCCTTGATTGTGGCGACCTTCATACTTTTTCATGTCGGCAGCCGCCTTATGTTCAAGTCAACACAGCTAGCTCTCGAAGGTACCGATGTTTTCCATCCGGTTAGTTCCCTATTCGCCAAGCTTTTTGTGGGAATGAGCCCCGATTTCGTCGAGGGTCTGAACCATTTTTTTTGGTGGGGAGCCCTGGGCTCGATTCTTATCTTCATCCCGTATTTCCCGCGTTCCAAGCACATCCATCTCTTCATGGCGCCGATCAACTTGGCGCTAAAAAAGGAGAAACCTGGAGTCTTGCAGCCGATGGACTTCGAAAAGGAGGAGGTCTTCGGCGCCTCCAAGCTAGAGGAGTTTTCATGGCCCCGATTACTGGATGCTTACAGCTGCATCATGTGCAATCGCTGTCAGGATGTTTGTCCTGCGACGAATACCGGGAAGGCCCTGAGCCCGGCGGCGATTCTGATCAATGAGCGTTTTGAACTGAATAAGATCTTGACGAATTTCGCCGCAGGGGAAGAGAGCCCGCGGCCGCTACTCGACTTCGCGCTCAATGAAGAAGCGGCTTGGGCCTGTACGACATGCAATGCCTGCATCGAGGTCTGTCCGGTGGGAAACGAGCAGATGCTCCACATAATTGATGTGCGGCGCGAGCGCGTGCTGGCCGCTGCGGAATTTCCCAATGGGCTAAAAAATAGTTTTAACCATATGGAGCGTTCAGGCAACCCCTGGGGCATTGCGGCGGCTGAGCGACTCGTTTGGGCCAAAGATTTGCCTTTCCCGGTGCCGACGGTGGAGCAAAATGCCGATCCTGATGTGCTCTATTGGGTTGGCTGTGCGGTTGCATTTGACCCTCGAGCGCAGAAGATCGCCCGAAGTCTGGCGGAAATCCTAAACTCGGCTGGTTTAAACTGGGCTGTGCTGGGTAGAGAGGAAAAGTGCACCGGAGACTTAGCGCGCCGTACTGGCAACGAGTATCTCTTCGCCCAGATGGCGACGGAAAACGTGGTAGCTTTGGACGCGGTGAAGCCCAAGGTTATCGTTACGACTTGTCCGCACTGTTTCCACACCATCGCCAATGAATACCCGCAGTTCGGCGGCAACTACGTGATGAAGCACCACACAGAATTCATCGACGAGCTGATCCGAGATGGCAAGATCGAGCTCGTTGCCAACTCCGATGGTTCGTTCACCTACCACGACCCGTGTTATTTAGGCCGTCATAATGGCATCTTCGATCAGCCCCGTAACCTCATCCAGTCCACCGGTGTACGGTTCACCGAGACAGCGCGCTCTCGGAGCAACAGTTTCTGCTGTGGCGCTGGCGGTGGACAGTTTTGGAAAGATGAAGAGAAAGGCACCGAGCGGGTCAGCACGAATCGCTACCGTGAATTGAAACAGACAGGCGCGAAGACGGTGGCGACGGGGTGCCCATTTTGCATGCGGATGATCACGGAAGAGACGGCCAAGGAAGAACCTGAAACGGCGATGGAAGTTTTGGATATCGCAGAGATCGTAGCAAAGCGCTTGCGAAAGTAACATGAGGGCTGCCCGTGCATTTCTTTTTCTGACCTTGTTGACCATTGTGCTTCAGACCACGGCCTGCCAAGCGCAACCTGAAGTGACTATTGCGACAAAAGAGGGTCGGGAGTTGACTTTTCAGGTGGAAGTCGCGGACACGTCTACCAAGAGAGAACTCGGGCTACAATATCGGCGCGAACTCGCCCCGGATCGCGGGATGATCTTCCTATTTCCGACGGAGTCAGAGCATGCCTTCTGGATGAAGAATACGCCGATCCCGTTGGATATGATTTTCATCAATAGCGATGGAAAAATTGTCGGAATCGTGGAGCAAGCGGTGCCATTTTCGCTGGACTCTCGTTCTGTTCCCGCGACTAGCCGATTCGTGCTTGAGATCAACGGGGGGCTTTCCAAGCGTTACGGAATCAAGATCGGCGATTCGATCCGCTTTCAAGGGATTCCTCCGGAAAGCGTCAAACAATGAAAGAATCAACGGCGACGCTGCCGGGGGTCCCATCGGACCCAGTCGGGCGATTAAATCTCGCGGAAGAAGTAGGGTCTCACCGGTTCCAACTTCTGTTCGTAGGAATCTGGATATAGGAACCACAACGTCGCTGCCAAGCTGCTCAACAAGGAGTTCCCGTCCTGTGGCGTAAAGCAGGTTCCAATAATCTCTTTGTCACCTCTCATCGCCAGGCTTTGAGTCACAATGACCGTCTGATTCAGAATGCGTCCAAACAAGCCGTGGTCGCGGCCAAAAGAGAAGACCGAAGCGGAAGACTTCTTGTTTGTCAGCGCCACCCGGCCGTTCGATTGAAACCGTCGCATCAACTCGTCCTTGTTGATGCCCCGGCGCAAGGTCAGGTTGAAGTGAATCGTGTGCATATATTGCGTGTTTAGTTTTAAGGCCGACGAGTAGATGTTCAAGTTCAATCCTAGAGTCTTGAAAAGGTAGTGCGCGTCTCGTCCTTGATGGGTGCCGAATTCAGCATCGTCATGTTTCCCCGCTTCGGGCGCGGGAATAAACTCGCCTTCCTGGCTCAAATCGTTGGCCCGGCGCATGCACACGAATCGCCCTTCGTTGAGATTATCTTCCTTTTCTGGCCCTAACGCGACGGTGTCGATCAATACGGCGAGGTTATGGGTATTGCAACTGACGACTTGGATGAAATCGTCCTTGTCTTTGACCAACGCTCTGTCATTGATGCCGCGGGCATACATCTTCCCGAAGCCATATTCGCTGCCTTGGGCGATAAATCCACGGCCATTGCCGGCGTATTTGTTGTAGAGTTTTTTCTTGTTTTCATTGCCGACGGGCGTGCAATCGATAATGACGCTGGCCCGATCAATGGCTTCTTCGGCCTCGAAGCTCGGCTCCATTCCCATGTCGATAAACTTTTGCCACCGCTCCTTGTCGACGCAGAGTTTCGCGCCTTTACTTCCCAACACATGGACTTTCGAACGGTCGGTGAGCAAAGGAGTGCGCTTGTGGAAAGTGACTTCGTCGATCCCGAACTCCTCGCGGAATGTAGAAAGGATCCCAATAAGCGGTTCACCGATGGTTCCGGTTCCTACAACGTGGACAATTTTTTTCTGCGCCATGGTTGGCCAATAAAGGGGGAACCCTATGACAGAGCAAACCTTGCCCGCAGAGTCTTTCTTTGACCGCAATTTTGGCATTGGCACCGGCGAGCTGGAAAAAATCCTTGCCACCGCGTTAGGTAGGAAGGCCGATTATGCGGATCTTTACTTCGAGTACCGCAGGAATGAGGGAATCAGCCTAGAGGAGGGGCTGGTTAAGAACTGTTCTCAATCTACGGCGAATGGTGTCGGCGTGCGCGTTTTGGCGGAGACAAAAACCGGTTATGCGTACACGGATGACATTACGATCGAAAATCTGGAACTAGCGGCGCGCACCGCGCAATACATCGCCCAAAATCAGCAATCTCAGCTACCCATTCCCGTAGGCCAGCCGCCGAACGAAGCTCATGATCTCTACCCGATCAAGGTTCCAGTCAATGATATTTCGTTGGACAAGAAAGTGACGCTGCTTTACGAGATCGACAAGTTCGCAAGAAATCTAGATCCGCGGATCAAAAATGTCTTCGTCTCGCTCGCCAGTGAATACAAAGTTATTCTGGTGGCTTCTTCGCAGGGTTTAGTGGTCGGGGATATTCAGCCGCTGACTCGCCTCAACGTTACATGTATCGCGGAGGAAAGCGGCGACCGGCAGATCGGTAGTTTTGGCGGCGGGGGCCGAGTCGAGTTCGGATTCTTCGTGGATACTAAAGACTACGAGCATTACGCTCATGAGGCGGTGCGTCAGGCAATACTGAACTTGAGGGCGCAAGACGCACCCGCCGGCACCATGGATGTTGTCCTGGGACCAGGTTGGCCGGGAATTCTTCTTCATGAGGCCATCGGGCACGGACTAGAGGGCGATTTCAATCGCAAGCAGACGTCCGCTTTCAGCGGCCGGCTCGGTCAACGGGTCGCTTCCGAGCTCTGTACTGTGGTTGACGATGGCACGATTCCGTCGCGCCGCGGATCCATAAACGTGGACGACGAGGGTACCCCCACGCACCGAACGGTTCTCATCGAAAACGGCATTCTCAACGGATACCTCCAAGATCGTCTCAACGCTTCGCTGATGAGGATGCCTTTAACTGGCAATGGGCGGCGCGAGAGTTATGCGCACATTCCGATGCCGCGGATGACGAATACTTTCATGTTGGCAGGGGAAAGCGAACCGGAAGATATTCTTCGATCGGTAAAGAAAGGACTGTACGCGGTTTCCTTTGGCGGCGGTCAGGTCGACATCACCAACGGAAAATTTGTTTTTTCCGCAAGCGAAGCTTATTTGATCGAAGACGGTAAGGTAACGGAGCCGGTCAAGGGAGCGACGTTGATCGGCAATGGGCCGGATGTTCTCACCCGGGTTTCTATGGTCGGATCGGACCTTAAACTAGACGAGGGTGTCGGCACGTGCGGCAAAGACGGCCAATCCGTGCCTGTCGGAGTAGGGCTTCCGACCATCAAAATTGACGGTCTTACGGTGGGCGGCACGCGGGCATAAAGTCAAGTTCAAGCCGGTGAAAGTGATTTAGACTTTTCAAACGGCTTGAACGCATTGACCGATCGCTAAAGGAAATCTATGGAACGGCTGGAACTGAGTCAGGAACTGGGGAGAGAAATTCTCTCTATGGCAAAGGCCCGTGGCGCTTCTCAGGGCGACGTCGTCATGGTCGAGAGCGAGTCTTTTTTTGTCACGGTGCGCCTCAGTGAAGTAGAAAAAATCAGCCAGGCTCAGGAAAAGCGCCTGGGCCTACGGTTGTTTTTCGGCTCTAGTTCGGCTTCGGCGTCGACATCCGACATCTCAAAAAAATCAATTGACCGTTTGGTCGACGATACTACTCGGATGGCCCGTGCCACGGCGCAAGATTCCCTCAGCGGGCTGCCGGCGGCGGAGCAGTTAGCCCGAGAAATCCCCGATCTGGATCTTCTCGACGACGCATCACGCTCCGTTCCCGTTGAAGAAAAAATCCAAATAGCCACGGAGACAGAAAACAGCGCCCGAGGGTTTGATTCTCGGATCACGAACTCCGAGGGAGCCGAGTTCTCCAATAATTTCGGCCGGGTGATTTACGCCAGTAGTCATGGATTTTCCGGTGAATACCAAGGTTCAACCTTCGGTCACTCCGTGGCACCTGTGGCCAAGTCAAACGGATCGATGCAGCGGGACTACTGGTATTCGTCAAATCGAAAATTCGCTCGCCTGGAATCACCCAAGAAGGTCGGCGAAAAAGCAGCGCAGCGGGTGTTGAGACGACTCGGGGCGAAAAAGGTAAAAACTTGCGAAGTTCCCATTGTCTTTGATCCGGAAATGGCCGCCTCTCTGCTACGAAATTTATCGTCCGCCATTTCGGGATATTCCTTATACAAGGGCGCATCATTTTTAATGAATAAACTTGAGACCCAAATCGCTTCGGAGCTGGTCACGGTGATTGACGACGGAACCATTCTGGCGGCGTTGGGCTCCAGGCCCTTCGATGGCGAGGGGCTGCCAACGAAAAAGAAGATCATTGTAGAGAAAGGGCGACTCCAAAGTTATCTCTTGGACACCTACAGCGGGAGAAAATTGGGCATGGCATCCACCGGGAATGCTTCGCGTTCAGTGGGGGAACCGCCCGGTGTAGCCCCATTAAATTTCTATTTAGCTCCCGGGATGCATTCTGCCGAAGAAATTATCCGCTCGGTGAAGCAGGGTTTCTACGTCACTGAGCTGATCGGTTTCGGGGTCAATATGGTGACCGGCGACTACTCCCGCGGCGCGACCGGCCTCTGGATTGAAAACGGCGAGCTGAGCTATCCGGTGGAAGAGGTGACCATCGCCGGTATTCTCAAATGACCGTGGCGGGAAATTAGTAGTCGAGCACAAAAAAACCGAGGATCGAGGATCGAAGATTGCGATCGCCCATCCTCGATTCTCCATCTTCGGTCCTTTTAGAGCACCTTAAATCCCGCTTTCAAGACAGCGCGCAAAAAGTCATCGATATGAGATTGACTCGGATCGAAGTCGATGACAGCAACGCTGCGCTCTAGATTGAAATCGACCCGATCCACTCCCGGAACGCTCTGAAGCGCTTGTCTTAGAATCGGCAAATCCTCGGATTTCAAGCTGTCAACGGAAATGATGGCAGTTTTTGTCGGCATAGGATTGAACTCTTTTTAATCTGACAAAAGTTTCTTCCAATCGCAATTGGTATTCTTTCGCGGCGCCATGTGCGGTGAAAATTTTCTTGACACTATCACCACGGTGTGCGAATAACCAAACATCCATCTGCATACGTTGTCGCGAAGCAATCCGCTCTAAATTATGTTTGCTTTTTCCCGACCGTGGCTAGGCAAGGAGGACTAAGCATGGCCTATGATGTGCCGCAGCTCCTGGGAATGTCTCAAAATGAGCTCGATGCGCTTTTCACAAAAAGCCCCACAGGAGAAATTCCCAATGGCGAGGGGAAAGGAACCGCCATCGTCGCGCCCGGAACAACCTACACTCAGGACATCGCCCAATTTGTTAGCCATTTCGCATGGCAAGGCAAAGTTTTCGATGCAAAGAACGGAGTGCTACGAAACAAGATTCTCCCCTTGGGACTCAACGCGATCATCGCCAAGGTTTATAAGGGACAGAGTTGGCTGGACAGCAACGAATGTATCGTTCTTGACTATTCCGAGACTTCGCTTGTTGCTCGCTGGATCCGCGACGAAATCCGCCTGATCGGGCCAAACCTATATCTTGGCAAGGTCTACTGGGATAAAAAACGGCTCATAGATTTTGCCTTAGAGTTTTAATCTTTGGGCGACTAGCCATTTGATCGTGTATCGCATCACCAGGGCGGTAGCGGCCTGTGTAATTTAAGGGAAGATCGTTCAGCCCCGTGACTCCACAGTCTCATTTCATGGTGGTCGCACCGATCGATGCCGGCCGGGAGGATGAACTGAGAACCCTTTTGGCCTCCATGAACTTTCGGCCCGGCGTCGTCAATCCGGAAAACGCTATCGTTCCGTTCGGCCAATTCGGTCGTGTGCATTTCGCTCGTTTCGTTATTCTCGCCGACCAGACTCTGGATGACATCAAAGTCTACGGGGTTCCGTCTCCGACTGCGGTCACGTCCCTGGCCTTTCTGGGGGATTGTGACGGTGACGCTGATGAGTTTCTCGCGGATTTGGTCCGATATGCGGGAAACGGTCTGCGGCGGGTATTTTCGCAGTGCCAAGGGTTCACTCTCAATACCGACCTTCTGCAGTGGATGCGAGATCATTCACAACCGCCTGCGGCGATGTACGTCAACTGGATCGGACGCACGGTGCAACAGATCGAGGAGGAGAGCGCCCTGAGAAATGCGCTGGAGGATTGCTTGGATCAGCAGGCAGATAATCTAAGAACGCAGAGTCCGCGACAGATTTGGGAAAAACTAGTCAAATTCGTCGACGAGGAAGTTCAAGCGAGACGCCTGAGCTTAACGCCTCCACAAGCTACGCCGTTCGGTTGGTGGTTTCGTAACTTCGTTCATTGCGTCAGCGTGCCGATCCTATTACTGCTCCTGGCACCCGTCCTCCTTGTCTGTCTTCCAGTATTCGTCTATCAGTTACGGCGACGCGAAAAGCAGGATCCGGAGATCACGCCGCGACCGGAGCTTTCCCACGTGAAACGGTTGGCGGATCTAGAGGATCATGATGTCACCAATCAATTCAGCGCGCTGGGAAGCGTCAAGCCGGGACTTTTCCGGCGTTGGACGGTGACTTTCCTTGTTTGGATCTTAGACTACGGCGCCCGGCATATTTTCAACCGGGGCCATCTCACGCGAGTCAACACAATTCATTTTGCCCGCTGGGTACTTCTCGACAACAAGCAGCGCCTGTTCTTCGCGAGCAACTACGATGGCAGCCTTGAAAGTTACATGGACGACTTCATCAATAAAGTTGCCTGGGGGCTGAATCTTGTCTTTAGCAACGGGGTGGGTTATCCCCGGACGAATTGGCTTATCTTGGACGGCGCCAAGGATGAGCAGAAGTTCAAGCGTTATATTCGCCGGCACGAGCTGCCCACGGAGGTCTGGTATAACGCCCATCCCGGACTCACTGCCTTTGATATGGAGAGAAACAGTCGTATTCGGGAGGGCATTCAGCAGGTTTTCATGAGGGATGACGAGATTCAGGAATGGTTAAAACTACTCTAAAGGTGTGAGCGGCTAGATGGCACTCGTCGAGTACAGCGACGTTCAAGGTATAGTCCGCTATGGCTATGGGCGCCTGACGGAAGCGTGCTTTTTCTTGCTCCGAATGAATCGTCTGCCTGCGGGCCGCCC
>WNFO01010377.1_pt1 | contig 14258 bp, 13 predicted proteins | sample 5400251 | NCBI WGS metagenome assembly WNFO01 (sample SAMN13153354, study PRJNA577476) | soil metagenome | isolation source: 100 cm saprolite under Madrone tree | place: USA:California | collected 2016-06-14 | reverse complement strand
TTAGTGTCGGTGACCGCGACGCTAATCGTGTTCGAGCCTTCCTCCGCGTAAGTATGCGCCCCGGTGACGGCAAAGCCGCCGCCGTTCTGTGCGATGACCGTACCGCTGGAGTTCGTGCCGTCGCCCCAATTGATAGTCGCCGTGAAATCGCTGGCCGTCGCATTCGCGATGGTCGGGTCCGTAAACGTCGCAACTGTTACCGTCCCGGTTGAAGCGCCTTCCGTACCGGTGAAAGTCGAGCCGGCCGTGACCGCCGGTCCGATTTTGACGTTGACGGTGCTCGTGGCCTGGGCCGAGCTCAATGTGCCGTCATTGACGGTCCATCCGATCGAGCGGTTGCCTGCCGTGGTGCTGGTGGTGCTGAACGTGATCGCGTCGAGCGCCGCCTGGTAGTTGGCGGTGCTCGCCGTGCCGCTCAGGGTCAGCACGCCGGTGACCGCGTCGTAGCTGCCGCTGATGCCGTTCTGGTTGGTGAAATTCAAGGTATCGCCGACCGTGAACCCGTTGCCGATCTTCACCGTCGCGGTGGCGAGCGTCGTAAAATTGAAATCAGTCACCGACAGGGCGGAATCGACCGATACCGGCCCGTTCCCCTGGATGAAGTCGACGGTATTATCGGCATTGTTGATCAGCGGCGTGGCGAACACGTCGACCGTCGTGGTGTGGCCAGTTATGCTCGTCAGATTATCGGCGTCGGTGACCGACCAGGTGATTGTGCGGGTCTTGTTTGCGCCGGCGTTGGTCGGCTCGCCGTTGAAGCTGTAGGTCACCTCGCGCAAGGCGGCCTGATAGTCGGCAGCGGTATCGGAACCCGACAGGGTGAGAACGTGGTTCGTGCTGTCGTAGCTCGCGGTGATATTGCCAAGAACCGTGCCGCCGTTGGCGATGCCATTGTCGGCCAGCGAATCGCCGGTCGAGAATGTGCCGGTGAGGGTCACGGTGGCGCTGGTGATGTTGACGACATTGGAGTCGCTGACCGTGATGGCGCTGTCGAGCGTCGAAGCCGTGTTCTGGCCCTGGAGGAACTGAACCGTATTGCCGGTGCCGCCGATGGTTGGGTCGGTCTCGGCATCGAGGGTGCCCGACCCGGTCCCGGTGGCGATACCATCGGTGACCGCGAACGCGATGCCGCGATGGAACCCCGACGTGGCCGTGGTGCTGAAAGTGACCTGTCGCAAGGCGGCCTGATAGTCGGCCACGCTGGCGACGCCGCTCAGGGTCAACGTCGAGCCGCTGAAGCTGCCGGTGATCGTGCTGCCGTCGGCGAAATGGTCGGGGTTGCCGCCGTTGAAACCGAGAACGTCACCGCTCTGCGCGTTGGTGATCGTCACCGTCGCGCTCTTCTCGTCTGGGCTGCTGCCCTCGGCGAGCGTGATGCCGCTGTCCACCGTGATTGGGGCGTGACCCGGGATGAAGACCGGCGTATTGCCGCTTGAGGTGATCAACGCCCCGGTGTCGATGGACAGCGCCACGTCGCGGACCGTGAGTGCCGTGCCGCCCGCATAGAAAACGCTTCCGTTCGTAACGGCCGTGCCGGCAGCGTTCAACGTAAAGCGATAGATCTCGCCGGAATCCAGCACCTTCCCTGTGGAATCGAATTGCGGCTGGCTCGTCACGTAGAGTTGCCGGGCGACCGGGTCGAACGCCAAATCCGGCGAAAAATTGGCCTCCAATTGCAGGCCATTTTTGGTCAGCCCGGTCAGATCGAGCTGGTGAATTGGTCCGCCGCTCAATGAAACGTAGTCGATCTTTCCTAAACCGTTCTTGAGGTCGTTGCTGGCGACAGTGAAGAAGAGCAGGCCGTCGGCGTCGTCGACGGCGACCGTATCGATTTGTCCGACGTAGCCTGCGCTTCCCAAGGTAGGCAGTGAGACCAGCGTTTGCGTTGTGGTCTGGTTACGCGCGGTCGAGCTGATGACGTCGATTTCGTTCTTCAGACCGAATAACACATGACCGCCCGGAGCGCCCTGAAAGATGTCATCGAAGGTCGAAAGCGCCGTTTCGACGACATAGAGCTTTCCGGTCGATTGATCGAGCGTCAGAGCGCCCGCACCGCCGGCCGCACCGTTGAAACTCGGATCGGACGCGGTGCTGATCAGGGTTGCGGCGTTGCTCGACTGCGTATGCGTCGTGGCGTTGTATTGCGGCGTACCAAGAACTCCGGTTTGCGAATTGTAGGAGACCGCATAGATCTCGTTGGTTGGCCGGTCATCCGCGTTGAACGGACCTCCGAAAATGCCGACATAGACGAGATGGTTGGCGGTATCGACGGCCAGGGACGCGAACGCATCCGAATTGCTCGGGTCGGCAATTTTCTGCGACGAAAGTTTGGCGCCCGTGCTGATATTGTTCGAAACCAGATTTCCAGCGGTGTCGATGAAGAAAAAGAGACCATCGACTGCATCGATGCCGGTAGACCGCGGGAGCGGGGTAGTGCTCCCTTGAAACCCAGCGAGGGTGGTTGGTGTCCCCAATGCGTTATTGCTGTTTAGAGAGACGATGTTGTTAGTGAACGAGTTCGTGCTCTGCTGCAGCTCATTGTCGAACAACACTCGCGCCGTGGCAAGGTTGGTCACGGCCACGGTGCTCGTAGCTTGAGTCGACGTCAACGTGCTGTCGGAAACCGTCCAGTCGATCGTGCGGGCCGCGGTGTTAGAGCTGGTGGTGGTGAACGTGATCGAGGCCAGTGCCGCCTGATATTCGGCGATGGTCGCAGTGCCGCTCAAGGCGAGCGTCCCGGTGCCTGAAGTGTAGATGCCGGTGATGCCGTTTTGGGTGGTGAAGTTCAGGGTATCGCCGCTGGCGAATCCAGCGCCGATTTTCACGGTCGCGCCGGCCAGGTTGCCGCCGCTGTCACTCACCGTGATGCCCTTATCCACCGCCACGCCGGGATTCCCGACATTATAGACCGCGGCCGCGCCCGCCGTTACGGTCGGCGCTTCCAGTACATTGTCGAAGGACTGCAGGGCGGCCAGATTGGCCGGCAAGGCATCGGGCGTCGGTCCGGTGGTGGCATCGAGCGTCCAGGTGCCACCGAGCGCAGTGGCCCCGATCAGGGTGGTCGACGCGGCAACATCGCGACCGGTCGCCAGCTTGAGCGCGTCGATGAAACCGTCGCCTGCCGCGGCAACGTCGCAGCCGTAGAGATCAAGCTGGCCTTTGGGGGCCAGCGCCTTGCCGATCGCCGCGAGGTCGGCGGCGTAGGTCGGAATCGCGCCCGTGGTCAGCGTGTCGGCGCCGATCTGCATCTCGCCCACGGCGCCGTGGGAAATAATGTCCACCGAGTTCAGGCCGTGCACGCCGTGCAGATCCTGTGCGATCTGTTGCAAGCCGTCCTTGGTGCCGTCGAACACGAACACGGTGGTGCCCGGGTTGATGGCGCTGACGATCGCCTGATAATTGGCGATCTGTGAATCGACGAAGACGACGTTGTTGCCCGGGCGCAAGCCGCTCGGTTCGACGCCTGGAGTGAAGGTCGTCGGCGCAGAAGAGACTTCTTGCGATTGGCGTATTGAACAACAGACCCGGTTGGACCGACGACCTTGCGCATATTGCCTCCCGAAAACCGCCAAGCTAGAAGAAAACCAAGGGCGCCGCGCCATTAGTTGGTCCCGGGACCGCACCGGCACCCTACATGCCTCGCGCGGCTCACGCTACCCGCTTCAAGCAATACTTAATTCTTGGCTAACGTAGCGGGCAATCCGCTGTCGCAAATGAAACATGGTTAATTTTCCTGATTCCAACGAACTTTACTATTGGTTGAGCGGATAATTTCTATTTCTTTTCCAGTTCCTCGCCCCAAAAAGCCCGTCCTGCGGCACCAGCGCCCGTCGATGGGCATTGTCATCGACACTCAGGATGCCGCCGTGCTGAAAATCCGGCAGGACCTTCACGTCGAGGATATCGTCCTGTCGCGAGTGCGCGATAATCCGACGAACAGCACGTTGCCGAAACGGTCGAATCCGCGCGTACGGCCCCCCTCCACAGCACACAAGACGCGGGCTCGCGTTCCAGCGCAGTGAGCCGCGCCACGAGCTCGGTAATTCTGGCGCCCATTTGCGTCATCGTGAAGATTGCGTGCGCTAAGGTATCCAACATCGGCTTGACGCAATTTTTCTTCGCCCAATAGCTGCGCAAGAAAGGAGGCCGACCACAACCTGCTGACCCAAGCCCGAGTTCGCAGTTTTGTTCTGAATGGTGGCAAAATGGCGCTCGCTAGGGGAATCGAACCCCTGTTTCAGCCTTGAGAAGGCCGCGTCCTAACCGCTAGACGATGGGAGCGGGAGCCTTTGTCGCGAATCGGTTCCGACTCGTGGGAACACGAACCAAATCCATGCCGCGACCTGAAGGGCGAGGTTGAGAGCAAAGGCCGTCTGATAGGCAATTTCGGGATAGTGCCCATCTTGAGGCGTCCAATGCGCAAGCACGACGCCGGTCGCGTACTGCACCATGAACGCCGCAGCGATGTGGCATAAATTCAGCGCCCCGTTGGTCCGCCCGGCTAGCTCTTTCGGAAAATATTCCGCCACAATCGCGTAGCTGAGCACGGTAGCCGAACCGACGGCCGCCACGACGGCCCACAGTAAATATGACGGTAGGGGCAAGCGCAGGATCAACGCGAGCTGAGTTGCAATAAACACAGCCGCAACAAGCCCCAGGAGTAACTCTGGTCCAACACCACGCGTGCGGAGCCGATCGGCCGCGACGCCAAGCAAGACCGCCCCCAAACTGAGCGCGACCGCCATGGCGAACAAATGCTGCACCACCTTTGTCCGATCGAGACCATCGACGTCGGTGAGCCACTGCGCCGCCCAGAGTCCCTGAAGAGCCCAAGCCGTTCCGATACAGGCCGACGAGAGCGGCGCGAGACGCCAGAAACGTGGATCGGTGTAAATCTTTCTCAAGCCGACCGAGACCGCTCCGTTTGCGATCGGCGCAGCCTCGGGCACGACGCAATAGATGATGGCCGCGCAGGCGGTAGTCAGCAGGGCGAGCAGACCAAACAGTTCACGCCAGCCGATCCAGACCAGCAACAGGTCAGCCGGCAATGTCGCGGTCACCGCACCTAGCGCACCAAGCATCACCATCAACCCATTGAGGAGCGGGACGCGATCTCCGGGAAACCAGAGCAAAAGAGCCTTCAATCCGGCAGTCAAGGCGGCGGCCACGCCGAGACCGATCAACGCCCGGCCTACCAGAAGCATCATAAAATTGTCCGACGCCGCGAACAGCGCCGAGCCGACCGCCGCGACAACCAATAATACACTCTGGATCCGCCGCGGACCATATCGATCCAGGAGAATGCCGATCGGTATCTGGGCAACGGCGAAGGTCAGGAAGTAGACCGAAGTGAGCAGGCCAAGATCGCCGGCGCCGAGGCCCAATTCTGTCGCCAGTGGGGCCGCTAGGACTGCATTGATTGTCCGAAAGAGATAGGCGAGGTAATAGCCGGCGACGAATGGCAAGAACACGCGCAGGATCAGAGACCGATTTTCGGCGATATTTTCTGCCAGTTGTCTCACTGCCGTCAGCCAGCTCCGCGCGCGTCGTCGCGGGGCGACCGCGGCCTCATCTCGATTGCGGTCAGTGGCGGATTCAGTGAAGGGGACGGCCGGTCCGACCTGGAAAGGCGCCGATGCTGCCGTCCTCCCGGACGGCAGCAGAATGCTGTGATACGTCGTCAAACGCCGTCGATGCGCGGTGGCCCGGTTCGTAATCCGTCGATGGCGTTCCAGAGCGGCCGCCCTGCCCCAAGTCACGCGTAGAAAGCACCGACCGTGTCGTCCCGAGCCGGTCGATCGTCTCCCGCATGAGAGGCAATCCCAGATCAACCCGGCGTCCCACTTGCGCCGCGAACTCATTAAAGCGTTCAGCCCCGAGCGCACATGAAGCACGCTGGGCCGCAGCTGACATTGGTGGCGTAACGGCTAGATGGAATCGCGCGTGAAGAGCGACGGTCTCATTTACAATCCGGAGACCGCGATCGAGCTGATCGAGCTGGCTACTCAACCCAGCAAGCCGGCGCGCCACCGTAGCGGCATCGCCGATGTCCTCGTCAGAGCCAAGGAAACGATCGAGGGCGGCTTCGACGAGCGCCGATTTTGTGGCGCCCGGACGTTTGGCTGCGGCTGCCAACCGCGCGGCCACGCCTTCGGACAGATAAACGCCAACTCTGGGTTTCATGGTTGGGTCTCGCTTAAACGCCACTGAGGGGGTGCAAACGAACCACATCAGCATTGGGTCTTTCCTGATTGACCTGGACGAGTGAATGGTTTCGACATGCGCTTCGGTACAAGCCCAGGCTTGGATCAATTTCGGTTCTGGGAAATCCGCGAAGCCAGTTGCCGCGCTCGGCAGCGCTCAGGAAGCTTTCGACGTAAGCATTGAATGCTGTCGGCTCTTCCAGATTGATCGCGTGGCCGGTGTTGGGACAGATCCAGAGACCGGCGTTGGGAAGAGCGGATTTCAGCATCAGGTTGGTCTCAAGGCAGCGGACATCCTCGTCACCCACGGCGAGCAATATCGGCACTGCCATTCCCGACAATTGATCGCGCAAATCATGCAGTGATGGTCGCAAGGCCTGGCAGCGGGCCATCGTGTTCGACATACCCTGCGCCGAATGTTGACGCAGTCGGACTAAAAATTCCTGCCAACTCTTCTGGTCCTTGTATTTCAACTGGATGCGTGCCGCACCGCGCGCCATCCGCTCGGCTATCCCTGCCATTCCATGGTCGATGAAGACCCGCGCAAGAACGGACGTTTCCCTCAGCCAGGCGTCTCGCTGGGAGGGATGAGAGCCAGACCCCACGCCGGCTGCGACAATCGCGCTGGCTTTTTCGGGATGGCGCAACCCAAACTGCAGGGCGGCATACCCACCCATGCTCAACCCCACCACATGGGCGCGCTCGATTTTGAGGCCCAGCATCACCGCGGCGATGTCGTCCACCGCGAATTCCCAGCCATATAAAGCGGCATCTTCGGGGACATCGCTGGGCGGGTAGCCGCGGGCATTGTAGGCGATGCAGCGATAGCCGCGGGAAAAATAGCGAAGTTGTGTCTCCCATCCACGGATGTCAGATCCGAATTCATGAATGAAGATGATCGGATACCCGTACCCGCTTTCCTCAAAATAAAGCTTGGCTCCAGTGGTCTCGACAAAGGGCATCGCTTCTCTTCCCCAACTTACGTGTCCGGGTGCAGAGACAGAAAAACAGACCGTGTTGCAATCGATCCGCCCCACGCAGCGTGTCTTGGCGTAGCATGGCGTGGAATCACCGCTGCGCATTGGAGCAAGCGCGGCTGGCGGGGCTCGATCGTCCTTTGTCGACTTCGCGGGACGCGTCAGATTCCGAGCCCGCGCTTTCGGGCGAAGCTCCAATCGACTCCGCCGCTTGGCAGCATGTGGCCTAAGACTTGGCGACCGAGCTGCTGTTCCAAGGCTGGACGCCAGGGCACGAGCTGAAAACCGAGGCCATCATCGATCATCGCGAACCGGCCTGAACTTAAGGTAATCCTCTGGCGATAGATTCCCTGGGTAGGCTCACCCTCCGCCGATGGCCGGTAGACCAACCCCGTCTTGGCGGAAATCTTCTCAGCCGCGCTGTCGAGTTCTCGCCTTCGCAAAGTGTCGAGCAGATCGCGCGCAAAGATAACCCGCTGCCTCTGCCGGCGAGCCAGCCCTTCGCCGACAAGATGTTCCACACGCCGATCCATCGCGTCCCGTACCTCTGCGCTGAAGCCACCACCACCCGTCGCCGGTTCGCGTGCGAGGAGCTGCCGATCGAGCCAAGTTGCGCCTCGGGCCGTGACCTGCTGTTGCAACGGGAGATCCGACCGAACGGCGAGAGACAATCTCTTTCTGCCATTCGCGTCGTCATAGGCACGCGCCTCGACAATTGAGCCGGGCGCGGCATCACTCGTCAAGTCAAGGTCCGCGAACTGAAGATGGTGCGTCCTGCCGTCAATCGCTTCGACGATGACATAAGCTGAGCCCTTCAGCTCATCATGCAGCCCCCGCTCAACAAGACGCCCGAGCACGGGGCTACCGGGCTCATCGCCGTGCAAGGCAAAGCGGGAGACATCAGGATCGCGCCCACCTCCCGACATCGCCCGATGCATGGTTTTGATGATGTCTCCGCGAATGCTGAGATCGCGCAAGGTCTCTTCAAGCCCGGGCTTCAGTATCCAGCAGCCGGGTTCAATCTGCTGGGCGAGGCCGAGCCGCTCCAGTTTGTCCGCCCGACCGACGAGTAGTCGTCTCAACTCGGGATCTCTGTCTGGACCAGCTGGCCGCAGGTTGGCAATACCTGCAGCTTCGTCGGCGACGTTGCGCAGTGCCCGATCAAGGTTGGTCCAGCGCTCGGCCTCGACCTCTTTTTCGAGGGCGGACCGAATATCCCGCTCGCTGCGCGGTCCAAGTTCCAGGGTAACGCGCTCTTCAGCACGCGCTCGAAACCCCCGGCTGATGTAATCACGGCTGATGACGAGGTCCTGACCATTATCGGCGCGGCCTCGAATGAGGACATGGACATGAGGATTGTCGGTGTTCCAGTGATCGACCGCGATCCAGTCGAGTTTGGTACCGAGATCGCGCTCGGCATCCACCATAAGCTCACGGGCAAAGGCGCGGAGATCGGTCATCTCAGCCGCATCCTCCGGCGAGATGGTGAAACGGAAGTGGTGACGATCTTGCTCACATCGCTCCGTGAAAGTGCGCTCGTCGGCGGCGTCCGACCGAGCATCGAACATGCGGGCGTCTGTACCATCCCGCGTCACGCCATCGCGCCTGAGATAGGTGACATGCTTGGCGAGCGGTGCCGAGCGGAATTGATTTCCGCGATGCCGGACCACCCGCGCCTTGATCACCACCCGACGCGACGGCGAGCGAAGCGATAGGGCCAACGCGGCGGAACGGCCTCTGCCGAAACGGGAGGCCGAGCTTCTTTCCTCCCGGCCAAAGCCCCTCCCGGTGTGCCCGGCCTTTCTGGCCGCCCGCATCACCTGACCGACAAAACTCTTCGGTCTGGCCGCGCGGCGTCCTTTATCGCGGATGCGGCCAGGGCGAATACGCAGGTCGTCGTTGGGGTGCCTCATGACGGCAAAACAAGCGTCTCACGGGGAGCGATGGCGTCGCACGCTCTGATTTCGTTGGTGTTTACGTCAGAAGCGCTGGCAGGCGAGTTGATGCAACATCTCAAATCTCCAACCCAACCAACCACATGCGCACGACGGACGTCGGCGCTTTTATCTTGCCATCCGTGGCTCGTATCTCCCCGCTCCCACTGCATCCCATCAGAACATGCGATGACCAACGACAGACTGCGATGAAGCACGATCCGGATCATTTCGATCGGGCCTCGCTGTCGAGGTGCACGAACAGGTTGCCCGACTGCGGCACGAGCGCCGATAGATCGACAACGCCACGACCACTTGATCGACGGTCTGGCCGCGCGTCGGGCAATGGCCGACCGGCGGTTGAGTTGCTCCCAATGCGCACAACAAACAATGGTGAGCCAGCCAAAGTGGATGACTTCGCCACAGCGGTGATCTTTGCGCCCGTCTGTTTGCTCTCAATCGCCAGTGCAAGCCTGGAAACATACCCTTGGGTCTCATCCGGCAGCGGTCGACCCGTCGCGAGATGACGTTCGTAACGTCCTGGTCCTGCATTGTAGGCGGCGAGGAACCCCGGCACGCCGTAACGATCGTGGAGTTCGCGGATGTATGCTGTACCAGCCAGGATGTTGTCATGGGGATCATAAGGATCGGCGCCGAGACGGTGGCGAACCTGCAATTCGGTCCAAGTCTTCGGCATGATCTGCATCAGGCCCATCGCGCCTTTGGATGACCGTGCCCGCTGTTTTGCGCTGCTTTCGACGTGCATCACCCCGCGTATCCAATGTTCCGGCACACCGAAGCGCCTGGACGCTTCGGTAACGAACGCCGCGAAAGGACGGAGCGATAAATCGTTCGGCCGACGTGTAGCCGACGACCCCTGCTCGGCATGGGCTGCACCGTTCAACAGTAACGATGATGCCAAGATCGCCACGATGCAAAGCATCGTCCCGAGAGATCGCAAGGCTGCCATCGTGCTCGCGGCGGTCAAGGGTGAAGCGCTGGCGCGCCGGCCTAACGGCCGCCCCTGACCGCGGCTCCGCGCGACGGCGTTGCAAATCTTGGCCGGGACGGAGGAATGGTCCGTGTTTTGACCGAACAAAGGAATGACAGAAGGCTTGCAGTTTTGCGGCGAGATCATTCCTCCTCGCCGATCCAAAGAGGCTCTGCTTTTCCGATGATCGCACTCGTCGGCAGCGCGCCGAAATATCGCCCGTCGAGCGAGTCCGCCGATTGCCAGTTCATGAGGAAGACTTCGCCGTCGGCGATCACGCGACAACCCTGCCAGATGGGTAGCGGTCGACCCCGGCTATCGCGTTCACGCGCCTCGCCTACCCAGGCCTTGTCAACCGTGATGAAGAGATGGTCTCGGCAAACCGTCTGCCCAGGAAGCGCCAACACGCGCTTCAGCAGGGGAATGCCACGCGGTAGATAGCGGCGGCTTTCGAGGAATGTTGCGAGGGGTTCGGGCGGCATGACCGCGACAAGTTCGGTGACGAAAAGGTTGCCGGTCGGCCGCAGCCGGTAGAGCCCGATGGGCACGCTGGCGGAAGCGTTCCATATATAATGTGTCGATCTCGCTCCGACCGTAGACAACAGGGCGGCGGTAGCCCCTAGCGTCGTGAGAAGCGTCATCACACGGCTATTCATGGCGCAATCTTCCGCCGATGCAGCCACGCCTGATGGCGCGAGCGTGTGTACGGCCGCGGCGTTCCATTCACAGACAAACGGTTGTGGATGTGGTGCCAGTAGTCGGGCGCTGCGTCGACCGGGTCGATGCCGAGCGCTTCGACGGCGTCGATCAACTGAAGCACACGTTCGACCTTGGGCCAGCCGGACAACCGCAACAGGATGTCCCCGCCGGGTCGAACATAGGGCACCGTCGCGCAGCGCTGACCGGGCGCAACGGCCCTGATGATGTCGATGTGCGAGATGACGGTACCGAAGTCGTTCGAGGTCCAGCGCACGAACGCAAAGATGCTACCTGGCGCAAACGACACAATGCGCCGTCGCTTGTCGAGAATCTGTTCCTCGGCGGCACGTCCGAAGCGAATCCAGTTCTCGATGCGCTTCTCCAGCCACAGGAGCTCGACACTCGTGAGGTCGCTCATGCAATTCCTCCTTCGCTGGAGGATTGCTGTGCCGAGAAGCTTGAAAGGTGCGGCGCGAGATTCGCTTTACCGCCGGCGCTCGCGTCTAGGCGCGCGCCGATCGTGGCGTTCCGCGCAACTATTTGCTGGTTCTCCCCAGCGGTGTAAACGGCGCGGTCCGTTAGAAAGAATCCGAAGGATTCAGGGTTAGAGAAGTTACGGACGCGGCAAGTCGCTGAAGGCCAAAACGTTTTATGAGATTTTGGTCCCCGATAGCACGAGGATCGGGTCCCCGATGGCACGTGAGTTGCGGTCCCCGATAGCACGAGATGATTCACTGGCTTTCCCCAGATGCAGTTGCGAGGGCACGGCGGCGCAAAGCAGCTGCCGTTGGATCGACGGGAATGGGCGTGAAGTTGAGGCGCTCAGTACCGCGCAAGCCGCGCTCGATGACGAGGCGATAACCGGGCAACCTCTCGCGGCGGATGATTTCCCGCAGGTCGTAGGCAAAGTGCTTTAGCGGCGAGAGGCTGCCGGATTTGGCATGAAGATGGTTGAGGTCAAAGCTCCAGCCACCTTCCTCCGGCAGAATCAGCTCCAACCCCAGCGGGCGGCCGTGCATGTCCGCTGTCTCTTTCCATTCGTTGATCCAGGAAAAACGGTGCCGCCGACGCTCCGTCGGTTGGCGGATCGACGTCATGATCGTTGTCGATTGCAACCGGTCGAGTGCAGCTTTGAGGCGGTCGTAATCGCGCGCGCTCGTGCCGCGGCCGACAAAGGTCAGGATCTCGTAAGGCGTTGCCGCCATCAGTCGCGATGTCTTCAGACCGGCGTCGCGGGCTTCAACGATCTGCGAAGCCGCCCAGATCAGGACGTCCGCATCCCAGATGGTTGCCATGCCGTGCTCTGGCACGGCTTCGACGCGAATGCTGACCTTGCCGGCACGGAAATCGATCGGAACGACGCGCTTGGACTTCGCAAGCGAGAAGAAGGGATAGGCCATCAAATCCTGCGCGTCGCGGGCTGCGAGATCGCCGGGAAGCGCACGAAACAGATCGAGCTGCTCACGTTCTGAGGTGTGTCTGCGCCGCATCGTCACTGCGCTCCCGTGGCGATCAGCGGCGCACATGGCCGGCATAGGGCCGCAGACCGGAGGCATGCCGCTTGGCGGGCAATACGATCCCGGTGCCGGGATCAGACGTCGAGGTCTTGGCGCCGCGGTCGGCCCAGGCTTTCAGGTCCTCCAGCGCGTAAACGACACGTCCACCGAGCTTTCGATAGGCGGGACCGGTGCCGTAGGTCCGGTGCTTTTCCAGTGTGCGACCGGAGAGGCTGAGGAATCGCGCTGCTTCGGGTGTGCGCAGATATCGCGGCGGCAAGCCGGCGTTGGGGTCGGGCATCTGAAGGGCTCCGTGATCTCGTGGAGCGCCAGCGAGGTTCGCGGCGCGTCAGGGGTCACGATGGCGGAGTGGATCAGCGAAGGGGGATGCCGATGATGAGGGTGCCGAATTTCGGCACCCTCACCCGACTCGTCACTCATCTGCCGCGACGCGCGTGGCGCAGCAACGCGCGATAGCCCCCGCGCATCAGGGCAAACCCGCTTTGCACAAGGCGGATGGTACGGTTGCGCAAGTCGTGGGTCTTCCAAGCCCGGTCGGGAATATGTGTGGCGCCAAACAGTCCCTCGGCGATCGCGCGATAGCTGTTGCCTTCGATACCGGCAGGGCGCCCATTGAGCGCCCGCCAGAGACGTCGCGCGGCGTGCGCGCGAATCTCGAAATCCTCATCGAACGGCAATTCGGCCGCGTAAGCCTGCTCCGCAACCGGCGACTCTCGCAGCCATAGCCGATGCTCAACGCCGTCAATGCGCAAGAGAACGTGCCAGCCGTCAGAGGCCTGCCGGACTTCGCCGGCTGACATCTCGGCCGGACCGAATACAGTGCCGCTGGACGTGACAGTGCTTCCAACAATCGGAATGATTGTCGGCAGAACTTCCGGTGCCCAGAATATGGCCTGATCCTGCGATGACCCCGCTGGGTCAGCCGCAAAAGCAGAGACCCCATCTCCTTCTAAACGCTGTGATCACGCTGGGATCAGATTTCGAATGCGCGAGCTCACGATGATCGCGGTGGTAGTTCGGATTGCGGCGAAGGCATTCCCAGGCAAAGCCGGTTGGCTCCAATTCCCGGGCGCGATCATAGGCAGCGGGTGATCGCCAGTCAGAATGAGACATCGCGTCGTTTCTCCTGTCACGTCAGCAGTCAGGATAGCGGCGCGATCAATTTAGCAATCAAAGGTTGAATGGAAGTCCCCAGTTCCGCATCACGTGATGCAGAAAAGCGGCCACGACATTTTGTATAAAATCCATATCTCGGAGAAGATGAATCACAACTGGTTTTTCTTATTGAGATGCGCCGTGGCGCAATAAATGCCGATAGCCATGCTCAGTCATCCATTTGGCGCGAGCCAAATGACTGTCGAACGCATGTCTCGCGCGATCCGGCTCCCGATCTGGATCAAGATGCAACACGATCCGCGCGACCTCGCGCCAGTCAGCACCCTCGGCGTCAGCGTCAAGCAACCGCAGGTAAGTCACCAAATGTTCCTGATCATATGCCGTCAGCGTCGGGGTAGATGGCGCTACGTCAGCAACATCGGGATCGAGCGGGGGTTTCTGCATTGGCGTCCTGGTGCTCGGCGGGTGACGTCATGGGGACAGCGTACGTCCGGTGAGAAAGGCTAAGTCATAGTTTAGCCCTAATCCAAATCTCGCAGGCTCCATCCACTACTAATGATGACTGCGGCCAGTCGTTCCGACAGCCATCGATTGGCCTCTGGCGTCGGCCGCGTATTATAACACGTAGCGCCAAAATACGCGATTGCCTCCTATCCTGCGGATGGATATCCGCAAGATTTTCGGGGCAAACGTCCGCCGAATCCGGCTGGCTGCAGGCATCAGCCAGGAAGCGGTCGCGGAGCGGATGGGTGTTGATCGGGCCTTTATCAGCGGAATCGAGCGAGGACTCCAAAACGCGACGCTTCTCACAATCTGGCAGA
>WNFO01003780.1_pt1 | contig 14259 bp, 13 predicted proteins | sample 5400251 | NCBI WGS metagenome assembly WNFO01 (sample SAMN13153354, study PRJNA577476) | soil metagenome | isolation source: 100 cm saprolite under Madrone tree | place: USA:California | collected 2016-06-14 | reverse complement strand
CTTGATCATTAAGCTGAGAATTGATTTCCTTCTCGCCCACTTCGACGAACTTCCCACAGAAAGATGTTAGTACCCTCCAAATAAAAAAGGGCTTAAAGGTTCATTAAAAGTTCGTAAATGCCGGGCACGGGCCTGGATCAACCTATTACGCGAAAAATTAAAGGCACCAGTGTTGAAAACTGAGATTGAAGGCTGAGATACTGTCGTTCGTTCCCATTTATTCTCAATGCTAGCTGTAGTGAGCAGATGTTCTTAAACAGCACATTCTTGACGTTTTTCGTTGGACTGGCCCTATTGATCCTGGGGGCGGAATTTCTCGTGCGCGGGGCGTCCCGCCTCGCCATCGTGCTTCGGATTTCTCCGCTCGTCATTGGTTTGACGGTCGTTGCCTACGGTACCAGCGCAGCCGAGCTGGCGGTTTGCCTGCGAGCTGTGTTTACCGGACAGGGCGCGCTTGCAGTGGGCACAGTTGTCGGCAGCAATATCTTTAATGTGCTGTGCGTTCTTGGCGTATCGGCCGCGATCAGACCGCTGGCCGTCCATAGGCGTCTAATTCGGGTCGATGTACCGCTTATGATCGCGGCTTCGATTCTCTGTTACATTCTGGCGTTCGGTGGCGTGCTTCGGCGGTGGCACGGAGTTCTATTGTTTGCAGGCGCAGTTGCCTACACTACCTTTATCGTATTAGGCGCGCGGCGTGAACGCTCGCAGAGCTGGGAGCTCGCAGAGTCTACTATGCCTTCAACCATAGCTCGAGCCCGCAGATCGTTCCCTTTGATTATTCAGTCATTGTTGGTGTTGGTTGGATTGATCATCCTCACGATTGGGGCTCGTTACCTGGTCAGCGGCGCGCTTTTGGCCGCGAGATCGGCGGGAGTGAGTGAGATTGTGATTGGACTGACGATCGTTGCCGCGAGCACCTCACTGCCCGAAGCCGCCGCGTCGATCGGCGCGACATTGCGTGGTAAGCGTGAAATCGCCGTTGGGAATGTCGTCGGCAGCAATATCTGCAACCTCCTTCTGGTGCTCGGCGCTACCGCCATCTTGGCGCCATCGGGAATTGAGATTTCAACCTCGACTCTGAGATTTGATATGCCGGTGATGATTGTGGTTGCGGTGAGCTGCTTACCGGTATTTTTTATCGGCAATCGAATTGCCCGCTGGGAAGGTTTGCTCTTCCTGAGTTATTACTTTGCGTTCGTGCTCTATCTGATCATGGAGGCGGGCCACTACGAAGTGCTGCCGCGCTTCAATGCAATCATGCTCTTGTTTGTAATTCCGTTGACCGATCCTAGTTAGTCGCTTTAGCTCGAGCCAGCCGCGTCTGCCCAAAACATTGCGGGTGAAGTTTTCGTGCGCAGCAAAATAGATCGTCACATCAAATGAATAACCTAGCGTCTCGAGCGGGAGCATGTGACCGTAAGAATCGAACGTGCCGAGGCATCAACTTTCGGCTGCACTCGCTCCACAAAGGGAGCCTCTACTCCTTCCGATCGTGCTGCTTCATACACCTTGCGCACGTCTGAGCCGTGCGATAACAGGCGATCACCATCGAGGGCCACCCATTCGCCCAAGTATTCGTCACGATGCGCCTCAAGCCACGCTCGCTCCTGCTCGTGAGTGGGGTACGCGGGCTTTCCCTCTTTAGCCGGCGCAGGTTGCTCCAACTCGCGTTCTAACACTCTATGCAATCTGCGCCTCTCCCCTGGCGAAAGTGCAAGTGCTTCATTGATGATTTGTTCCAATGTTGCCATAGATATGAGTCTAATCCCGTTCTCGTCGCCCTTCAAGCAACTCTTCCCGACTTACTTCCCGAAAGAAAACGATAGCCCACCCAGGGATCGGTCAGGATGTAGCGGGGTTTCGCCGGATCAGGTTCAATCTTTTTCCGGAGATGACGGATGAAGACGCGAAGATACTCAGTTTGGTCAGTGTAGTTTCCGCCCCAAGTGTTTGGGAGTAACGTTCGATGGGTTAGGACCTTGCCGGAATGGCGAACGAAGAAGACGAGCAGATCGAATTCCTTTGGCGATAGACGTATCTCTCTCCCGGCAACGAGTACTTCGCGCCGCGCCAGATCAATCCGAAAGTCCCCCTCTTCAATTACTGTTGTTTCTTCACTAACTTCCGGCGACCGGCGCAACGTCGCTCTAACTCTGGCTAGCAACTCACCCATGCCAAACGGTTTGGTAACATAATCGTCGGCGCCCGCGTCGAGCGCTTCGACTTTCGTAGCCTCATCGCCTTTGACTGAAAGCACGATTATCGGAACGGCGGAAATCTCTCGGAGTTGCTTACAGAGTTTCAAACCGTTCATATTAGGCATCGAAAGATCAGTCAGTACGAGGTCCGGCGTCCACGCCTGAAACAAATCCAAAGCCGCCTGGCCTTCGCCGGCGACTCTCACGTCGTAGCCGTGCCTCGCTAAGCCGCTGCGCAGGACCAGAGTAATTTCCTGTTCGTCGTCGACGACAAGTATGCGCTTCTTACTCTCCATTGTTTTTTGGTAACACCCTCTCCTTTTGGGAGAGGGCAGGGTGAGGGGCGAAGCTAGGGCAAAACGTGGAGGTTGGTTTTCGCTACCTTCGGCCCTCACCCTAAACCCTCTCCCAAAGGGAGAGGGAACGAAAGCCGTAACTACAAATCATTGGCGCACTCGTCAATCCGCGCGAAGCACCCAAATCTCACCGGCTGTCTCGTCTTCGGATAAATGCTCTTCATCGCCAACCGGGACTGTAAAGACAATGCGTGCTCCTTTGCCTGCGGTTCCACTTTCAATCCAGATACGTCCACTGTGAGCTTCGACAATCCCTTTGGCAATCGCCAGGCCCATGCCAATTCCACCAGTGCTACCGCCCGCTGTTCCAGTGCTGTTGGCGCGGTAGAATCTTTCAAAGACTCGCTCGCGCAGGTGCGCTGGAATACCAGGCCCTTGATCTTCCACCGCGATCTTTATCATGTCATCTTCTGCACGATTAGCGTCGATCGTGATGAGCGTTTCGGGGGGCGCATATTTGCCGGCATTATCTATCAAAGTGTAGATCACTTCGGCGACTGCGCGGGCATCAACACGGACCACCGGCAGTTCATTTTCTACCGCGACTTGAATTTGATGTTGGCGGGTCAGAGGTTCGGCTTGGGCCAAAGCTGCATCAATGATGTCATCGACAGCACCCCAGTTGCGATATAACTTCATGTCGCCCGCTTCAATTCGCGCCAGGTCGACGATGCCTTCGACGAATCGGTCAAGCCTGTCCGCTCCGTGCGTAATCACTCTCAACATGGCCTGCTGCTCGTCGGCACTCAATCTTTCCATCTGTTCTGTTGCCTCGCGATCTTCGAGCAACAGAGTAGCGGAGGCCTTAATTGAGGTTAGTGGCGTTCGAATATCATGAGTTACGGCGTCCAGTAGGGCAGATTTCAGCCGCTCACTGCGCTTTAACCCTTCGGCCTCACTAGCGCGCTCAAAGGCCTCTCGCAGTTCTTCGTACAGGTGCTTGATCTCTACACGCCCCGCTTCGGCCTCACGGGCACGCCGCTTCGCGCGAGCGGAAAGCTGACCGACAGCAAGCGCCGTGATAAAGAACGCGGTCAGGGCAATCCAGTTCTGCGGGTCTGCGATAGTGAAGGTATGAAAGGGGGGAAGAAAGAAAAAATTGAAAGACAACATTCCTAATACCGAAGCAAGCAGTGCGGGTTTGCTTCCCCAGAAAATTGCCACGAATAGAACGACGAGCAGAAATGCAAATCCTACTGTGGTCGCATTGATTTGACCGCGTAAGGGAACGAGTATTGCCGTTAGCGCAGCGACGCCGGAAGTAGCTAGAAAATAGCTGGACAATGTCCTGTTTGAGAAGCTCTTCCAAACCATGGGAACATTCTATGGCAAATGCTTTAGATGGTACGGCACGCTGGTCACAATGACGTCCGGTTTGAAGAGGAGCGCGCCTTTCAACAGCAGGGAGGTTTGATTATGCAGCAGATGCTGCCACCACCTCGCAGGGATGAACTCTGGCAGGACTACCGTGAGCATCTGATCGGGATGTGCTTTCATTCTTCGATCCAAGTACCGGAGCAAAGGACCTACCAATGACCGGTATGGCGATGCCAGAACCACCAGCTCCACGCCGCCTCCCAATTGATGCCACTTCTCGCGCAGTTTCTTCGTCGTCTCTTCATCGATGTTTATATAAAGCGCCGTCACGTGCTCAGGAGCAATCGCCTTCGCGTATTCGAGGGCGCGCACAACTCCGCGGTGAATGCCCGAAACCGGCACAATGACTTCATGTCTGATCGGGCGTAAGCCTTCGATCCCCACCATCGTCAATTGCTTCGCCAAGTCCTGGTAGTGCCGATGTATCGCTCGAAACATCATTACCAGCAGCGGGATAAGCACCACTACGATCCAAGCGCCATGAATGAATTTGGTCGTCACCAGGACGACGAGAACGAGGAAGGTTGCGATGGCGCCAATGCCATTGATGACGATTGACTTTCTCCAATGCGCTGCCTGCTTTCGTTCGCCGGCCAGATCGATAGGGTTCTCAGCGGCCAATCCTCCACGAGTGGGACCGCCGTCGCGACCGCCACCTTGGGCCCGCCCGGCTTTGAGCCAGTGGAGTACCATGCCGACCTGCGAAAGTGTGAAGGAGAGAAAGACGCCCACGGCATAGAGTGGAATCAGACGGCTGGTGTCTCCGCCGAACGCTGCGACCAGAACGGCCGAGAAGATGGCCAGGATAATGATGCCGTTCGAGAAAACCAGCTTATCGCCACGGGTGCCAAACTGGCGCGGCATAAATCGATCGCGGGCCAACAAACTCGAAAGGCGTGGGAAGTCGGCGAACGACGTATTCGCGGCGAGGACCAGAATCAGCGCCGTCGTTCCCTGGATCACGTAGTAGAACCATCCCATCGGCCCGGTGAAGATGATGCGCGCGAATTGTGAGATGACAGTTTCGTTTTCGAGCGGATGCACGTGATAGAAGTAGGCCATCACGCTGGTGCCGATAAACATGGTCGCGAGTAGGACCGCCATCCAGGTCAGCGTCGTCGCCGCATTGCGCGCCTCTGGTTGCTTGAACGCCGGAATGCCGTTTGAAATTGCTTCGGTACCGGTCAGCGCGACACATCCATTCGCGAACGCGCCAAGCAGGAGAAAAAGGGTTACCGGTTGAATGTGATACCCTTCGGCAAGTTTCAAGGTCTCGGTGCTGATGGGAGGGGCGCTGTGTGGATACAGAAAGTAATGGATGAGGCCGTACCCAATCATGAACAAGAAACTGATCACGAAAGAATAGGTCGGTCCCGCAAAGAGAGCGCCTGACTCGCGAACCCCGCGCAGGTTGACCACCGCGATGAAGGCTATCAGGATGAGACACAAAAAGACCTTGTGATTGCCAAGCCATGCGAAGCGCGTCCCTTGCGCGGCTGATGTGATAGCGGCGACGCCTGCCGAAATCGAGACTGACACGGTCAGCACATAATCAACGAGCAATGCCGCAGCGGCGACCAGTCCCGCGTAAGTTCCCAGGTTCTCCTTCGCGACTATGTAGGCTCCGCCCCCGGACGGATAGGCGTAAATGGTCTGCCGGTAACTGGTTGCTACGATGCCGAGCACAACCGCGATGACCATCGTGATCGGCACCACATAGTTGAAAGCATGAGTCTGCCCGTAGGCTACGGCTACTGCCAGCACGAGCAGAATTTCTTCCGAAGCATATGCCGTCGAAGACAGCGCGTCGGAAGCGAAGACTGCCAGTCCGGTCTTCTTCGTCAGGCGCTCATGGATAGCTTGCTCCGTCCTCTTGGCCTTGCCTACCAATAGACGCTTAAGCGTTGTCGGCAACGTGCTTTTCCTCCCAAAACGAGTGTGGTTCTTTCATGCAGCTATCTCGACAATTCTTCAGGCTTTTTCCCAGCGCACGGCCGAAATGACATCCTCGGGATCCAACTGTTCTACCCGCAGTTTGTGGTTGATCGGAAAATCGTCGATCTCCCAAACGTAATTCGCGAGATGTCGCTCCGCGCAGCAAATCCAGAAAGGACTGTGAAGCGGAATTCGTCCCGCGGTCTGAATCGCTACCCGGGCCGCGACGGCCTTAGCGATTTCAACCACGATGTCGCGCTCAACATTCTCTGGATTGCGAACACGGAAACGATAGGTTCCGGTGCTTGGTGGCGGCACTCGATCGATTTCCCACGGACGCGCGATCGAGAACCCGTTCTCCGTCAATAGTTCGATCGGATAAGTTTTTGCCACAAGCCTATCAGGCTCAGATTGTTCACTTTGTGCACGCACGATTCAGCAGCCGGCTACGGCCGAGAAAGCGAGCTTAGAAGAAAAGTTGTAAGGATGGAGTAAGAGCTTTATAAAAAGTTTATAAAGAGAATGTGGCCCATACTTCAGCTTTAGGGAGACACGCGAAAGGTTTTGAATCCGGAGGCCGTCGAGGATCCGACCACATACTGAAGCGTGTGCTACTTACTCGCCGGTATTGAAGCGATACCCGATCCACGGTTCAGTGAGGATATAGCGCGGCTCAGAAGGATTCGGTTCGATCTTCTTTCGCAGTTGGCCGATGAATACGCGCAGATATTCATTCTGCTCGGTATAGTCGCCGCCCCAAACGGCGCCCAGCAATGCACGGTGTGTCAGGACCTTTCCGGCATTGCGCATGAGGTGGACCAGGAGATCAAATTCCTTGGGAGTTAAGCGCAACTCTTTACCGGCCTGCGTCGCGGTGTGTGCGTCGAGATCGATCCGAAAATCCCCGGCGTCAAGAATCAGCGCGTTGGAATCTGTAGCAGGCTTTCGCCGCAGCGTCGCGCGAATCCGCGCCAACAATTCATCCATGCCGAACGGCTTCGTCATGTAATCGTCCGCGCCGGCATCGAGCGCTTCAACCTTCGTCTTCTCTTCGCCACGGACCGACAAAACAATAATTGGAACCTCGGAGATAGCGCGTAGGCGGCGACATAGCTCAAGCCCGCCCAGGTTCGGCATCGCCAGGTCTGTTATCACGAGCGCGGGCGGCCAATCGCGGAAAGTTTGCAGCGCGAAGTCTCCGTCACCGGCGACCCGCACATCGTATCCTTTAGTTGTAAGACTTCGGCGCAGCACGCGCGTGAGTTGGGGCTCATCATCGACTACCAGAATGCGCGGCTTTGATTCCATGAGCTAAATTCACGTGGCTTTCGGGAATTCTGACGATACGTTGCCATCATCATCGCTTGTCGGGAGGGTGACAATGAATTTCGCGCCGCAACGACCACCAGGATCTTCAATCCAGATTCGCCCGCCGTGCGCCGAGACGATTCCGCGCGCGATTGCCAGCCCCATTCCTGTTCCGGAAGTCTTGCGATCGCCAACATCGCCATCGCGCATAGCCCGAAAGAACTTCTCAAAAAGCCGTTCGCGCATGTCGGCGCGAATCCCGGGGCCTTCATCTTCCACACTCACCAGGATCGCCCGATCATCTCCCGGCCGCGCGCTTACGCGAATCGTTGTTGTCGGTGGCGAGTATTTTGCCGCGTTGTCGACCAAGGTGTAAACAACCTCCGCAATGGCGGCCTCGTCAACCTTAATGGAAGGCAATTCGTCTTCGAGCCAAACTTCGATTTGATGATCACGAGTACGCGGCTCCGCGCGCTTCAGCGCCGCCGTAACAATCTCATCAATCGAGCACCAGTCTCTGCGCAGGTGCATCTCTCCGGCATCGATGCGAGCCAGCTTCGTCAAGCCATCGATGAAACGATCGAGCCGGTCGGCCTCTTCGTCAATGACTTCGAGCATCTCTCTGCGTCCTTCGTCGTCCAGTTGCGAAGTTTTGTCGCGCTCGCTTGCGTACAGGTCTGCAAGTAGAGTTGTGGCCGAAGCCTTGATTGAAGTCAGCGGCGTGCGCAGGTCATGCGTCACGGCATCGAGCAAAGCGGATTTGAGACGTTCGCTTTGCTTCAAGGCTTTGGCCTGACTTGATCGCTCGAAGGTGTCCTGCAATTCGTAATAGAGACGTTCGCTCTCGCGCTTAGCCTTTTCGGCTTCTTCGGCGCGCCGTTTCGCCCGGGCGGAGAGTTGACCGACGGTGAAGGCAGTTATTAGAAAGGCGACGAATGCTATCCAGTTGTCAGGAGCGCTGATAATAAAGGTGCCGAACGGCGGCAGAAAAAAGAAATTGAAACAGACTACCGCGAGCAACGAAGCAAATACTGCCGGACCCGAGCCCCACAGAGTAGCAACAAAAAGAATCACGAGCAGGAAGGCAAGCGCGACGGTGGTGGGATTTATGCGCTCGCCCAAAAGCTTCAAGACGCCAAAGCCCGCCGCGGTACCGATCAGAGCCGCGCAGTAACCAAACCAAACCCTGCGGAAAAAGCTAGGCAACACGCGCTACCTGGTCCTTTCTATCTGAGACAGTGCGCCCGGAAGTGACATGTTGTCTTCGGCCGAATCGATCTCGAAGGTTATCAACGATAGCCGGCAGGAACAGTCCGAAAAGAGCTGGATGGGCGAATGATACTTTGAGGCCTTCAATCAGTGTGCGCCGGATCAGTTGCGCGTAATCCGCGATCGACGGTTTGAATCTCAGGAGGCCGAGGCGACGGTCTGCGCCGAGATCGATCAGGCTGTCAATGAGACAGCCGACGGCCCCAACCTGTTTCATGAAGCGTCGCAAACCTTCGTGCTCGCGGTTGAGCGACGATCGAATTAACAGATAAGAAACGTCCGCGGTGAGCGCGCCAACAGCTTTCCTATATCGTATAAGTTCGCCTGTTGATCGGGCAGCTCGCTCGCGCAAGACTCGCTGATACAAGCGGCCGAGTTTTTCCAGTATCGAGAAATAAAACTCTTCGCTGATCTTGCTTTTCAGCGTCTCCGTTACCAGCCTCACTTCAGAATTAATGCATGCTTGGTCAAAGCAGGGCAGGGGCGTTTTGAGATACTCGAGCACTTGCCGTCCCGTCTCGATTTGTGCCGAGTCAAGCGCATTGTCTATCACACCGATGAAGAGATAGTAGGAAAGCAATCGATCTCTCGCGCTGGCGCGATTGCAGTCAACGCCGAAGTAATCAACGCACCGAATGACGCGATCGGGGATACGAATGAAGTGTGCGTACTTTGGGTTGTCAGCGGTCGCGCGATACGCGTGTTGAATGTCGGGGGCCAGATTCTCAAAAGAAGTAGTTAGAGCTTGCGTCGCATATATCGGGAATAATATCGGGTGAGGTTTTTCCCGACGCGGTGAAGGAATGATCCCGCTTGCCAGACCTTTGCTTCTGCTTCGCGTGCTCATTTTGTTTTCAGATTCTAGCGAAGTTCTGCGTCGATGAACATCTCTCGGTTCTGCGGATTCGTCCTGGGGTGTAATCAAGAGTAAGAGTCGGCTGGAGGAAGAACACTCCAGCGTTACAGAACCGCGAGCGGTAGCGACCGGCCTTTGCTCGTTGAAGAAGTCAGCATGAGACAAAGGCCGGTCGCTACCGCTCGCGGTTCTGTAACGACTGATGAACTTCCGATGAAGGTCCGATCTTCTTCTAAAAGCGACAGTTAACCTAAACTTGACGAAAAAGTAAAGAATGCTATAATCAGGGCGAATCTCGAAGAAAGCCAACGCAGAGTGAAGATTTCGGCTCACGAAGAATACGGTTTGCGCTGTCTGGTTCAGCTTGCGCGCGCGGAGGTTGAAGGCGAGTCCTTGACGCTCGCTCAGATCGCCGAGCGCGAAGGTCTGTCGGTTTCCAACGCGGGCAAGCTGATGTGGATTTTGAATAAGGCTGGACTCGTCCAATCGCAACGTGGCGCAAATGGAGGATACACTCTGGCTCGGCCAGCGTCGGAGATTCGGCTTAATGAAGTCATTCGCATTCTAGACGAAGACACCGTGGATCGGTTCTGTAAGACACACGCAGGCGTTCTTGATGCATGCATTCACACGAGCGACTGCGGCATCCGGCCGGTGATCATCGGCTTACATGAGATTGTGCAAAACGCGTTGTCAGAGATAACGCTGGCGCAATTGGTTGGTACGGAAGCTAAGGTTGATGCCACCTTGCATCAGATTCAAAAGTTGCACAATCGATTGGGATCGATGCGGACGGCCCATTGACGGGTTTAGAGTTCAAGCTTTAGCTTGCAGATTCGTGTCAGTACCGCGAGCGGTAGCGACCGGATCACACAATGTACGTTGAGAATAGGTATCGTCATTAATCAAACTCGATCGATAGGATCCGGTCGCTACCGCTCGCGGTACTGACACGTAGACAGCAACCTAAAGGTTGAACTAGGAACTGTGAAACCAAAGGATTAGTAATGAGTACTGCTGAGATACTGACAAACAGGGAATACAAGTACGGCTGGGTCACCGACATCGAGTCGGAGACGATCCCGCGGGGATTGAGCGAGGACACGGTTCGTTTGATCTCACAGAAAAAGAGCGAGCCCGAGTGGATGCTCGAGTTTCGTCTGAAAGCCTATCGCAATTGGCTTCACATGGAGGAACCGCGCCACTGGCCAAACCTTGCTTTTCCGGAAGTAAACTATCAGGACATGATCTATTACAGTGCGCCGAAGCAGAGAGCGGCGAAAGCAAGCCTGGATGAGGTTGATCCCGAACTTTTGCGCACGTTCGACAAGTTAGGCATTCCTTTATCAGAACAAAAGCAGCTTGCAGGCGTGGCGGTCGACGCGGTTTTCGACTCAGTTTCTGTCGCGACGACCTACAAAGAAAAACTGAAGAAGCACGGGGTGATCTTTTGTTCGTTCAGCGAAGCAGTGCGGGAGCATCCTGAAATTGTTCGCAAGTATCTGGGCTCGGTCGTGCCGACGAATGATAATTTCTTTGCGGCCTTGAACAGCGCGGTCTTCTCGGACGGCTCGTTTTGCTTTATTCCCAAGGGTGTGCGCTGTCCGATGGAGTTGTCGACTTACTTTCGCATCAACAACTCTGAATCTGGCCAGTTCGAACGCACGCTGATTGTTGCCGAGGAAGGCGCTTATGTTTCATACCTCGAAGGCTGCACGGCACCGAAGTTCGATCGCAATCAATTGCACGCGGCAGTGGTCGAATTGGTCGCGCTCGACAATGCGGAGATTAAGTACTCGACAGTGCAGAACTGGTACGCCGGCGATGAGGAAGGCCGCGGCGGCATTTATAACTTCGTAACCAAGCGGGGCAAGTGCGCGGGCCGCGACTCGAAGATCTCCTGGACGCAGGTCGAAACCGGCTCGGCAATCACCTGGAAGTATCCGTCCTGCATTTTGCAAGGCGAAAATTCAATTGGAGAATTTTATTCGGTGGCATTGACGAATCATGCACAGCAGGCCGACACCGGAACCAAGATGATTCATCTCGGCAAGAACACGCGCTCGACGATCATTTCGAAAGGCATCTCGGCAGGCCATGCCAACAACAGCTATCGTGGACTGGTGAAGATTATGCCGAAGGCTGAGAACGCGCGGAACTATACCCAGTGCGATTCGATGCTGATTGGTTCGGACGCCGGCGCGAACACGTTCCCGTACATCGAAGTGATGAACAACAGCTCGCAGGTAGAACATGAGGCTTCGACTTCGCGCATCAGTGAAGAGCAATTGTTCTATCTAATGCAGCGCGGCATCTCGCAGGAGGATGCGGTATCGCTCATTATCAACGGTTTTTGTAAAGACGTCTTTCTGCATCTCCCCATGGAGTTTGCGGTCGAAGCGACGCGCCTGCTTGGTCTGAAACTCGAGGGCGCGATTGGGTAAGCAGGCGGTTAGCTGGCCGTCTTCAGCCGTCAGCTTTGTTGTCCCGAGCTGGCGGCTGAACGCTGGGAGCTGAGAGTTTATTAAGGAGAATGACTTGTTAGAAATTCGCGATCTATACGCATCGGTTGATGGCAACGAAATCCTAAAAGGCATCGACCTCAAAGTTAACAAGGGCGAAGTGCACGCCATCATGGGTCCGAATGGTTCGGGCAAATCGACGCTGGCGAAGGTACTCGCTGGGCATCCATCGTACGAAGTGACGCGCGGGGAAGTGCTGTTCGAAGGCAAGAACCTTCTGGAACTATCGCCTGACGTGCGCGCGCGTGAAGGCGTCTTCATGGCGTTTCAATATCCGATCGAAGTCCCCGGCGTTTCGAACGCGCAGTTCCTGCGTTTAGCTTACAACGAGAAGCAAAAGCACCTGGGTCAAGAGGAACTCGATCCGCTGGAATTCAAGGATTTGCTGAAGGAAAAAGCGAAGATCGTTGAGATGGAAGCGAGTTTCATGACGCGCTCAGTCAACGAAGGCTTTTCCGGCGGTGAGAAGAAGCGCAACGAAATTCTTCAGATGGCCGTGCTCGATCCGAAACTGTCGGTGCTGGATGAAACAGATTCAGGTCTGGACATTGATGCGCTGAGAATCGTCGCTGAAGGCGTGAACAAACTTCATGACGGAGACAAGGCCGTGATTCTGGTCACGCACTATCAGCGTTTGCTTAATTACATTACACCTGACTTCGTACACGTGCTTTCGGCCGGCCGGATTGTCAAAGAGGGCGGCAAGGAACTGGCGCTCGAACTGGAAGAGAAGGGTTACGACTGGCTGAAGAACGGCAATGGAACAGGCGCGACGGCTGCGCCGCAAGCGAGCTAGCAATGTCACTGCAATTAGCAAAAGAGGAAGGCGCTTACGCGGCCGCGTTTCGCGCGCTGCCGCAGAAGTTGGGTAAGGACGAGCCGTCTTGGCTGCGACACGCGCGCGAAGATGCATTTGCGCGTTTTGAGCGCATCGGTTTCCCGAGCGTCAAAGAAGAAGAATGGAAATACACAAACGTAGCGCCTATTGCGAAGCTTCAATTCACTCCGGCACTCGCAGGTGCGACGATCGTCGCGAGCAATAACGGCTTCGGATCGTTTGTTTACGACGAAGTTCGGCATAGCCAATTGGTTTTCGTTAACGGGATTCTTCAGCCGGGTCTGTCATCGTTAGAAGCGCTTCCTGCCGGAGTCTTTGTGATTGATATCGGAGAGGCTTTAGGTCTTGCTCAGCACGGGGCAAGGATTCGCCAGTACTTCGAACGCTACGAAACGGACAACGAAAATGGGTTCACTGCTCTCAATACCGCGCTGTTCTCCGGCGGAGCGTTCGTCTTTGTCCCTGAGGGCGTTACGGTCAAAGCGCCGATTCATTTGCAATTCATATCCGCGTCCCACAACGGAGATGCGCCGGCGTCGTTTCCGCGCGTGCTGATTGCCGCCGAGGCAAACAGCGCCGCGACGATCATTGAGAGCTATGCAAGTCCCGGCGAGAGCGTCTATTTAACGAACGCAATCGTCGACGTCCGGCTTGGCGCGGGCGCGCATTTGAAACACTTCAAAGTGCAGCGCGAGAGCACGAGCGCCTTTCACGTCGCCGCGACGAATGCCGAACTGGGAGCGAACGCGAGTTACGATTCGACGGCAATCAATCTGGGTGCGGCGCTTTCGCGTCACACCATCGACGTTGTGATGGACCATGAAGGCGCAGAATGCTGGGTTGATGGGCTTTACATGATTGACGGCAACCAGCACACCGACACGCATTCGACGATCGACCATCGACAGCCGCATTGCAGCAGCCAACAACTTTACAAAGGCATTCTCGATGGCAAGTCGCGTGCGGTGTTCAATGGCAAAGTCTTTGTACGTCATGGCGCGCAGCAAACCGTAGCGCAACAAACTAACAAGAACCTGCTGCTGTCGAATGAAGCGCGCGTGGATACGAAGCCGCAGCTAGAGATTTTCGCCGACGATGTGAAGTGCGCGCATGGCGCCGCTATCGGTCAACTGGAAGCGGACGAAATGTTCTATCTCGAAAGCCGTGGCATCAGGCCGGAGCTGGCGCGCAATCTCTTGACTTATGGTTTTGCGGAAGAAGTGATTGAGAAGATCAAGATTGATTCGATAAGGCGCGAGTTGGATGCAGCGGTGCTGAACCGTCTACACACGAGTTTTTGAGGTGGCGTATGGGAATCACTTATATCAAGGGAAAAGTGAGTGGGCCTACTGGTGAAGCCGCGGCGAAATTTCTCGTCGACAGCGGCGCCAGGTACACGTTATTGCCAAACGCTATCTGGAAGGAGATCGGCCTTCAACCGAAACGTAATATGCGGTTTGTTCTGGCTGATGGCACGGAGGTGGAGCGAAACATATCGGAGTGCCACATCAGATTGCCGCAGGGCGAAGGCCACACGCTAGTGATTCTAGGGGAGGAACGAGATGCGGGGCTGCTCGGAGTCGTAACACTCGAGGAA
>WNFO01020036.1_pt1 | contig 14260 bp, 11 predicted proteins | sample 5400251 | NCBI WGS metagenome assembly WNFO01 (sample SAMN13153354, study PRJNA577476) | soil metagenome | isolation source: 100 cm saprolite under Madrone tree | place: USA:California | collected 2016-06-14 | reverse complement strand
GGGCTTGCGCTGGGAGCAAAAGGCGATCTGTTTGTTTCCTGCCGCCATGACGGAACAATTTATCGCGTCACCCCCGACGGCCGCAGCGAACAATGGATCGAGGGCATGGGCATCGCCACCGGAATAGCTTTCGATTCGAAAGGCAATCTGTTTGTCGGCGACCGCAGCGGCACAATTTTCAAGATCAGCCCGGAGCGTGAAATTCGAAGTGCATGTGTTCTATCGCGGGCTGGGTCGTCCGCAGGGCCTGGCGTTTGACCAGGACGGGAATCTCTACGTCGTCGCATCGTTCGGCGGCCGCCGCGGTGTCGTGCGCATCTCTCCGCAAGGCCATGCCGAACATTTCCTCAGTGGATCGGCGCTGGTGGGTTTAGCGCTCCTCCCGAGTGGCCGCGGAATTCTTGCCGCCAACAGTTCCCTTTTTACGATTGACTGGAATGTCCGGGGCCTGCCTCTGCACGGCTAGTCTTACGGATTCCAATCGCGCCGGACCCGGGTGCTCCGCCGGGTGAGCTACAATAATCCCCATGAAAGCCGAAATCATCGCGGTTGGATCGGAACTCCTAACCCCGGACCGGGTGGATACCAACTCACTCTTCCTCACCCAAGAGCTGAACAAGCTGGGCATCGAAGTTTTGCGGAAGACAATCGTAGGCGACAACCGCGAGTTGCTCGCAGAGGCATTTCGCGATGCCCTGAATCGTGTGCCGGTGGTGATCGCCAGCGGCGGCCTGGGTCCAACGGAAGACGACCTGACTCGCGAGACCGTCGCTGAACTTCTCGGCCGCCGCCTGCAACGAAATGAGGAAGTCGTACGCGCGATTGAGGCCAGATTCCGCAGCTTCAAGCGCGACATGCCGGCCGTGAATCTTCGCCAGGCCATGGTGCCGGAAGGCGCGGAAGTCCTCGAAAACCCCCGCGGCACCGCGCCCGGCTTGTGGATTGAAGACAAAGGCCGCATGGTGGCGCTGCTGCCCGGCCCGCCGCGAGAGTTGAAGCCGCTGTTTCTCGAACAGGTGCTGCCGCGCTTACGCCGCCATGTTTCGGGCGTCCGTATGTTCCACCGCGCTTACGCCGCCATGTTTCGGGCGTCCGTATGTTCCACCGCGAGCTCCGCGTGACCGGGCTCGGCGAATCACATGTTGAGGAACGCATTCGGCCGATTTACACGCGCTATCCGCACGTCAACACAACGATTCTCGCCGCCCCGGGCGAAGTCCAGATTCACCTGCGCATCTGGACCGAAGACGCCACCCAGGCCGAAACCTCGCTGGACGAAATTGTTCGCAGCTTCGAACTCGCGTTGGGCGACCGTATTTTCGCGCATAAGGACGTGCCTCTCGAGGATGTCGTAGCGGAACTCCTGACCACCAATCGCGCCACGATTTCGACCGCGGAAAGCTGCACCGGCGGACTCCTCGCCGAACGCCTCACGCGAATCCCGGGAAGCTCTACCTATTTTCTGGGCGGTGTGGTTTCCTACAGCAACGAACGGAAAACCGTGTGGACGGAAGTGCCCGCGGAACTCATCGCTTCAAAGGGCGCGGTGAGCGCGGAAGTGGCCGTCGCGCTGGCCGAAGGTATTCGCCGCAGTGTTGGCAGCACATTTGGAGTTGGCATCACCGGCATCGCCGGCCCGGGTGGCGGCAGCGAGGAAAAACCAGTGGGCACGGTGCACATTGCGCTGGCGACTCCGACGGGAACAAAAGAGCGGCTGGTACATCTCCCCGGCGACCGGGAAATGATTCGCTTCCACGCATCGCAACTTGCGCTGGACATGGTGCGCGTGCACTACCTCTTCGACGGCAAACCGCAGCCGCGCCGCGTGAATCCGTCTACCTGAAACAAGCGACCCTCGTGCGACTTTTCATTGCCATCGAAATTCCGCAATCCGTTCGGTCCGCATTCGCGTCTCGTCTGAAAGATTTCAGCGCCATTGCTCCGCAAGTGAAGTGGGTTCGCGCCGAAAATCTGCACGTCACGCTGAAATTTCTGGGAGAAACGCAATCCGCGAAATTAGGCCCACTGCAAAACGCGCTCTCCGCCGTTCGTTCCGCCGATCCGGTGAATCTCGAATTTCGCGGCCTCGGCTTTTTCCCGCATGAGAAACGCCCTCGCGTCTTCTGGGCCGGCATGGAAGCGTCCGCGAACCTGAAAACGCTTGTCGCGGAAATCGATCAAGCCACGCACCCCCTCGGCTTTCCCCTCGAAGAACGCCCCTTCGCGCCGCACCTGACCCTGGCGAGGTTTCAGCCGCCGGGCATCCCTCCAAAATTGCTTCAAGCGATCCAGGAAAAGAGCGCACAGGCATTCGGTTCCCTGCGCACCGGAGAGTTTCATCTCATCGAAAGCAAGCTGAAACCCACCGGAGCGGAGTACACTACCGTGCAAACGCTCCATTTCGCAACGGAGGCCTAGCGCTGCATGTCGTTTATCACGCCGACCATTGCCCTTCTCCTGGCCGCTGCGTATTTCCTCGGCTCGATTCCGTTTGGCCTGATTCTGGCAAGACTGTTTGCTGGCAGTGACATCCGGAAATCGGGCAGTGGCAATATCGGCGCCACCAACGTCACGCGAGTCGCCGGTCCCGCCGCGGGAATCCTGACTCTGGCGCTCGATGTCGCCAAAGGAGCGGCCGCCGTCTGGCTTGCGGGGCGCTTCACCGAACAGAGTTCAACAGCAATGACGCTCGCCGCCGTCGCCGCGTTGATCGGCCACTGCTTTCCTGTGTGGTTGAAATTCAAAGGCGGGAAAGGCGTCGCCCCCGCGCTGGGAGTTTTCTTGATGCTTGCGCCGCTGGCAGCTATCGGCGCGTTGCTCGTTTTTATCCTGGTGTGTTTGGCCTGGCGCTACGTTTCCCTCGGCTCCGTTTCCGCAGCCGCAGCGATGCCCCTGCTGATGTACTTCTTATGGGCACCCGGCCACGCGCCGCCGCTCGTGGTCGACTTCGGCACCATTTTCGCATCCGCGCTGGTAATTTTCAAACACGACGCCAACCTGCAGCGCCTGGCGGACGGCACCGAACCCAAATTCTCCTTTGGAAAATCCAAGGGTGACACCGCATGAGCCGCATCGCGATTCTTGGCGGTGGAAGCTGGGGCACCGGCCTCGCTGTCGTGTTTTCGAGCAGCCGTCGGCAGCACGATATCCGCCTTTGGGTGCGCGACTCTTCCCTCGCAGAGTCAATTGAGCGCGAACGCGAGAACAAGAAATACCTGCCCGGCGTCTCCATTCCGGCCTGTGTGAAAGCATCCACGCAGCTTGAGGGAGTCCTTCACGAAGCGCAGATCGTCGTTGGCGCTCTGCCATCCGCCCACACGCGCAGCATCTTTGCTCTGGCCCTTCCAAATGTCTCGCGCGACGCGGTCTTCCTCAGCGCCACAAAAGGGCTGGAGCCTGCAACGCACCTGCGCATGAGCGAAGTCATCTCGCAAGTCATCAACGCGCGTTTCGTCCCCAGCGTCGCCGTGCTTTCCGGCCCTTCGTTTGCCGCGGAAGCCGCTCTGGGCCATCCGACGGCAGTCGTACTCGCCTCGCAAGATGCGGCACTGGGCGCCTTTTTACAGGAAGAGTTTTCCGGCCCCACGTTTCGCCTCTACACCAATGACGACGTCTTGGGTGTGGAGCTTGCCGGCGCCATGAAAAATGTGATGGCCATTGCCGCAGGCGCGTGCCAGGGGCTTGGTTTGGGCGCAAACTCACTAGCCGCGCTCATCGCCCGCGGGCTGGCGGAAATGACCCGCCTCGCCATGGCCTTGGGTGGAAAACCCGAAACCCTCAGCGGTCTTGCCGGGATGGGCGACCTCATTCTCACATGCTACGGCGCCCAAAGCCGCAACCGCCGCGTGGGATTCGAATTGGGCCAGGGCCGCTCACTGACAGAAATCCTCGCCGGAATGACCATGGTCGCCGAAGGAGTGGGCACAACAGCGGCCCTGCTGGCACTGGCACGGGAAAACCGGATCGAACTGCCGATCACCCAACAGGTTCACAGCATCCTGCACCTGGGAAATTCCCCGCGCGAAGCCATCCGCGCCATCATGGAAAGGCCGCTCAAACGGGAGTAGGCGCTAGACCATAACCAAGTGCCCCAGAGTCTTCCGAAGGCACCATGCATGAACGCGATCGAGTCCAATTGGACAAAGCCTCTTCGCCTCCTGTTCTCTGTTATCTGATCGCTGTTATCCCCATTGCCGAAGCCACCGGCCACAGCTTTGCCAACTTCTGCTCTTACTGATTACCGATTACGACCTACCGATTACTTCCCCTCTAGTACCTCCGGCCCAGTTGCACTTCCGCGTCGCCTGTCCTTTAGGCCAGCCGTTTTCCCCCGCGCCCCCTTCTAAAATCAATGTGTTGCGATGGCGGATAGTATTCCATCGATTTTGACGCGCCTCCGTTCCGGCCGGGTGCGCATCCTGTGGCTTGTGCTCGGTGCGCTCCTCCTTGTGAGCGCGCTCCCCATCGGCTTGTACCACCGCCAGGTTCTCGAACTCAGCCAGGAAAAGCTGGTGGATACAGAGCGCGTACAGCAAACCGAACTGACCCGCTCGCTCGCCCAGGAAGTTCAATTCTTCGAATCCAACCTGACGCAGCAGCTCATCAGCCAACGCCAGATTCTCACCCTAACAGGACTCATCGACAACGTCACCGATCCGGTCGCCGAGCCCAAAGTCACCCGGCTCCTTGAAAATTTCGTCGATTCCAATCGCAACTCGTTCATCTATCTGACGGCCGTTGGTCGCGACGGCAAGGGTACCACCGCATCGCAGGGAAATTTTCGCGCGGAGCAGGATCCCTTCGTGGCCAAGGCCCTGCAGCGCGCATTTGTCAGCTGCGTTCAGTCCGTCAAATTCCGCAGCGATCCTCTGGCCCTGGCGCCGGATAATCGCCCTGCGTTCGTGATGGCGGTGCCGCTGAAAGACTCCCAGGACAACTTTACCGGTATGCTCGCGGCGGTGGTCTCGCTGGACCCCATTCTGCACCGCTTGCAGGATGCCAGCGTCCGCGGACGCGCGGTATTCATCGTTGACCACTACGGTCACATCGTTGCCCATCCTGATACCCAGCATTTCGTGCCCGGCGAAGATTTGAGCGACAAGTCCCACATGGTGGCCCAGATCAAGGCGCTCCCCAAGGATTTGCGCAATACCGAAACCGTGCGTTTCACGCAGAAAGATAATAACCGCCAGGTGGAGATGGTCGGCACCTACAGCACCTTCCCCGAAGTGAACTGGGCGGTGATCTCCGAGCGCAGCGTGGATGAAGCCCGCGCCGACGCAGGAGTGACGGAACTCAACCAGCAGGCGCTGGCCTTCGTCAGCGTGGTGGTTCTCGTGGCCATTCTGTTCGGTTATTTCTTCGCTGTCGGCATTAGCACGCCAATTCGTTCTCTCGCCGCTTCCACTCGCGCCATCAGCCGCGGCGAATTTCACCAGCGTACTCCGGTGCGCGGCGCCACCGAAATCAGCGAACTGGCCGAAAACTTCAACCTGATGGCCAGCGACATCGAAGAGTACATCGAAAAGTTAAAGGAAGCCGCCGAGGAAAACCGCGAGCTGTTCATCGGCTCCATCCGCATGCTGGCGGCCGCGATCGACGAAAAGGACCCGTACACCCGAGGCCATTCGGGCCGCGTGGCAAAGTATTCGACGATAATCGCGCAGGAATTGAAGCTCTCCCCCGAGGCTCTCGACAAGCTGAAAATCGCGGCGCTCCTGCACGACGTCGGAAAGATCGGCGTGGACTGCGTCCGGTCTCGCAACTCAAAGACATGCTGCCAGGCATCGAATTGCACCACGAACACATGGACGGCCGCGGCTATCCCTATGGCCTGACCGGTCCGCAGATTCCGCAGATGGCGCGAATCATAGGCGTGGCCGATACCCTGGATGCAATGACCACCAATCGCCCCTACCAAAACGCGATGGATCTAGACTATGCACTGGGTCGAATCAAGGCGCTAGCCGGCTCCAAGTTTGATGAATCGATTGTCATCGCGCTCGAAACCGCCGTAAAAGCCGGCAAATTACGCCTGACCGCGGTAGAAGTGCAGGTCTAACTTTTGTAGCGGCCGCTTTCTGAAGCGGGCGCCTTATGCCCGTCCCGAACGTTCTTACGGGGCGGACACCTTTTGATAATTCCCTTCCGATATTCGCTCGGCAACGCTCCCCGCCCCTCCCCATCCAATCTGTTACACTTTTCTTTCGCGTCTTTTGATGCGCGCAAATCACTTGTATGATCACTCTTTTCGGAAAACCCGAACCCACGCTCCTTGAGCGGCTCAAAGAATCCGTCGGCAAAACCAAGGAAGCCCTTGCGGACACGCTCGATACCATCACCCAGGGCGGCCGCCAGATTGATCCTTCCGTGCTCAAAGAAGTGGAAACCGCGCTGCTCTCCGCCGACCTCGGTGTGAAAACGACCAAAGAAATTCTCGACTCCGTAAAAGAACAACTTTCCCGCAACGCCCTGAACAATGGCGAGCAACTGAAAAGCGAAATCAAGAAGCACGTATTTCGCGCCCTCAATGTGTACGGCAACACGCCGCACCTGGTTGGAGCGGCAAATGGCAACGATCCCCGGGTAATTTTTATTGTCGGCGTAAACGGGGCGGGGAAAACTACCAGCATCGGCAAACTGGCCAACCGTCTGCGCCAGGACGGCCGCAGCGTGGTTCTGTGTGCGGCAGACACGTTTCGCGCCGCCGCAATCGAGCAACTCGAGATCTGGGCCCAGCGCAACGGCGTCGAAGTCATCAAGCAAAAATCCGGCTCCGATCCCGCAGCGGTCGTATTCGACGCGATGGCCGCGGCGAAAGCCCGTGGCGCGGACGCGGTGATCGTGGATACCGCAGGCCGCCTGCACACAAAATCCAACCTGATGCTCGAACTCGAAAAGATGAAGCGAACTGCCGCAAAGGTAATTCCCGGCGCCCCACACGACGTCCTGCTGGTGATGGACGCCACCACCGGGCAAAACGGCTTGGCGCAAGCACGCGAGTTTACTTCTGCTGTCGGCGTCACGGGCATTATCCTGACCAAGCTGGATGGCACCGCAAAGGGTGGCATCGTCGTTGCCATCTCGCGCGAACTGGGCTTGCCGATCCGTTTCGTAGGCACCGGCGAGCAGATCAACGACCTCGTGCCTTTCGACGCCCAGACGTACGCCGATTCACTTTTCAACTGACACCGTGAACTCCCACGACACTCACTTCATGGAACACGCGCTCGACCTGGCGCGCAAGGGCATCGGCCTCGCCAGCCCGAACCCCACCGTGGGTTGCGTCATCGTGAAAGACGGCGCAATTCTGGGCGAAGGATTCCACCAGTACGACTGGAAAGATCACGCGGAAATTGTTGCCCTCAAGCAGGCCGGCGAGCGGGCACGTGGCGCGACCCTTTACGTAACGCTCGAGCCATGCAACCACACCGGACGAACCGGACCGTGCACCGAAGCGATTATCGCCGCGGGAATTTCGCGCGTAGTAGCCGCGATGGAAGATCCGAATCCGAAAACGCACGGGACCGGATTTGGGCGTCTCCGCGCTGCCGGAATTGAACTGGAAAGCGGCTTGCTCGAAGAAGAAGCCCAGAAACTCAACGAAGGATTCTCGCACTGGATCACCGCACGCAAGCCGTTCGTAACGCTGAAATCGGCTTTGACGCTTGATGGCCAGCTTGCCCTGCCCAAATCCCGCAAAAACAAAAAGCGTGAATGGATCACCAGCGAAGAGTCGCGCGCCGAAGTCCACCGCATGCGCCACGCCTCCGACGCCCTTCTTGCCGGCATCGGCACCATCCTCGCCGACAATCCGTTGCTCACCGACCGCAGTGGCCTCCCACGCCGCCGCCGTTTGCTCCGCGTGATCCTCGACACCCGCCTTCGCCTTTCCCCCAAATCGCGCATCGTGCAAACCTCCGACGACGATCTGCTCGTCTTCACCGCCGCCCTGCTCAAAACTCCGAAAGCCCGCAAACTGCAAAACGCCGGCGTCGAATTAATCGAAGTAAAAGTAAAGCGCAGCCGCAACGGTCTCGATCTAAGCGCAGTCTTCAAGGATCTCGGCCGCCGCGATATCCTCAGCGTCCTCCTCGAGGCCGGCCCTCACCTCAACGCCGCCGCCCTCTCCGCCAACCTCGTCAACAAACTAGTCCTCTTCTACGCCCCAAAAATTGCCGGCGATTCAGTCCTCCCATTTGCGACTCAACTCAATCCTATGCTGCAAACTCTCCTGATTCGCTCCGTTCAGCAGTTTGGATCCGATGTTTCCGTTGTAGCGTATCCGCGAACTAACTAGCTCTAACCGCCTTTGTAGGGGAGGGGCTTGCCCCTTCTTACTGGGTTCCTCTCGACTTTGTAGCGGCCGCCGCCTGCCCTGAGCGTAGCCGAAGGGTCTGCGGCGGGCGCTTTCTTCCGTCAAGCCACGATTGGCTCGCGGTTGCGCGCGCGGAAAGGCGCCCGCTTCAGAAAGCGGCCGATACAAATGCGGCACGTCGTGATCCGCTTTGCACACGCGGACCAAAGAAATTTCTATTCAATTGTCGGCAGGTTTGCGACGATTCTTATCGAACCACCCTGCACCAATCGCCTGACGGAGGCCCTCCCGCGTGAGCGAAGCACCGCGTTCCTGGCGTCTCGGCTTCTGGAGCCTGATCGCCACGCAATTTCAAGGTGCTTTCAACGACAACGCCCTGAAATACTTGGTGATCTTCCTGATCATCGGCACAAATCTCTCCTCCGACGAAGAAGAAGCCAAAGTCCTCCTGGTCGGCTCCCTCTTCGCCCTTCCCTTCATTCTCTTTTCCATGACCGGCGGCTATTTCGCTGACCGCTTCAGTAAGCGCTCCGTAACCATCTGGACCAAAGTCTTCGAGCTCGCCGTCATGCTCTTCGCCATTGCCGGCTTCGCCGCTCACAGCATGGCCATGTCCATGGCCGCCGTGTTTCTCGCCAGCACCCAAGGCGCGCTCTTCGGCCCCTCAAAATATGGCCTGCTGCCCGAAATTCTTCCGGAGAAGCGCCTCTCCTGGGGCAACGGCGTCATCGAACTAGGCACCTTTCTCGCCGCAATCACCGGCACCGTCGTGGGAGCGAGGCTTTCGGAAATCTTCGCGGGCCGCGAACACTATTCGGGCATCTTCTTTCTCGCGTGCTCGATAATCGGACTCGCCACCAGCTTCGGCATTTCAAAAGTTCCCGCCGCCGACCCCGCGAAAAAGTTCCGCGCCAATTTTTTGGGCGATCTCTGGTCGCAAGGCAAGTTGATCGGCCAGGACCAGGTGCTGTGGCTCGCGGTTCTCGGTAACACCTACTTTTTCTTCCTCGGCGCGTTGCTGCAGTTCGACATCGTTTTCTACGCCCGCGACGTCCTCCGCGTGACCGCCACGCACGGCAGCCTGTTGCAAGCCGCAATCGCCATCGGTATCGGCCTCGGCAGCCTCGCTGCCGGCTATCTCTCCGGCGGCAAAATTGAATACGGCCTCATTCCCCTTGGCGCCGTGGGCATCACTATTTTTGGTTTTCTGCTCGCCGCGCCCAGTCTCTCCTTCAACGGCGTCCTCGCCCTTCTCGCCGGACTCGGCTTCTCCGGTGGTTTCTTCATCGTGCCCATCAGCGCGCTGATCCAGCACCGCCCGGAAGAGCAGCACCGCGGCGGCGTGCTGGCCGCGGCCAATCTCTACTCCTTCGTGGGCATCCTAGCCGCATCCGGCGCTTTTTATCTACTGAAGCACTACCTGCAGCTGGGCCCTGCCGCGATTTTCTTCTGGGCCTCCATCCTTACACTTGCGGCCCTCGCCTACGTTCTCTGGCTCCTACCCGATTCCCTGCTCCGCTTGCTGCTCTGGATTGCCGCGCACACGATCTACCGCCTCGATCTGAAGGGCCAGGAAAATGTTCCTGTCCACGGCGGAGCGCTCCTGACCCCGAACCATTCCTCTTGGATAGACGCGGTGTTGCTCGTTTGCTCTACCGACAGGCCCATCCGCTTCCTGATGTTCAAGGGCGTCTACGACCATCCCCTCATCAAGCCTTTCGCGAAAATTCTAAAATTTATTCCCATCGCCTCCGACCAGGGCCCACGCGAAATGATTCACTCCTTGCGCCAAGCCTCCGACGCCCTGCGCAACGGCGAAGTCGTCTGCATCTTCCCCGAAGGCGAAATCACCCGCATTGGCCAGATGCTCCCCTTCCGCCGCGGCTTCGAGCGCATCATCAAAGGGATCGATGTTCCCATCATTCCCGTGAACATCGACGGCCTCTGGGGCTCAATCTTCAGTTTTTCCGGCGGTCGCTTTTTGTGGAAGCGCCCTCGCCAAATCCCCTACCCCGTGCGCGTGTCATTTGGCAAACCCTTGCCCTCCACAGCCAGCACGACGGACGTACGTGCCGCCGTGCAGGAGTTGGGCGTGGATGCGTTTCAACGCCGCCGTCGGTACATGAAGCCCCTCACGCGCTCATTCATCAAGATGGCCCGTCGTCATGCCAGACGCTTCGCCATGGCCGATGGCCGCACGCCAAAAGTCACCTTCGGCGAAGCCCTGACCAAAACAGTTTTCCTCGCGCGGCGCTTGCGACCGTTGTGGGAAGGCCAGCAGATGGTCGGCGTCCTTTTGCCGCCCTCGATTCCTGGCGCGCTCGTAAATTGGGCGGCAATGTTGCAAGGCAAAGTGCCGATCAACCTGAACTACACCACCTCAAACGAGTCGCTGGCCTCCTGCGCGCGTCAATGCGAATTGCAGACGGTCGTGACTTCAAAACTCTTTCTCGAAAAAGTGCACATCGAGCCTCCAGGAAAAGTCATCTACGTGGAAGATCTCGCGGAAAAGCCGCGGCTCTCCGAGAAACTTATAGCACTGCTATCCGCGAAGCTGCTTCCCGCCCGATTGCTGGAACGTTCGCTCGGCTTCACCCGAAAGCCTTCGCTCGACGACACGGCCACCATCATTTTTTCCAGCGGTTCCACCGGCGAACCCAAAGGCGTCCTGCTCTCGCACTTCAACCTCGCCTCCAACGTCGAGCAGATCGAACAAGTCTTCCATCTCCACAAAGGCGATTCCATCCTTGGCATTCTTCCCTTCTTCCACTCCTTCGGCTTCACAGGCACCCTCTGCCTGCCAGCAATGGCGGGAATTGGCGCCGTCTTTCATCCCAGCCCCCTCGACGCCCAGGCCATCGCCGCGCTGGTGAGCAAATATTCCGTAAGCATGATGCTTTCCACGCCAACGTTTCTGAACTCCTACACCCGCCGCTGCCCGCCCGAATCCTTCGGCAGCCTGCGCATCGTGATGGCCGGTGCGGAGAAATTGCCCGAGCGCGTCGCACAAGCCTTCGAGGATCATTTCGGTATTCGCCCGCTCGAGGGTTACGGCTGCACGGAATGCTCACCGGTCGTCGCCGTCAACACCTACGATTTTCGCGCCGCCTATTTTCGCCAGGTGGGAGCCAAGCGCGGCACCATCGGCCATCCGCTCCCAGGCATCGGCGTCCGCATCATCGATCCCGACTCCGGCGAAGCGCTTCCCGTGGATAAGCCAGGGCTGCTCCTTGTGCGCGGCCCGAACATCATGGTCGGTTATCTGAACCGTCCTGAAAAAACCGCCGAAGTCTTGAAAGATGGCTGGTACAACACCGGCGACGTCGCCACGCAGGACGAAGATGGATTCCTGCGCATCACCGACCGCCTCAGCCGCTTCAGCAAAATCGGCGGCGAAATGGTGCCGCACATCAAAGTGGAAGAAAAGCTGCACGAACTGCTCGAAGCCGACGGCCAGGTCCTCGCGGTCACCTCGATCCCCGATGAGAAAAAAGGCGAGCGACTGGTGGTGGTGCACACTCTGAATGAAGGGGTCCTGAAGGATTGCCTGGAAAAACTTTCGAAGAGTGATCTGCCAGCGTTGTGGAAACCCCGTCCGGATCAATTCATCTGCGTCGAACAATTACCCTATCTAGGAACCGGAAAACTAGACCTCCGCCGCCTAAAAGAAATTGCTCTGACCCAAGCAAACGTATCGAATTGAATTTGTAGGGGAGGGGCTCGCCCCTCCCTCTTGCCTTTGCGTCATCCCACCCAGGCGTTTCCGCCGCCGGGTCCGTCAAGGATTTCCTTCTCCAAAAAAGGTATCCTGTAGCGGCCACCTTGAGTCCTGCCCTGACAAAGGAACGGGTGGCGAAGCCGCACTAACCGAGAGCCAAAATGTTCACCGGAATCATCGAACACCAAGGAACAGTCGAATCGCTGAAGGCCAACGCCGAAGGCGGCCGCCTGAAAATTCACGCACCAACAGTCGCCAACCATCTGGAAGTCTCAAAGAGCATCGCAGTAAACGGCTGCTGCCTGACGGTCGTAGAAGTAGACGCCGAGCACTTCTCCGCCGACCTCTCCGGCGAAACCCTGCGCAAAACCTCCATCGGCGAATGGAAATCAAGAACCCGCGTCAACCTGGAGCAACCCCTGACCGCCGGAAAAGAATTCGGCGGCCACTTCATCCTCGGCCACGTGGACACAATCGGCCGCGTAGCGCGCCTCGCACCCGAAGGCGATAACTGGTGGTATGGAGTCGAAGTCCCCGAAGAATTCGCGCGTTACATCGTGCCGCAAGGCTCCATCACCATCGACGGTATCAGCCTTACCGTCGCCCGCTGGAACGCCCGCCTCGCCGAAGTCGCCGTGATTCCCTTCACCTACGAACACACCAACATCCGCGAAAAGAAAATCGGCGAAGCCGTAAACCTCGAAGGCGATGTCCTCGGAAAATACGTCGAACGCTATCTCGAAGCCCGTGTCGAGTCAAAGCCAACCAGCAAATTGAACCTTGCAGAATTAGTCAGCCAGGGCTTCTGACTCTGTAGCTCATCCCTTAAGGGATGAGGGTTTCCACTGCACCGGCAACCATACCCCTACAGCAGAACTCGCACATTCAAGGCTTGACCCAAAAATGAAGGATGGCAAACGTGAATACCCCTGAGACTAAAATAACCAAAACACTCGAGATTGTGGTGCCTTTTGTCACGGAGTAGCTTGGCTTGTAGTGCCCCAGCCAACGAATGAGTAATAGAACTGCCACACCAGAAACTATCGAAACGGCTAGTCCTATCGGGTCACGTTTCAGAACAAACGAGATCAGTGATTGCACACACACAAATCCGAGAGAAGCTCCAATTAGCACGAACCGCTCGCGAGCGAGCAAAAGGGCCAACAAAGAGATTACGGCGCACTTCATCGCAGCCCGATAGTCGTGTGCCGGACCTAACGCGGCGGATACCGCTATGATCGTGGACAACAGGAAGGGGATTACTAGAAACAGGTCACGGAAAAAATTCGGGTCTCGCGACTGGAGCGCGAATGCGTCCCCGATTATCAATCGTCTCCAGTCAGGCAAAGTACCCCCACGATTCCACTACTATGATTCTTTTTTTCTCACTGTCTTTTCTTTCGCGCCACGCCAATACAAAATCAATCCCAGAAAAATAGAAGCCAGTGTCCCCCCAACCAGCCGCAACTCAAAACTCCATTTGTTCACTGCATCTCCCGGCGGCACAAGCGAAACGACAATTCCTAACAGCACCACCACAAATCCAAGAATCCCACACGCCCACAAACCCAATTTCCCGCCTGGAATCAGAATCGCGTGCGGATTTTCCGCGCGATCCTTCCGCCCCGCAAGCTTCACCACTCCCGCAAACATGTAAAGAAACGGAATAAAGTAAAGAATGATCGCCGCGTCAATCAGCATCTGGTAAGCCGCCTGCACCGTCTCGCTTTTGATCTGGCTTAGCAGCAAAATCGCGCCCGAAACCCCCGCCTGCACCAATATCGAAACATACGGCGTCTTCCACCGAGGATGAATCTTCCCGAACGCCGCCGGCAAATACCGATCGATCCCCACCACAAACGGAACCCTCGCGATTCCAGCTACCGTGCTGCCAACGCCGCCCGCATTCCCCACCGTCACCAGAATCGCCGCCAGTATCCCCAGAAACCCGACCTTCAGCACCACCGACCCCGCCGTGATCGCATGAAACACCCCGCTCTTCGGATCCAGATCACCCGCCGGTGCCAGCGTCAGAATCGCAAACGTCCCCACGATATACATGAACGCAATCATCGCCCCCGCCCCAAACACCGCCCGCGGCAGCGTTCGCCGTGGATCGCGCACCTCTTCGCTCATCGCCGAAACCAGCTCCAGCCCCGTAAACGCGAACGCAATCTGCGACCAGAAATTCACCGTATCCCAATTCCACGTCGGCATCATGTTGG
>WNFO01006333.1_pt1 | contig 14266 bp, 16 predicted proteins | sample 5400251 | NCBI WGS metagenome assembly WNFO01 (sample SAMN13153354, study PRJNA577476) | soil metagenome | isolation source: 100 cm saprolite under Madrone tree | place: USA:California | collected 2016-06-14 | reverse complement strand
GTGACCCCGGCGCGGCGGAGGGTATCGATCTGATAAAGCAGAAACGGACGATTGCAGATGGGAACAATCGGTTTCGGCGTGTAAACCGTAAGCGGACGCAGCCGTGTGCCTTTCCCTCCCGCGAGAATAAGAGCCTGCATGATTAGTTGGTTCAGTAAGCCTGACTAATTAAGGGGTTGAATTGCAAGCAGCGAGTCTAGCACGGACTATTTGTCATTTTCCATTTGTCATTTGATATTTGCGAATTCAAGTTGGAAGTGCGACGGAACATTGTTTGTCGGTTCGCCCCAGAGGGGCGAGATGTTTATAGCCTGGGCAGTCTCATCTTTACTCCGAAGCTCCATAGGAGCGCAATCGCTCTTGCCTGCCTCCGCGAAGATCCCGCTGCCGGGTTTCGCTCCTAAAGGAGCGAGATCCTTGGGCGTGCGCTCGTAGCTATAGACATCTCGCTCCTCTGGAGCGAAAAACAAAATCAACCGTTGCACTTGTAAGTTGAATTCACCATTTACCATTTATCTTTCTCAGAAATGCCTCGCCGAGTGTCTTCCCAGACACTTTCAAGTGCGTTGTCATAATGCCTAATGACAACTGGAAATGATTCAGTCCTGACAAGCTCGCTTGCTTGACACTGTTTCTGATTAGCAGTCATGCTAAGTCAAAGCCATATGTCATCAATCAATGAAGCAGTAATCATCAGCGCAGTGCGCACTCCAGTGGGAAAATTTCTGGGCGCGCTGAAGAGCTTCAAAGCGACCGATCTTGGCGCTATCGTGGTGCGCGAAGCCGTGAAGCGCGCGGGCGTCAAACCCGAAGACGTTGATGAAGTGATCATGGGTTGCGTGATTCAAGCCGGCTTGGGTCAGAATCCGGCGCGGCAAGCAGCACTTCACGGAGGCTTGCCCGACAAGGTTTCCGCAGTGACGGTGAATAAAGTCTGCGGGTCGGGCCTGAAAGCGGTGATGATGGCCGCGCAGGGAGTTCAACTCGGTGACACTGAGATCGTTGTGGCCGGCGGCATGGAATCGATGTCCAACGCGCCGTACTTGATTCCTAAGGCGCGGGAAGGATATCGGCTGGGGCACGGCAGGATGTTGGATTCGGTAATCCAGGATGGTTTGTGGTGCACCTTTGACGATCAGCACATGGGCTGTACCGGTGAATTGGTTGCGGAGCGATTCGATGTGTCGCGAGAAGCGCAGGACGAATACGCTTTGAAGTCGCATCGCAACGCGAGCGCGGCCATCAAGTCAGGCAAGTTCAAAGACGAGATTGTGCCCGTCGACATTCCGCAGAAGAAAGGCGCACCCGTTATTTTTGATACGGACGAACCGGTGCGCGAAGACGCGTCGCTCGAATCACTCGCCAAGCTGAAGCCGGCGTTCAAAGAAAGCGGGACAGTAACCGCGGGCAATTCCCCGGGTCTAAATGATGGGGCGTCGGCGGTCGTTGTCACTTCGGCTGATCGTGCGCAGACGCTCGGTATTGAACCGATGGCGCGAATCATGGCGCAAGCTACGTCGGGCGTCGAGCCAAAGCTGGTGATGATGGCGCCAGTCGAAGCGATTCGAAAGCTACTAAAGAAAACTGGCTGGTCTTTGCATGACATTGACTTGATTGAATTGAATGAAGCCTTTGCGGTCCAAGCGGTGGCGATCATTCGCGAACTAAATCTCGATCCGGAGAAAGTCAACGTGAATGGTGGCGCCGTTGCGCTCGGTCACGCCATCGGACAATCCGGCTCGCGGCTTCTCACGACAATGCTTTACGAGATGAAGCGTCGCGATGCGCATCGCGGGATCGCGGCGCTGTGTCTCGGCGGTGGGAATGCGGTGGCGATGGCCGTGGAACGATGACTGCCGAGGAGCACAACAAGACGCTCGCCACGCTCCATTTCGTTTATGGGGCGATGCATGGTCTTACTTTGCTAGGTCTGTTGCTTTTGGTTGTGGTGTTCGAAGTAGCCACGCCCGCGTCCGATGCAATTTCAGGGTCCTGGATTGTCGTTGGGGTTATGGTGTTCGTGGTTCTTTTGTTTGCGGTAGGATTACTGCCTTTAATTGTTGGCTATGGATTAATGAAACGAAAACTCTGGGCGAAACCTTTGGCACTTGTCCAGGCGATCGTTTCGTTGATTAATATTCCGATCGGCACGGCGCTGGGCATCTATTCGTTCAAGTTCTTGCGCAGCGAAGGCGGCGTGCTGTTGTACGGGGGCAGGGCGTCTACGGGAAGCGAAAAAGAATTGCAAGAGGCCATGCGCCGCGCGCAACCTTTGATGAATTGGGCCGATCGGTTGAAGTAGAGGTTTGAAATTGCATTTTCCTTCGCCCACCGGGAGGCCGACCAAGGGAGAGCGGGACGCTAACACGGAATCACAGACTGAGAGTCGGACTGCTTGATATATGAACAAAGTTTTTGGAGTAATTGGCGCGGGAACGATGGGCAATGGTATTGCTCAGGTGGCGGCGCGCGCGGGGTTCGACGTGGTAATGCGCGACGTGGGGCAGGAGTTTCTCGCGCGTGGCATGACTTCCATCGATAGGAGCTTGCAGCGTGACATTGATAAAGAACGCCTGAGCAAGGATGAGAAACGCGAGATTATGGCGCGGATCAAGACGACTACCGACATTGGCGCGCTCAGCGAGGCGGTCATCGTTGTCGAAGCTGTCAATGAAGACTTAAGGGTCAAGACTGAAGTTTTTAGATCGCTCGATGAAGTCACAAAAACGGATGCGATATTAGCTTCGAACACATCTTCAATATCAATCACGAGACTCGGCGCCATCACCAAGCGGCCAGACAAAGTCATAGGCATGCACTTCATGAATCCGGTGCCCGCGATGAAGCTGGTCGAGGTTATTCGCGGCGCGGCGACTACCGACGAGACTTATGAAAAGACACGCGCGCTGGCCGAGAAACTTGGCAAGACACCGCTTGAGTGCCAGGATTCACCAGGCTTCATTTCGAATCGGCTCTTGATGCCGATGATCAATGAAGCAATTTTTGCGTTGTATGAAGGCGTGGCGACGCGTGAGAGTATCGACGGCATCATGAAGCTGGGGATGAATCACCCAATGGGTCCGCTGACATTGGCTGATTTTATCGGCTTGGATGTTTGCCTAGCAATAATGAACGTGTTACATGATGGGTTCGGGGATTCGAAGTACAGGCCGTGTCCGTTATTGAAGCGATACGTCGATGCGGGATGGCTGGGAAAGAAAAGCGGTAAAGGATTCTACGAATATTAAGAAGAAGATCTTAGGTCTTTGGTCTATGAAGACTGAGGGAGCAAAGCTAAAGCCGATCTCAGATTTAAGATTGCAGATCTGAGATCGCAAATTTCAGAATCGCAAATCAGAAATGCAGCGAGGAGCAATTTCACATTTTTGTCAGAAGTGCTGCGCGGCTAATCCGCTGGGGCAGGAATTCTGTCTGCGTTGTGGGACGCGTCTGATGATAGTCGTGCAGCCACCATCGATGCGGGTAGATCCGACGGAAACCACACCTCATGAAGAGCATCTCCTGGAACGTCTGACGATTCTCGAAAACACGCTGGCGCGCCTGGCCGAACGGCTCGAGCAAGGATTGAAGTTGCTGCTTCGTCAGTCAGAAACGACTTACACGCATCATGCGCTGGTGAAGAGTCTGATCGAGATTCTTAACGAGTGCGGGGTAGTGGATCAGACGCGTCTGGAATCGAAATGGCGGGAGGAATGCGACAAACTGAACGAAACAACCGACGGGTCGAAATCGAAAAAAGAAGAGAAGAGCCGGAAGGCCAAGCGAAAGACTACGACCTCCAGTTGAGACTTTAAGTTGCGCCCCTTTCTAGTCGAAGCAACCTAAAGGTTGAACTCTGAACGCTCTCAGCCCGGTTCAGAGTTCAACCTTCAGGTTGCTGGGTCGGAGATAAGGCGAGTTAGGACCTCTCCCAAAGAGAGAGGGAGTTCAGCGGAAGTCGTCACTTTGAAAGCAAGGCTCATCCGGCTATAATCAGTGACTTTGCGCTTCGCCCCCTTACGCTTTCTATGCAGGTCAAGGGGGCTCAGCTATGCGAATCGAGCTTGATAAGTCGGAAGAACTCGGCGGAAGATTCTCGCGGGTCTATGGAATTAATGAACTGACTTTAGACGATGGCGAGGTGCGGCTCATCGACCCGGCTAAGGTGCACGGTCGAATCATTCGCGAGGGCAATGAAGTAGAGTTGTCAGGCGATCTGACGGCGATTATTGAAATCCCTTGCGGACGCTGTTTGCGACCGGTTCGATTACCGATTCATTCGGAATTCGCCGAAAGATTCGTTCCCACGGTAAGCTGGCGCGCCGAAGAGCAGCACGAGCTGCATGAAGCGGACTTGAATCTCGCAGTTTTCGATGGCGAGGCCATCGATTTGGATGATTTAGTCCGCGAAGAGATTATGCTGGCGTTACCGGGACACGTCTTGTGCAGTGAGGATTGCAAGGGTCTCTGCTCAATCTGCGGGATTGACAGAAACGTCAGCAGTTGCAAGTGCGAAAGTAAAGTGATTGATTCGCGTTGGAATAAGTTGAAGGAATTGCGGACATAGTTCCTTTGGACTTTGGGTCTCGTACTTTGTACTTTGATTTAGTCGCCAACTTTGCAATCGAACGTTAGAGTTTCAAAATACAAAGACAAGGCACAAAGGGATCTCAGATCTGAAATTGGAAATTTAAGAAATCTGGAGTAATCATGCCAAATCCAAAACGTCGACACTCAAAAGCGCGTCGCGGCAAGCGTCGGGCGCACGATGCGTTGCGCATTCCACAGACCGTCGTCTGTCCTAATTGTCAGGAGCCGCGCATGCAGCATCGCGTCTGTCCAAAATGCGGTTACTACAAAGGCCGTGAAATCGTGACCGTGGAACAAACTGACTGACAAAATCAGAGAAAGCGCTAACAGGTCGCTGAAAAAGAAAAATCGGCCACGGAGACACAGAGTCACAGAGTAAGAATCAGTCAAAAATTGACTAGAAATGCCAAGGAATTCGACCTGTCCCTGTTTTGATTCTGCTCTGTGTCTCTGCGTCTCTGTGGCCACATTTAGTTTTTCAGCAGCCTGCTAGAGGCTTAACTTGTGCGACTGAGGCGGGACCAGTCCCGCCTCTAAACGGAGCTGGAACACCTAAGATTGACTGATGTCAAGAGTTAATGCAGGCATTCTCGGAACGGGTCATTCTTATCCGAAAGGCGTCCTGACAAATGCCGATCTGGAGAAGATTGTCGACACGTCGGACGAGTGGATAACGACGCGGACCGGCATCAAACAACGCCGGAAAGCCGCGCCGGATGAATACACTTCTCAATTCGCCGTGGGCGCGTCGCGCGAAGCGATCGAACGCGCAGGTATCGACCCGGAAGAAATCGATCTGATTCTCTGCGCCACGGTCACGCCCGATCAGATTCTGCCATCCACCGCGTGTTTGATTCAGGCCGAGCTCGGAGCGAACAAGGCCGCGGCCATGGATATTGTCGCCGCCTGTTCCGGTTTCCTTTATGGACTATCGATGGCCGGCGCCATGATTAGCGGCGGGCAATCGAAGTACGTACTCGTGATTGGCGCAGAGATTCTCACGCGGTATGTCGATTACACCGATCGCTCGACCTGCGTTTTGTTTGGCGACGGAGCGGGGGCGGCCATACTTGGCCCAGTGGAGAGTGGCAGAGGAATTTTGTCCGCGAAGATTCGCTCGGACGGGCGCTACGAAAAGCAGCTCTACGCGCCTGGCGGAGGGACCAAGGGCGGCTTTACAGCGGAAACGATTGCGCGAGGCGACCACTTCTTCAAAATGAAAGGCCACGAGGTATTCAAGATCGCGGTGCGCTCGATGGCCGAGATATCACGTGAAGTTCTCTGCGAAGCGGGATTAAGAGCCGAAGACGTAGACCTGTTCATTCCGCATCAGGCCAACCAGAGAATTACGGATGCCGTCGCCGAGATGCTCAAAGTAGACTCGTCGCGCGTATATTCGAATATTGCAATGCATGGCAATACGTCTTCGGCATCGATTCCTATTGGGCTTGATGAATGCGTCGAAGCCGGGCGGGTACGCGAAGGCGACGTGATCCTGATGTCTTCCTTTGGAGGAGGCGTTACCTGGAGCGCAGTCACGATGCGTTGGTAGCCTGAGATCTCCGATCTTGAATTTTAGACCAGAGTTTTGTGCTTAGTACTTCGGATCTCAGATCGCAAATCTAAGATTCAAGAATGACAATCGCATACATCTTTCCCGGACAGGGCTCACAATACGCGGGCATGGGAAAGGATTTGGCCGATCAATTTCCCGCGGCTAGACAGGTCTTTGAAGAAGCTGACGCAGCGCTCGGGTTTGCGCTCTCGGAACTGTGTTTCAATGGTCCGGCAGAGCAGTTGCAGTTAACGGAGAATACGCAACCGGCCCTTCTGACCACCTCAATTGCCGTGTTGCGAGCGATGGAAGCGGAAGGGTTCGGCAAGCCCGACTTTGTTGCCGGACATAGTCTCGGTGAATACACAGCTTTGGTTGCCGCAGGTTCGCTTTCGTTGCCCGATGCGGTGAGGATGGTGCGCGCGCGCGGACTTTACATGCAGGAAGCAGTGCCCATCGGAGCGGGCGCGATGGCTGCAATTCTTGGCGTCGATCTCAGCACAGTGGTGCAGGCGTGCGCTGAAGCCGGCGACGGACAGGTTTGCAGCCCGGCCAATATTAATTCGCCAAATCAGGTTGTCATTGCAGGCGATGTAGGGGCAATCGATCGCGCGGTGGGGTTGTTAAAGGATCGCGGGGCGAAGCGGGCAATAAAACTGAAGGTTAGCGCGCCTTTTCATTGTGCCTTGATGGAACCAGCGCAAAATCGTCTGGCCTCAGATCTACATGAGATTACATTTGGAGACTTGGAGATACCGATGGTTACGAACGTTGACGCGAGGGCCGTCACGGACGGAGTCGAAGCTCGCGACGCTCTAGTCAGACAAGTTTCGCAGGCCGTTCGGTGGCTGGAATCAGTTGAATTTTTGATCGGTCACGGTGTACAAAGCTTTATAGAAGTAGGACCCGGAAAAGTTTTGAGCGGGCTGGTGCGCCAGATTAATCGCAGCGTAAGTTGCGTCAATGTAGAGGATGCTGCTAGTCTGCGCGCTGCTCGTGAGGCGCTATTGTCCGACAAACTTTAGTTTGTCGTGCCGGCGAACCAGTTGTTTTTTTGGATAACAGAAGCGACAAACTGAAGTTTGTCGGACATTTTGAAAGAGGAGCAAACGAATGCCCGATCCAGAGATTGAGCAAAAAGTGAAACAGATAATCGTTGACGAATTAGGAGTCGACGAAAATGAAGTGACCCCGAACGCCCGGTTCATAGACGATCTCGGCGCCGACTCGCTGGACACGGTCGAGTTGGTAATGCGTTTCGAAGAGGAGTTCGGCATCGAGATTCCTGACGAAGACGCGGAAAAGATTCAAAGTGTGCGCGATGCGTATAACTACATCGATCAGCACAAAGCAAAGTGACTGGTAGCTAATGGTTAGCGTTCGATGTTGGCGGCCCGCCGCAGCGATCGCTTCGAGCCTGTCACGGGAGGATTTCTCATTTTGAATCGTCGCGTCGTCGTCACAGGTCTCGGCTTGGTTACGCCAGTAGGTAACTCGGTTGAGATCACTTGGTCCGCGCTGATCCAAGGCCGAAGCGGCGCGGACTATATCAAGAAATTCGACGCTGAAAGGTTCGCCTCTCGCTTCGCCTGTGAAGTAAAGAATTTTGATCCGCTCGACTACATTGAAAAAAAAGAAGCGCGCAAGATGGGCGCGTTCATTCATTACGCCATCGCCGCCTCGCAAGAGGCGATGGATGACAGCGGACTGAAAATCACCGATGAGGTCGCCGAAAATGTCGGAACCTATATCAGCAGCGGCATTGGCGATTTCTGGGCCATCGAACGCGAGCACGAGAAACTCTTAAAGGACGGCCCAAGCCGCGTCTCGCCTTTCTTCATTCCCTCGGCCATTGTGAACCTCGCTTCCGGCCAGGTTTCCATTCGACATAACGCAAAGGGGCCTAACTCAGCTACCGCCACCGCGTGCTCTGCCGGCGCGCATGCGATTGGCGACAGCTTCAAGATCATTCAGCGGGGAGACGCCGACGCTATGATTTGCGGCGGCGCCGAGTCGGCGATCACGCCAATGAGCGTTGCAGGATTCGCGGCGCTTCGTGCTCTTTCAACGCGCAACGACGATCCGGTCCATGCCTCGAGGCCTTTCGACTTGAATAGGGACGGCTTTGTAATCGGTGAAGGCGCCGGCATTCTGATCCTCGAAGAGTTGGAATTCGCTCGGCGTCGGGGCGCCAGAATCTATGCTGAGGTCGTTGGCTATGGCATGAGCGGCGACGCTTTCCACATAACTATGCCCGACGCCAGCGGCTCAGGTGCGGTACGTGTAATGCAAAAGGCCTTGGGTGACGCGAAGGTCGCGCCGGAAGAGATCGGTTATATCAACGCCCATGGTACGTCGACGCCTTACAACGACAAGTTCGAAACCATGGCGATCAAGAAAGCCTTCGGTGAACACGCTTACAAACTTGTGATTAGCGCGACGAAATCGATGACGGGCCATCTGTTGGGCGCAGCGGGCGGAGTTGAAGGAGTCTTTTCAGTGCTCGCAATTCATCGTGACATGCTGCCACCGACGATTAACTACGTCACGCCCGATCCTGAATGCGATCTCGATTACGTTCCGAACCAGGCGCGCGAAGCTCACTTGAATTATGCGCTGTCGAACAGCTTCGGTTTTGGCGGCACGAACGCGGCGCTGTTGTTCAAGAGATACGAAGAATGAGCCCGGGTGCGCACGCTTCCAGCGTGCTGTTTCGGGGGTGGTGATAAGCACGCTGGAAGCGTGCGCACCCAGCAATAACAGTAATGAAGATTTTAGTTCTCATGAAGCAGGTCGCGAACAAGGACGCGATCCTGCGAATCAACAAAGACTTCTCTTGGATCGAAGAAGCCGATCTCTCGTTTGAAGTAAACGAGTCGGATGGCTATGCGCTTGAAGAAGCTTTGCGCATCAAGGAGAAGGTTGGCGGTGAAGTTGTCGTCTGCTCGATGGGGCCGCAGCGCGCGAAGAGTGTAATCAAAGATGCGCTGGCGCGCGGCGCCGATCGCGCCATTCATGTAGTAGGCGATAACGTCACACATCTTTCACCGTTTGCTGCCGCCAGCGTTTTGGCTGAGGCCATCCGCGACGAACAGGCGGACTTGATTATGGCTGGCCTTCAGTCCGACGATTACGGTTATGGTCAAACCGGCGTGATCCTCGCTGAACTTCTCGGGTTGCCGCACGCGACTATTGTCATCGAGATTGATGCGACTGGCGAACAACTGCGCGTCAAGCGCGAGTTGGAAAGCGGTTGGTATCAGTGGTACACGATGCCAAAGCCCGCATTGCTAACAATTCAATCGGGCATCAGCCAGATTCGCTATGCGACGTTGAAAGGAATCATGGCGGCGAAGAAGAAAGAGATCAAGGAAGTCACGCCCTCGGCTGAGATTCTCGACCAACCTTCGCACCAGCGAATCGCAAAAATCTATCTGCCGCAGAAATCAAAGCAGACGCAGTTTCTCGGCGACGGCAATGCCAAGAGAGGCGCGGTCGAATTGGCCGAGAAACTCCGCACTGAAGCGCGTGTGATTTGAGCAGCATAGACTTGAAGTTTGTCGATGCTCCCTCTCCCTTTGGGAGAGGGTCGGGGTGAGGGCTTAGCAGAGGCAGTGTAAGAATTCATTTCCTATTTCTTAATTGTGCGGCGGCGGGAGGAGAGGACTAAAGGTTGGCTTGCGTCACTAAACCCCTCACCCTAGCCCTCTCCCAAAGGGAGAGCGAACATACTTACTTATTCAGAGCTTCTTTGAGTCTGTGTTTTGATCTGCAACTCGTACCTCGAAAAACGCCGCAGACCGAGGTCTGTGCTACTTAGAAACCATGAGCACCGACATTCTAGTTTTCATCGAGCATAAAGCTGGTGCGCTGAATAAGACTTCGCTGGAAGCGATTGCGGCGGCGCAAAAGCTTGCTGTCGACACTGGACAGAAGTGCACGGCGGTCGTGCTCGGCGCGCCATCGTTAGCTCAGGACATTGCGGCTTATGATCTGGAAAAGATAATCAGCGTCGATCACCCTCAGCTTTCCGAGTACACGCCCGATGCTTATGCCGGCGCGATGGAGCAAGTTGTGCGGGCCACCGAGCCGCAATACGTGATCATGTGTTTGTGACTTTTCAATCGGGCGCTTTTCGCGGCGATCAAGCGGTGAAGGGAAGCGGCGCGCCGGTCGAAACGATGCAAGTCGAAATAGGTGAAGTCCGTATGAAGCCGGAGGCGCCGTTTCAGGAAGTCAAACAAGCCGTCGACCTGAGCAAAGCTGATATCATTGTCGCCGTCGGTCGCGGTATTAAGAGTAAAGACAACCTGGCTCTCGCAGAGAAGTTGGCTGAAGTTCTCGGTGGCGACCTCGCAGCGTCGCGGCCTATCTGCGACGCGGAGTGGTTGCCGCTCGATCGTCAAATCGGCTCGTCCGGTCAAACGGTGGCTCCGAAACTTTATATCGCCGTGGGCATCTCCGGAGCGATTCAACATCTGGTGGGAATGAAGAACTCCCAAACCATCGTGGCCATCAATAAGGATCCCGAAGCGCCAATCTTCGACATTGCCGATTACGGAATCGTCGGCGATCTTTTCGAAGTGCTGCCCATACTCACGGAAGAGATCAAGAAGCTGAAAGGCTGATCGGATCAGGGATTTTCCGCGAACCTGTCATTGAGTTTTTTCGTTAAGCCCATTAGCATGGATTACTGGAGGTCCCACCATGAATGAAGATCCAACAAAAGAACTGCCACAAAGGCGTAGTTTCGAGGAACAGGTATTAGCTGAATTTGCGGCGCTCCGCAGCGAGGTTGCGGCGCTCCGCAGCGACGTTGCCGAGATTCGTACTCAACAGTCGGCCATGGCTAAGAACATCGCCGGCATTGATAAACGATTAACGTCACTTGAAGATATTGTCGACGCACGCCTGAAAGAAACTCGCCCCATCTGGGAAGCTGTGCAGGCGCAAATTGAGAAACTGGACCAGAAGTTCGACATTGTAATTCGAGATCTTTACGATGTTCGCGGCGACATGGCGCTTCACGCCAAGCGAATCAGTCAATTAGAGCACGCCATCAGCTCTTGAACGGCTTGCCAAAGCCCGGCTATTTGAATTACGAGTTTCTCCTATAGTGGCGTCGCTATTTCATTCTCCTTTTGCCTTTTCATCTCAGAAGTCATAACATTTCCCGTTCCCTCAATTTTTATATTTAAAGTTTTTCCGTGGGAGGTTCGTGGTTATGAGTCTCTGCTACCGTTGTGCGCTTCTGTTCGGGTTGACAATCTCGGTTATCGCGCTGTTCACGATAACTAGTGATAAGAGTCACGCGGCATTCGATCCTAGCGGTCAGTTGTCCAGAATTATTTCCATCGGGAGTTCCTCCTCCTTCTCGTCGATCGATAGCGCAAATCCAGACACGGACGATCCGCAGAAGACCGTGATTGCAGGCTTCGACTTTGCGAATCTCGATCGCAGCGTCTCTGCTTGCCAAGACTTCAATAAATTCGCGAACGGCGGATGGATGGCCAAGAACCCAATACCCGGAGCCTTCTCAGTTTGGGGAAGGTTTACCCAACTTGATGAGCAGAACATTCTGGTCTTGAATCAGATTTTGGAAGATCTACTTAAGAAGAAGAATCTAACCGGGAACGAACAGAAAATCGCTGATTATTACGGCTCCTGCATAGACGAACAGAAGACCGAAGCGGAAGGCATCAAGCCGCTCGAGCCAGAGTTGCAACGCATAAACCAGATCAGCGATCTCCTAGGCCTCGAAGATGAGATTGCGCGGCTTCATGCCCATCGAATTCCGGCTGTCTTTGGTTTTGGCGCCAACCAGGACGCCAAAGACTCGACGCAAATCATCGCGCAGTTGGTCCAGGGTGGCTTGGGATTGCCGGATCGTGATTACTACACAAGCGATGAGGCGAAATCGAAGGCCACACGCGACGAGTACCTTGCCCATGTGACGCGCACGTTCGAGTTGACGGGCGACGTTCCGGATCATGCGGCGGCTGAAGCTAAGACGGTAATAACAATTGAAACAAAGCTCGCTGAGAGTTCTCTGACGCGCGTGCAGCGGCGATCTCCCGAAGCGAATTATCATCCGATGATAAAGACCCAGTTGCTCGAAATGACGCCTGACTTCGATTGGGGTCGTTACTTTCGCAACCTCGGGCTTCCGGAAATCGGTAAGGTCAACGTAGGCCAGCCCAGCTTTTTTAAGGCTGCCGACAAGATTCTAACCGGCACGCCTATCGACGATTGGAAGACATATCTGCGTTGGCATTTGGTTAACGCCGCGTCGAACACGCTCTCTGCGAAATTCGTCCAGGAGAATTTCAACTTTAACGGCAAGTACCTACAGGGCACGACCGAGATGTTGCCGCGTTGGAGACGTTGTGTGGCGAGCACGGATCGCGCGCTGGGCGAAGCGCTGGGTGAACTCTACGTCAGAAAGACATTCCCACCCGAAGCCAGAGAGCGCGCGCGTGCGATGGTGGCGAACTTGATTGCGGCTTTGCAGGAAGACTTAACCACCCTCAGTTGGATGAGCGATGAAACGCGCAAACGCGCGATCTCAAAGTTGAATGCGTACATCAAGAAGATTGGCTACCCCGACAAGTGGCGTGACTATGAAGCGCTGCAAGTCAGTCGCGGAGCGTACTACAACAACTATGTGTCCGTGGGCGAGTTCGAGTTCAAGCGCAGCCTCGGCAAAATTGGCAGACCAGTCGATAAAACTGAATGGGGAATGTCGCCGCCCACGGTAAATGCTTACTACAACCCACAGTTCAACGAAATCGTTCTCCCGGCCGGAATTCTGCAACCACCTTTCTACGATCCGAAGGCTGACGATGCGTTCAATTATGGCGGGATCGGCGCGGTCATCGGCCACGAAATGACGCACGGCTTCGACGATCAGGGTGCGAAGTTTGACGCTAACGGCAACCTGGTGATGTGGTGGACGCCGGACGACTTCAAGAAATTCAGCGAGCGAACCAATTGCGTCGTTAACCAATTTAGTTCTTATGAAGTCGAACCGGGTCTGCATCAGAAGGGAGAGCTAGTCGTAGGAGAATCGGTAGCAGACCTCGGCGGTTTGACTGTCGCTTACGCTGCTTATCAGAAATCTCTACAAGGCAAACCGCGACCAAAGGACATCAACGGCTTCAGTCCGGAACAGCGGTTCTTCCTCGGCTGGGCACAGGTTTGGGCACAGAACATTCGCCCCGAAGCCGCGCGTCTGCGAAACGCTACCGACCCTCACCCACTCGCGCGCTTTCGCGTCGACGGTCCGCTGTCGAACATGCCGGCCTTCGCGCAAGCCTATCAATGCAAGGAAGGCGATCCGATGGTACGGCCAGCGGACAAGCGCTGTCAGATTTGGTAGCGCTGCGATCTGCGTCGCACCGGAGTCTCCCCAGGATCACATGACGATCGATGAAAAGCTTGACAGGCCAGAAAACATCAGCATAGACTCACTCGCATTTCCTGAAACGAGCAATGGTTATCGAGCAAGGGTACTGTTCCTATTGAGACCATCACTAGACGGCCCAAGTCTACGATCGATACTCGTTTATTTCCTGGCTTCCCGAAAGACCTCTGGCCCCTCTTTTGACGCTCTCAAGAGTAGCAGCAAATCCTTAACTTCGGACATCTGTTAAAGGGCTTTGTGTTTAGCTCTCTTACGCGGTGCTTTTACGGTAGTCGTAAGCAACTGCACTGCCCTTGGAACTGTAATCAAGAAGAAACTGAGTCAGAAAGATTTCTTCGTCCCGAAGAAGGGTTATCTGAATGAAAAGCCGATGGTCAGCTAAAGCCGTCCTGCTACTAGCATTGATCTTGGCGGCGTTTGTCATCGCCGAACCTCTAGCGCGCAGGCGCGCTTCGGCAATCCCATCGGAGTCTTTCAGTGGCTTGAGCCATAACTCCATGATAGCAAGCGCTCCGACATCGGAACTTCCTACGGCGAGTCTCACACCAACGCCAAATCAGCAATGCAACACTGTTAACTTTGACGCGCCTACGAAGTTCGCCCTAGGCGATTCTGCCTATTCTGTGGCCGTGGGAGACTTCAATGGGGATGGCAAGCTTGATTTGGCCGTCACACTCAAGAATTCCAAGAGCGTCTCA
>WNFO01002934.1_pt1 | contig 14267 bp, 8 predicted proteins | sample 5400251 | NCBI WGS metagenome assembly WNFO01 (sample SAMN13153354, study PRJNA577476) | soil metagenome | isolation source: 100 cm saprolite under Madrone tree | place: USA:California | collected 2016-06-14 | reverse complement strand
CGGCGCCCGAACAGTTCGTCGTCGTCGATGCGCGGACCATTACGGTGACACTGCCCAAGCCCGACCGGCTCGCCGTTGCCAATCTTGCCACGCCGCTGGCGCCGATTTTTAACAGCAAGCTGGCCAAGCAGCATGCTACGCCCGAGGATCCTTGGGCCCAGGAATGGCTCAAGACCAATACGGCCGGAAGCGGCGCTTACACGGTCGAGACGTTCAAGACGGGCGAGCAACTGGTGCTGCGACGGAACGATGACTGGAAAGCCGGCCGCGGCGGGCAACTGCCGTTCTTCAAGCGGATCATCGAACAAACTGTTCCGGACCCCGCCACCCGCGCCAATCTGATCGAAAAGGGTGATGCGGACATTGCCACCGATCTGCAGGCCAGCGACGTGCTCGCGCTGCAGTCGCGCGGCAAGCTCAGGGTGGATTCGACGCCGCAGAGCAACGGCTTTACGATGATCGCGTTCAACACCCAGGCGGCGCCGTTCGACAACGTCAAGGTGAGGCAGGCGATCGCCGCGGCGCTGCCTTACGACGACATGTTCGCAGCTGCGATTTTCAAGCGAGGTTATGCCCTGTTTGGGGCGTCCTGGACGGAGCCGCCGACCGGCAACTTCCCTCAGCCCATGCCGGTCAAGACCGATATTGCCAAGGCCAAGCAGCTGCTCGCCGAGGCGGGTGTCCCCGCCGGCTTCAAGACCACGTTCACGATCAACGTCGGCTCGGCGGCGATCACTGAACCGATGGCCGCACTGATCAAGGAGTCGCTGGCGAAGATCGGCATTGAAGTGGACATTCAGAAGCTACCCGACGCACAGATGAGCACCGCCATCGCCGAAAAGCGTCTTCCATTCTTTACCGAAGGGTCGACGGCATGGCTGCCGACCACCGATTACTTCTTCCGCAACTTCTTTACCGGCAATCAGCGCTGGAATTACAGCTCTTGGAATGATGCACTGGTAACGGAGCTCGGAGCTAAAGCGCGGTTCGAGCTCGACTCGGCCAAGTACGAAGAGATGAGCAAACAGATGATCGCCGAATACACCAAGGAGATGCCGCTGGTCCTGCTGTGGCAGGCGAACCAGGACGCCGTGATGGTGCCTGGTCTGGATGGCTATACCTATTGGTTTCATCGCCAGCTCGATTTCCGCGATCTCGGCCGCAAATAACGCCGATGAAGACGGCTTGAGTTCGAATCGAGAATGGAATGATCGGCGTCGATAGGCACTGGGAAATCGGAACCGACATCGGAGGCACGTTTACCGATATCATTGCCATCCGGCATGATACCGCTGAAATCCGGATTGCCAAGGTTCCGTCGCGCCCGCATGCGCCGGTGCAGGCGATGCTCGAAGCCATCGAGGCCGTCGGGCTGCAGAAGAGCCAGGTCAAGCGTTTCATTCATGGCACCACGCGGATAACCAATGCGATCGTCGAGGACCGGCTGCCGAAGGTCGCGCTCGTTGCTACCGCGGGATTTGAAGATGTGCTGGATATCGCTCGTTATCGGCGCCGCGATCTCTATCGCCTCGATATCCCGCCGAAGTCGCCGTCGCTGGTGCCGCGCGAGCTGTGTTTCGGTCTCGCCGAGCGGCTCGATCATGAAGGCCGCGTGCTGGAGCCGCTGGAAGATCGCGAGATTGACCGGCTGCTGGCCTGGCTGAAGCAGACGGGTGTGCAAAGCGTAGCGGTGGCTTTGCTTCATGCCTACGCCAATCCGGTGCACGAGAAGATGCTGGCCGAACGGCTGAAGGCCATCGTGCCGCACGTGTCGTTGTCGCATGAGGTCAATCCGGAAGCGCGGGAATATGAGCGGACCTCGTCGACGGTGTTCAATGCGGCGGCGATGCCGATTGCCGTCGAATATCTGAGCGAACTGGAAGAGCGTTTGCCAATTGGGCCCGGCCTGCAGGTGTTTCACTCCGCTGGCGGCATGGTTCCGATTTCCGCGGTCAAGCGGCGTCCGCTGGTGATGGCGATGTCCGGTCCTGCCGCCGGTGTGTCGGCGTCGGTCAGCATTGCGCGTCAGCTCGGTACGTCGCGAATGCTGACCTTCGACATGGGTGGCACCACCACCGATGTTTGCCTGGTCATCGACGGGCAGGCCGAGATGGCGGACGGCCGGATGCTCGGCGATCGGCCGCTGCGCCAGCCGATGCTCGCGGTTCACTCGATCGGCGCCGGCGGCGGTTCGATCGTGCGCAATGGACCTGGCGGCCTGACCGTGGGACCCGAGAGTGCGGGATCGGAGCCGGGACCAGCGTGCTATGGCCGCGGCGGCACCGCGCCGACGATCACCGATGCCAATGCTCTGCTCGGCTACCTCAACCCGGAGACGCGGCTCGGCGATCGGATTGGCCTCGACGTCGAAGCCGCAAGGCGCGCGATCGCGCCGATCGCAGAGGCCCTGAAATTAGGCCTCGGCGAGACCGTCCTTGGGATCATCAAGGTTGCGAATGCGACGATGGCCCGGGCGTTGCGCCGGGTGACGGTGGAGCGCGGGATCGACGGGCGCGACTGCACGCTGCTTGCCTTCGGCGGAGGAGGCCCGATGCATGCGGCAGGTCTCGCTGACCTCTACGGCATCGGTTCGATCGTGGTGCCCAACGCGTCGAGCGCTTTTTCCGCGCTCGGCTGCCTGACCGCCGACTTCAGCTTCCTGCAGCAGCAGACGTTGCGTGTCGCACTGAATGGCATCGATCTTGACCGGGTGTCGATGTACATCGAGACCCTGATCGAACAGGCGTCCGAACCGTTAATTGCCAATGGTGTTGCGCCGGCGTCGATCGATATCGAACTGGTGGCGCTGATGCGTTACGCCGCGCAGAACGACGCCATCCCGGTGCCGTTCGCGTTGCCGGTGGATGTCGCACGCTTGCGGAGCGATTTCCTCATCCGCCACCGTGAGCTCTTCGGGTACGCGACGGCTGAGGATTGCGTGATCGAATCGGTGCGCGTGCAGGCGCGGCAGCCGTCGACCACCATCGTTGACCGTCCGACGACCGCGGTCCGCAAATTGTCCGCGAGTTCCCGCATTTGTTCGTTCGACGGTGCCTGCGACGTGACGACCCGGATCGTGGACCGTGCGTCGATGCAGGATGCGGTCAGCGGGCCCGCGATCATCGAAGATGCGTGGTCGACGGTGGTGATTCCGCCGGGCTGGCAAGCCAAACCGGACGCGATCGGCAATTTCTTCCTGACAAAGGTGGTGTCATGAAACTCGATCCGTTTGCCGTCGAGGTGATCCGGCATGGACTCTCCGCAGCCGCAGAGGAAATGAGTCTGGTCATGACGCGCTCGGCGCGTTCACCGCTGCTACGCGAGGCCGGCGACCTGTCGTCCGCGATCACCGATGCCAGGGGCGAGCTGGTCGGTCAGGGCCGGGACATCCCGATTCATCTCGGCGCCATGGCCTACACCGTTCCGGAGTTGCTCAAGGTCCTGCCGGTTGGCGACCTGAAGGACGGCGATGTGCTGATCTACAATCTCGGCGCGCTCGGTGGCAACCATCTGAACGACGTCAAGGTGGTGCGCCCGGTCTTTGTCGACGGCGATATCGTCGCGTTCGCGGTCAGCCTCGCGCATTGGCCCGATATCGGCGGCACCTGGCCGGGCAGCTATTTCGCAAAGGCTATCGACACGTTTCAGGAAGCGATGCGCATTCCGCCGGTTCTGATCGCGACCGCGGACGGGGTAAGCGCGCCGATCATGCAGCTCCTCAAGGCCAATGTACGCGATCCCCAGGCGTGTGAGGGCGATCTGCTGGGACAGATCGCGGCAACGAAGGCCGGTGAAAAGCGCATCGTCGAGCTCTGCCGGCAGCATGGCAGGGACGCCTTCGTTGCAGCTCTGACGCGTCTGCACGATCTTTCGGAAATCGAGATGCGGGAAGCCATCCGCGCGTTGCCGGACGGCGTCTATGAGGGAGAGGATTATCTCGACGACGGTGGAGCGGGTGGCGAGCCGGCGCGTATTCACGTCAAGATCACTATCGCAGGCGACGAAGCGACCTTCGACCTGTCTGGAAGCGCCGACCGGGCCTCGAATTTCTGCAACACCACGCCATTCATCGCGCGCTCCGCGGTCGCCTATTCCGCGCGTATCATGAGCGGGCGCGACATGCAGCAGAACGCCGGCGCGCTGCGTCCCCTGACCATCATCACGCGTCCGGGCTCGATCCTGGAGCCGGGCTGGACTGCGGCCGTCGCGGCCGGAAATCACGAGACGTCGATGCGCATCGTCGATGCGATCTTCCGCGCGATGCAGGATGCGATCCCGGAACGTCTGTCCGCAGGCGGCGCGACGACAGCCGGCGTGCTGTTCTTCGCCGAGCCCCGATCTGATGGCTCGTGGAAGATGTTGTATGAGGTGCACGGCGGCGGCGAGGGCGCGCGCTACAATCGTGATGGGGTATCGGCGACGCGTGTACACCTCGCCAACACTTCCAATACACCGGTCGAAGTGATCGAGGCGAACTACAAGATCCGTGTCGAACGGCAGGCCATTCGCCGCGAGTCCGGCGGCGCCGGAAAATACCGAGGCGGCGACGGCGTGGTGCGTTCCTACCGGATCCTCGCGCCATCCATGCATCTGACCACATGTATCGAACGGATGGTGATCCCGCCATTCGGTATGCAGGGCGGCCAGCCCGGCCAGACCTGCCGGGTATCGCTGATCAGAAACGGTGCGAATGTCGAGATCGACGGAAAGTCGAATGTGGTGCTGCAGCAGGACGACCTCGTCACCATCGAAAGCTGCGGTGGTGGCGGTTATGGAGCGGCCTAGATGCAGACGGCTCTGTCATGACATTCTGGTTCACGATTTCGGTGCGGTTCTGGCTCTGTGAACGGTACCGAGCAAACTCTAACGTCGTGTGCAAGACTTCACCGAGCGCGAATCCTGTTCTTGTGCGGCGAATCGGCGAATGAAAGATCTCGATGAGTAGACTTTTGCGGACCGGCCTGAATGCGGGCGATAGCGCGCCGCTCACCGTCGTTGGTGGCGAAGGGGTTTATTTCCATCTCGAGGATGGTCGACGCCTGATCGACGGAAGCAACACCGGCGGCGGACTTGGCCATCGCCACCCGGCGATGGTGGAGGCAATCCGCCGCGCGGCCGATACGCCGGTTGTGAATGAAGGTTGGACCTGGATCGGGCGCGAGAAGGCCGCCGACGATCTGATCAGCATGGCCTTCAAGGGCGAGGAGGATTGGGTCGGCGCGGTCCGCTTCTGCATCAGCGGTAGCGAGGCGAACGATATGGCGCTGTCGCTGTGCCAGGCGCTGACGCAACGCACCGCGTTGGCGACGCGCGAACGCGCCTATCACGGTCTGGTCGGTCTGTCGCGCAGCATGACCGTGCAGCCGCACTGGCATGGCGGGCTCGCCGTTCACGCGGGTGGCTCGCACCGGCCTGCCGCCATGGCGCCGGTCCGCATTCTGCCCGCACCGAATGGCGCAATCTATGGCGCCCCTCCGAACAATCCGTCAGCGAAACAGTATCTTGCCGACGCCGCAAGCACGCTCTCGGATACCGCGGCAACCATCATCGACTATACGCAAGGCGGCATCTATTACGACGGCGAATATCAGGACGAGCTGGCGCTGCGCGCCCGCGAGGCCGGATCGATATGGATTGCCGATGAAGTGGTGACCGGCGCGGGGCGGGCGGGTCGCTGGTTCGCGTTTCAGGGCGCCGAGAGCCGCCCGGATATCGTGACGCTCGGAAAATCGCTTGGCGGCGGTGCCGCGGCGGTCGCGGCAGTCGTGGTGTCGAAAGCCGTTGTCGAGCAACTCAAGGGCAAGAGCTGGCAGAATTACGGAACGTTGCGCGGTCACCCGATCAGCATGGCCGCGATCAGCGCCTATCTCCGCGTCGTCACCGACGAAGATATTCTGTCTCGCGTGCGGCAGCTCGAAGACGTGTTCGCCCGGCGCCTGCTCGAGATCGCGCGGCGGCACCCGAGCGTGAAACGCGTGGCGGGGCAGGGCCTGCATTGGACGATTGAGCTGCACGGGCCGGACTGGCGTTTGTGGAACGCCGACACCGATGAGGAACCTGTTGCCTCGCGCGTGGCGGTGCGCGCTCTGGAGGCGGGCGCGGTAATAGGAACCAGCGGCGAGCAAACGTCGCTATTTCTCGCGCCGGCCCTGGTGATCTCCGAAAACGAATCTCATCAACTCCTCGATGCGCTCGATCACGGTCTGCAAGTCGCGGACGAAGCGCATGAACGGCATCTCGCGTCGAGTGGTTGCCAGTAGAGAGGCCGGAGCGAGGCAAATCATGAGCGAGATGTCTCCGGTCTGGCCAATCGGCGAACCCTGGCAGCTGCCAATGCCGGACGGAACGCTCTACGACGCGTTGGCGCGCGCTGCGGTTCATCGTCCCCATCACCCGGCGACCGCCTTTTACGGGGCATTGCTAAGTTATGCTGAACTGCGCCGTCGCGTCGATGCGATGGCAGGCTTCCTGCAGAATGTGTGTTGCGTCAAACGCGGCGATCGCGTTCTGATCGCGCTGCAGAACTCGCCGCAATACGTGATCGCGTATTACGCGGTAATGCGGGCGGATGCGGTGATTGTGCCGGTTAATCCGATGAACAAGACGGCCGAGATCGCGTATCTTGCCGCCGACAGCGGTGCGATTGTGGCGATCGTCGGCAGCGAGCTGTGCGATGTGTTCGCGCCGTTGCTGGGGAACGCACTGACCCATGTGGTGATGGCGAATTATCGCGACGAGGTGCCGGCCGATACGCCCTATGCATTGCCCGCGTGCGTCACGCTGGGTGGCGAACAGCCGAGTTCGCCGGAATGGTTCCGCTGGCAAGAGGTGATCGCGCAAGCGGAAGTGCCGATGCCGACAACGGCAACGCCGGACGATCTTGCCATCATGCCATATACGTCGGGCACTACCGGCAAGCCGAAGGCCTGCATGCACATCCATCGCAGCGTGCTGTTCACGGCGGTCCTGCAGGCGCGCTGGTACCGGCTCGGCAATTCCGATGTCATGACCGGCTTCATGCCTCTGTTTCACGTCGCCGGCATGCAGGGATCGATGAACGCCGCCATCGTCGCCGGCGCAACGTTGGTGTTGATGGCCCGATGGGATAAGGACCTGATTCCGGATCTGTTCGAGGCGCATGGCGTGACGTTCTGGAACGCGGCCCCGACCATGATCGTCGATGTGCTGGCTAGCGCAGGATTCCGCGACAGCAGCTTTGCGCAGTTGAAGGTCCTCACCGGCGGCGGTGCGACGATGCCGGCAGCGGTTGCCGAGCGGCTGAAGGCTCGTTTCAACCTCGACTTCATCGAGGGATACGGCATGACCGAAACGATGTCGCCGACCCATATCAATCCGCTTGCCGCGCCCAAGCGCCAGTCCCTCGGCATCTCCGTGCATGAGACCGATGCGCGGGTAATCGATCCGGATACGTTGCAGGAACTAAGCGATGGCGCCGTGGGTGAGATCGTCGTGCACGGGCCGCAGGTGCTGCAGAGCTACTGGAACAAGCCTGACGCCAACGCCAGCTCTTTCATCGAGCGCGATGGCAAGCGCTTTCTGCGGACCGGCGACCTCGGCTACCGCGATGCCGAGGGTTATTTTTTTGCGGTCGACCGGCTGAAGCGGATGATAAATGTCAGCGGCTTCAAGGTCTGGCCGGCCGAGGTGGAGGCGACCATGTATGAACATCCCGCCATCAAGGAATGCTGTGTCATCTCCGCTCCGGACAGCTATCGCGGCGAAACGGTGAAGGCGTTGGTAACGATGCACGAGGACGCACGGTCCACGACGTCTCCAGATGATATTCTGTCCTGGGCACGCGAAAGGATGGCGAGCTACAAGGCCCCCCGCTCGGTGGCCTTCGTCGACAGCCTGCCGCGCAGCGAGAGCAACAAGATCAGCTGGCGACTATTGCAGGATGCCGAGTGGAACCGCTGATGGCAAATCCGGTCAGCCCGTCGCTTACGCAGTGCTTACGCGGATTTCTTGCGAGTATGAAGGGATGAAGACTGATCTCGCAAGTCCTTGAATTTCTGACCTCTTTCAAACTCCTTTTCTGTACGAAATACCTTGACACATGCCTTCGGAGAGCAACGGTCATAGGCGAGCAATCGCCAAAATCGGGTGTTGCGAACCCTCAACTAAGCCTCTCATTGAATCCGCAAGAGAATTTGAAGGCCGCTTTCCCGGAGTTTTTTTCTTTTGTGGTGTAGCGACGGCAGGGTTCATTCTGCTCATGCTTCTCGTCGAGCGCGCCGTAGTACCGGCAGGATTCGAGCATGGCTCGTCGAGCAAGGCGGATGTTCATGCGCCGGTCATCGGTGTGCGGCTAGTTTGGACACCTCTTCGGTAAGGAAGCGCGTCATGCAACCCGCCAAGCCGTTCGTCGCCTCGACGGTGGCTCTCGCCCTACTGACGGGGCCGATCTCCCTAGTGCTCTCCGCCGAGGCCCGCGCCGCGCCGCCGCTCGGCGTCAACTACGCGACGGGGAACGGCATGGACCAGCTAAACTGTGACGGCGGGAATACCGCCCAGATCGCGGCCGATATGGCCCAGCTCAAGTCCATCGGTGCGAAGTGGGTCCGCATCGAGGCGTCGACGACCGCGGAGACCGGCCTTTCCATCTCGCCGGCCTGCCCGAAGCTTCCCCCGCTCCAGGGTCTTCGGAACATGCTTAAGGGCGTCGAGAGCGCCCGAGCGCGGCCCCTGATCGTCCTCCTTGTCGACCACTACGACTCCGCCGCGCGCACCCCCTATCTCGCCTGGTTGGAGCAGGTGCTGGCCGAAGCGCAAGAAAGCGCAGCCTTCGAGGTGGGCAACGAGGAGAATCTGAGTCAGTCGACCGAGGGCTATAAAGGAGCGCCGCCTGGCAGCTATCCCTATGGTTGGCGGTTCAGCGCCTCGGACTTCAGCTCCTCTGACCGCACGGGCGTGTGCCCCGAGGATTCGACCAAGGCGGCAGACCTCGATCGTGCGGTCTCAAGCTATGTTGCCTGGCTCGCGGACACCTATGCCGCGATCAAGGCCAAGCGGCCGCATGCGACCGTCGTCATCGGCGGCCTATCCTCGTGGCAGGCGCAATGCTGGACAGAGAAGCTTGGCCAGCACGGCGCCTTTCGCAATGCGGACGCGATCGCCTACCATCCTTATGGTGCGACCCCGAGCGAGGCGGTCGCCACGCTCGACTTTTTCCAACCGATCGTGAAGTCCTGGCCCAAGCACCTGGACATCTGGATCACCGAGTTCGGCTTCACCACCGGCGATGGGTCGAGCCGTGTCGGGACCGAGCAGGTGAAGGCCAGCGACCTCGCCCAGACCTACCGCTTGCTCGCGAGGCGGGTGAGCGGACCGATCGTTTACTACACCGCCAGGGACTGGCCGCGAACAACAGCGCAGTGGAAGCAACAATGCGGCTCTGCGCCCTGCGTCCTCGATAAGTCAGGCTCGAACCCCGGACATATCCCTGGAATCGAACGCGACGTCAGCGGATCCGGGCTGTTCGAGCAACTCGACGGGCATCTGATCCAGGAGCCCGCCGAGAAGGCCTTCGCCGCAGCCGCGAGGGCGCAGTGAGAACGCAGCGGCTCGTGTCGCGCCGGACCAGAGGCTCAATGTCCGATTCAAGTTGGACTGCCCTCCGATAGGAAAACAGGGCTCCTGCGATAGCGGTGTCGACCACCATGCCGACGCTCACGCCACCATACTAAGGACAAACAGCGGTTCCTCGTGTCGGTGGTTGCGTATGATTCCTTCCCTGGGCACCAACGCTGCCACCGACACTCTGCCCGGGTTGGGCAGGGTCAGGGCGGCATGGCACACGCGAACCTCGAAATGGATCGGGTCGCCTGCCTTGAAGCGCGGCGCGACGACGATGCTGCCGATGGGCTCGCGCAGCTTGAGGCACGTGCCCTTGGCATAAGCGACCGATACAGACCCGTATTATCGTCTACGTCGCCTGTCTTTGCTGCCGACACCGAGACAAGCCAGCATGCGCGGTCGGTTCCTCTTTCGCCAGCCTTCTCGATAACAATCGTGGATATGCGCTCTTGCTGCTTACAAGGGGATCACGAAGCAGCTTGTCTTGTGTGATGTACCCGGTATTTACGCCTGGTAGTGAATGGTTCATCAAAAAAGGTGGATCGCGCCCGCTATTGATCCTCGGCAAAGTGCCTGCCGCATTCACACTGCAGGGCGCTGGAATTGCCGACTGCAGGAGCCAAGCCCAAAGCTGTTGGCGCTTGCAAGCGCCCCTGTGCAAGACAATTGGTTCTCGGAACCGCAATAACAGGTATCGCACTTTGACAGCCTCTCTCGACGGCGAAATTCGCGATGGACGCCATCAGATGCGGATCCGCGTCTATTTTGAAGATACGGACTCCGGCCAAATTGTTTATCACGCGAATTTTTTGCGCTTCATGGAACGCGGCAGAACGAATTACTTACGCCTGCTCGGAACCAATCAGCACGCGCTGCTCCAAGAAGCACGGAACGATGCGCCCGGCTTTACCTTCGTTGTACGTTCGATGACGATCGATTTTCTAAAGCCGGCGATCTTGGACGACGTGCTTGACGTCGTTACGGTCCCGCAAGAGGTGAGAGGCGCGTCAATTACTTTGCTGCAGGAATGCAGGCGCGCGGACGATCTCTTAGTCACGGCGCGTGTGCGTGTGGCGTTTATCTCAGGCGGAAAAGCGCAGCGCATCCCGAAGGCGCTGCGGCTTGCTATGGAAGGGCACAGATAAACCTGATCCTCATTCACGTCTTAGCCGTCCAGCGGCCCAATGAAAGCAACCCGCCAGGCTTCTGTTGCGATATCGTCAAACCAGTGTTGCGCGTGCCATCATTCTTGGTCAAACAACGTTGGACAAAAGACCGCGAGGGCTTGGGATGAACGAACGGCATGACGGCAAGACTCACGACGCGCTGACGGTTCAGTTTGTGCAATCGGTGCCGACCAATCGGTAATCGGCCAGGAAGACCTCGCCTACCATCAAGCGAGAATTCGTAAAACAGCGCCGCCTGATCAACCTTCCGCGGACCCATCATCGCTTCCGGCCTCCCGCCTACGAGACCGAATGAATCAGCGAACTCCTTGCGCTTCAACAGCAGAGTTTTTCAACACAATCGGCGCGAAGCGGACATTCGCAAGTTGCCAATGTCGGGTAAGTGCCACTTCTTTCCGGACTCATGCAGTGCAGCAAAACCGGTATTTTGCTCAGCGACTCAAGCCGGTCTTTTCTGTGCACGCGCCCTTGGTCAGCCCGCTATGCGTAGCCATGGGGGCGCCGCTCGAAAGCTTGGCGCACCTCATGATCGCCGATCCAATAGCAGATGCGTTTCGAACGGTGGCCAATATTACCGGGGATTTAATGCTCGTGGCACTATTTGATCGTTTGCGATCACTGCCCGAGCCTGTCGACGGCGTCACGATAGTCCCGCGTGCCGAAGCCTTCGGTGGTGCGGTTCAAGATCTCGCACAGCATATCCCTGGCACTGTCCCTATCATCGATCCCTACGAGAGTTGAAGCGAGCTTGAGTTCCCAAGCGAGCGCGCCCTGGGAGCGAGCGATCTCGAGGCCTTCAACCACGAGACCGATCGCCTCTTCTGTTCGTTTACGCACAGCTAGGCTTAACGCGCGTACACGCATGAGCTCGGGCACGCACCAAGCCTCTCCTGAAGCTTGACAACGTGCAAGGGCGCTCGACACAATTGTGTCCGCTTCGTCGTGACGGCCGCACGCCATCAGGCCCTCTGCGAGAACCCCTTCGAAGGCCGCGTTGTAGAGCACGAACCCGGCCGCCTCGAGCGATCGGATCGTCCGCTGCAATGCCACGATGCCGTCGGGCGCATTCTCCTGTCGGATTAGAATTTCGCCTTCGAAAGCATCGGCGTAAGTGTGCCAAACGTCGAGCGCGTGCAATGTTGTCTGTTCCCGCAACATCTTCGTGTACCGTGCGGCGAGCGGCAGGTCGCCAGCCCACAACGCTATGAAGCACGCCGCATCCGAGAGAATGTGCGCCAGTGTTAGTTTATGTTTGAGGGCGAGGCCTTCGGCGATCATCTGCTCGACCAAAACCAACGCTTGATCGGCGTGGCCTTGAAGCCAAAGCCCGCGAACCAAGGTGATCTGCGCAACCAGTCGTTGGTCGTATTGAAAACGCATTAGGTGCGACCGTTGCGGCGGTGGCGCGTAGCGCTCCAGCATCTGCTCGATCTCTCGGCGTGATCCGACGAGATCCCCCAAGTAGTGCAAGGATTTCCCGCGCATCCGCTGTCCGATCATCCGATCCTGTGAATCCCCAGCGCGTTCCGCGACGATGGCAAAGCGGTCGGCGAGAGTGAGAGCCTCCGCAGCCTCGCCATTGTTGGTGCGGTCGACCCAGAGCGCCCAGATCGCCCGGAGCTGGTAGTCGACATCGTCGAGTTCGATGGCCAGGACGAGGGCCTCCCGCCAAGCCGCCGCCCCACTGGGAATGCCCTTGATCGCGCGCATCTGGGGCCAGCCTGAAATTGCATAAAGCTGCATCATCAGGCGGCGATCCGGGGTCGGCTGGTCCCTGAGCCAGGCGATCGCACGCTCGACCCGCGACAACCCTTCGTCAAGCAGCGAAAGATGAAACCAAATCGGTGCCGCAGCGGCGGTTATCGCGGCGCCCATGGCGCCGTCGCCTTCCTCGGAGAAGGCCCAATCAAGGGCTGCACGCAAGTTACCGAGCTCGCATCCATAAGCATGAAGCCAGTCCGCTGTCGGGCCCTGGTCGAATTCCGCCTTGGCCCGGTCGAAGACGACCCTTACATGTTCAGCGTGACGGCGGCGCTGAGAATTGGCCTCGCCGCCTTCCTCCAACTTGCCTTGCCCATACACCCGGGTGGTGTCGAGCAGGTGATAGCGGAACGACTCCTCCTCGAGTTTTGCGACCACCAACGACTTGTCGAGAAGACTTGTCAGGCGGTCGCCGAAGCGGATTAAGGGGCCCATCACAAAGGCAGCATCCTCCAGCGTGAAGCTGCCGTTAAATACCGACAGGCATCTCAGCGCCGCTTGGTCTTCGGGCGACAGGAGCTGGTAGCTCCAATCGAGCGTGGCCCGCAGCGTTTGGTGGCGCGGGACAGCTGTGCGTCGCCCATGCGTGAGGATCGAGAAACAATCCTCAAGTGAATTGGCGAGCCCTTGCACGCCAAGCCCCGCCAGCCGGCCGGCGGCCAGCTCAATTGCCAGGGCGATACCATCCAGCCGCCGGCAGATCTCGGCGACGTAAGGCGCATCTGTGTCGCTGATTTGGTAGCCCCCAAGAGCGAAAGCGGCCCGTTCCTCGAACAACTCCACCGCCGGATAGCCCCGCACCTCTTCCGCCGACAGGGTGGAAGACTCCGGTGGCGTGTCCAGAGGAGAAAGCTGATGGACCCATTCACCCGCAGCGCGGAGCCGCTCGCGAGAAGTGGCGAGGATCGTTACGCCCTGCGCGCTGCTGAGCAGGGCTTCGACGAAAGCCGCTGCAAGGTCTATTAGATGCTCGCAATTGTCGAGTACGATGAGAACGCGACGATCCTCGACTGCCGCGGCGATCTCGTCGACCGGATCCTCTTGCAAACGAAGATTGAGGCCGAGAGCGGCTGCTGCTGCTGCCGACATCTGTGTCCCATTCTCGATCGGGGCTAGGTCCACAAAGGCAACCGTGTCGAAGGCCGAGCGTACGCGATCCGCCACAGCAACGGCCACGGTTGTCTTGCCAATGCCGCCTGGGCCGACCAACGACAGCAACCGGCGCCGAGTCGCTTCCGCTGCTAACGCGACGATGATTTCGTCGCGGCCAACAACCCTCGCGATCTGAGCAGGAAGACGCCGTGGCTTCAACCGCTCGAGGTGAGCGGGGCCAGCAGCAGGCCTCGCTGCCGTCGTCTCAACGTCGACAACAAAGCTATAGCCGCGCCCGGGGACGGTAGTGATGTACTGGTCCCCGCAGTTACCCAAAGCCTTGCGGACGGCCGAGATCCCAACCCGTAGAGCGGTCTCATCAACGAAGGCCCCACGCCAGACCAACTGTGTGAGATCGTCCTTTGACACGATCTCGCCCGGTCTTGAAGCGAGCGCGATCAGGATGTCGAGCGCGCGACTGCCTAATCTTATCTCTTCGCCGCGCCGCCATAGGGTTCGGGCGACGGGAGCAAGCTCGAATTCCCCAAACCTAAGTCGCTCTCCGACCGCACTATGGAGCGGGACTGACATTTACGCCTCAATCGACGTTACGCCACTCAACTATACAGA
>WNFO01002933.1_pt1 | contig 14267 bp, 11 predicted proteins | sample 5400251 | NCBI WGS metagenome assembly WNFO01 (sample SAMN13153354, study PRJNA577476) | soil metagenome | isolation source: 100 cm saprolite under Madrone tree | place: USA:California | collected 2016-06-14 | reverse complement strand
CGCGGCGGAAGACATCGCGGGGGCGCGCCTTGAGCGCTTCGGCCGAGCGACGCGCGATGTCGGCAGGACGACGGCTGTTACTCATGATACGCCTGTTCTCGGCCAAATGTAGTGCGCAACGGGCTGTGGAGCGAGTCGGCTGGCGCAGCTTCACCTCGTTGCGGCCGCCGCCGCGTCCGCAATGGCCGCCACTTGCGCCGCATCCGCCGGAAATCCGGCCGCAATCCATGCCTCCTCGGCCGCGGCGAGCGCCGCGCCCAGGCGGGGTCCTTTCGGCACGCCACGCGCGATGAAGTCGGCCGCCTTGAGTGGGAATGCCGGCGCGCTCCAGCGCACGGGCAGCGTCGCGAGCCGATGCCAGGCCGGATCCCCCGCGCCTTGCGGCGCACGCGTCCAGGCGAGCAGCACGCGATCGGTGAAACGCTCCGGCTCGAGCCGATAGAGCAGGCCCCGTGCCTCCCGCTCCTCCAATCCCGCTGAAATTTGCCACCAGCCCTCGGCCATCGACGCCAAGCGCTCGTACTCCGCCTTGGTGAGCCGCAGCCGCTCGCGCAGGCGTTCCGCATCCTCGACCACCGAGACGGTGAGCGCGCCGAGCCGACGTATGGCATCGGGCGCAAGCGCAAGTGCGGCCTCGAGCTTGACCATATTGGAGTAGCTCGCAAGCAGCGGTACGCCGCCGAGCACCTGCTCGAGCAAGCCCGTCTCCGTCATCAGAGCGAGCGTCGGCACGGCATGCTTGGCAACGAGGAGCTTGAGCGTCTCCATGCGCACCCGCTCGCGGGACAATTGCTCGAGGCCGACGCGCGCCTCGATACAGGCCGCGAGCCCTTCCGGGTCGGGAGCGCCCTCGCCGTAGGCGGCGTGGAAGCGAAAGAATCGCAGGATGCGGAGATAGTCCTCGGCGATGCGCCTTCCCGCGTCGCCGATGAAGCGTACGCGCCGGTCCTCGATGTCGGCGAGCCCGCCCACGTAGTCGTGGATGGTCCCTTCGCGGGAGAGCGACAACGCGTTCATGGTGAAATCGCGGCGCTCGGCGTCGCGTTTCCAATCGCGTCCGAAAGCCACTTTGGCGTGACGGCCGAACGTCTCCACATCCTCGCGCAAGGTGGTGACTTCGAACGGCCGCCCGGCGGCAACGACCGTCACAGTGCCGTGCTCGATACCGGTAGGCACCGCCTTGAAGCCTGCCGCCTCGACCCGGCGGATCACCTCGCTCGGCAGCGCGGTGGTGGCGACGTCAGTATCGCCGTGCGGCTCGCCGAGCAGCGCGTTGCGCACTGCGCCGCCGACGACGCGAGCCTCCTCGCCTTCACCGTCCAGCGCGCCGAGGATGTCGCGCAGTGGCGCCTCACCCAGCCAAGCTGCATCCAGCCGGCGCTTTGCTTGCGTCACTTCGTCCCGCCCGGCACGAAGCGGCCGTCCTCCGTGTGGGCCGGAACATAGGTCGAGCCCGGGGGCGAGCCGCCCCACTGAGCCAATACGATGAAGCTGCCGATCATGAGCACGAGCGCCACCATCACGAGCCAGGCGAGGCGCGGCAGGCTCCAGGAGTCGGGATGCAGCACGCCCGCCTGCGTCGCCCATAAGAAAACGGCGTAGACGAGGAATGGCGTCAGAAACAGCGCGACCTCGGTGAGGACGGGGCGGATCATCGCTCTGCTGTCCCGGGCGAAAGTTCAAACCCGATCCATTCGGCGAAATTCAATTTAGTCGGCATAAATGCGCTCGTACAAATTGCGCAAGATGCCCGCCGTGACGCCCCAAATATAGCGCTCGCCGAAGGGAATGGCGTAATACCTCCGGGTCACGCCCTTCCAATCGCGGCTGTGCAGCGCGTGATTTTGTGCGTCCATCAGGAAAGCGAGCGGCACCTCGAAGGCCTCGGCGACTTCCGCCGTGGACAACACCAGCTTGTAGTCGGGACGAACGCGCGCGACCGTCGGCAGGATGCGATAGCCCGAAAAGGTGAGATAGAGGTCGAGATAGCCGATCGGCTCGATCACCGCGCGGGCAAGCCCGATCTCCTCCGCCGCCTCGCGCAACGCGGCATCGGCCGGCGTGCGGTCATGCGGGTCGATTTTCCCGCCGGGAAACGCGATCTGCCCCGGATGGCTCGGCAGCTCGGTCCGCAGCGTGAGTAACACTGTGGGCTCGCTGCGGTCGACCACCGGGACGAGCACCGCTGCCGGCCGCGTCGCCTTCACCCCGGCGCGCTCCCATGCCGCCGGGTCGAGATCGAGATCACCGCGCTTGGCCTGCGCTTGCGGGTCGTTGAGCGCGGCCGGCACGCCCAGGGTGAGCCGCGCGCGAGCGCGACGAAAGAAGTCCTCGCTCATTGCGCCGCTCGGCAGCGCCACGTCCGTCATCGCAAATCCCGCAAGCTTGCGGCCGGCGCCATAGCGAAGAACTCTCCCCCCGAGACAACGCCGAACATGCGCTCACCTCCGAGCGCGCGCTCCTCACCGAACTCGACGAGATCGTAGAACAGCGCGCGCGTGACCTTCGCCCAGAGATTGCGGCGGACGTGGAGATAAGGCTTGAGCCCCCCCGTTTCCGGTTCGGGCTCGAAGCGCAACGCGTGATCGCGCCCGCACGCCACCCAATCGTCCACATTGGTGCGAAAATGCAGCACCTGGCCTTGTGCACTCTTCTCCGGTTTGAGCTCGACAGCGAGGAACGGCGCGTCTTCGACGACGAGGCCGCATTTCTCGACCGGCGTGACCAGGAAGTATCTGTCGTCCTCCCGCTTGAGGACCGAAGCGAAGAGCTTCACCAGCGCCGGCCGCCCGATCGGAGTTTTGAGGTAAAACCAGGTGCCGTCGGAGGCGATGCGCATGTCGAGATCGCCGCAAAACGGCGGATTCCACAGGTGCACCGGCGGCGGTCCCTTGCGTGAGGCTTCGCGCGCCATGCCGGCGATGGCATCGAGCCCTGCGTGTTCCGTCTTCTGCGCCATGCTTGCGATCTGTGCCCGGACTAATGGCGGATCAAGTCTAACATGTCGCCGCTGCCGGAGAATCCGAGCGGACGGCCATCGCAGGTCCAGCTCCGCGCCGCCCGCGAGGACGGTCAAATGTCGATGTGAAAGCCCACCTCGGAGAGTCCCTCGCGGGGAATCTTGAAGAAATCGGGGGCACGGCTCGCGATGCGCGCGAGGAAGGCGAAGATCGCGAACGGTATCGCCGCCATCGCCGAGTTCTTCGCACGGCGGCCAACGATTTCGTGCGCGATGTAATAATGCACGTCAGCGAGATCGATCTCGAGGCCGAGCGTCTTGCAATTCCTGAGCGTTGCGGGAATGTCCGGCGTCTGCATGAAGCCGAGGCGCCCCTGGACGCGATAGATCCCGTGGCCGAGGCGCTCGATCGAATACCGCTCCGCCACGGGCACCCGTGGCCGCCGGTCGGCGAGGAAGGTCATCAGGATCAGCCTCTCGTGCAGGACGCTGTTCTGTCTGACGTGGTGCAGCAGGACCGGCGAGACGCCGGGCGCGATCTTGGTCAGCCATACCGCCACGCCCGGGACGCGCGCGACCACCATTTCGTCGATGTTCTCGACGAACTGCTCGAGCGGCATCGACATCTCCTGCAGGCGGTGGCGCACGAGCGAGGAGCCCTGGCGCCAGCAGAGCATTAATCCCACCGTCGCCCCGCCGACGGTGATCGGAAACCAGCCGCCGTCGACGATCTTCAGGGAGTTGGAGGCGAGAAAGGTCGCGTCGACCGCGCCAAAGACCATGATGATGAAGATCGCGAGCGCGGGCGGCCATCTCCAGCGCTCGATTGCCACGCGATAGAGCAGGATCGTCGTGATCAACATGGTGCCGGACACGGCGATACCGTAGGCGCCGGCCAGATGCTGGGATGTCTTGAACAGAACGACGACCAGCAAGGTGCCGATCATCAGCAGCCAATTGGCGGTGGGCACATAGATTTGTCCGGCCTCCTCGGACGATGTCGGCACGATCCACATGCGCGGGCAAAGCCCGAGCTGCATCGCCTGGCGAGTGAGGGAGAAGACGCCCGAGATGAGCGCCTGTGACGCAATGATGGTCGCCAGCGCCGCGAGCCCCACCAGCGGCATCAGCGCCCAACCCGGGGCCAGTTTGTAGAACGGGCTGTCGAATGCCGTAGGATCGGCAAGCACGAGCGCGCCTTGGCCGAAATAGTTGAGCAGCAGTGCCGGGAGCACCAGAGCGAACCAAGCGCGGCGGATGGCGGTCGGGCCGACATGGCCCATGTCGGCGTAGAGCGCTTCCGCCCCGGTGAGCGCAAGAAACACACCGCCGATGACCGTGAAGGCTGCGACCGGATTCGCTAGTACGAAACGCGCCGCCTCGCCCGGGCTCACCGCTTCGAGAATGGCCGGCGCGATGTAGATATTGGCGGCGCCGAGTAGCCCGATGGCGAGGAACCACACGACCATGATCGGGCCGAACAGTCGCCCGATATTTGCCGTTCCGCGCCGCTGCAGCGTGAACAGCGCGACGAGAACGCCAATCGTAAGCGGGAGGACGAACGGCTCAAGGGCGGGCGTGACCAGCTTGAGGCCCTCCATCGCCGAAAGCACGGAAATCGCCGGCGTGATCACACCGTCGCCGTAAAGCAGCGCCGCGCCCGTAATACCGAGCAGGACGAGGATCGGAATTCCTCCACCGTTCGCGATTCGCCCGTGGGCCACCAACGACAGCAGGGCCAGAATTCCCCCTTCGCCTTCGTTGTCGGCGCGCAGGACGAGGACGACATATTTGAGCGACACCATCGCTATCAGTGCCCAGAAGATCAGCGAGACGATGCCAAGCACGTCGGAAGCGGTCGGCAACGCGTGGCCGGTGGCGGCGAGCGTGACGGATAATGTGTAGAGCGGGCTCGTGCCGATATCGCCGAACACGATCCCGACCGCGGTGAGCGCGAGAAAAGAGGGGCTGGCCTTGTGCAGTTCGCCCCCGTGGGGAGTGGATCGTTGCGAGGCGGTGCGCTTGCCGATCACGGCCCCATCTCCTCGCCCAAAGCCGAAACGCCGTCAGGGCGGCGACGCCTCACGATGAGTTGAGTGCACCCGCGCCGTTCGTCTGCCATTGTGCGCCTGGAACTTGTGTGGTGACCGGCTGTTTCCTCTGGGTCGTAATCGCGGGCGAACTTATCCCCTGCTCGGCGAAGGCGGGGTTGGACCGAAAAGCCCAAGGAGTTCAAGCGCTCACGACCTCTCTCGAGCGGCCGGGGTTCTGGGGCGATCGAGGCAGACCTGCGCCGAGGCGGGATCGCACCCAGTGAAAAATAGCGTAATCTCCAACAGTTGTGAGGATTCGAGGCGACCGCCGCCGCGCGCCTGCGTCGATGGGCGCATGGCCCGAATGTTGCACGTTTTTTGGTCAAGTCCGATGGGCCTGGCGACACAATCCGAGCCATAGCCGGCTCGAGCAATGAATCGAAGAGAAGGAGCTGATCTCATGGCCGCAGCCACCGATGGGCTGGAAAAGCTCGAAGACATGATCGTGCGCCAAGCGGAAGCGACCGGCGCCCAGGTCGCCGCCGCGAAAGCCGCGATCGGGAATGTGATCTTCGGGCAGGAAGCGGTGGTGGAGCAGGCGCTCATCACCGTGCTCTGCGGCGGGCACGCGTTGTTGATCGGGCTTCCCGGCCTCGCCAAGACCAAGCTGATCGAGACCATGGGCATCGTGCTCGGGCTCGACGCGCGCCGCATCCAGTTCACGCCTGACCTCATGCCGTCCGATATTCTCGGCAGCGAAGTGCTGGACGAGAGCCCCGGCGGCAAGCGCAGCTTCCGCTTCATCCCCGGCCCGATCTTCGGGCAGCTGCTGATGGCCGACGAAATCAACCGCGCGAGCCCGCGCACGCAGTCCGCGCTGCTGCAGGCGATGCAGGAGCATCACGTCACGGTCGCCGGCAATCGTCACGACGTTCCGCGCCCGTTCCACGTGCTCGCGACCCAGAACCCGATCGAGCAGGAGGGCACGTACCCGCTTCCGGAGGCGCAGCTCGACCGCTTCCTCATGCAGATCGACGTTTACTACCCGGACCACGAGGCCGAGCGCAAAATCGTGTTCGACACCACCGGCACCGAGGAGAGCAAGCCCAAGCCGACCATGACCGCCGACGAGCTACTGGCGGCGCAACGCCTGGTGCGCCGGCTGCCGGTCGGGGAGTCCGTGGTGGACGCGATCCTCAACCTGGTGCGCTCGGCCCGACCTGGGCCCGAGAGCGGTGAGATCGGCAAACTGATCTCCTGGGGTCCAAGCCCGCGCGCGAGCCAGGCGCTGATGCTGGTGGCGCGCGCCCGCGCGCTGATCGACGGGCGGCTCTCGCCGTCGATCGACGACGTCGTCGCCATGGCCGAGCCGATCCTCAAGCACCGCATGGCGCTCACCTTTGCCGCCCGCGCCGACGGCGAGAGCATGGAAGGCGTCATCGGTAAGCTCAAGGCTCGCATCGGATAATCGGATGGCAGCGGCAAAGCAGCGCGCGGACAAGCACGAGATCAGGGCAACGCAGCGCGCGAGCGGCGAGGCCCGCTCGCTCGCGCAAACCATGCCGCGCCTGATCCTCGAGGCGCGCCGCATCGCTGCCACCGTCATCCATGGATTGCATGGCCGCAGGCGCGCGGGTCCCGGGGAAAATTTCTGGCAGTATCGCCGCTTCCTGTCGGGCGAACCGGCGCGCCGCGTCGATTGGCGCCGCTCCGCTCGCGACGAGCACCTCTATGTGCGCGAGCGGGAATGGGAGGCGGCGCATACGGTGTGGCTGTGGCCGGATCGCTCCCCTTCCATGCAGTTTCGCTCGCAACTCGCCGAAGACTCGAAGCTCGACCGCTGTCTCGTCGTCGCCTTCGCGCTTGCCGAGATCCTGGTCCAGGCCGGCGAGCGCGTCGGCATACCCGGCCTGATGCGGCCGACCGGCAGCCGTAACGTGTTGGACAAGATGGCGAATGCGATCGTGCACGATGTCGCCGAACGGCCGAGCCTTCCGCCGCTGTTTGCGCCCTCTTCGCTCGCCGAGATCGTCGTGGTCTCGGATTTCTGGAGCCCGATCGCGCAGGTGCGCGCCACGCTGGCCCAGCTCTCGGCGACCGGCGCGCACGGGCATACCGTGCAGATCGTCGATCCGGCGGAAGAGACCTTTCCCTATTCCGGGCGCGTCGAGTTCATCGAGCCGGAGGGCGCAGGATCGGTCACCGCCGGCCGCGCCGAAGCCTGGAAGAGCGAATACGAGACGCGCGTGGCACGTCATCGCGCGGAAATCCGCGCCGAAACCGACAAGCTCGGCTGGAGCTTCACCATCCATCGCACCAACCGGCCGGCGACCGAATTGTTGCTCGCGCTGCACGCGCGTCTAGGCGCACCGCCTCCCGGCGCGGCGATCAGTGGACGGCTGAGCGTCGCGGGACAAATCGGGAGGCACGCATGATGGCGGGGCTTCCCCTCGGCTTCGCCCAGCCGCTCGTTTTGCTCGCGCTGCTGAGCCTGCCCGTTCTGTGGTGGCTGCTGCGGCTCATTCCGCCGCAGCCGCGCCGCATCGCATTCCCACCGACGCGGCTCCTGTTCGACATCGCGCCGAGGGAGGAGACGCCGCAGCGTACACCGTGGTGGCTCACGCTGCTGCGCCTGACGCTCGCCGCGCTGGTGATCATCGCCGCCGCCGGGCCGTTGTGGAATCCGCCGGTTGCGGGCTCGACCAGCAAGGGGCCGCTCGCGCTGTTGATCGACGACGGCTTCCCGGCAGCGGGCACGTGGGATATGCGCATGCGCAGCGCCGAGGATCTCATCGCGCGGGCGGAGACGGATCATCGCGGCGTTGCGCTGATCCCGCTCTCCGAAGCCGCACGCGACGTCTCGTTCGAGCCGCCCGCGGCGGCGCGTGTGCGTCTCAAACAGATCAAGCCGAAGCCATACGCGGTCGAGCGCGCTGACGCGCTGCCGGCGCTCGGGCGTTTTCTCGCTGCCACGCCCGAGGTCGAGCTCGTTTGGCTTAGCGACGGCGTCGATCTCGGCGGCGGCAACGATTTCGTCGCGGCGCTCGGACGACTGATCGAGCAAAGGCCGATCACGGTGGTCGAGGGCGGCCTCCCGACCGCGCACGCGCTCACCGGCCCGGACAACGCGGCGGGCGCGCTGACCGTGAAGGTCTTGCGCGCCAGCAACGGCGGCGCGGAAACCGGCACCGTGCGCGCGCTCGATCTCAAGGGCCTGCCGCTCGGCGATACCTCGTTCAGCTTCAAGGACGGCAAGCGCGAGAGCGAGGCCGAGCTCACGCTGCCGGTCGAGATCCGCAACGACATCGCGCGGCTGGAAATCGCGGGCGAACGCTCGGCCGGCGCGGTGGCGCTGCTCGACAAGCGCTGGCGCCGGCGCTCCGTCGGCGTGGTCACCGGCTCGACCGTCGATACCGCCCAGCCGCTGCTCGCCTCGACCTATTATCTCAATCGCGCACTCGGCCCATTCGCCGACGTGCGGCTCGCCGAGCGAGGCTCGCCGGCGCAGGCGGTGAGCCAATTCCTCGAGCAACGACTCCCGATGTTGATCCTCGCCGACGTGGGCAACGTCTCGGAAGCGCGCGATCAGCTCACGCGCTGGCTCGAAGACGGCGGCGTGCTGGTGCGCTTCGCCGGTCCGCGGCTTGCCGCCGCCGACGATGACCTCGTCCCGGTGAGGCTCAGACGCGGCGGTCGCATTCTCGGCGGCAGCCTGTCTTGGGAACAGCCGCAGCAGCTCAGCGCATTCGCACGCGAAAGCCCCTTCTTCGGCATGACGGTGCCGACCGACGTCAGTGTCAGCCGACAAGTGTTGGCGGAGCCTGATGCGACGCTGACCGAGCGGACCTGGGCGACGCTCGCCGACGGCACTCCGTTGGTGACGGCCCAGCGCCGCGGCAAGGGCCTGATCGTCTTGTTTCATGTCACCGCCGATACGCGCTGGTCAGACCTGCCGCTATCGGGCACATTCGTCGAGATGCTCAAGCGACTCGTCTCCCTCGCCGGCACCGTAACGCCGAGCGATGCCACGACACCCAATGCCCGCGCCGATCGCGAGGTGCTGGCACCGACGCGCATTCTCGACGGCTTTGGCGCATTCGGGCCGCCGCCCGCGAGCGCGCGTGCGGCGCCGGCGACGTTTAGCGGCCGCGCGACGTCCGATCATCCGCCGGGCTTTTATGGACCGGCGGAGGGATTGCTGGCGGTCAACGCGCTCGTACCCAATGACCGGCTCGCGCCCCTCGACACTTCCGCGCTCAACGCGCGTCGAGAGGGTTACCGAACGATCGAACCGCAGGATCTGCGCGGGCCCATCCTGATCGCTGCGCTCGCGCTGCTCGCGCTCGACGCGCTCGTCGTGTTCCTGCTCGCCGGCGGGATCCGCCAACTCGTGCGCCGCCGGCGGCCGGCGGTAACCATGCTGGCAATGGCCATCCTCGCCGGCACGCTGCTCGCACCGCCGCACGCCTTCGCGCAAAACCAAGCGCCCGCGCGCACGGCGAGCTCCGACGAGCAGGCGTTGAAATCGACGCTCGAGACCCGCCTCGCCTATGTCATCACCGGCGATGCCGAGGTCGACCGCATCAGCAAGGCCGGGCTGCAGGGCCTCACCTTGTTCCTGGCCCAGCGCACGGCGCTCGAGGCGGGCGAGCCGATCGGGCTCGATCCCGCGCGCGACGAGCTTGCGTTCTATCCGCTGATCTATTGGCCGATCGTGCCGAGCGCGCCAAAGCCCTCGCGGGAGGCGCTCGAGCACATCGACGCCTACATGAAACAGGGCGGCACGGTGCTGTTCGACACACGCGACGCGCTCGAGGCTCCGCCTGGTCCTGGCGCCGAGACCCGCGGCCCGGGCATGCAGGCGCTGCGCTCGATCCTCTCCTCGCTCGATATCCCCGAGCTCGAGCCGGTGCGGCGCGATCACGTGCTCACGAAGACGTTCTACCTGTTGAAGGACTTTCCCGGCCGCTTCAGCTCCGGGCAGTTGTGGGTAGAGGCGCTTGCCTCCAGCGAGGACGAGGAGCCTGCGAGCCGTCCGGCGCGCGCCGGCGACGGCGTATCGTCGATCATCATCACCTCGAACGATTTTGCCGGCGCCTGGGCGATGCGCCAGGACGGGCAAGCCATGCTGCCGCTCGTTTCCGCCGAGCCGCGCCAGCGCGAATTCGCCTTCCGCGCCGGCGTCAACATCGTGATGTACACGCTCACCGGCAACTACAAGGCCGACCAGGTCCACGTTCCGGCACTGCTGGAGCGGCTGGGACAATGATATCGTCCCCGCGAAAGCGGGGACCCATGACCACCGCCTCTGGAATACGGGTCCCCGCTTGCGCGGGGACGACGGAGAAGGGAAGTTGAAACGTTGAACCTCGGCATCTCCTTTTCGCCTCTCGTACCCGCGTACATGGTGTGGACCGCGGTCGCGGTTGCGTTCGCACTCTCGCTCCTGTTGGTCTTCGCCCGCACCCGGGCGGCGTTGGTCCGCGCCATCGCGCTGGCGCTGTTCGTGCTCGCGCTCGCCAATCCGTCCATTACCCGCGAAGACCGCGAGCCGCTCAGCTCGGTCGCCGCGGTCGTCATCGACAAGAGCCCGAGCCAGGAGTTCGGCGATCGCCTGCAACAGACGCAGGCGGCGCGCGCCGCGCTTGCCGAGCGGCTCGGCCACATACCCGGCTTGGAAGTGCGCTTCGTCGAGGCCGGACAAGCGGATGGGGAGACCGACGGCACGCGATTGTTCACGGCGCTCTCCTCGGCGCTGTCCGACGTGCCGCAGGAGCGCGTGGCCGGCGCGATCTTGATTACCGACGGGCGCGTGCACGACGTGCCGGGCGAGGTCGCGGCGCTCGGCTTTACCGCGCCCGTGCATGGCCTGATCACCGGCCACAAGAACGAGCGCGACCGGCGCGTCGTGCTGGTGACCGCCCCGCGCTTCGGCATTGTCGGGCAGACGCAGACCATCACGTTCCGGGTCGAGGATCAGGGCGCGCCGAGAGGCCCGGCGCAGGTGGCGGTGCGGCGCGACGGCGAGCTCATCGAGAGCCGCAACGTGCGCGTGGGCGCCGCCGTCAACATCGCCGTGCCAATCCCGCACGCCGGCCCGAATATCGTGGAGATCGAAGCCTCGCCGCTCGAAGGAGAGCTCACCGCCATCAACAATCGCGCGGTCGTCTCCATCGACGGCGTGCGCGACAAGCTGCGCGTCCTGCTCGTATCCGGCGAGCCGCATGCCGGCGAGCGCACGTGGCGCAATCTGCTCAAGTCCGACGCCAGCGTCGATCTCGTGCATTTCACCATTCTGCGCCCGCCGGAGAAGCAGGATGGCACCCCGATCAACGAATTGTCGCTCATCGCCTTCCCCACGCGCGAGCTGTTCCAGCAGAAGATCAACGAGTTTCAGCTCATCATCTTCGATCGCTACGCGCGGCAGGGCGTGCTGCCGGTCATCTATTTCGACAACATCGCGCGCTATGTGCGCCAGGGCGGCGCGGTGCTGGTCGCCGCCGGGCCCGATTACGCGAGCCCCACCAGCATCTGGCGCACGCCGCTCGACGTGATCCTGCCCGCCGAGCCCAGCGGCCGCACCACCGACGGCGCGTTTCATGCGCGGCTCACCGAGCTCGGCAAGCGCCATCCGGTGACGCGCGGGCTCGAAGGCGCCGAGCAAGACCCGCCGCACTGGAGCCGCTGGTTCCGCCTCGTCGACAGCCGTGCCGCCAAAGGCACCACCGTAATGCAAGGCCCGGAGAACAAGCCGTTGCTGCTCTTGTCGCGCGAAGGCGAAGGCCGCGTCGCGCTGCTCCTGTCCGACCACATCTGGCTGTGGGCGCGCGGCTACGAGGGCGGCGGCCCGCACCTCGACCTGCTGCGGCGCCTCTCGCATTGGCTCATGAAGCAACCGGATCTCGAGGAGGAAGCGTTGCGGCTGCTCGTGCGCGGGCGCGATCTCACGGTGCAGCGGCAGACGATGTCGGACGGCGTGAGCGACGTCACGCTGACGAGCCCGTCGGGCAAGACGCGCACGGTGACGCTCTCGGCGGCCGAGCCGGGGGTGTGGCGCGCGACCATCGAGGCCAACGAGCTCGGGCTGTGGCGCGCCAGCGACGGCACGCTCACTGCGCTCGCCAATGTGGGTCCTGCCAATCCGCGCGAATTCACCGAGGTCACGTCGACCACCGAGGTGCTCGCGCCGCTTGCGAACGCAACCGGCGGCGGCGTGGTGCGCCTCGAGGCCGCAAGCGGCGTTCATCTGCCGCGCATCGTCGGCGTGCGCTCGAGCGACACCTACCACGGCGAGGATTGGCTGGGATTGCGCACGCGCGAGGCGAGCGTGGTACGTGGCATCGGCGTGTTGCCGGTCTTCGCCGGATTGATCGGGCTCCTCCTCCTCGTCGGCGCGCTCGCCGCGACCTGGATGCGCGAAGGGCGTTGAGGCCCGCGCCCTGAAGCTCGCAAGATCGTAGCCCACGTTGAACGAAGCGAAACGGGGGAACGGTCTGCCCGCATGCCTGTCATTCCGGGGCGCGCCGAAGGCGCGAGCCCGGAATCCATACCCACCGTCCGTGGTTATGGATTCCGGCCCTCGCCGCTGTCGCGGCTCGGCCGGAATGACGAACTGAAAGAGCTCTCATCGAACAACACCTTTCCGTTCCCGCGGCGCGTTTTTTGCGCCCGGGGTTTGCCTTTTGCCTCGCTCACCCGGAATGAGGGGTGGGCGGAGCACCGAGAGACGTACGGGTGCTGTGCTGAGCACCCGTGGGGCGTGCCTTGACGCGGCACGCCAGGCGCTTGTGAGGCGCCTTGCGTCCCATAACGCGGGACGCTCGCCTCTCGGCGCTCCACCGTAGCAATGCTATGGTGGAAATAATGCAATTATATCAATGGATAGCGGGACAAGTGTCCCAATGGTGTCCCAGCGAGCATTTTCAGCGCGCGCTGCCGTCGCTTCCCAGGGGCGCGGCGAACCGTCAGCATCCCCGACCATGGGCCGCCGACCATCCCGACGCCTTCCCAAGCCCGACCGCCGCCGCGCGCTCGAACATTCTGCCCCGATGGCTGCACCGAGGCGCTGCTCATCGCGCACGGCTTCACGGTCCCGCAGATGGTCGAGCTTGTGCGCGCCGGGCTGGCGACCGTGACCGCTGAGCGCGTCGTCGCCGGATCGCGGAAGATGGAAGTCGCGACGGTGCGGATCACGGATGCGGGCGGCGAGCGCTCAAAGGCATGAAGCAATGAGCGGCCATCCTGTACCGGCAAATCATCCTCTGACAATCTCGAAGGCTGAGGGTGCGAGCCGACAAGTCGAAGAAGCGATTAAGGCGCTGGAACGAGGAGACTTCGATATTGCGATAACACTCGCTGGCGCAGCAGAGGGGATGCTGGAGCGCTCCGGTCATCACATGTGGTCATTCATGATGAAGTCGCCGCAGGCCGGAGCGTTCGACGAGAAGAAAGAATTGGTTCCGTTCCTAAACGCCGAGCGGGACTGGTTGAAACACCCGAGCGGAGACGACACGAAGACGTTAACCAGGGCTCACGCCGCGCTCATGATCGTGCGCGCCATGTCCAAACTTGAGACGTGGTCGCCCCGAATGCAGAGGGTCAAGCGCTGGTATGAGCGCAACTTGGACGAAGTGCTGCGAGAGTTGGACCTATGACGCCGCTGATCCTCAAGCGCGCGTCCGCCTCGCGCCCATCCGGCGAGTGGCGCGAGGACGATTACGACGTGTTTGCCGATGGCGTCGAGTTGATCTACGGCCACCACGGAGGACAGCTCGCCGACGCACGGCTAAATGCGCCGAGCCGCCGTCGAAACAGCCTCCAACAACCGCCCGCAACGTCCATCGCCACCATCAAACCGAGCTACTATTGCCCACCAGTCACGTCATTGCTTGCGACCAGACGCATTGCGCTCCTTCCCATGCACCCTCCGCGTTAGCAAAATCCCCATAGCCGGGCGCGCCGCCCCTCCGCGCACCATCGCCCGCGGGTTCGTTCTTTGCCGGCTTTCGGACGCCGGGCACCGTGCACTTGGCTTCTCCTGCATCGCCGGCATCCGAAACCCTGCACACAAGCCGACATTAGCCGCGGGCTGAAGTACTCACCACGGACACACAACCGCTTTACTCGATCTTCTCCTCGTCAGAGATGATCAAAGAAGACCGCGGCGACGCCATCTCGGCGATACGAAGGACCTCCGGCGGAATCACAATGCGGTCGAGTGCGGTTTTCGCGTCGCTCGGCTCCTTCGCTGTCGGCTCGCCCTCAGGGCCTCGGCT
>WNFO01003680.1_pt1 | contig 14274 bp, 10 predicted proteins | sample 5400251 | NCBI WGS metagenome assembly WNFO01 (sample SAMN13153354, study PRJNA577476) | soil metagenome | isolation source: 100 cm saprolite under Madrone tree | place: USA:California | collected 2016-06-14 | reverse complement strand
TGCTCAACCCCAGCAGCACGGCGACCGTGATCCGGTGCATTCGGTGCTCCTCGCTAGCGTGCGATCTCGAGCGATCGCCGCGGTCGGCCCTTCCGCCACCGGCGCGGTGCCGCGCGGCCGCCGGTGTGGGCGTTCATCCAGAACTCTCGCATCGCCGCGAAATCCGGCCAGTCGAAGCGCAGGACGACCCGCCGCGGATCGTCGGGGACTCGCCGCGCCGATGACGTCGGGGCCTCGACGAAGTGGTTCGGCCGAATCTCGACGCGAAACGTCCCGCCTCCGGGGAGATCGCCAGCGTCCTGGTGCGGCGCGATCAGCGCGCCGACACCCGACAACGAGAGACAGGCGCACGCACTTCCGCGATACCAGGCCGGCCACGCGCCATCGAGTCGAGGCGACTGGCGTCGGCTCGGGACGCGCGGTCGCAGCACCCTCCAGATCGTGGTGAGCAAGAGCCAGGAGGAGCGCAGCAGCCGGTTCGGTGGATAGTGCTCCGCGCTCCAGCTCTGGTCGTCGCTGAAGATGATCTCGACCAGGGCTCGATGCGTCGCGCCGTCGAGGCCCACGAAGGCGAAGGCGGCCTCGACGGCGCCCGCCGCGTTCCAGTCGCAGCGCGTGCGCATGCCCCGTGCCTCCCAGCGAGGGCCGGCCTCCCCGAGGATCGCGACCCGGCATTCGGACGGCACCGGCCCGGGGTGCGTCAGCACGATCCTGACGCCGTGCTCGCTCAGGTCCCACGTCTCCCCCGAGAGGCTCACGCCGTCCGCGATCAGCTGGCACGGGTAACGGCGCTTCACGCGGGGCGCCGTGCGCTGCTGGGGTTGCTCGTAAGCGACGCACGTCGCCGCGACGAGCGTGATCATGTTGCCGAAGGCCCACAGGCTATTCATGACGATCGCGTCGAGCACCGACGGATCGCCCGGGCTCGTCGCGAAGAGGATCAGCCTCACGGGAAAGGCGACGACCAGGGTCGCGCCGCAGAGCGCGAGCAGCGCCAGGGTCAGCCGACTCGTTTCGAGGTCGAAGCGGCCGTGATCGACCGTGGTCCCTTTGTCGGTCACATCGAATTTGCCGAGCCGAGGATTGAACAGCGCGAGCAGCGTGACGCGAGCCGTGAACGGCGCGATCGACACTTCGTAGACGCTGGCCCAGAACGAGTGGCGATGCTGCCGGCCGCTCATCGAGTTCGCGATCGTCGACAGGCCGATGTGCGGCAGGATGTAGGCGACGACGGCCAGAGCGTCGGCCTTGATCGGGTGCAGGCCGAACAGCAGAAACGTAAGCGGCGCGACGATCATGACCAGGCGCGGGATCCCGAAGAAGAAGTGGAGCATCGCGTTGAAGTAGTTGACTCGCTGGGCCAGGGACAATCCCCGCTTCAGCAGGGGACAGTCCAGCCGAAGAACCTGCGCCATCCCGCGCGCCCAGCGTGTGCGCTGCTTCACGTGGGCGGCGAAGGTCTCGGTGGCGAGCCCGGCCGCCATCGGCTGCGGAAGATAGACCGAGCGATAGCCGGCCGCGTGGAGCTCGAGCGACGTGTGCACGTCCTCGGTGACGCTATCGGTCTTGAATCCGCCAATCCGTTCGAGCGCCGACCGACGCAAGACCGCGCACGAGCCGCAGAAGAACGCCGAGTTCCAGAAGTCGTTGCCCGGCTGGACCACGTGGTAGAAGAAGCTCTGCTCGGGAGGGATCCGGTCGGCGAGGCGCAGGTTCCGTTCGAAGGGATCCGGGTTGAAGAAGTGCTGCGCGGTCTGGACCAGCGCGACCTGGGGATTCTCGAAGAAGCCGATGGTCTTGTCGAGAAAGCCGCGCACCGGGACGTGATCGGCGTCGAAGAGCGCGATCAGTTCTCCCGAGGTGCGGCCGAACGCGTGGTTCAGGTTGCCGGCCTTGGCGTGGCGATTGTCCGGCCGGGTGATGTAGCCGCATCCCAGGTTGCCGGCCATCGCCTCGATCTCGGGCCGGCGCGCGTCGTCCAGCACGTAGACGCGCTTGCGCCGGTAGGTCATCGCGAGCGCGCCGATCACCGTGCGGCGCACGATCGACTCCGACTCGTTGAACGTGGGGATCAAGACGTCGACGCTCGGCTCGTCTCGCACGGGTGGAATCCGCCGCTTCTCGACCTCCAGGGTCTGGAAGTATCCGAGGAACAGGATCACGAGGCCGTAGATCTCGGCGGCCAGGAGCGCCAGGGACACGCCGGCGTCGAGGGCCGAATCGAGATTGAGCGTCCAGGTGACGCGCCAGTAGAAGTAGCGCATCGAGGCGAAGCAGCTCAGGAAGATGATCATCGGGCGCATGAGCTGGCTTCGGCTCGCGAGCAGGGCGGCGCCGAGCATGACCAGCGCGACCTGCGCCTGCTCGGCGGGCGTGAGGGGCAGCACGATGGCCGAATGCACGAGCGGCAGGGCGGCCGGCGAGAGCAGCAGGACGCCGATCAGCCATCGGCGAAGCAGGTTCCTGGGCGTATGGTCGAGACGGCCCACGCGTCGTCAGTCGCGAGCGGGAGATTGCGAGCGCGGTCTTACCGCCGGGACCGTCGGCCGGCTCCGACGGGCGCCCGTCTCACAGCTTGATGACCAGTTTCAGCGAGACCGTTTCCTGGCTGAACGGACCCAGGTTGTCCCAGCGAATCGTCGCGGGGATCGAGAGACGATCGGTCAGGATGTATTCGACCGTGGCCGACAACCCGCCGACCGCCTGAGTCGACGTGTCCGTGTAGCTCTGCATACCTACGAACGCGGAGAAGCGGTAACGGAGCGTTGGGATCGGCCGTCCCGCCAGCTCGACCCGAGCCGTGTTGCTGATGTAGTACTCGGGACTGAAATAGCCGCCGACGCCGGGATGGCTGGATCCGGGGCTCGGAGCGATGCCGTCGCTTCCCAGAAGGTCCGGATGCACGCGCTTGCCGTCCGCGGTCAACAGGGATGCGCCCCCGTAGCCGAGGCGATCGTCGTCGAAGCCGAAGTAGTTCAGCAGATAGCTCACCCGCACGAAGCTCAACGGCTTGTCGTCGGATCCGGAGAGCACGTCGTAACCGAGCCCGCCCTGGACCTGCTTGAAGAAGTTCGAGCCGACGTGCTCTCCCTCGCGGGTTCCGAGGCCGCCCTCGAGGAACGCATCGAGCTTGAAGGGCAGCTTGATGGTGCCGCCCACCACCCCCTTGTTCTCCATCACCTGCCCGACCAGGTCGCCCGCGAACGGGCCGGTCTTCGGACGCAGACCGGTCGCCGAGAGCAGCGACTCCTCGACGTTGCTGCGGCTCCCGGTGAGGTAGAGACTCCAAGTGTCGGACGGCGCGAACTTCACCGACGCCAGCCCGTTGACGCTGACCGTATCCGTGGTGAAGTAGGTGGCGCCGAGCTCGAGCTGCACGCGCACCGCGTCGGATAGCGCGGTACTGGCCCCCAACGTCAGGTTCGCCCCCCATTCGGCATAGTGAGAATCGGTGGTCATGTAACGCGTACCGGTGGTGCTCACATAGAGGACGGTGCCCGGTTTCAGCTTGTAGTTGAGCTTCGCGCCGGAACGCCAGTAGTCCAGCTGGTTGTTGAGGTCGCCGGACTCGGCGTGATAGTCGCTGCTCACCTCGACATTGGAGCGCGCGTCCTCGCTGATCTGGCGCTTGAGCCTCTCGAGCTCTTCGGGGGTGACCGGCTGGAAGATGCTCGGCTCCCGGCTGGTCTGCGCGAGCCCCGGCCGCGGGAAGAGCATGACGCCGAAGAGCAGAAGCACCACAACGGCTCGTACCATCATCGTGAGGGACCTCGCTGGAGTTCCGCCCACCGGTGGAGCGACGCGGTGCAGCTCATCGCGAGGCCCCGGCCGACGTGGGCTCGATCGTGGCAAGCATCTTTTTCGCTTCGTCGTACCGGCCGAGATCGCGCAAGAGCTTCGCGAGCTCCAGGGCCAGGCGATCGGTTGGCTGACGCTTGTACGCTTCTTCGAGGTAGGGCAGGGCAGCCCGCGGTTTGCCGTTGGCTCGCAGCGCGCCCGAGAAGCTGACGAGGACCCGGACGTCGCGGAGGCCGAGGTCGTGGGCATGCCGGTACTGCGTCTCGGCCGCTCGATAGTCGCCCTTCTCCAGCAGCAGATCGGCGTACTCCCGCACGATCTCCGCGTCCCGACCGTACGTCGGGAGCACGCGCTCGAACTCCTTCGCGGCCGGTTTGTACTGTTTGACCCCTCTGAGGGCGCGCGCGTACGAAAGCCCGGCCTCGGGATTCAACGGCATTCCGTGGCGCGCCTTGGCGAGCGGCTCGAGCGCGGCGCGGTAGTCCCGCGCCGAGAGCAAGCCGACGCCGTACGTCAGGTTGAGCCGAGGATCGCTCGGCCGCGCCTGCAGCAAGGATCGAAAGAGGGGCAAGGCGGAATCCCAGTCTTGTCGCGAGGCGTAAAGACTCGCCAGCTGCAGCTGCAGCTCGAAGTCGGGGCGGCCGCCGGCCAGGAATCCCTTCACGACGACCTCGGCGCGCTGGGTCTGTCCGGACTTGGCCAGAGCTCCGACGTAGTTTCGCCTGTCCTCGATGGTCAGGAGCCGAGCCAGAGACGGCCTCGAGTAGATCTCGGCGGCCTCTCCCCACTTGCCTTCCCAGATCAGGAGCCGGGACAATTGCACCTGGGCCTCGGTGTCGTCGGGCTTCTGCGCCAGATACTCTTTGAACTTCGTCTCCGCCAGCGCCCAGGTCCGGCTCTGGTGCGAGTAGATCTCCGCCAGTTGCCGGAGCGCGGTCGTATTGCCCCGGTCGAGGCGCAGCGCGCTCTCGTACTCCTGCGCGGCCACGTCCTCGCGCCCCGCCATCGATTCTCCGCGAGCCAACGCGAGCTGCGCCTCCAGCGACTTCGGATTCGCGGCGAGGATCCGACGGTACATGACGAGAGCCTGCTCGGTCTGCTGTTTCTTCAGGAGCGACTCGGCGGTCGCGAGAAGCTCTGCGATCGGCGTCGACCCGAAGTCGCTCGCGCTCCGCGTGGACGACCTGAGGAGCAGGTAGCCGGCAACTCCGAACGACCCGGCGAGCATGGCGATGAACACGAGGAGGGCCACGTTCACGCGCACTCTGATATTGGAATCTGGTATGACCATACCGTTCGGGTATAGCACTCTAACGGGCGCCTGGTGGGTCGTGCAAGCGATCCCCAGCACCCCCGTTTCGATGAGGACACTCGGACGGGAAGCGCGGCGCGCGGGAATCGAGTAGTCTCTCGACAGAAAACTATCGCGGAGGCGAGGGTTATGGGTCTTCTGGACGGAAAGGTCGCGGTCGTCACCGGGGCGGGAAGCGGAATCGGGCGCGGGGTCGCGCTGGGTCTGGCGGCGGCGGGCGCCAGCGTGGTGGTCAACGACTACGGCGTGACGGTCGACGGACGCGATCCGTCGAGTGAGCGCGCGCTGGCGGTCGTGAAGGAGATCGAGAAGCACGGAGGCCACGCGGTCGCGAACGCCGACAGCGTGGCGACGATGGCCGGCGGGCAGGGGATGATCGACACCGCGCTGAAGACGTTCGGCGATCTCCACATCGTCGTCTGCTGCGCCGGCATCCTGAAAGAGCGGATGATCTTCAATATGAGCGAGGAGGAGTGGGACTCCGTCGTCGCCGTGCACCTGAAGGGCCACTTCACCGTGATGCGCCCGGCCACGCGCCACATGCGCGAGCACAAATACGGGCGCATCGTCACGTTCACGTCCACCGCCGGGCTCGAGGGCAGCCCGGGCCAGCCGAACTACTCAGCGGCGAAGGAAGGCATCGTAGGCCTGACCCGCTCGACGGCGCTCGCGATGGCGAAGTACGGCGTGACCGTGAACTGCATCTCGCCGACGGCCGAGACGCGCATGACGGAGCGACTGCCGGATGGCCGGCGCGCGCAGGCCGCGGCTCCGCCGGAGGCGATCGCGCCGGTCGTCGCGTTTCTCGCGAGCGATCGCGCGGCGCACATCACGGGTCAGATCCTGCACGTCCGCGGCAACCAGGTGTCGCTCTGGTCGCATCCGGCCCAGATCCGCGCGATCACGCGCCAGGATGGATGGACGCCCGAGGCGCTGGCCGACGTATATGACACCGCGCTCGGCCAGGATCGCTTGCGGCGGCTGGACGCGCTCGGCATCACGTGGCCGCCTCGTAGCTCGTAACCGGATAGCGGGAGGCGGACGGGGCCTGTCGCCGCCACCCGTCCGGTCTCGCTCTTCAAGCACGACTGCTCGCGCCTGGTCTTGGCTTAGTTTCCGAGAACGTCGAGGCAGGTCTGGGCGTCGGCGCGGCCGAGGGCCAAGGCTCGGGAGATTCCTTCGGCGTCGAATTCCAGAGGGCGGAGCCTGAGCGGCGCCGATGGCGTCAGGACCTGGACGTCGACGGCGGGGTGCCTGAAGCGCGCGAGCTCGATGTCGCGATGGATCTGGTGGAGCATCGTGGTCTCGAAAGCTTCCTCGAGCGAGCGACGGATCGTCGTCGCCGGAGCGCCCTGATCGTCGGGCGCGTAGCTCAGCACGATCAGCGCGCGCTTCACCGGGGCGGCTTCGAGCGCCTCGAGCACGGGCGCGCGGCCGGTGAGACCGCCGTCGACGAGGAGCGCGCCGTCGACGTCGACCGCCGGGAAGAGACCCGGCACCGCGGCCGACGCCAGCAGGACGTCCACGGTCACGGTTCGGTTGTCGAAGACACGACTCTGACGCCGGACGAGGTCCGTGGCGGTTATCAGGAGACCGATCGGCGAGCTGCGGATCCGCTCGAGCTCGACCGAAGCCGTGATCAGCTCGCGTAGGGGCCGCGGGTCGAGGAGCGAGCTGGCAGCACCCACCGCGCGCAGCGCCAGCCAGCCCGGCAGAAGACCGGAGAAGAAGATGGGCGCGCGGAGCGAGTAGACCTGTTCGCGCGTGAGGGCGCGCCACGTGGCTTCGAGGCGGTCGGCGCGCCCGGCCACGACCATCGCGGCGCTCAGCGCGCCGGCCGACGAGCCCGCGACGAGCCGGATCGGCAAGCCGCGCTCGGAGAACGCCGCCAGCGCGCCGGCCTCGTACGCGCCCTTGGTACCGCCTCCGGTCAGGACCAGCGCGGTCGGGACGTCGCGGCCGACCGGCGTCTGCAGGCACGTGGCGAGCACGGCGCGCGGCGCCCCGAGTGCCAGGAGCAGCAGCGCGACGGCGACCCGCGCGTTCACGGGCGCGTCCTCAGGGGACGAGCATCGCGGTCAGCGCGCCGACGTCCTCGAGCGTGTCGGCGTCCTCCACGACATCGACGACCTTCCGCGCGTGGGGCTCGCCGAGGATCGGAGCGGTGAGGCTCACGAACTTGGCCGTGATCTCGTCACGGGGCACCGGGCTCAGCGCGTCGCCGCGCACCACCGTCGTCGTCTCCTCGAGCGTGCGCCCGCCGCGGAGCACCAGCCGTACGCGCGCGGTCGGGATGTCGGCGCGCCGCGGCGTCATCGCGGGATCGGTGCCGATCTCGACCCGGCGCGCGAGCGCGCGGATGCGCTCGTCGGCGAGCGCCTGCGCGTCGAACGCGGACGGATCGGTCCGGCCGCGTACCAGCGCCGCCGCCACCGCCCAGGGGATCGAGAACCTGGCGGCGAGCGAGCTCGCCGGGGCGGGCTCGCCCATCCGGACCGCGAACGGAATCGTGACGATCTGCACCTTCTCGACCTCGTCGCTCGTGACTCGATGGGCGCGCCTGAGCGCCATGACCGCGTCGAGGGCGAAGTGGTTGAAGCGGCAGCACGCGTGCAGCTTGAAATAGTTCTGCTCGATCCGGTACGGCCCGCGCCCGTCGGCGCGCGTGAGCGCGTCGAGCCCCGAGACGGCCAAGTCGGGCTCGAACCGGTCGGCGAGAATCGTGCTGTAGACGTCCGACGGCGCGTCGCCAAGGCCGGTGAACCCGCAGCGCTGGAGCTCGACGGCGAGGATTCCCTGGAACGCCGAGCGGCCGGGATAGAGATTGCGAATCGTCGCGCCGTCGAGCGCGGGCGTCCACGTGTTCGCCGGGCTCATCGAGGCGGCCAGATTCATGACGGCGCGGACCGTCTCGGCGCTCGCGCCGTCGAGCTTCGCGATCGCGACGGCGGTGCTGATCGTCCCCCACGTGCCGTGCGAATGGACGTTCGCGCGCACCGTGGTCGCGCCGCCGATCCGCGAGCCGACCTCGTAGCCGGCCACGACGCTTTCGAGCAGCCGACGGCCGTCGAGGCCACGTTCTTCGGCGACGGCGAGCGCGCCGGGAATGACGTGGATCGCCGGATGGCCGCCGCCGAGGCGACTGCCCTCGTCGACTTCGAGCGCGACACCCGCGGTGGCGTTCGCCAGCGCCGCCCAGAACGCGTCGGCCCGGCCGCGATGGCCGAGCAGGGTCGCGGCGCCATGCGGCGCGCGCGCGGCGGCGAATCGCGCGAGCTCGCCGTTCTCGTCCATCGCGCTGCCGGCGACGATGGCGCCGAGCGTGTCGAGCAGCACCAGCTTCGCGGCGGCGACGGTGGAGGCGGCGAGCGTCTCGAAGCGCGTCGCGGCGACGAAGGCCGCGAGCCGATCCAGATAGTCCACGATGTCCGCGCCGCTCAGACGACGGCGCCGGCGATGGGCGGCGTCGGCCCGCGGCGAGGCAGATACCGGCCATAGCCCGGCTTCTGCTCGAGCTCGCCTGCTGGATTGAGCATCACCTGGCCGCGCACGAGCGTCATCCACGCGCGCCCGCGCACCCTCCAGCCCTCGTAGGGCGTGAAGCCCGCGATGCCGAGGTGCTGCGACTGCTGGATGGTCCACTCAGGCGTCGGATCCCAGATCGTCAAGTCGGCGTCGGCGCCTGGCCGGATCACGCCCTTCTGCGGCCAGAGGCCGAAGACACGCGCCGGGTTCTCGGCCATCACGCGCGCCAGCCACGTGGCCGGCAACCCGCGCTTCGCGACACCTTCGCTCCAGGCGAGCGGCGCCAGGGTTTCGAGCGACGGCGCGCCGAATGGAATCGGCTTGCCCTGCGCGTCGACGAAGATGTTCTTCCGTCCCGGCTCCTTCGCCGCGGGCACCCGCGGTGAGTGGTCGCTCGCGAGATTGGCGATGAAGCCCTGCGCCGAGCCCTCCCAGAGTGCCGCGCGATCCGGCCCGTCGAACGGCCTGAGCGGCGGGCCGATCTTGGCGAAGGGCCCGAGGCGCTCCATCTCCTTGTCGGTGAGGAGCAGGTATTGCGGGCAGGTCTCGCACCACACGCGCTGGCCCTCGGCCTGGGCGCGCTTGATGCGCTCGAGACCGAGCCGCGTCGAGAGATGCACGACGTACACCGGACAGCCCGTGAGCCGCCCGATGAGGATCGCGCGGTTGATCGCTTCCTCCTCCGTCCAGTCCGGGCAGGTCGGCGGGAAGTCGGCCGGCGCCGTACGGCCTGCGGCGATCGCCTTGTCCTCGAGGTAACAGAGCACGTCGCCGTTCTCGCAGTGCAGCTGGCACAGGCCGCCGAGCTCGGCGAGCCGCTCCATCGTCTTGGCGATGAACTCGTCGGAGACCATGCGCTTGCCGCGTTTCTTGTAGGTCATGAAGAGCTTGATCGACGACACGCCCATGCGGAACGCCTCGGGGATGCCCTCGAGGATGTACGGCTCGTGGTTCAGGATGAAGTGAAAACCGAAGTCGAGCACGGAGAGCGACTCGGCCTCCTCGCGCAGGCGCGCGACCGCCTTCGGCAAGGTCTCGCCCTCGTCGTAGGTCACGAAGGGTAGCAAGGTCGTGAGCCCGGTGCGCGCCGCGGCGAGCGGCGCCGTGCGCCAGTCGTCGTATTCGGGGCCGATGTGCAGATGACAGTCGATGAGACCCGGCAGCACGAGCTTGCCGGACGCGTCGATCACCCGGTCGGCCTTCGGCAAGAGCGAATCAGGCCCGATCGCGACGATCTTGTCGCCGCGGATCGCTATTGCCGCCTCGACCACGTCCGTGCTGGTGACGACCCGTCCACCGCGAACGACGACGTCGATACCGGAGGAGGCGCTCATCGATGTGGCTCCTTCTCGGTCACGGGCTTCAGCATGTCGCCGTAGTGCTGCGGCTGCCGTCGCCCGAGGAAGTTCCAGCGCTTTCGAAGCGGACCCGTCTGCTCGAAGTCGATCCGCGTCACGATGAGCTCGTCGCCGCGCGTCGCCGCCTTCGCGAGCACCTGGCCCTGCGGATCGATGATGCAGGAGCCGCCGATCAGCTCGACACCGTCCTCCACACCGGCCTTGGCGACGCCGACCACGAAGCAGAGGTTCGCGTAGGCACCCGCGCGCATGCAGAGCTCGTTGAGGTCGAGCGCCAGCGCTGAGATCGGCGTGTTGTACCCGATCAGGATGATCTCGGCGCCCTGCAGCGCGAGCGCGCGATAGCTCTCCGGATAGCGGCGGTCCTGGCAGATCGCGACGCCGACCTTGGCGCCGACCGCGTCGAAGACGCGATAGCCCGTGTCGCCGTGGGCGAAGTAGTAGGGCTCGTAGACCTGGGCGAAGCCGTCGACCGCTTTGGTGCCCGGCAGGTGGATCTTGCGGAACGTGCCGCAGAGCCGTCCGTCCCGATCGGTGAGGAGCGCCGTGTTGAAGTACTTGCCGTCGGCCTTTTCGCAGAAGCCGACGTGCACCGCCACGCGCCTCTCGGTGGCGCGGCGAAGCAGCGGCTCGAGCGCCTTGGGCGGCACCTCGGTCTCGAAGAACTGGTCGAAGTCCTGGCGGATGCGCTTGGGGAAGTACGTCGTCAGCGCCATCTCGGGATAGACGATCAGCTCCACACCGTCGCGGGCCGCCGCCTCGAGGAGCGCCAGCATCCGCTCGACGATCGCCTCGCGGGGTGTCCCTTCCTGATTCGGACCCATCTGGGCGGCGGCGACTTTCAGATAGCGGGGCATCAGAGTCTCCTCTCACACGGCGCGGGCCCGGTCGTGCCGGCGTCCCCGGGCTCTCGCCTCACGCTGATACCGCATTCTCGAACACTCGGCAAGCAACCGAGGGCCCACGACGGCGTCGAGCGGGCCGACTTCTGGGCGCGGTGTGTCAATCCTGACGGTTGATAGCTTGACAACCCGGCAGCGGGGGTGGCAAATGACGTACTCAGGAGGCGCAGACCATGCGCAGAATGATCGCGCTCGCTCTGGTCGTGGCCCTCGTGGTCATCACGGCGGTGCCGGCCGCTGAAGCCGGTGGATCCGCGACCAACATCGCGCTCGGCCTGGCCTCGTTCGCGGTGTTCAATTCACTCTTCGTCGCGCCGTTCTTCTATCCGCGTTACGCCTACGCGGCGCCTGCACCGGCCTACTACTATCCGACGTATCCGGTGGTCGTCGAGCGCCCTTACTATCAAACTGTGTACGTCCAGACGCCGGCGCCCGCACCTGCACCGAGATATTCGAACGTGGTGTGGTATCCACACGGGCGCTACGAGTTGCGTGGAGACGGCGTCACGACGGCGTACCAGTGGGTGTGGATCCCGAATCCGCCCCCGCCGCCCGCGGCTCCGCCGCCGGCGCCGACTCAGTAGCCGTCTACTCCGCGGCCAGCCGATAGCCGACGCCTGACTCCGTCAGCAGATAGCGCGGTCGCGCCGGCTCCGCCTCGAGCTTGTGCCGCAGGTGAGCCATGTAGACCCGCGCGTAGTGAGCCTGCTCGGTGTGCGACGGGCCCCACACTTCGCGGAGCAGCTGCTGGTGCGTGACGACCTTGCCCGCGTGCCGGACCAAGGTCGTCAAGAGCTTGTACTCGATCGGGGTCAGATGGATCTCCTTGTCGCCGACCATCACCTGACGATGCAGGAGATCGACGCGTAGCTCGCCCACCTTGAAGACGGCCTCGTCGGTCTCGTGGGAGGCGCCGGCGGTGTGGCGAAGCGCCACGCGGATCCGCGCGAGCAGCTCGCCGGCGCCGAACGGCTTGCTCACGTAGTCGTCGGCGCCCGCATCGAGCGCGGTGACCTTGTCACGCTCCTGGCCGCGGGCCGACAGCACGATCACCGGCACGGCGGTCCACTCGCGCACGCGCCGGATCACCTCGAGGCCGTCCATGTCGGGCAGGCCGAGGTCGATGATGACGACGTCGGGCTGGCGGGAGCCCACCTCGACCACACCGTCGCCGCCGGTCGTCGCCTCGAAGAGGCGGTACCCCTGGCCCTCGAGCGTGGCCCGGAGGAACTTGCGGATCTGGGGCTCGTCCTCGATGACGACGACGACGGGGTCAGGCATCCGCGGGCACGGAGGCCGGCGGCTTGCCGGCGAGCGGAAGCGTGAAGAGAAACGCCACGCCGCCCTCGGGCAGATTCTGTGCCCAGATATGCCCGCCGTGCGCGTTCACGATGCCTTGAGAGATCGCGAGACCGAGGCCCGCTCCGCGACCATTCGAGGGCCCGCGATAGAACTTCTCGAAGACCCTGTCTTCCTCACCGCGCGGCAGCCCCGGACCATGGTCGGCGACTTCCACCGTGACCGCCTCGCCGGTCGACGTGGCCAGGATGCGAATGGGACTGGAGCTGGGCGTGTACTTGATCGCGTTGTCGAGAAGATTGACCAGCACCTGCTCGACGAGCACGTCGTCGATCGGCACCAGCGGCAGGTCGGACGGCACGTGCGTGTCCACGCGCCGGTCGGCGAGCTGCTTGCCGAGACGGCTGAGCGCGGCGCCGATCACTTCCTCGAGCGGATGCCATTCCTTTCGCAGCTGGAGCGCGCCGGACTCGAGCCGCGTCATCTCCAGAAGGTTCTGAACGAGACGATTCAGCCGGTCGGCCTCCTCGCGCACCGACTCGAGCAGCTCCTGACGCGTCTGCGCGTCGATCTTCGTTCCACTCTCGAGCATGGTGGTCGCGGCGCCGGTGATCGTCGCCAGCGGCGTCCGCAAGTCGTGCGACACCGAGCTGAGCAGCGAGTTGCGCAGGCGCTCGGTCTCGATGCGCACCTGAGCCTGCCGGTCGGCGGGCCGGATCCCGAGCACGCCCACGGGTCCGCGCGGGGCCTGCAGCGGCAGGTACAGCGCGGCGGCGCCGGGCAAGGTGGAGGTGCCGAGCCCCGCGGGCTGATGGTGCTCGTGCACCCACTTGGCCACGCCGAGCTCGTTCGAGTCGAGCGTGAACTGGCCGCCGCTCCTGGAGACCAGGGTCTCGCCGCCGGTGCCGGGAAGGAGCACGACGATCTGGCTCCGGAAGACGTCGCTGATGTGCCGCACCGCGATCGCCAGGAGCTCGTCCAGACCGCGCGTGCTCGCGAGCTCTCGGCTCATCGCGTAGAGCGCGGCCGTCCGCTGCTCGCGCTGGCGCGCGGCTTCCGCCTGCATGCGGATCCGTGCCGCCAGGCCGCTGGTCACGAGCCCGACGACCAGCATCACCACGAAGGTGAAGAGGTAGCGGACGTCGGTGACCGCGAACGTGAAAACCGGTGGCACGAAGAAGAAGTCCAGCGCGGCGACGCTCAAGATGGACGCCGCGAGCGATGGCCCGCGCCCGTAGCGCGTGGCCACCACGACGATCCCGAGCAGGTAGACCATGACCAGATTCGCGAGCTCGAAGAACGGCAAGGTCAGCCATGCCGCGCCGGTAGCCAGCGCGACGACCGCCATCGCCCAGCCGTAGGGTGCCCAGTCGGAGGGGATCGCCCGCCGGCCCACGGGCGCCTGGGGCACGCCCTGGTGCTCACGCTCGGCGCTGATGACGTAGATGTCGATGTCGCCGCTGCCCACGACGAGCGCGTCGACGATCGAGCCGATCAAGATCCGCGTCCAGAGTCGGCGTCGCGGCTTGCCCACCACGATCTTCGTCACGTTGCGGTCGTGCGCGAAGCCCAGGATCGCCTCGCTCATCTTCTCTCCCGGCAGCCGGGCCGTCTCGGCGCCCAGCTGCTCGGCCAGGCGGAGCGTCTGCGTGACCCGATCGCGGACCTCGGGCGGGAGCCGGAGCTGCGCAGGAGTCTCGACGTACGCGGCGACCCACGGCGCGCCGAGCCGATCGGCCATGCGCTTGCCCGCGCGCACGAGCCGCGCCGATTCCGGTCCCGGACTGACGCACACGAGGAGCCGCTCGGCCGTCGGCCACGATTTCCCGATCGCGTGCTCGTGCATGTACACGCGCATCTGCGCATCGACCCGTTCGGCGGTGCGCCGAAGCGCGAGCTCGCGTAGCGCGATCAGGTTGCCTTTACGGAAGAAGTGCCGGACGGCCTCCTCGGCCTGCTCGGCCATGTAGACCTTGCCGTCCTTGAAGCGTTCTAGGAGCTCGTCGGGCGGCAGGTCGATCAGCTCGACGTCGTCGGCCTGCTCGAAGACCGAGTCCGGCACCGTCTCGCGCACGACGAC
>WNFO01002927.1_pt1 | contig 14274 bp, 9 predicted proteins | sample 5400251 | NCBI WGS metagenome assembly WNFO01 (sample SAMN13153354, study PRJNA577476) | soil metagenome | isolation source: 100 cm saprolite under Madrone tree | place: USA:California | collected 2016-06-14 | reverse complement strand
CCGCGCCAGGTGTCGCGCTCGTGCTGGTGTTCGGCGTGCCGCCCGGGAACACCCACGAGTACTGCGTCACCGTCCCGTCGGGATCTGTGCCGGTGCCGGCGAAGGTCACGGACTGCCCGGCGCTGATCGTGACGTCGGCGGCCGGGTTCGTGATCGTGCCGTGCGGCGGCTGATTGGTGGGCGTCGGCGACATCTGGACCCACGCTGCCACCGACGGGACGCCCTTGCGGTTGACCAGGAACAGCATGTAGTCACCGGGAGGCGCCACGTTACTGTTGAGCGGCGACGTGACGTTCAGCACGCCGGACCCCGTGGTGAACGTGAGGTTCAAGAGACGCTGATCGAAGTCGAACGAGTGCGTGGCCGAGCCGGGACGGATCAGCACTGCCGAGGCGATGTCGGCCGCGTAGGGTGTCTGAACCGTGAACGCCGCGTTGTAGCCCACGCGTGCGGGCGCCGTGGTGATCCTCGGGCGCGTGGCCGGTACGACGTTGCCGGACGTGTTCGTCGTGAAGAGGTACGCCGGCGTGTAGATCTCCATCCGCGGCTCCCACGCTCCCTGGAAGGGATTGGAGCCAGCGACCCACACGGTCGCGTCGGGCAGGAGAAGGGCGACGGAGTGGTAGAGCCGGGCGATCGTCGACTGGCCGGCCGATGACCACGTGCGCGTCGCGGGATCGAAGAGGTCGGCGCCGAGGCTGGCGGTGGTCGAGTCTTCGTCACGCGCCGAGCCGCCGAGCGCCAGGATCTTGCCCGTCGGCAGGATCACGGCGTTCATCTCGATGCGCGGCGCCGACATCGGCGGCAGCGCCTGCCAGGTCAGTGTTGGCGCGCCCAGGTCGATCATCTCGGCCGTGGCCGTGGCCGGGTTGTTCCCGCCCATCACCATGATGCGAGCGCGGTAGCCGTCGGTGGGCGACAGCGGCAGCAGCACCGACGAGCCGTAGTGTCTATCCTGACCGTACGTCGTCGTGGCGACGTTCTGCGTCCACGTCCTGGTGGCGGGATCGAAGATGGCCGAGCTCGGCGTCGAGCCCGAGAAGAAGATCTTCCCGTTGGGCAGCAGGTGCAGCCACGGATAGAGCGGCGGCACGAACGGCGCGGTTGCCGGCGCGCCCCAGCCGGACGCGGCATCGTAGATCTCGACGTCGTTGTTGAAGTTGCCGAGGTCGGTGATTCCCGCGAACACCATCGTGCGACCGTCCGCCAGCGTGGTGTTCGAGGGATACCAGCGTCCCCGGGCCATGTCCTGGACGCGGACGAATCGCTCCGTGGCCGGATCGAAGATCGTCGTGTTCTTGCTGCCGCGGAACGGGTTGTACTGGATCGTACCGCCCACGATCAGGATGCGGCCGTCGGACAGGTGGGACATCGCGTTGCAGAACGCGTCCCAGTCGAGGGTCTGGAGGTTGAACGTCCCTGTCCGAGGGTCGTAGACGGCGCCGCGGTTGACCGTGTGCGTCGGATCGTTTTCGGTGCCCGCGGCGATCAGGATCTTGCCCGTCGGCAGGAGTGCGACGTGGATCGGATTGATCGGTGACTGATTGGACAGGATCGACCACTGACCGACCACGTTGGCCTGAGCGGCGGCGATCGTCGGGACGAGCAGGGCCAGGGCCAGGACGACGAAGCTGGTTGCGAGCGCAGGGTGGCGTCGTGAGTTCGGCATCGTCAGGAATGGAATTCCATGAAGCGTGCCAGAGCCAACGCCGTGAAAACCCTCGGATTCGACGGCACGGTCTGCAATGTTTTGGGTGGCAGCCGCGTATTGCGATTCATCGGACTGCAGCGCGATGGCGATTTCCGGAGGTTTTCCACCCTGTCTGCAGCGGAATCGCTATCTGCGGTAGCGGCCTACCCGATGCCGTCGCAATCCCCGCCATTGACGCGGGTTTTCGCGCGCCGACGGATGCGGTACGGCTCTTGCGCTCTCCGACACGTGGAGGCCAACGCACATGGTCTATGGTCGCGAGAAAGCGTGGGGAGAGTCGGATCCCAAGCGGCGGCTCGGCTATCAGCTCTTCGGTGAGCTACACGTCCCTGGTCGCCTGCGGAGCTGGCACGTCATGAAGGAGCTGCGTCGCCGCGGCCTGTGGAACGAGACGCCGCGCGCGCTCCTGGACGCCGGCGGCGGTGAAGGCGCGTTCGCCTATCACGTGGCCCGGCGCTTCCCGAGCTGGCAGGTCGCCGTCGCCGACAACGAGCCGAAGACCATCGAGCGGGCGCATCGGATCAAGAACGGCCTGCGGCTCGACAACCTCGAGGTGCGCGAGGTCGACCTCCTCTATCCCGGCGACGAAGCGGCCTGGGACATCGTCATCTGCGCCGACGTGCTCGAGCACATCGAGAGTCACGACGTGGTGGTCAAGCATCTCGCTCACGCCCTCCGCCCGGGAGGCATCCTGATCGTGACGTCGCCCAGCGTGCCGCAGCCCCGACACCTCCCCATGGTCGCGTGGCGCGAGCGCCGCATCGGCTTCCATCCCTCCGACTACGGCCACGTCCGCGACGGCTATTCGGCGGACAACCTGCGCCTGCTGCTCGAAAACGCCGGGCTCGACGTCGACACGATCAAGTTCACGTTCGGCCGGCCGGGCACGCTGATGTTCGATCTCTTCTTCGCTACCGGCGACAATCGCCCGAATCCCCTCGTGTACGCGGCGCTGCTGCCGATGTATCTGGCGCTGGCCAAGCTCGACGTGAGCCAGGAGCACGCTCACGGCGCGGCGATCCTCGGGATCGGACGCAAGCCGTGACGTCGCGCAGCGCCGCTGGCCTCCGCGCGGTGGCTGCGCTCGCCCTCGTCACGATCCTGGCCGCTGGCGCCGCCGAGCCACCGGCGCGCGTCGGCGGCCTCACGGCGTTGCCGCCGGCGAACGTCGGCGGCCGGAACGTGATCACGAGTGGCGGCTTCGACGAGGGCAGCGGCACGCCCAGCGGCTGGAGCCTGGGCCCGGCGGGGGCGTGGGCGCTGGATCCCGCGGGTCACACCGGCCCGAGCCTGCGTCTCGCTGACGCCGACCGTCACGGACAGATCGTGGCCAGCGCCGAGCAAACGGTCACGCTCGAGCCGGGGCTCTACAACATCGAGGGCTGGGTGAAGAGCGCCGACCTCGGCGCCGGAGATCAGCGGAGCGGTGTGCGCATCTGTCTCGATGGTCGTCCGCGTTTGAACTGGTGGAAGTGCACCGACGTCGTGCGCGGCACGACCGACTGGAAGGCCATCCGGCAGGCTCAGGTCGCGGTGACCGATCGAGGATCGTATCGCCTGACGGTCGGCGCCTACGGCATTCCCACTGGCCGCGCCTGGTTCGACGACGTCAGCTTGAGCCGCGTCGAGGGGCCGCCGCTCGACGTCTATCTCCTCTATCCCAACTTCCGAGCGATGCTCTTCGACGACCGCCCCCAGACGGTACGCGTCGGCGTCACGCTCAGGTCGGAGGGTGAGCGCCGGGCCGCGACGGTCAGGCTCGCGCTGCTCGACGAGCCGGGTGGAGGCGTGCGTGCGCAGCGCCAGTATCCGGTGACCGGCAGCTTCACCGGCGAGCTCGACGCCGCCGCGCTGCCCGCGGGTGTCTATCGTCTCCGCGCCGAGGCGCTCGATCAGTCCGGACAGATCCTGTACGCGTATCCCGATTACCGGATCGTGAAGGTCCCCGCCGCGGCGCGAAAGCGCTTCGCCGTGTGGTACGACGAGCGCAACGTCGCCTATCTCGGTGGCAAGCCCGCGTTCGTCATCGGGCTCTACAACACCACCGGCTTCTCGTCGTCGCCCGAAGCGTACGCGCACGGTGACGACGGGTGGGGCGACGCGAAGATCGCCGAGGCGCCCGTGAACATGATGATCAATTACTGGCTGGGCGCCGCGCCGGTCGAGGCGCTCACCGCGTACATGGACGATCTCCACTCGCGCGGCATGTACTACCTGCAGACGGTGAACTTCTACTACCGTGACGATCCGCTGTACGCGAAGCTCACGTATCCGGCCGCGCGGCAGGGCGAGGACGCGCTCAATCGCTGGGTCGCCGACACGCTGAGCCGGCATCGCGGCCTGGCCGGCTTCTACACCGCCGACGAGCGCCCGGCCGAGACGGTGCCGCGCACCTTCCGCCAGCGGCAGGCCCTGGGCGAGGCGGCGCCCGGCACGGTGACGTACGCCGTGTTCGGCGATGGCTGGGAGGAGCAGGCGCCGCTCTGGCGCGACGCCGTCGACGTGATGGGCCTCGATCCGTATCCGATCACCAAGCCGCATGGTCAGAATCACCTCGCGATGGTCGGCGAGTGGACGCGGCTCGGCCGCCAGGCCGTCCAGGACGCTCGCCCCGTGTGGATGGTCCTGCAGTTCTTCCCGCTCACCGGCGCCGGCGGCTGGCCCAACGAGGACGAGCTTCGCCAGATGTCGTGGATGGCGATCGTGGATGGCGCCCGCGGGCTCTTCTACTGGTCCTTCGGGACGCGGGGCCTCGCGTGGGTCAAGGATCGCGCCGAGCGTGAGCGCCACTGGCAGGACCTCGTGCGCGTCACGCGCGAGATCAAGACGCTCGAGCCCGTCCTGCTGGCGCCGGACGCGGCGATCGTCAGCGCCGAGTCGAGCGGCGGCGCCGTCCGCACCCTCGGCAAGCGCATGCCCGACGGCGCCCGCTATCTTTTCGCGTACAACGCGCGCAATGCGCCGGTCGACGTCACGTGGACGCTGGCGGAGCCCGCGCGCGAGGTGACCGAGCTCGGCGGCGCCGCGGCGCCCACGCGGCCCAACGATTCACGCCTGACAACACGCCTGGCGCCGTACGAGGTGCGGCGGTACCGTTTGCGGTAGTCAGTTGCCCGGCCGAGAATCACTCAAGACAACAACCTCAAGACGATCCGCGAATGAGTACTTCTGGGCTTTGCAGGGGAGAGTGCCGACCCGCACTTGGCGGCCTGTAACCCGGCTTACAGGCGCTGGTCGAAAAAGTCTCGCAAACGCTTGAATCAGTTACCGACTGTTCTTCGCAGGATTCAGTCGTTAACTGGCGAGGCGTGAGATTCCACCGCTAACTACAGATTTCTTTAGGAGGGCCTGTAAGCTGGGTTCTGTGCCTTCGGAGGATTTTTTTTGAAAAAGCCGCGGAGCGCCAGGACAAGGCCGACGAGCGCAGTGAGGAATTGAATGACCGGCGTCAGGTTTGAGAAGGACTCCACGGGCATCGCCCTATCACAACGTCCGACTACAACACCATCAAGGGTATATAGACCAGGTTCCTCATTCAGTGGCGTCGAGCGCAGCTCTGTCACAGTCGAGGACCGTCCCGAGTTGACTGCCGTCATGATAGGCTTCCGTCATGGCCAAGCCGTCGCGCGAACTCGAATCGAAGGCGCTGAGACTACCACCTAAGGAGCGTGCCCGCCTCGCGCGACGCCTTATTTCGAGTCTCGATTCTAAAGTGGATGTGGATGTGGATCGACTCTGGCTCCAGGAGGCGGAGCGCCGCCTCGGCGAACTCAAGTCCGGAAAGGCAGCTGGGATTCCCGCGGACAAGGTGATCAGGAAGGCCCGCTCCACGCTTCGGTGAGAAGCGTTGAGTTTCATCTCGACGCTCAAAACGAGTTCATTCCCGCGGCCCAGTTCTACGAGCGCCAAACCGAAGGTCTTGGCCTCGACTTCATCGCGACGGTTCAGCACGCTTACGAACGACTACCTGAGTTCCCGAAATCTGGGACGCCGTTTGGTCGCCGCCTCAGGCGTGTTCTCGTCCCGAAGTTCCCTTACGGCCTCCTGTACCGCGTCGAGCCTGACCGCATCTACATCATAGCGGTGATGCATCTTCACCGTCGGCCAGGCTACTGGCGATCTCGACTCTGAGCGGGGACGTATCGATGAGGCGGGTCGATTCGACTACTTCGTGGCGCACTGCTGACATTGATCGGGCTGTCCTAAGTCCAGCGGCCGGGTTTCCTGTTGTGTGCCTCTCGCCTGTTTTCACGCTGGGACGCCGCGCCCGGATCCCGATAAGCTCTCCGCGTCCCCCGTCGTGGCCGTTGGTGGCGTCAGGAACGAACAGCGCGAATAATCGTGGTGGATGTTGAACAAGCCGGCGCGGACGGATCGTAGAGGCGTCAGGCTGCGCGCGCGGAGCGCGGCAACGGTCGCCGTGCTCGCCACACCGGCGACGAACCAGGCGAAGGCGAGGCGATTGGCCAGCGTCTTCGGTTGGTGCTTGGCGTAGACGAAGCCCCAGCTCGTCAGCATGGCTTCCTCGTGTCGGGACGCTGGGCGCGGCGCCTTGCGGTGGATCACGTGGGCGTCGGTGGCGATGGCGAGCTTGCCGCCACGCGCGCGAAGCGCCCATGAGAGGTCGAGATCCTCTCCCAGCGAGGCGCCGCGGTAGCGAGGATCGAAGCGTATGTCGGCGAGCGCGCTGCGCCGGATCGCGATCATCCCCGCGCCGAGCATCCCGACGTCCACCAGGCGCTGGCCTGCGCCGCGCCAGTACACCGGCTGGCGGTCGTCGTGGAACGGGCCGCGGAAGAAGGTCCGGCTCACGAGGCGATGTGCGAGCGCAGGCGCCTCGTAGTTCGTGATGACCGGGGTGACCGCGGCGAGCTGAGGCTCCGCCGCGAGGTGCTCGAGCAGGCGCTCGATGGCGTCGGGCGCGGGCTCCATGTCGTCGTCGACGCACAGGAGGACATCGCTGCGGGCCCGGTCGAAGGCGAAGTTACGGGCTGCGGCCGCGCCGTTGATCGCGCGATCCCAGACGTGATCCAGCGCGGGACGACGGGAAGCCGGCGCCGCCGCGAGCACGCGACGAACCGCGACACGGCCATCGTCGGTGTCGCTCTGATCGACGATGACGAGCTCGTCGATCGTGGCCGTCTGGGCGAGCAGCCGCTCGACGATGCCCGCGAGCAGCGCGGGCCGATTCTTGGTCGGGATGATGGCGGCCACCGTCAGCCTGGCCACGTCGACCTCACGCGGCACGATCGAGCTCGCGAGGCTCGGCGATGGCGCGCCGACGCCGGCGTAGCGCGATGACGCCGAGCGCGAAGGGCGCGAGCATGACCGTGTAGACGATCTTGCCCCAGACGACGTGCGCCAGGCCCGAGGCCGCTGCCGCCCCGTAGTGATAGGCGATGAAGCCCGTGCCGGCGACGCGAACGAGATTGGCGACGAGGGCCACCACCATCGCCAGCGCGACGATCCCGAACCGGCGGAGCGGCCCGGTCCGCGTGCTCCACGCCAGGGCCGCGCCGATGACGATCATCGCCAGCAGGAACCTGAGGCCATTGCACGACTCGTTGACGTCGAGCACATAACCGGGGATGCGGACCGAGAAGCCATCGAGCGCTGCCGGAATGCCGACGACCGGCAGCGCGTGGGCGGTGAACCTGGCGGCCAGGCCCTGGAGCGGGTGGGAGATCGCCGGGATCAGGTTGGCCGGCAGCGGCGCCATGAACGCGAGGAACAGGACGGGAAACAAGAGCGCGGCGAAGCGGCTGGGCCCGATCGCCAGCACGAGAGCGCCGGCGAGTACGGCCGGCAGCGAGAGAGCGCGCATCGTCAGGCTTCCGGTGGCATCGCCCGTCGCGAGCAGCGCCAGCCCGGCCGCCGCGAGGCCAAGGCCGAGCCATGACCACGTCGGGTGGACGCCTCTCAGCGAATCACGCGCGTCCCAGGACGCCCACGCGCTGAAGAGCGGCACCAGGAAGCCGTACGAGTAGTACGGCTGCGTCGTCCAGACGCCGACCAGGTCGCGAAGCACGGCGCCGTAGAGGCCCGCCATCACCAGCACCGCGATCGACGCGAAGGTGACCACGCGCAGCCAGGCGGGCACGCGCTGCACGAGGCGGACGAGGACGTTCCAGTCGCCGGGAGTGAGCGCGCCCAGCGTCATCGCGGCGGCGACGAACACGGCCAGGCTGACGGCGCCCGCGGTCACGATGTGGAAGGGATCGTGATTCGTCATCATGGCCGACACCGTGGCGAAGGCGATCAGGCCGGCGGCGCCGGTGCGCAGGACGGCGAGCATCGGAAAGGTCGAGCCCTGACGGTACGCCACGGCCAGGAACGAGAGGACCGAGGCGACGAGCTGAGCGCTGGCGTTGGCGATGACGGCGCCCCAGACGCCGAGCCACGGAATCAGCACTGCCGCGCTGGCGATGTTCAGGACGGCGCTGATCCACGTCGCGTGCAGGGCCCAGCGGCGGTCGCCGACGGCGCGCAGCGCCGACCACGCCACCTGGCGCATGACACCCACCAGCGAGACGATCAGCAGCGGCGCCAGGAGGAGCGCGACCGATCGATACGCCTCGCCGTACAGCAGCGTGACGAGGCCCGGCGCCACCGCGGCAAGGACGGCGGCCATCGGCGCTCCGATGAGCGCGACGCCGCGGATCGCCTCTCGATAGACGTGCCGGAACTCCGCCTGATCACCCCGGCCGTGCAGCGCGGCCAGGGCGGGCAGCAAGGCGCCGACCACGACCTGGGGCAACACCACCGCCCGGCTCGCCAGTCCGAAGGCGACGCTGTAGAACGCGATCTGCTCGGACGTGGCGTAGAGACGCAGGAACAGCACTTCGGATCGGTCCCACACCACCGTGTCGAGCAGCGCGACGATCGACAGCGGCAACAGATACCCGCGCAGCTCGCCGAGCACGGCCGGGGGAAGCGGGGCCGAGCGCTCGGGGTAGAGGGCGAGTGCCCGCTGGCGCTGGAGCATGCAGGAGATGGCCGTGCCGAACACGCCGGCCACGACGATGCTGAGGATGTCGCCGCCGAGCGCGACGGCCATGGTGGTGGCCAGGAACTGCAGCGCCATCTTGATCGTCGAGACCCGTGTCGTGAGGTCGTAGCGCTGCGCACCGTAGGCGCCGTGCGCATAAATCGCTTCGAGCGTGCTGGGGAACAGCGAGGCGAGGAAGACGAGCAAGGGCCAGCGGAGGTCGAGCGGGGCCAGGAGCCAGACGGCCGGTGCGAGCAGCACGGCGACGATCGCCGTCGTCGTCGCCTGGAGTCGGATGAACAGGCGGAGCAAGGCCCCGGCCCGTGGCCGATCGTCCTGGGCGAGCGCATCAGCCGTGTAGCGCACGGTGGCCAGGGCGTAGCCGAGCGTCGCCACCGCCGTGATCGTGCGCATGAGCCACAACAAGTACGAGTAATCGCCCATGCGCGCCGGCCCCAGCCCGCGTGCAAGCACGACGGACATGAGCAGGCCGGCGACGAGGCCGATCGCCGTGACCACGCCGTACCAGAACGTGTTGCGGACGATCGTCTGGCGAGACGCCGCGATGTCGACGCCGCTCATGCGGCGCGGTCTTTCACCGATGCCTGACCTCGCGGCGACCACACGGCTTCGCCGCCGCCACGGAGATAGCGCGCGAACCCGCCGATCCCGGCCACGCTCACCACGCAGAAGTAGTACGGCACCGCCAGCTTGCCGAGAGGCAGCGCCGCCCGCTCGGCGAGGAGCCCGAGGAGGGCGAGGCCGTAGAACCCCGCCTGGCCGGCGAGCGTGAGCCGGTAGAACGGCTCACCGATGGCGAGCCAGGCGTTGGCGACGAGCGCGAGGGCCAGACACGGCGCGCTCATCCAGCGCAGCAGACGGTGGGACACCAGCATCCAGACGGCGCGCCACCGATGTTCCGCGATCAGAGGCGGCATCCAGCGGGAGAGGAGAGTGAAGCCCTGAGCGATGATGCGGATGTGCCGCCGGAACTCGCTGCCACTGCCGGGCGACGGTGGCTCCATCGTGAACGCGTGGCCGTCGAACCGGCTCGCGTACCCTTCGAGCGAGGCCTGAATGGGATGGAGGAGATCGTTGACCTCGGCCGGGTCGAGATCGCGATAGATCCCGCGGCGGAGCGCATAGATCGCCCCGTCGGCGCCGGCGACGAATCCGAGCAGGCCCTCGCGCGCCTTGATGAAGGCCTCGTACCGCACGTAGCCGTTGCCGACCGCGCGTGGCGCCCGGGCGTCACCCGCGACATAGAGGCCCTGGCCACTCACCAGTCCCACGCGAGGATCGTGGAAGCCGGCGGCGAGCCGGGCGAGCGAGTCCGGCCCGAAGAGCGCGTTGGCGTCGGTGAAGATCAAGAGATCGCCCGTCGCGACAGAGACCCCGCGATTCAAGGCCAGTGATTTCCCGGCGCGCGGCTCCTGGCGGGCGAGCCGGACCCGGCGATCGGCGAAGCCGCGCACCCGCTCGTCGGTACCGTCGGTGGAGCCGTCAGAGACGACGATCACCTCGAGGCGATCGGCCGGGTAGCTCTGCTCGAGCGCGCTGCGGATCTTCGCCTCGATGACGCCGGCTTCGTTGTAGGCGGCCACGATCACGCTCAGCCGTGGCCGCGGTGACAGTGCCCGGCGCGGCGGCGTTCCCCACCGCGCCACGAACGCGACGATGAGCGGATAGCCGACGTACGCGTAGCCGACGACGAGCGCGGTGAGCCAGAAGAGGAGCTCGACGGTCATGACCTCGTCGCCACGCTCCTGTACACGGCGGCCGTGGCCTCCACCTGCCGTGGGAGGTCGAACCGTTCGAGCGTGCGCTGCCGGCCGGTCTCGCCCAGCCGCCGCGCGCGTTCCGGGTCGGCGAGCAGCGTGAGCAGCGCGCCACTCAGCGCCGGAGGATTGGCGGGCGGGACGAGGAAGCCCGTGATGCCGTGCTCCACGACTTCGGGTGTGCCGTCGACCGCCGTGGCCACGACCGGCCGCGCCATGGCAGCGGCCTCGATCGCGGTGAGCGGCATCCCTTCGTAGAGGGAGGGCAGCGCGAGCACGTCGATGGCGTCGAGCACGCGCGCGACGTCGGCGCGGAAGCCGGTGAAGATCACCGACGGCGCGATGCCGAGCGCCTTGACCTGGGCCTCGAGCGCCTCGCGTCGGCTGCCGTCGCCGACCAGGAGCAGACGCGCGTCGGGGAAGTCGCGGGTCACGGCGGGCCAGGCGTCGAGGAGATAGCGATGGCCCTTCTGATCCTCGAGCCTGCCGACGACGCCGACGATCGGCGTGTGGGAATCGACACCCAGATCCTTGCGCGCCGACTCGCGGTCGCGACCAGGCACGAGCGCCGAGAGGTCGCGGCCGTTCGGCACGACGACCACTTTGTCGGCCGGATAGCCCTTCACGCGCACGAGGAAGTCGCGAGCGGCCTCGGAGACGGCGATGACGCGCGTCACGAAGCGCGAGAGGAGGCGGTCGGGCGCGAAAGATCCCCGGATCGGCCCGTGGCGCCAGCCTTCGCGTCCGTGATACGTCTCCACCACCGCAGGCACGCGATGCCACCGGGCGAGCGGTGCCGCCACGACCACCGACCGGAAGAGGTGCGGGTTCACGATGTCGGGACGCACACGGTCGATGAAACTGGCGAGCCGACTGACCTCCCTCCGGCGCCGCCAGCTCTCGGCTGCCACGGCCTCGATGTCGGCGGGCACGCCGTCGAGGTCGTTCCCGAACGCCTCGAGGAGCTCACGCGGCGCCGCCAGCGCCAGCCGAAATTCGGAGCACGGCAACCGCTTGAGCAGGGCCAGCACGACCTCCTCGACGCCTCCACGCGTCGGCGACGTCAGCACGAACATCAGGCGGATCGGGTTCACGCGGCCTCCACTCGAGCGCCGGCTTTGCCGGCGCCATCGATCCTGGGGGAGGTTTCGGAGGGGGCCGTCGAGGCCCCCTCCGACGAGACGCCACCACGCGTCGGCGACGTCAGCACGAACATGAGGCGAATCGGGTTCACGCGGCCTCCGCTCGAGCCGACTGATGCTCCGCGACGGCGCCCGTCGACTTCGGCATCGGCTTCGGAATGAGGCCGAGGTCCTCGCGGATCACGTCGTGAACGTGAGTGATGTGGTCCACGGCACGATCGACGGGTGTCGACGCCAGCAGCACGGCGTCGGCCGTCGGCTCGCTCGGGTGGTAGCCGTGCATGCCGGCGAAGCGGATCGCTCCCATGTGGCTCGGGCAGAGGAGCACGCCCGGACGCATGAGGAAGAGCATCTGGTAATAGCGATCATCGTCGAACCACACGCCGAGCCGCTGGAGCTCGGCTCGATCGAGCAAGGTGCCGCATGGATGAACACCGAGCAGATCGACGAGCCGCCGGCGCGCCTGATCGTTCCACGCCCAGAAACGCGCCATGGTCGAGTCGTAGGCGGGCAGGTAGTCGGTGCCCATGCGGAGACCGAGGCTCTCCACGTCGCGGCCCAGATCGTAGGTCCATCGCACCGGCGTCATGCCGTGGTCGGAGAAGACGAACATGCGGACGTCGTCGCGGCTGCGGCGAGCCGCGTCCCACACGCGACGGAGCCCCGCCTCGTACCAGTCGAGCTGAGCAGCCACGCCGTCGGGCTCGTGGACGTGGAAGTGGAGATAGTTGTCGAGCCCCGAGAGATAGAGGAAAAGGACGCGCGCATCGGTCTCGGCCGCTCGCCTGGGGGCGAGCGCCAGGATCTCGGCGTCGGTGTGGGCGTGGTAGTTGTAACACTCCCACGTGACGCCCGCGTCGCGGAAGCCGTCGAAGATCGACGGACAGTCGAGGCCGCCGGGCTGATAGATGTCGCGCTTCTCGGTCAGGTCGAACTGCGGCAGGTGCGCCACCGGATAGTCGTAGATCGAGAAGTAGCCCGTGTAACCGCTCAGCCGTCGCGCCAGGTGCTTGACGACCCGTCTCGACACCGGGTTCTCGACCAGCGGTCTCGGCAACCGTCCGAGCGGCCGCGTCCAGCGGAACGGTGACGCCGCGGGCGACCGGTAGAAGAGGTTCCAGTGGCCGTGCTGGCTCGGATAGCGTCCGCTGAGCAGGCTCGGGATCGCGCCCGAGCTGTACCCGAGAATGGTGACCAGCCAGCGCTTGTCGATCAGCACGTCGTCGAGGAACGGCCGGCCGCGGACGAGCTCCCAGCCGAGCGCATCGACGATGACGTAAATCGAGAGTGGCTCCTTCATGATCTCCTCAGTTGTTGCGGATGCACCACTTCCACAGCGCGACCACCGCCGCCCGACGCGCGGCGGCCTGACGCGGCCTGGCCGCGCGCGCCACCGGAAGCAGGCGCATGAAGTCGTCGCCGTCGGTCACGAGATGGGCGAGCTCCAGGTAGGCCTGGGCCCCGGCCGCATACAGCAGCGCACGCGGCGTGGATCGCCACACGAGGCCGGCGATCATCGCGTGCGTGATCGGCAGGGGCGCCGGCATCGGATGCAGTACGACGCGCGCCCATTCGCGCACGCGGTGGCGCAGCGATGGCGTGCGCGTGTAGGCGTCGAGCAAGAACGGCAGCTCGCCACCGGCGCTGACGGTCTGTTCGAGCTCCCAGCGAAGGAGCGCGGCGACAGCCGGCGCCGCCGACAGGATCGCGTCACGCAGCAGCTCGCGCTGCTCGTCCGCACTGGCTCGCTCGGGCGGCCACACGATGTGCTCGGCCGGATCGAGCTTGGCCGCGGCTGCTCGGGTCAGCTCGTCGGCGTACCACGTCGGCAGGTGCTGACCGAGCGACGGTGTTTCCGCGAGCAGGCGGGCGAACGCGGCCGGCCGGCGCTGGTAGAGCGCCGTGTGAACGCCGGCGAAGGCCAGCGCCGAGCCGGCGAGATCGAGCGTGAGCTTGAGCCGCTGATAGACGATGTCGAGGAGTGCCTCCGGGGACGCCCGGCCCACGCGATCGTAGGCTTCGAGCTGCTCGATCGTGCGGTTGAAGAGCAGGGAGAGCGCGTCGTCGGACGGAATCTGCTCGACGCCGAACTCGGGGATCTCGGTGAGCAAATCTTCGCGTCCCCAGAGCACCTTCCCGTAGGTGCGAAGGTCGGAGACGAAGATCGAGGGCCGCGCGCGCTGGCGGAAGAAGTCGACCTCGACCGGGCCGAACTCGACCTCGGCCTGGATTCCGGCAGCGGCCAGCCGCATCGACGCCTCGTGTCCCCAGGTCGCGAACTGACGTCGTTCAACCCGCGCGTCGTGGCCCGACGGGAGCACGACGAAGAACTCGAAGTCGCCGAGCACGCGGAGCACGCGGCCACGGGGCAGGACGCTGCCCTCACCGCGGGCGAAGCTGCCGGTCAGGACCACGGCCACGAGGTGCGAGGACGGCAGCCGCTCGATCAGGAACGCGACGCAGCGCTCGAGCGCCTCGCGGATCCGCTCTTCGTGGCGTGGCTCGCGGCAGAGCGGGAAGAGCAAATTCATGCTGCTTTCGCGATGTCGGAGCCACCCGGCCGGCGGGCGAGCTGTGACCGGATCACCGCGGTGGCGACCTCGACCACGGGCTCGAGCCGGCCGGCATTGAGCAACACGAGATCGGCCAGCGCCC
>WNFO01002925.1_pt1 | contig 14275 bp, 11 predicted proteins | sample 5400251 | NCBI WGS metagenome assembly WNFO01 (sample SAMN13153354, study PRJNA577476) | soil metagenome | isolation source: 100 cm saprolite under Madrone tree | place: USA:California | collected 2016-06-14 | reverse complement strand
TCACTGCGAGCTCTTCGGTACGCGTCGCGGTCTTGCTCGCCATAATTGTGCCCGGATGCGGTCCGTGTGGAATCCCACGCGGGTGCAGCGTAATCGAAGCCGGTTCGATGCCGCGCCGCGATCCAAAATTTCCGCGCACGTAAAACAAAACTTCGTCCGCTTCAACGTTATCGTGCACCCACGGAATCTTCACGGCTTCAGGATGAGTATCGAGCATCCGTGGCGCAAATGTGCAGACGACGTAACCGCGAATCTCGAATGTCTGATGGATCGGCGGCGGTTGGTGAACCGTGCCAGTGATCGGCTCGAAGTCCTGCGCATTAAACGTGAATGGATAAACGTAGCCATCCCAGCCGACCACATCGAACGGATGATGCGCCATTGTCACCTGAGTCCAGCGCGGGCCATCCTTTACTAAAATTTCGGTATCTTCTTCCTTGTCGACCGCCAGCGGTTCGGTTGGGCCATGGAGGTCGCGCTCGGAATATGGCGAGCCCATTTTGATCTGGCCTTCTTTGTTCAGATAACGCTGCGGAATTCGGACCGGCCCAACTGATTCAAGAATCAAGTAATCTTCTTCCTCGACGTTGTCTGGAACGAGCCGATACGTGATCCCGCGTGGAATCACAATGTAATCTTCGGCGCGATACCGTTGTTTACCGAAAAGTGATTCGAGTGTGCCGCCGCCTCTGAAGACGAAGATGATCTCGTCTGCGCCACCGTTGCGGTAATACTGAAATTTGTCGTAAGCCCTTTCCGGCCTCGAACGGTACGCCACCACATCCTGATTGAACAAAATCGGGATTCGACCGGTGTAGAGGTCCCCTTTCCGCGGGATGTTCGCTGTCCTGAGATGATGATGGCGCAGCGGACTGTCAGTGACTTTCTTTAGCTCTTCGCATTTCAAGAGCTTTACATTACGCACCCGGGTGGGCGGCCGCAGATGGTACATTATCGAGTAAGCTTCGTTGAAACCCTCGGTGGTGATGACATGCTCGTAAGCGATGCCCTCATTCTTATAGCTCGGTCCCTGACCATTCCGGCTAAACCAGATGTGGTGTTTCCTCGGCATTTCTCCCAGTTTTTGGTAATACGGCATTATCGATCCTCCTTTGTTTTACAAATTTCCTCTCGCGGCCTGCTCGCGTTCGATGGCCTCGAACAACGCTTTGAAATTGCCTTTGCCGAAGCTCTTCGCGCCTTTGCGCTGGATGATCTCAAAAAAGAGCGTCGGCCGGTCCTCGACCGGTTTGGTAAAGATTTGCAGCAGATAACCTTCGTCGTCGCGATCAACCAGAATGCCGAGCTGTTTCAGTGCGTTCAGTTCTTCGTCAATATGGCCAACACGATCGAGCAACGTGTCGTAGTAAGTCGAAGGAACCTTCAAGAACTCCAGCCCGCGCTTTTGCAACGCGGTCACGGTTTCGATGATGTTGTTCGTGCCCATGGCGATGTGCTGGACGCCTTCGCCGTCGTAAAACTCGAGATACTCTTCCACCTGCGATTTCTTTTTGCCTTCAGCCGGCTCGTTGATCGGAAATTTGACGAAGCCGTTGCCATTGCTCATCACTTTGCTCATCAACGCGGAGTATTCGGTAGAAATATCTTTGTCATCGAACGTGAGGATGTTCCGGAAACCCATCACCTCTTCATAAAACTTCACCCACGGGTTCATCTGGTTCCATCCGACGTTGCCGACGCAATGATCAACGTGCTGCAATCCCGTCTCCGCTGCGCGGAACGACGGATCCCACTTCACAAAACCCGGCATGAACGGCCCGGTGTAATCATCGCGCTCGACAAACACGTGGACGACTTCGCCGTATGTGTGGATCCCGCTAAGCACGATTTTGCCGTGCTCGCCCTTTAGTGTTTTCGGTTCCATGTAGCTTTTGCCGCCGCGCTTGGTGGTTTCTTTCCAGGCGGAAGTCGCGTCTTTCACTTTTAACGCGATCACTTTCACACCGTCGCCATGTTTATGGATGTGATCGGCGATAGGATGATTCGCCCGAATCGGCGTGGTCAGAACAAACGTGATCTTGTTCTGCCGCACGACATAGCTGGCGCGATCTCTCACGCCCGTTTCCGGTCCACTGTAGGCCACCGGCTGAAAACCGAGCGCGCTCTGATAAAAATGCGCTGCCTGTTTGGCGTTACCGACCTGAAATTCGATGTGATCTGTGCCCTCGAGCGGCAAAAAATCTTCCTCTACCGCGGGGGAACTTTTCTTTTTTGGAGCAGCAATTGTCGTTGGCATAATGACCTCCTAACTTCTCGCGCCTGAGCGCGTCCTCTAAATATAAGATCGACGGCCACCCGTCGCAAGGTTGGGTGCGCACGCCACCAACTCACAATTGTCAACCAGAAGCCGTTGTAAACAAGCTCGCTGTATTTTGGAATGAAGGCGTCGCTCGAGTGCATTCACACAGCGCCGCTACAACCGCGTCGGCAGGTGAATCGTCGCCTTCATGCAGCAACGGAGATCTTGTGCTGTTCCCGCCGTCCACGAGCAGCCAGTTCTATTTTGGCAGCTGTGCTGAAGCGTCGTCGGTAGTCACTCGGATTGAGTCCCAGCCGGTGCTCAAAGGCGCGCCGAAAGGCATCGGAGCTTTTGAATCCGACCGATAGTCCGACGTTTTCAATGCTGTTGTCGCCAGCGGAAAGCCGACGACGGGCGTCATCGAGCCGCAACTTCTCAACGAAATTCGCCGGGCTATAGCCAAACTCCGCCTTGAATTTTCGAGTAAAATGCCTCGGACATAGACATGCCTTGGCCGCCAAAACTTCCACAGACAAATCCTCACTCAAGTGGCTTACGATCCATGTCGCCAAGTCCGATAAACGCGATACGGATTGCGTTTGGAAGCGCAAGGGCTCCGAGTATTGCTCCTGGCCACCGGAGCGTTTGAGATACACCACCAGCACGCGCGCCACCGCCATTGCGACCCGCGGCCCATAATCTTCCTCAATTAGCGAAAGCGATAAATCGATTCCGGCTGTCGCTCCGGCGGAAGTATAAAATGGACCGTCTTTAAGGAAAATTGCGTTGTCATCAATTTGAAGCTCCGGAAAGCAATGCGCGAACTCATGAGCGTGATACCAATGGGTCGTTACTTTGCGACCAGTCAAAAGACCGGTCTTAGCGAGGCCGTAGAGACCGGTGCAAATCGACACGATTCGACGTGTGCGCGCGGCGCGCGCTTTCACAAAGGCCGCTATGGGGTTGCCAATTTCCGGTTTGCGTAGACCCTTCCCTCCCGGAATAATGAGCGTATCCAAGGGAGGCGCGTTCTTGAAAGTCTTCTGCGGTATAAAGACCAAGCCCGATTCCGCTACGAACGGTCGGTTCGACAATCCAATTGTGACTACTTCATAGCATTTTCTTGGACCGTTTTGTCCCCCTGGGATCTGTGCACAGTCGAAAGCCTCGACTGGGCCGGCCAAATCAATCGCGACAACTCCGTCGAACCCTATGAAGCCGATGCGCTTTGGAATCATCGTACGTTCCCTTCATTAATGTGCAGCGCGTTGTTCAAATCCGATATGACATCAATCCGACACCTTAGGACATTCTGCGAAATGTTCTATCGAGAAAAAGGGATGCGAGTTGCGCCAGCGGGCTAAGCCGCTCGCCCTCGTTCATTGAGTCTGTAAAGAGGCTGTGCTTGCCGCGAACTGATTCTTAACCATATGCGGTGCGGGCTGAATCATTTCAAGCTTAGCGTTCACCTTCTGGAATTGCGCGGCCTGCTCTTGGAGCTGCGTCGTGAGAAGCTCGATTCGACTCTGCTGCTGGGCGACGGTCGCTTCCTGCTTCGCCACCGCGGACCTTAAGTTTGTGGTGGTCGCGTCCTGTTTGGCAGCCTCAGATTTCAGTTCCTGCACTATGCGATGTTCTTTCAAAAACTCGTTTAACAACATCGCGTTTACGGCGTCATAGCGCACAGTGTATGGCTTCCGTCCAGCGTCGCGAACCACCAAATCGGGATTGACCTTTTCTACCTCCTCGGCCACAAGGCCGAACTGTGGGGTACCGTGGGGATCAAGCTCTTTTTTGTAATGGAAGGTCACCGGTTTGAGCGCGAGGATTGCTTCGCTCGCCTTATCCATCGGCTTGATCGTGTCCTTGAAACGCTCTGAGGAGCCTACCGTACCGAGATGACCGTCGGCATCTACTTTCACGACCAAGCCGTTTACAATGTTTGTCTGATAAACACCGGCGAGATATGCGTTTGTGTGGGTCCCCTGCGTGCCGATGCGGATGGTGTCAGCCTCGGCCGCAACACCAACGTTGCCGATATCAATATTTTGATCGCCCGTGGTGAGATTTGCACCGGCAAAATTGCCCAAGGCGATGTTGCCGGTGCCAGTTGTGTTATTCACAAGCGCATCATAGCCGCTGGCCGTGTTGCTGTTACCGGTTGTGTTGGAGAAGAGCGCAAAATAACCAAGTGCCGTGTTGTTCGGCCCGGTTGTGTTGGAGAAGAGCGCGAAACTACCGGTAGCCGTGTTCCGGATGGCGGTGGTGTTGGAAAAGAGCGCGTCATGACCATCGGCCGTGTTGTTGTTCCCGGTTGTGTTGAAAGTCATTGCAGCACGACCGGTAGCCGTGTTGCGTTCGCCGATCGTGTTGCTATTGAGCGCGGCATAACCGATGGCCGTGTTTCTATTGCCGGTTGTATCGCTCATAAGCGCTATAGAGCCGATAGCCGTGTTAGAGTCGGCCGTTGTGTTGCTGAAGAGAGCATCAAAACCTATTGCCGTGTTTTCCGTCCCGGTTGTGTTGCTGAAGAGGGCATCAGTGCCCTCAGCGGTGTTGTCGCCGGCGTAGCCTCCGTCCGGTGGTGGCGATAGCTGTGCTTGCGCAGTCGGCGAAAGCGCGAAAGCAGCAAGCAGGAGCGGAATGAGAAATAAACCGTATCGCAAAGGCGACCGGTTAATCGAATTTCTTGCCAGTGGAATTGTCGTTTTTCGTCTGAATGAATTCATAGTTTCCTTTTCTGTATACAAGGGTAAGCCACAAAACCGACAAAAATGGCTCATCGATTAGCGAACTAGACGGATAATCGACTTCAGATTACATTTTCTCCGGTATATGGTAAGCCGATCCTTGGACGTCGACCAGGTAGTAAATTCTCCTGCGGAGGCCGACCCAAGCTGTGGCGCAGTCAGCTGTGAATTGTCTCGCGCAACGTACGAAAAGCTTCGCCGCCTGGCTGCGGAATATCTCAGGAGCGAGCGTGCTGGTCATACGCTGCAACCGACAGCCCTGCTCCACGAAGCATTCGTGCGTGTGCTCAAACAGCCAGATCATGCCTGGCGTGACGAAGCGCATGTTATTGCGTTCGCGGCACGGGCGATGCGGCGAATTTTGATCAGCTACGGGGTCGCACGCACTCGTGACAAAAGAGGCGGACCGTCAGCAGTACGATTGCCTCTGGATGACGCTCTTGATTTTTGTGTTGAACGCGACCTGAATATTGGCGCGGTTGACGAAGCGCTTGAAGAGCTTGAAGTCGAAGATCCCCGGCAGGCACAAATTGTTGAATTGCGATTTTTCGGGGGTCTCAGCGTCGACGAGATCGCAGCCACTCTCAAAATATCGCGTGCGACGGTTAAGCGGGATTGGGCGACGGCAAAGTTGTGGCTACGGAGCCGATTATCCGACTGAGGCAGTAAACTTGGCAGTAGGGTGAACAAGAAAACTGAATCAACCACGAGGCAAATTAAGTCCAATCCAACACGTTGGCAGCGTCTCAAGACAATCCTCGCCGACGCGTTGGAGGAGACCTCATTCGAAGATCGCACGGCCACGCTGAGACGATCTTGTGCTGATGACACTGCCCTTCTCCGTGAAGCAGAAAAGCTCCTCGCCGGCGATACCACGGCCTTCGAAGAATTCGCAGATCTCGCAGCGTCGCGCCTTAGAACCGACGAACGCGACCGGATTGGAGAACGAGTCGGCGCCTATGCCATTGTAAAAGAACTCGGGCGCGGCGGGATGGGCGCAGTTTATCTTGCCGAGCGTGCCGATGGGCAATTTGAGAAGCGTGTCGCAATCAAGGTAATTAAACGAGGCACAGATACCGATGAAGTGCTGCGGCGTTTTCGAATCGAGCGGCAGATTCTGGCCAAGCTCGAACATCCGAACATCACGCGGCTTCTAGACGCCGGCACTACGACTGACGGCTTACCGTACTTCGTTATGGAGTTTATCGAGGGTACGCCGATCACACATTTTGTGCGACGGGAAAAAGTCGATTTACGAGGCCGGCTTAAGCTCTTTTTGAAGATCTGTTCTGCAGTGCATCTCGCGCACCAAAACCAGATCATTCACCGGGATATCAAGCCTACGAACGTGCTCATGAAGCGTGATGCCGAACCAAAGTTGCTCGACTTCGGGATCGCGAAGTTACTCAGCGTCGATTCTGATGATGGTAATAAGACAGTCGCGGTCGAGCGCAGGCTTACGCCCATGTACGCAGCCCCAGAACAAAGCGCGGGGCAACCAGCCACAATCGCTACCGACGTATACTCGCTCGGCGCACTTCTCTACGAACTACTGACAACCCAGTCGCCATCTAGTAGTTCGAACGGCAACCTTTCGCGAGACGATGTATCGAGGCAGTTAACCGCGCCTCGGCTACCCAGCCACGCTGTTACCGATCGGGAAACGAAACACCAGCTACAAGGTCAACTCGATCGAATCGTCGCACGGGCGATCCGCCGCGATCCGGCACAGCGATATTCCTCCGTGGCGGAATTATCCGAGGACCTGGAACGATATCTCAACGGGGCACCGCCTCACCCCGAGCATTTTTCGCTGGCTCTCTCTGCTCCGAAGAACGGACGCGGGAACTTAAACGCCGGAGCCAGTTCCCGCTACCGCTGGCAAATCGCTGCTGCGCTTCTCGGCGTAATTCTGCTTGCGGCTGCAGTCATTTCACGTGGACCGACCGTTCGCTGGCTTGAGAAACACCGGATCGCAAGCGCGGCTCCTGCGACCTCACCCGGCACAGTGGCTGACCGCGTCGATTCGATCGCGGTGTTGCCGTTCGAGCCGCTCGGCCAGGATAGGAATGATGAATTGTTGGGGCTCGGCATGGCTGACGCCGTAATCGGCAGAATGAGCCATTTAAAGCGACTCGTCGTTTTGCCGACCAGCGCAGTGTCGAAATACAAGGGACCCGCAAGTGATCCGCTCGCGGCTGGGCGCGCTTTACAAGTGGATGCGATCTTGAGTGGAACTATCCAGCGGTCCGGGGACCAAGTCCGGGTCACTGTGCAACTTGTTCACGTTGCCAGCGGCCGCACTATTTGGTCGGAAAAATTCGACCAAACATTTACCGACATCTTCGGTATTCAGGACTCGATTTCCGACAGCGTCGTCCGATCGCTTGCACTTGATCTTACTACCGACGAGCAAAAGCAGCTGGAAAAACATTACACCACAAACGTTGCCGCCTATGACTCGTATTTGATGGGTCTTTACTTCTGGAATAAGCGATCCAAAGACGGGCTCGAGAAAGCGATCGATTATTTTCAGCGCGCCGTCGAGCAGGACCCGAATTATGCACTCGCGTATGCGATAATGGCTGACTGCTACTACTTGCAGCTATTTTACGGCTACGACTCTGCCCCGGATCGGATCGGCAATGCCAAGGCAGCAGCAGAACGAGCCTTACTCCTAGACGCTTCGGTAGCCGAGGCTCATGTGGCAGCAGCAATGGTCAAGTGTTATCAAAAAGATGGTCAAGCAGGCATGGAGTCGTTGCGCCACGCCCTCGCATTAAACCCCAATCTGGCTATCGCTCACCAGCGCTATGCGTGGGTACTATCTGGGTTCGGACACTTGGATGATGCCGTGCGAGAGATGAAGCGCGCGCAAGAACTCGACCCGCTCTCGCCTGCTAACAACACAGCCTTGGGAATCATCCTCGCTTTCGCCCGGCAGTTTCGTGGCTCTTTGGAGTATTGCTACAAGGCCGCCGAATTAGCTCCCAATGAAGCTCTCATACAAGAAAATCTGGCATTCGCTTACGCTTTAAACGGCATGTATCAACAAGCGATCGAGCATTATCAAAAGCAAGGTGAACTTAATCCGGAGAGCAGAGGGGATGTTCTTGCCTCAATCGCGACGGTGCTTGTGACGGCAGGTCGTAACTCGGAAGCCGAGGGCATTATGCGCGAATTGCTTGACCCTGCGGGAGCAAACAAAACCGACCCTTATAACATGACTAGGTTATATGCCGCTCGTGGTGAAAAAGAGCGGGCGTTCGAGTGGTTCGATAAAGCGCTGCAAACAAGTTCCGAAGATGTGCGCGGCCAGGCACGAATGATCCGATACGATCCGCTGCTGGATCCGTTGCGGTCAGACCCCGGGTTCGCGGATTTGTTGCGTCAACACAACAAAGCTTCGCTTCTCGGCACTCCTTAAGAAGCAAAGTCGCTAGAACCAATTCTCTTGCTATGCGGAGAGAAAGTAGGCGTAACGTTGTCCGCATGCGTGACCTGGTACGCGAGACTCATCGGTTTGGACTGCGCAATCACATTTGGATCGATGAACCATAACCCGGCGGGGAGCACCAGAGCCGGAACAATAGGTCTCACGAGAGCAAGAGGCTTCCTCATTGATTCGGTCAAATCGCTAGGTGCTCATGAAAGCTGATAATATAAAGCCTGCTTTCGCCGCACAGCAAAAGATGTTTGCCGATGCTACGGAGGAAATGACGTTCCTCCTACACTTCGAGACATCATAAAACACCGCTTTGATCTGAAGACGCGCGTGTGAAGTCAGGTGTCCGAAAGCGTCGGATCGTTGTCGTTGCTGCCCGAGACTTGCAAAGGATAGCTTGACAGACTTGCCTTATGAAATTCACTCGGAACGTCTGTCTCGTAGCTCTGGTTGGGCTTGGCTATACGGCCTTGATATTTTCGCAATCGAGGGCTGAACCGCGAGGAAATATAGCCGTCGTACAGCCCTTACCGGAGATTCTTCCACGGGAGAAGGAAATTGAGTTGGCACTGAGCGCCGCTCCCGAACACCTGCGAAAGGGCGCGGCGGTGTACGTGTTGGAGCGCAACGGTTTCGTTAAGATTAGAGACAGCACAAACGGTTTCACCTGTATAGTCAATCGTGACCATCCACTAAATCAGAAACCGGTTTGCTTCGATGCCGAAGGTACGGCTACAATCCTCCCAAAGATTTTGCGTGTCGGCGAATTGCTTATGCGGGGCAAGCCAATGTCGGAAATCGACGTTGAAATCGCCGAAGGATTCCGGACTGGGAAGTATATCTCGCCGCGCCGCTCAGGCGTTGCTTACATGCTTTCGGGTGACATTCGCAACTTCAATCCGCAGACCGGAAAGGTCGAGTCGTTTCCACCGCACGTAATGTTTTACGCGCCGAACCTGACTAATGCTGATCTTGGAACAACGCGGGAAGCATTGAAAAAAGATCCTTCATTGCCTTTCGTCGCCTACGAGGGTCCGCATGGTTACATTATTGTTCTAGCTGGTGACAAACACAAAATTGCTACGCAGTACTGAGACAGAACACCGTGACATACAGGAGATCATTGGTTCGCCATGCGAAAGGCACTTATCCGGTTCATAGTGTTAGTTTGCATGGCACTGCTACCCACGACTCGCTCCGAAGTGGCTGAGCATCAGAAGATTCAGCAGCATATGAGTAAGCTCGCTCCCTTAATGGGGAATTGGAATGTGGCGGCGACTTTCCATCGCAAAGATGGAAGCGTGAGACAGCAAGTCGGAACGTGGTGGGTTTCCTCCGTTCCATCACGGTGTCAGGACCGAAATTTGGAGTGCTGACGGGTTTACTTAGCAAGCAAATAACACATCTAGGTGCGAGGCTACGGAAAAATTCTACCCATATCTCGTTAAACGGAAATTCTGCGATCCATACCGATGAAGTGGGAGATGATTAGCGCGATCGGACAAATACTCGGTACGATCGGTGTGATTATTTCACTGGTTTATCTGGCCATTCAAATTCGGTGCAAGAAACGGGAGAGCCGGACCACAGCGATGAACACGCTCGTCAGCCACTTCAGCGATGTGATGATATCGCCGGTCGAAAACGTCGATTTTTGCGCGCTGTGGATGCGCGGCCTGCGCTCCTTTAACGAGTTGGACGGCGCATCTAAACTTCGATTTGGTTCCCACTTAGACCGCGAAATGAGGGCTGCGGATAGCCTTTACCTGCATTTTCTCGATGGGACGCTCGACCCGCGTCTCTGGCGTGGTTTCGATCGCAGCATAGCTGACATTGCGGCTTACCCCGGCTTCCAGAACTGGTGGCCTACACGAAAGCAGTGGTATTCTGATGAATTACGCGCACTGATTGATAAACATGTCCACGCTGCAAAGCCTAGGCTGTACGACGATTAGGTCTAACTAGACTTTTTCAGCAGCATTGGAGTTAGCCGAACCGTAATCTCGCAAAGATGAACAGACAATTTGTCCCAACCAAGCGGACGCGATTGAAGCGCTTATCTAAACGAGCTTCGTATGAACGCAAAATAATCTATCAGATTCTGGATGAAGGGTTCGTGTGCCACGTAGGTTTTGTCGTTGATGGTCAGCCAATCGTAATTCCCACCGCCTACGGACGAGCTGAAGACATACTGTATATTCACGGGTCAGTGGCGAGTCGAATGCTGCGCGCCTTAGCGGACGGCATTCAGATATGTGTCACGGTGACACTTATCGATGGCCTCGTCCTTGCACGCTCGGCGTTTCATCACTCGATGAACTACCGATCCGTTGTGGTCTTTGGCATCGCGTCAAGGGTTGAGGATTTGGCGGAGAAATTGAGGGCTCTTCGGGCGTTTTCGGAACATGTCATGCCTAGTCGCTGGGCAGAAGTCCGCGAGCCGAACGACGCCGAACTCAAACAAACCCTAGTGCTCCAACTTCCACTAACAGAAGCCTCAGCAAAGATCCGCAGTGGTCCGCCGATTGACGACGAAACCGATTACAACCAACCGGTTTGGGCAGGCGAGCTGCCGCTTTCTTTGGTCGCTGGGGAGCCGATCGCTGATTCTCGATTACTTCCCGGCGTGGAAGTGCCTGCATACATCCGAGGTGCCAGAGTTCAATGCGCGGCGGAAGGGATTCGGTGAAGAGGAGATGGTCAGTTCGTCTGGCACGAGAGGTGGATGCTCCGGCAATCGAGATACTTATTCGCGTTTCTGCTCGCGTGTTGCAATCATCGCACTATTCCGAAACACAGATCGAGCGCGCGCTCGGATCGGTGTTCGGTGTCGATCACCAACTACTATCTGATCGCACTTATTTTGTCGCTGAGCACAAAGGGCAAATCGTCGGCTGCGGCGGCTGGAGCAAGCGCAAGACACTCTTTGGTGGCGATGCCATGAAAACCGAAATGGACATTGAGCTGGATCCGAAGCGCGATTCTGCGAGGATCCGCGCGTTTTTTGTTCATCCCGCATGGGCGCGTTGTGGCATCGGCCGCGCTATCCTGGAACGTTGTGAAAAGGCAATTCAGCTTGCAGGCTTTGGCTCTGTTGAACTTGTAGCGACGTTAACAGGCGAGCCTTTTTACGGAGCGTGCAATTACTCGCAGGGCGAAAGGTTTGAGGTTCCATTGGCAAACGGTCTTACGCTTCCCGTTGTGCGAATGGTCAAACAATTCTGATCATTATGGCCGATCTTTAGAATCGTAAGTCATCAATAGCAGGAGACATACGAGGCATTATCGCGACATTAACTCTGAGCTACTCACAAGGAGATCTAACTTGCCGTGTCAGTTTATCTGTGGCCCGTACTGTCGGTTCTATGTCCTAGGCGAAGGGATATTAGGCTGGATATCTTGATCTGATCACCAATGCTGGCAAAGCGAATTGGATTTCTTGGATTCGAAAGTGTAGCTGCATCACATCTTGTGGCCCCTGTGGATACTTTTGCACTCGCAGCGCTCGATAGCGGATACGGGGATCGCATTCCCTGTTATAAGACTTGCACGATCGGTCTAAATTCCGAGCCTTTCCGCGCCGAATCGGGAATGACTTTCACGCCGGACGAGACGCTCCAATCGGTGCCGGAGCTGGATACGATCGTCGTTCCAGGAGGTAACGGATTACGCCAAACTGAAGCTAGCGAAAAGATTGCAGATTGGATTCTAACCCGTGCAAATCGGACGCGGCGTATTGCAACTATCTCAACTGGCATCTACGGATTGGCTCCAACAGGATTATTGGATGGACGCGAAGTCACCACCCACTGGCGATTTTCCGGTGACATCGCCAGATGCTTCCCAAAACTGCGCGTTGATCACAAAAGGCCTTTTGTTAAAGATGGATCTTTTTATACCTCTGCCGATCTAAGGGCGGCAATCGACCTTTCGCTTGCATTAATCGAAGAAGATTATGGTCGAAGCGTCGCACTTGCCGCCGCGGAGGAGTTGGGCACGCCTGCTTTCATGCATCGAAACGGCGAAAAGGAGCTCTCTAAGCCACTGATCTTTAACAGCCAACCAACCGATCGATTTGCAGAACTGGTCCCTTGGATTATGCGAAACTTGCATGGAGACCTTTCAGTTAGTACTCTGGCACGGCGCGCATGTATGTCTCCCAGTCACTTCAACCGCGCGTTCAAAAGTGTACTTGGCAGCACGCCAACCGAGTTTGTGGAAAACTTGCGTGTTAATGAAGCGCGACGACGTCTTTCAACTCCTAAAAAGACCATTGAAAGTGTCGCAGAACTAGTTGGCTTCTCAAACACCGACCAATTCCGGCGCGCGTTTGAGAAGCGATTTGGAATGAGGCCCAGAGCTTGCGTTGATAACTCCGAGTCGCGTTCCGCGGAGATTCTCTCCGGCACCAACGCGACACAAAACCTTTCGTTGTCGATCGGATCGTAGCTATCGAGGAATCGCGCGGCGATTTTTCGATTGAACCAGTTAAGCCATTCCACTAATTGCGGAAAACATCTGCTGCGATTGTTCCTCGATCTAAAGCCAACTCACGACATCATAACAGCTGATTTGTTCAAACGAGCGCAACGGCATTAGGGCAACGTCCGATCGTTAACAATAACATTCCCGGTAGCTGTAAAGCTCGATAGCTTAAAGTGTCGGTTTTTAGTCCTAACTACAAAAGTTCAGTCTGCGTTATACCGCAGAGTCTATGGAGAAACTATTAACCAAACACCTTACAAATAAAGCTCGATTCCTTCGAACCGCTTTCATAGCAAGTGTCGGATTTCCATTCATTCTTGCATCCAACGCATTCGGGCAGTTGCCGGCGCCAGCCGTTCCAGCTGAGCCAGGTGCGCCAGCCCCGACGGCCGAAGTCGAACGCGTGGTCGTGACTGGTTCGAACATTCCAACTGCGGAAGAGACCGGCCCCAATCCAGTGGACACCTATCGGCCGCAGGACATCGAGAAACTGGGCATCCGCAGCGCAACCGACCTGCAGGAATACATCCCGCAGGAGGCAGGCGGAAGCCTCAACCTGAACATCGGCAACGGCGGTGACGGCACGGTGCAGTTCAACCTGCGCGGTCTGTTGCCCAAGGAGACTTTGGTTCTGATCGATGGCAAACGGGTCGCCTACGGTTCATTGGCCACCGCCGGGGCTAACAACGGCCCGGACATTAACCTGATACCGTTCTCCATGGTCGATCACGTGGACATCCTCAAGGATGGAGCGTCAGCTGTGTATGGTTCCGACGCGATCGCAGGCGTGGTCAACTTCTTTTTGGTTCACAAATTCCGCGGCCTTGAGATTGGGGGCACTTACGGGAACACAGATCTCGGAGCGTCCAATGACATGGGCGAATGGGAGGCATGGATCAAAGCCGGCACCGGAGACGACAAAACAGATATCGTGGTCGTTGCCGATTTCTGGGAGCGCACAGGCGGTCTTTTCAGCGCTGACCGCTTTCTTTCGAGCAACGGGGATTTCAACCGGTTTGGAGGAGTCGATGCTCGCAGCGGAAACTTCCCGGGTCACCTTGGAACTTCTAGCGGTCCCCGTTTGATCCCCCGTTTGTTCTTCAGCAAAAACACGCCGCCGCCACATTCAGCTCCGAACGCGGCGCTTTCTCCGTTCTATGTCAGGCCAGCAGTGCTTGGTATTGGCACGCACCTTAATAAATTGGCAAACCGGGTTCCTGGGGATGGGAATTTCCTGGCCTTTAACTTTGCAGCTTTTACACCAGACCTGCCGCCGGGAGACCGTCAAGTGTACTACGGTTCGTTCACCCGCGACATATGCGATAAATACCTGAC